>Ga0070726_10002246_pt1 | contig 17664 bp, 18 predicted proteins | sample tdAd471_FD_67275 | JGI IMG/M metagenome (GOLD analysis project Ga0070726, IMG submission 67275) | Marine sediment microbial communities from the Atlantic coast under amendment with organic carbon and nitrate - tdAd47.1 | ecosystem: Environmental > Aquatic > Marine > Coastal > Sediment | place... | reverse complement strand
CCCTAAAGTGAGCACACGCTTTTGTAGCGCGCGCGAAAAGATAAAAGTGCTCTGCATCAAGGATACATTTTGATTTTACATTCGGTTACATTTAACCTTTCTTCACAAGGATGGGTATTTTTCAGGGTGGCACAAAGTTAACATTTATGATTAAATGCTTGCTTTTTCTTTTTCAAAATTAACACAAACTTCATTTTGACGGGTAAAAATCGATCTCAATACGGCCTCTACTAAAGAATTCTAATACAGCTAGGTTTATCCTTTAATTGATTTTCGGTACTTTGCCGCCGTTTTTGAGCCCTACGACACAGACTAATTGTTTAAGAACAACCATTAACCGATGAGAATTACTTTTTTATTCTTTAGTTTTTTATTCCTACAGCTTTCGCTCTCCGCTCAAGCCAAGCAATCCTATCGGGTGGGTGCTATTGGGTTTTACAATTTTGAAAACCTCTTTGACACCGAAGATGACCCCAAAATCAGAGACGAAGAATTCACCCCCAAAGGTAGTCGCAACTGGACAGCCGAACTGTATCAAACCAAACTTGACAACCTCGCCAAGGTCGTGGCAGAAATGGCGACGGATTTAACACCAGACGGATTGAGCATCCTAGGCGTGGCAGAGATTGAGAATCGTCGTGTCTTGGAAGATTTTGTTGTTCATCCCTCTATTAAAGATCGAAAATATGAAATTGTCCATTTCGATTCGCCCGATCGCCGAGGGATTGATGTGGCTTTATTGTACCAACCGAAATACTTCAAAGTAGAATCCGCCAGAGCCGTGCCAGTCAAAATATATGAAGATGATGGGGAACGAAAATTCACCCGAGATGTCTTATTGGTCTCCGGTCTATTCGATGGAGATTTATTGCACGTTTTTGTCAATCACTGGCCTTCTCGAAGCGGAGGAGCCGCAGCCAGTCAAGCCTACCGTAATGCAGCGGCAATGGAGGTAAAAGTACTGTCTGATTCACTCCTACAAGCTGACCCCAAGTCTAAAATTGTAATTATGGGGGATTTGAATGACGATCCCAGTAGTGCCAGTGTGAAAAAGATATTGAATGCGAAGGCAAAAAGCAAAACGGTCAAAGCTAAGGGGTTCTTTAATCCAATGTATAGCTTTTTTAAAAAGGGAATTGGAACCCTAGCCTATCGAGATGCCTGGAATCTATTTGATCAGATCATTATTTCAGAAGGACTGCTCAATAGCCCCGACACGGGATATCGCTTCTACAAAGCGCAAGTCTACTCTCCCAAATATTTATACCAAAAAACTGGGCACTTTAGAGGATATCCTTTTAGGTCCTTTGGCGGAAATACCTATCTTGGGGGATACAGTGATCATTTCCCGGTCTACATCTTTTTGGTAAAATCTATATAGTCTTCTAATCTGTGAGTATCGACAAAAAAGTACTTGAATTAAGCGATGATTTTAAATATATTTTGGACTGCTTGGAAAAGCAATCTACTAATCTCTTTATTACAGGTCGAGCTGGGACGGGTAAGTCCACCCTCTTGCAGCTTTTTCGAAATACTACCCATAAAAAGACGGTCGTATTAGCCCCCACTGGCATAGCCGCCCTGAATGTAAAAGGCCAAACCATTCATTCTTTTTTTGGCTTCCCGCCAAAACCTTTGGCGCGGGAAGAAATCAGACGGCGGCGGGATCGGCGACTATATAAAAAGATGGAAGTATTGATTATCGATGAGATATCGATGGTCAGGGCCGATTTGCTGGATAATATTGATTATTTCCTGCGGGTGAATCGCGAAAATCCTTACCCATTTGGAGGCGTACAAGTCGTCTTTTTTGGCGATTTATTCCAACTCCCTCCCATCGTCTCCTCTGTAGCCGAAAAACAATTGTTTGAAGATTATTATGATTCGCCCTATTTCTTCTCTGCTAAAGTTTTTGAAGAAGATTTTGATTTAGATAAAATAGAATTGCGGAAAGTATATCGACAGGAAAATCGCTACTTCCTGCGGCTCCTAGATAGTATCCGGCTCAATCAAATGGATTATGATGACCTGGAAGACCTGAATCAGCGCTATTTACCGGCTTTTGAAGCGGAAGACTTCTATATCACTCTATCGGCTAGAAATGCAAAGGTAGATGCGATAAACAAAAAGGAAATCGACAAAATTGCTTACCCCGCATTTCTGTACCAGGCCGCTATCACTGGCGCCTTCCCACCTAATCTTTTCCCGACCGAAGCGGGGCTACAATTAAAACTACATGCGCAGGTCATGTTTATCAAAAATGACCCGCAGAAGAAGTTCGTCAATGGAACCATCGGCAAGGTCATCAAACTTGAAAACGACAAAGTCACCATCCTTGTCGAAGAATTTGGCCAGAAACGAGAAGTCGAAGTGGAACCCATGGATTGGGAGATTCAGAAGTACAAACTCAATCCCGATGACCCCAGTAAAATCGAAACGGAAGTCATTGGTACCTTCAAGCAAATTCCCCTCAAACTTGCCTGGGCCATTACCATTCATAAATCACAGGGTAAGACTTTCGATAAGGTCATTATTGACATGGGTAAGGGGGCTTTCGAATTTGGACAAACCTATGTGGCACTGAGTAGATGTCGCACCTTAGAAGGCATTGTCTTGAAGCAGGCGATTCGACCAAGAGATATTATGACCGATGAAAGAATAATTGAATGGTACGAACAGCATTTTTAGCTGCTCTATAATCTTTTTTTATTCCGTTTTTTCCTATTTTGTTTTCTACAAATTTGTATTTTCTAAATCAAATCAACTTATCCTATGGCTAAAAGATCTAGAAAACAATTACGACAGGAAGCGAAGGAGCGCAAAGAAAGCAAGAAATTCTTCACTATAGTGGCCATTTCCACCCTAGTTTTACTCATCCTTTTATTCATCATTTATCAGGGGGCCTAGCCACCCTGATGAGGCTTAATTGTAGAAGACGAATTGACCTTTGTGGCTTAAAATAGCAGGATAGATTTTGGGTCACAAATGTCTACTCGGACGAGGATGACTACCGCTAATCTTCTTTTGCTTCATGATTCAAAATGAACCAGGGTACAGGTGTCATCCAGGTACTCCAGGCAGTTGTCTTCAAAGTGTCTACTGACATGGCCGCTGACAAAAAGGGCAAGCTGGGAGCTTTCGTCATCCCTATTCGATTTTGACGATCAGCCAGTTGCTGGGAAAAAGTGCCTGGGTCAGGTGCTATCAAGACTGTATCAAATGTGGGCGCAGCAAAAATGGCCACATTGGGAAACTTATGCTTGGCATCTGGTAGCAACAAAAGTTCAGCTGGCTCAGGTACAAGGCTTTTTACTTCTTTCACCGCACTGATGACGGTCGCTCTCTTACTTTCTACCAAAGGATACAATTGAATCCAAAAAAAGCACATACCGATCAAACCACTTAATAAAGTAGCCCCTAAAGCTAAGGGCCGTCGCATGCCGTATAACCCTATCACACCGACAAAGCTTAAAGCCCAATAGGAACCCGACATGGCCATTCCGGCACGATATCCTTCACCCTCAAAATAGATAAAGCCATTAAACAACAAGAGAAAGGCTGCCGCAAAAACCAGCAGCAAATGCAAAATAGCGCCCGTTTTTACCCAGTCGTGAAAAGGATAGTTTTCTTTGAAATAAACGGTCATTTGCTTAGCAATCAGAAGCGCCAAAAAAGCCTGCCAACTAAGGGAAAAGGCCAACAAGCCGGCTAATAACCCACCCGTATAAATAATAGCTTGCTCCTCCCCTTTTTTCAAAAACAAAAAATTATCGCGCAATCCGCCCAGCAAATAACCTGCAAAAGGAGCCAAGCCTAAAAGACTGTAGCCCACAAATTTTCCAATAGACAGCGTATTAATTGAAAAGACGTACCCCGCTGGATTTAAATCAAGTAAGCCGGTCACCCAGAGAAAAAGCAACATGAAAACGGCCGAGGCGGCCAGATAAAGCATCTTAGAACCAGAAGCTTTCGGATGTCTGCGCCACAACCAAATCCCTAGTACACCCCAAAAAACAAGGGTCGAAATAGGTTGCAACCATAATCCCATGAAAAGCAACAAACTAGAGAAAATTCGCCACTCCAGCTTATCCTGTTTCAGGAATAATACCACACTCAAAAAACCGCCAAAATGAGCCAAGAATAAATACATATCTGCCGAAGCCACTTTTCCGAGGACGGGCAATAGCAAAGAACTACTCAACACCAATAAGGTAAGGATCACCCTTTCGCGACTGAATATCTTTTGTCCCATCCAATTGAAAAGTACCAAGCTTAGGATCAACAAGCCTCCGCTCACCCAACGCGCTGATGCAAGGTCCAGGATAGGCGATTCTAAGCGATTCACCCACCAACCGGGTAGTCCAGCCTCATTCGAAGACCTATGACTCGCCCACCACAAAGCTGCTTCTCCCCCACTCCATAGTGTGGCTATATTATTCCACATCAGAAGATTGAACATAAATAAGGCCCCCACCGCAAAAGCAAAAATTCTAAACCTTGCCGACATTTTCGTGTTTTGGGTAAAGTAAAAGCAAAGCCAAGGGCTTTGCAAGTTTTTTTATCATAAATTGATCCACTGACTCTTTTTGTGTAGCTGAGTTGAAAGCCTCCCTGCTTCTAGGCACTACTCTTTCTCCGCCGGCACGAATCACAAAAAGGGTAAAAGAGATTTATTATTTAAGGCTGTTATGTTAGTCTTGTTGATCAGCCTGTATATATTTGCAAAAATTTGAAGCATGGGTAATGAAGTGAAACCCTACACTAAGCAGGGGAATAAGAAGGGACAGGTATCCACAATGTTCAACCGAATTGCGCCCTACTATGATTTTTTAAATCGATTTCTTTCCTTGGGTATAGATACGATCTGGAGAAAAAAAGCCATCGATCTACTCCAAAGTGAGCAACCTAAATTGATTTTGGACGTAGCAACAGGTACGGCTGATGTTGCATTAGAAACGGTAAAGCGGCTTCAGCCAGACAAAGTCATCGGAATCGACATTTCGACCGAAATGCTCGAAATCGGCAAAAAGAAAATAAAGAAACGGGGTCTCGAAACGGTCATAGAATTGCAAGAAGGTGATTCAGAAAATTTACCTTTCGCCGACAATACTTTTGATGCTATCACCGTTGCTTTTGGTGTTAGAAATTTCGAAAACCTCGAAAAGGGGTTGACGGAAATGAGACGCGTTTTGAAGGATAACGGAAAATTAGTTGTCTTGGAATTTTCAAAACCAAGTATTTTTCCGATCAAGCAAATGTTTAATTTGTACTTCAAATACATTTTACCAACAATCGGACGTTTAACATCCAAAGACCCTCGGGCGTATAGCTATCTCTATGAATCAGTGCAAGCTTTTCCCGATGGGGATGATTTTGTGAACATATTATCCAAAACCGGTTACAAATCGAATCAATGCAAACCGTTAACATTAGGAATCTGTTCTATCTACTCGGGACAAAAATGATATTAATTCTCTTCCTTAGTTTGGGCAGTGTGACCAGCGGGCATACCCAATTCTACAGTGGAGACAACTATAACTTCTTTGATTTTCAACAAAAGCCTTATTACTTCGGTATTACCTTGGCTATTAATCGGGCTAATTTTCAGCCTTTTCGATCAAGAGAGTTCATTTTTAGTGATAGCATCCAATCCGTTCAGTCACTAACTGGCCCTGGGTTCAACCTGGGAATCGTGACCAACCTGAAGATTGGTAACTTCTTTGATTTCCGTTTCTTGCCTACTCTTTCCTTTGCGACCCGCAACTTGGAATATACCAATAACAGTACCGTTCGGCCCACCAGTCAGCGAAGCGTCGAATCCGTTTTTGTAGAACTCCCTTTTCATTTTAGATATAAATCTGTTCCTTATAAAGACAAGCGCCTTTTCGTGATCGCCGGCGTGAAATATGCCTTCGATGTCGCGAGTGATTCGCGGGCGCGGCAAGCAGAGACCCTAGTCAAGATTTCTCCGCATGACTTTGCCATTGAATATGGTGCAGGTATTCAATTCTTTTTCCCTTACTTCATCTTTTCTCCTGAATTTAAGGTATCTCAAGGAATTGGTAACACCTTACTCTTCAACCCGAACTTGGAGGAATCGACCATTCTGGAAAAGGTTTTTTCTAGAACCTTTACGATTTCTTTTCACTTCGAGGGATAGGATTTAAAGTAATCTTCTGATTCGCAGGCCACCAAAAACAGTAGTGCCCGCGGCAGGCTCAAAGTATCGACCACCAAAGGCATTGATCCTAATGTTATCATTGTAGGTAGCATCTAGTGCATTGTTGAGCCCAACAAACGGCATAAATTTCCACTTTCCTACCGCTACATTATAACCCAGGTTCAGATTGACCAAGGTGTAGCCCGGATCGGAAGCCGTGTTGGCATCGTTAGCAAATAGTTCTCCCACAAAACGGGTCTGTATACGGGCAAAAAAGCCACCTGGGGCGATATATCTTAGCGAAGCTGATCCAAAATGTTTGGGCAAGCCTGGTAACTCATTCCCCGAAAAATCATTGCCTCCATTAATATAGGTCAGATAAGAAAAATCCGAATAGGTATAAGTTAGATTCATACGCCAGCGTTTGGCAAAGGCATACAACAAACTAGTTTCAATTCCATCTCGGGTGGTCTCCCCCGCATTACGGAAAAAATCTCGGCCGGGGAAGAAAGGTATTTCAAAAGAAACAATTTCATCCTTCGTCCGAATATGGAAATAAGTCAACTCATATTGCCATTTCCCTTGTACTACCCCTTTTAATCCGAATTCAATATTCTCTGCACTTTGTGGTAAAAGCTCAGTGTTGAAGCCGCCTTCTCCGTCTGGATCATTCGATAATTCGCTGAGTGCCGGCGTTTCAAAGCTGGTTGAAAATTGCCCATACACATGGGTATTCTGAGCCAATTCATAGTTGATACCGATACTGGGGTTGAAGGAAGAAAATTGAATATCTCCAGAATCATTTCCATTGTTCAAAAATCGATCCTTTGCCTCTAGCTGATTCCGATCGTATCGCAGACTAATCAAAGCACTCCAGCCTCGTGTCAATTGCAGCTCCTCCAATAGATACAAACCCAGGTTGGAAAAGGATTCTGTTTGCTCAAACGTCAAATCACCTTGCTTCCCTTCCAGGTTATTAAAGCGCGCGCGATCATCTGACTGTTGCGCAATACTATAACCGATTTGAAATCGATGGCTAACTTTACTATCATCGGAAGAATCAAGCTTACCTAATGTGTATTGGAGGCTATGGCCCCAATAATTCCGTTTTAGGTCAACAATGCCGCCGTTTTCAAAAGGCAATAGTCCATAAAACCCACGCTTACTAAAAAACACATTGGTGCTAAGCTGTTTGTGCTTTAAAATGGCTGCAACTTTGAATTGCTCAATCGCTTCTCCTGCCTGAAAAGACAGGTTAGCATCTCTGGCCTGCCGGCGGTTTTCCGTGACAGCTGCGGCATTGATACCTCCCGGATCATCTGCCTGTGGACTATCGGTGTAATTTAAAATCAATTTCAGGCTACTTTCTCCCGCAAATTGATGCAACATCTGCCCGTTCCATGTCGTACTTTTCATCCCGCTATTCTCCCGGTAACCATCTGTCTGCGTATCACTGACATGAAAGATGTAATCTGATTTAGCGGTTTTAAAACCCGTTTTGACTTGGTATTGCTGCAAATTAAAAGACCCCAAAGTAGTCCCCAATTCTAAAAATGGCTGCTCGACTTTCGACTGAGAACTAATACTGATGACCCCGCCGGCGGCATTTCCATACAGTCCTGAACTCGGTCCGCGGAGAATCTCTAGTCGGTCTACAATTCCTAGGTCTAAATTATCTGTTTGCCCTTGCCCGTCCGGTGTGGTCTCCGGAATACCATCCACTAAGATCTTCACCCCTCTGATACCAAAAGCAGCCCGCGCACCGAAGCCCCGTATCGACACCCGTAAATCTTGTGCAAAATTGCTAGGATTCAGGGCAAAAAGGCCCGGCACCTCGTTGAGGTATTCATTGATGGAGAGCTGCTGCTGGGCTTGAAAGATTGCACTTGACTGGAGGCTGGTCACCGCCATGGGCCTTCCCAAAAGCCGTCCCTCCAAGCGAGGCACCTGCAAGGTTACGGTAGGTAATTCATACAGTTTACTTGTATCCACTTGTCCCATTAAGCTCGTAAAGAGCCCCAAAAACAAAGTAGCAACAATCGTCTTTTTCAAGTCTATAAATTTAAATGAGTTCATGTTGGTATTCGTTATTAACAGTCACATTCATCCCGAACATAAGCGATAATATCGGGAAAAAATGCATTAAATTCTTCGTCAAATTCAACTAAATATTTTTGTAAATTTTCGATAACATTTTCTAATTGCTCTGGCTTACTCAAGCGAAACTTCATCCGGTCAAAGGTAAATGCCAAGCCCCCAAATTCACCATAACCTATCAACCAATCTCCCGCAATCATATTAGAAAGTCTAAGCTGAATCTTGGAGGGCATTAAAGGTTTATGTTCCTCCAAGATTTTATACATTCTCTTGGTAAAGGGTATAAACTCCTCTGTCGTATATCGATCCCAGTTCTTGACCAATAGATAGTCGTAAAAAACATCAACAATGACCGGAGCATATTTATGATGATAGGGATGTAAGCGATGTACACCCCTGGTCACCATCGGATGATTGTCGGTGTACTGGTCGATTTTACGATGTAGGCGCACCCCTGCCTGTATGCCTGCCGGATAGGTCTCCAATGCTCTATTTTTGATAAAATCAGCTAGGAAATTCCCCACTAAAAGTTCCTCTTGCTCACAGGATAGAAAAAGGTGTGCTAAAAAGTTCATGCGCTAAAGGTAAGTAATGCGAAGCAAGCAAGCACATCCGAAATTAATAATTCGTCCAATCTGAAAAAATTCTATCTTTGCGGGGTTTTAATAAAATCGTATTTATCATGCCTTTGCTCCACTAAGGAAGAATGTAGATGGATTCTGTCATTTTTCTTAGGCGAGCGAAGGGTCAATTATAGTACTAATATGGGACTCAAGTGCGGAATCGTTGGACTACCCAACGTCGGAAAATCTACCCTTTTCAATGCATTGACATCAGCCAAGGCATTAGCAGCCAACTATCCTTTTGCGACAAAGGAACCAAATATCGGAATGATTACCGTTCCTGATCCACGTTTGGAGAAGCTGGCTGACTTGGTGAATCCACAGAAAATCCTGCCGACGATGATCGAAATCGTAGACATTGCTGGATTGATCAAAGGAGCCAGCCAGGGAGAGGGCTTAGGGAATCAGTTCCTGGCCAATATTCGTGAGGTAGATGCTATCATACATGTGGTACGCTGCTTTGACGATGATAATGTGGTACATGTTGATGGAAGTGTCGATCCGGTTCGAGATAAGGAAATTATTGACACGGAGTTGCTCTTTAAAGACTTGGAAACGCTGGAAAAGAGGTTGGAAAAACTCAAAAAGGCAGCCAAAACAGGTGAAAAAGAAGCACTCAAAGCAGTGGCTACTGCTGAACGATTGCAAGCACATATGGAGGCTAGCAAAACCGTTCGTAGTTTCGATATGAATGATGATGAGGCAGTGCTGATCAAAGATATGATGTTCCTCACCGCCAAACCCATCTTATATGTTTGTAATGTGGATGAGGAAAGTGTGAATGATGGCAATGCCTACACCACTGCATTTAAGGCAGCTGTAGCAGATGAAAATGCAGAAGTTATCCTTATCAGTGCGGGTATTGAAGCAGACATAGTCGAGCTGGATGATATGGAAGAGCGCATGGAATTCCTGGAAGACATGGGCTTATCTGAACCCGGTGTCAATCGAGTGATTCGTGCTTCTTATAAATTATTGAATCTTATTACATATTTCACAGCGGGCGAAAAAGAGGTTCGTGCCTGGACGATCAAGGTGGGTACTAAGGCGCCACAAGCGGCAGGAGTTATTCACACCGACTTTGAGAAAGGTTTCATTCGCGCTGAAGTCATCAAATATGATGTGTATACCGAGTATGGTTCAGAAGCTGCGGTTAAAGATGCCGGAAAGATGGGTGTAGAAGGAAAAGAATATGTGGTAGGTGATGGTGATGTGATGCATTTCCGCTTCAACGTATAAGTCATTGCGAGTTGTGGGTTCCTACTCAGCCAACCCACAACTCGCAACAATTTCTTAATACTGCCACTCGTGTATATATTCGTTGAAGACTTTGACTAAATTCTCGGCATCATCGAGCGCTCGGTGCTGATCTCCAGAAAACTCGAAGCCCTCGGCCTCTACGACCTTCCGCAATCCTCGACGGCGATTCAAACGTTTCAAATCATGGTATTGCTGTTTCAGATTAATATGTGGGTCGGTCCAATCGTAATCCAGTCGATGTAGCTTGCTATCCTGAATCAAAATTTGCTGATCAAAACTCCCCCAAGCACACAGCAAATAATCTTCATCGTAGATATCTATCCAGTCTTGGAAATCATCAATCACCTTGGCAAAGGAGGAAGCCCGATTGATTTCTTCCTGCTCAATTCCTGTTAGCTTTCTGCAGTAAAAAGATAAGTAAGGGTGTATCACAGGTTTGACTAAGCGACTGAATGAATCCATCACCTCACCATATCCATTGAGTTTATAGGCCCCTATTTCTATTATTTCTTGCACTTGCGAGGGTGGATTCCCATCCCAGCAAGTGGCTTCCAAATCATAAACTATAAAAATCATGCTTACTTATCTGATGATACGGATTTTTCTATTAGCCGGCGAAGTTCTGAGATCTCTTCATGAAGACCATCTATTTTTTGTTCCAAATCTTGGTTATTGTCCATTGTCATTTCATCCACAAAGACCGCATTAGCCAGTGATAAACCAAAGATCCCACCCAGCATAATAACAATGACGAAGTAAAACCGGGTAAAACCAATCATCCAGTGATTCTCCGTCCGGCTGGTAACGATGGCTACTATTTCATTCCAGCCCTCTAAGGTAAACAACTGAAAAATGGAATAGGCCGACACCAAGGGGTTACCAAAGAACTCTGGCGCCATATCTGCGTAAAAATGACAGGTAAAGATGGCCAGCAAGAAATTGAGGAATACCAGGGCTAAAACGACAAAGACAGAGGCCTGTAAAGCCCGAGTCAATCCCTCCATCACTTGGTTCAGGTGGGGAACAAATTGTATAAAACGAATGAGACGAATCAACCGAAACATACGCAATACAATCAGTAAAGAAGTATCTGGCAGAATGGGGAAAACAAATACAAACAATGTGGGTAAGCTACCCATCACAATGATAAAATCAAAACGATTCCAAGCACTAGCAAAATAGACTTTAGTACCTAGGGTACGCAGCTTGACCATGGCCTCGATCAGAAAGAAAATAACCAGCAGGTGATCAGCTGATTCTAGCCAGACATGATGCTTCCAATTGGGAAAATACATGACAAATATAATGGCCGCGTTGATCAAAATCGCGATCATAATATTTCGCTCCGAAAGGAAAAAGCGCTTTAACATAAAACAAGTCATTAGCACTGAAGCAGAAGTAAAGCTCAGTTCTATTTTTAAAAGGCTAAGCGAGACTTGAAGACTGACTTAGCTAGTATGGATATCACAGCTTTATACCCTTAATATATTAACAGTTTACAAAACTTCTAGATTTATACGACCAAAGGATCTAAATTTCGACCACTGCCTTTTCTTTGATATTTTTCCAATCTATTTTTCGATCCAAATGATAGGTGGCCATCCTATTGTGATAAAAATATAGAATCTTAAAGCTATCGCTGACTAGCAGTCCTTTTTTATTCCATTTCAATGGACTAAGGGCATGAAAGCTGCCTAAACGTTGTACGCCATCCCCCAATAAATCGTCTAAGTTGCCATGAATTGGACTCGACAACTTAATCTCATCGGCCGCTTCCATTTTAAGCAAAAGACCAATCAATTGTTGCAGCACATCCTTCAGAATAGCCGGCTCAAAAGCATAATCCTCTGCGGGCAAGCGAAGTACGCCGTACAAATCAAGGTGCGTGTTCTCTTGGCGTAATAACTGAAAAGCCGCAAAGGCGACCAAGTGGCTACTCAATACGATATTATCTTTGTGGAATCGCTCTACAATCCGCTCCCCTAACATTTTGGTATACTCAGATTCCCTCTGCAAATCAGCAACTAATTTACCGTTGGAATGAAAGTAGTCTTTCACTTCAAGCGGATTGCCGTACTGATCAAAGCTATTGCCTGACTCATCTACTAAGTTTCCCATCACATCCATCGGTTTTCCAACAGAAATGGTAATGCTGTTACCGGTGGAAAATAGCTTCCAAATAAACTTGAGAATACTTATCGAGCTAGTGAATTTATCCTTGGCCCGAATATATTGTTCCTTGCCTATTTTTCGGAGGTGCTGCTCTATCAAAAAGTGCGCCTCCAATACGAAATGGTAGCTCAAGACCAAGGGAACTACAAAAATCTTCTGGTCTTCTCCCTTTTCCAATACTCCTCTTTGGGCTTCCACTACGGTGCTCAGCAGGCCCAACTTTACCTTGGTTTCCAATTCTCCAGAACGTGAACGTGTTCCTCCTGGAAAAAATAGGCTATTAACCCCTCTTTGAATCGACAAATTCGACATAGCCTTCAAGGTCTCTAGATAAATCGCGTTTTTCTTCCTACGATCTACCCGATAAGCCCCCAGTCGATTCATGAAATAAGCGGTATAACCGGTATTATATAGATTGAGGCCTGCGCCATAAGAAAAAGAAGGCAAGCCTGCAAAAGCATCCAATGCATAGCCGATCAAGATGGAATCTAGGTTACTAAAGTGGGTCGGCACGACCACCACCGTACCTTTTTTCATTAACTTACGAATAGCTTCTACCTCGCCTTCCACGATCAAGCGATCGCTCAATCGATGTTTGCGACTATATATCCGTTTGAGATTACGCCCTGCTGCAGTATTTAATAATCGGGTAAAAAACAAATAGAGAAAGCGGCGAGCAAACAGAAAGGTTTTTTTCTTGAAAGTGCCTACAATCTCTTCGGCATATCGATGGATAATACTCCCCAACAATTCCTGATTGACCTTTTCAGCCTCGTCATCGGCCTTATCTAGGGCTCGCTTAACCAGGCGATTTTGTGTTTTCTTCCAAAATTGTCTTTCATTGGGAGGATCCACTTTCCAAGGTTCCTCCTTCATCCTGATCCGTTCCAAATAAATAGTGCGCGTGACCAGGTCTGCGATGCCGGCACCGTGGCGGTCGACCAATTTATCAAAGGTGAAGGACGTAATATCTTGGACAAAATTTCTTCGATCTTGACTCAATCTTGATATAGGCCAATCCTCAATCTCTGGAAAAACGGGAGAATACGGGGAGTAAGATTCTTTACGCTTCTTTTTCATTTACTGGCTATCACATCTTCAATAAAGTTCAAAATATCGTCTCGACCTGTCGACTTTCGACCAGAGCTGACGAACTGCTCTGGAAGACTGTTCCAGTACTTTAGCAATTCCAACTGAATCTGCTCTACATTGGTCTTCAGTTTATCATAAGACAGGCGGTCTGTCTTAGTATACACGATGACGAAAGGTACTGCTTTTTCTCCTAACCAGTTTATAAATTCAATATCGATCGCTTGCGGTGGAATATTGGCATCAATCAGCACAAAGGCACACTTGACGTTTGGGCCGTCTCGCAAATAACTTTCAATCATTTTGCTGAAAACCTGGCGGTTCTTCTTTGAAGTCTGGGCATAGCCATAACCCGGCAGATCCACCAAATACCAATTTTCATTAATTTTATAAAAATTCAAATGTTGTGTCTTTCCTGGTGTGTTGGAAACCCGTGCTAAGGATTTTCTTCCGCACAACATATTGATCAAGGAAGATTTCCCCACATTCGATCGCCCAATAAAAGCAAATTGCGCCAATCTATCTTCTGGACAAGATTTTAGATTAGGAAAACTTCCAATAAAGTCGGCCGTCTTGATCACCATATTTTCCCGTGTTTGAGCACAAACTTAAATAATTCTGCAATTATTAGCTCCAAAGGAGGTAGATTACGTATAAATAGGAGGAAAAAAATATAAGAAATCAGATTTAATTCGTTTAGGTGAAAATTACCCATTTTTTCTTACAAACTTCAAACCAATGAAAAAATCAATCCTTGTTTTATTCTGTTGTTTATCCTGTATCCTCCTGAGCGCACAAGTAAAGGTGGGACTACGGTTGGGTGTAGCGACCACCAGTTTGAATGAAGAGAATTTAAAAGAGCTCAATCAGTTAGATGTAGCGCTGAAAGATGCCAAATACGGTGTCAATGGGGGGCTGGTCCTACAAATCAATTTGGGCAACTTCATGATTCAACCCGAGGTACTATTCAATTCTAGTCAAGTAGACTATAATGTTTCTGATGTTGGCAATGGTATCGTAGATTCATTATTCAAAGAAAAATTCCAAAATCTTGATATCCCTGTGCTTTTGGGTTATCGATTAGGAGGTTTTCTTCGGCTGCATGCAGGACCGGTGGGCCATGTATTGATCAAGAACACCTCTGAGTTGACTAACATACAAGGATATAAAGAAAAATTCCAGTCCTTCACCTGGGGTTGGCAAGCCGGTTTTGGCTTAGACATTGGGAAACTCATGATCGACCTTCGGTACGAAGGAAACTTCAACAATTACGGTGATCATTTCGAGTTCTTTGGTGATGAATATCAATTTGATCAATCACCTGCTCGTTTTCTTGTGTCCGTCGGTTACCTCTTTTAATCGATAACAATTAACCGATGGTACAGCATACCTAAGGATCATATAAAGAATAAGTTGCCGATATTATCACAACTTATTCTTTACATGGTCCTAAGCACAAAAAAAACCACTATTTTCACCCTTCCATACAACTTAATTTCGTTGTAGGTGCTCCTTATTTACAAACATCGGCACAGCAATGCCCTTAACCATTCGAATGACAGAAGCGGAGCTAATTCAGGGCTGTCTGGACAATAAGCGTTTAGCCCAGAAAGAACTGTACAATAGGTACAGCGCTGCAATGTATACACTCGCCTACCGTGTGACTAATGATTTTGATTTAGCCAATGACGTATTGCAAGAAGGTTTTCTTAAAGTTTTTCGGGCATTGCCCAAATTTAGGAAGAGTCTTCACTCGGATCCTGGATCAAGACCATCATCATCCGCACAGCTTTGAGTAAGATCAAGCGAACCCCCAAATTTGAACCTATAGAAGATCATATTCCTAGTGATTGGGTAGATTGGGGCAACCACCTGGACGTTGAATACCTTGAAAAGGCCATTCAATCTTTACCAGAGGGATATCGCTCTGTTTTTGTCCTCATTGAAGTGGAAGGCTACTCCCATAAGGAAGTGGCCGAATTATTGAATATTTCGGTGGGAACCTCTAAGTCTCAACTTTTCTATGCCAAAAAAAGGCTCCGGAAAGTAATCACTGAATTGCTAGATGTATAATTGTAGATCATGGAAAAAAATAAACATACCCTACAGGAGGCCCTGACAAGACTTCCACAGTACGAGCCACCCAAACAGAACTGGGACTATATCGTCGCTGATTTGGACCTAGACGTACAGGCTCCTGCTTGGAAGACCCAACTCAAGTCCTTACCCAGCTATGCTCCTCCAGAGGCGGCGTGGGAACAGATCGCGGCTGAATTGCCTGCTCCCTCAGCCAAACGAGTAAGACTTTGGACAAGATGGGCTGCCGCCGCCGCAGTAGCACTCTTATTAACGGTGGGCTGGTGGCAGAATCGAAATACTGAAACGGTACAACTGAGCTTCAGCCAGGAAGTTATTTCTGATCAAGTTATGCCTGAGGATTGGGACCAAGATGAGGAAAGCATAGCTGAAGTGATGCGTTTAGTCGCTAATTCTCCCCTGGAGAACCCGGCAGATTTTGACAGATTGAAAGAAGATTTAAATGAACTCAACCAAGCCAAAGCAGAATTAATGGCCTTGATGGAAGCTTATGGTCGTGACCCTAAGGTGATTCGAGAAATAGGCGAAATTGAACGCCAAAGATCTGCTGTGATTAAAAAAGTGGTAACCTTAATATGATTAGCCTTTTTCATCAAATGCAACTCAATTTCAAGCAGCCCCTCAGCTTGCTGTTGCTCCTATCGCTTTCACTTAGCGCTTTGGGTCAACAGACTATTTTACAAGTCGTCACTAAGAAAATTGAAAAAACCTTTGCTTATAAAGCCGGGTATGAAGTCAATATTGAAGGAGAAAAAGCCGATGTCTCGATCAAGACTTGGGACAAGAATGAGATTCTGATTGAATTAGAACTCATTGCTAAGCATAAAGAACAAGCTGTTGCGGTCAAAGATATTGAAGCCCTGAAATACCTGACTCAGCGAGTAAAGAACAAGATTTATTTGCGCAACTATGTATCCGTAGCAGATGATGCCCCCAAACCTAATGCAGCATTATCCGCGCGCTATGTCATCACTTTGCCGAAGGACTGCCCTGTTTACTTGAAAAATCACTTTGGTGTCGCTAATATTAGTAACCTAACCAATAGCCTGCGCGTCAATAGTGAGTTCAGTAGTATTGGGTTGGACAATATTGAAGGGACGGTCGATTTGCAAACTAGGTTTGGAGATATTATCGGCGACCTGATCGATGGCCAAGTGAGTATTAACAGCCGGCGTTCGGATATCACCCTGACCAACATCAGTGGAAGTTATGATATAAGGGCGCAGTATGGTGTGATTCGAATTTTTGCTGAGGACCAGTTGCTGAAGCTAAATTTGGATGCTACCCATTCTGATGTTTACTTCTTCAATCCCAATCCATCTTTTTACAGTTACAACTTAGTCGCTAACCAAGGGCAAATCAATTTGCCTGAGGAGTTGAACCTTAACTTAATGGAGGATCAACCGCAAATGAAGAAATATAAATTCAAGCCGCCGCAAAGGGAGTTCTACGCGACGATTACCTTGTCGGTAACACTAGGTGATATTCACCTGGAGAAAGCGAAGAAGGTACCAAAACCCTAGTTGGCTTAGACTTCAGAAGTTTTACTCCGCCAAGGCCCAGAAAACTTCTGAAGTCTTAACCCGCGGTGCACTAATCATCCTTCTCCCATCCCATCGTTCGCTTCACTGCTTTTTGCCAGCCTTTGTATAGATTATCTCTATCTTCTACCGCCATTTCAGGCGCAAAATCTTGATCCAACTGCCAATTTTGAGTGATCTCCTCTGGCGACCAGAAGCCAACGGCTAAACCAGCCAAATAAGCGGCTCCTAGTGCTGTGGTTTCGATAATTTGTGGTCGTTCTACATTCGTTCCTAATATATCAGACTGGAATTGCATCAATAGGTTATTGGCTGAAGCGCCACCATCTACTTTTAAAGCTTTGAGCTTAATACCCGAATCTTTTTCCATGGCATCCAGTACATCTTTTGTTTGGTAGGCCAAGGATTCTAAGGTAGCCCGAATCAAATGAGCCTTACTTGTCCCTCGCGTCAATCCAAAAATAGCACCTCGCGCATACATATCCCAATAGGGAGCTCCCAATCCTGCAAAAGCAGGAACCACATACACCCCTTCTGTATCTTTGGTTTTCAAGGCGTAGTATTCGGAGTCTGGTGATTCATCAATTAGCTTAAGTCCATCACGAAGCCATTGGATGGCTGCACC
>Ga0070726_10002241_pt1 | contig 17672 bp, 12 predicted proteins | sample tdAd471_FD_67275 | JGI IMG/M metagenome (GOLD analysis project Ga0070726, IMG submission 67275) | Marine sediment microbial communities from the Atlantic coast under amendment with organic carbon and nitrate - tdAd47.1 | ecosystem: Environmental > Aquatic > Marine > Coastal > Sediment | place... | reverse complement strand
ACCTGCTGCTGGTCGATGTGGGCGGGCTGAAGAGTTCGACGGGGACGATCGCGGCGGTGGTGATCTCGTCGGCGATGTTCGCGGTGTACCACGATGTCGGCGTGCTCCCCGGGGGGCCGAACTCGATCCAGTGGGCGGAGTTGGTGTTCTTCTTCGCCGCGGGGCTGTACTTCGGGGCGCTGTACATCGCGCGGGGGTTCGGGATCGTGGCGGGCGTGCACGCGCTGTACGACCTGGCGGTGCTCGTGGTGATACCCGGCACGACGGGCTGACCGACTGACGGGCGGATGTTTCGCGTCGATCGGAGCGGATACACTTGCCGCCTATGGCAACGGGCAAGACCAAACCGGCTCTGGAGATCGTGGAACCCATCGGGGCACGCGTGCTGATCCGCAAGGATGAGGACAAAAAGCAGACCAAGGCGGGGCTGCACCTGCCCGACAAGATCGAGATCCCCACGCTGACCGGGCGGATCGTCTCGATCTCGGCGCAGGTCGCGGGCGATGACGATTACCCGATCCGCCAGTACGACCGGGTGCTGTTCAACCCGAAGCACGGCATCCCTGTGGACTTCGAGGGCGACAACCGGCTGTTCGTGATCCCGGTGGAGGACATCGTCGCGGTGTTCCGCAAGGCCGACGAGACCGATGCGTGAGCCGATGAGCGACGCCTCGGCCTATCTGGAAACTCTGCGTAAGCCGCTGGGCAAGCTGCCGGACCCGCTGCCGCTGCGGACGCTGGCGGAGTTGACGGGGAATTCCGCGCCGCGGTTCAAGTGCGCGATCATGCCGCCGGGCTCGAAGAGCCTGTCGAACCGGGCGCTGCTGATCGCGGCGCTGGCGGAGGGGGACTCGCTGATCAAGCGCCCGCTGCTGGACGCCGACGATGCCAAGCGGATGCTCGGCGCGCTGCGGACGCTGGGCGTGGGTGTCGAGGCGCACCCGAAGGGCGACTTCGTGGTCGTGCGCGGCGCCGGCGGCGAGCTGCGCGGCGGGTGCGAGCTGTTCCTTAACAACGCTGGCACGGCGACGCGGTTTCTGACGGCGGCAGCGGTGCTGGCGCACGGGCCGGTGGAGATCGACGGCAACGAGCGGATGCGCGAGCGGCCCTTGGGCGAGCTGATCGGGCTGCTGCGCGAGCTGGGGGCCGAGATCGAGGAACTCGGCGAGCCGGGGTTCGTGCCGATCCGGATCGAGGGCCGCGGCACGCTCAGGGGCGGGGAGATCGTGATCCCGACGACGCAGTCGAGCCAGTTCGTCTCGGCGCTGGTCATGGTCGCGCCGTGGTTCGAGGAGGGGCTGACGATCCACCTGGAGGGGGAAATCACTTCGGGCTCGTACATCGACATGACCACCGGGCTGCTGGCGGGCGTCGCGGGCGCGGAGGTGTTCGTTTCAGAGGACGGGCGGACGATCGAGATCGCGCCGGGCGGGTACGGCTGCTTCGAGTACGAGGTGGAGCCGGACGCGTCGGGCGCGACCTACCTGTGGGGAGCCGCGGCGCTGTTTCCGGGGTCGCTGTGTCGCGTGCCGGGGATGCACTTCACGGCGCTGCAGCACGATGCCCGGTTCCCGATGGTGCTGCGCCGGATGGGCTGCCCGATCGAGTACTCGGGCGGATCGGGCAATGTGACGGGGGCGAAGGCGCTTGAGGGGCTGGACGAGGCCGACCTGTCGCAGATGCCCGACACCGCGATGACGCTGGCCGCCGTTGCCGCGTTCGCGGAGGGGCCGACGCGGATCACGGGGCTGCGGACGCTGCGTGTGAAGGAGACCGACCGGATCGAGGCGATCGCGACGGAACTGTCGAAGATCGGCTGCCGGGTGGACACGAAGGCCGACGAACTGACCGTCACGCCCCCGGAGGGCGGGGTGGACTGCTCGGCGGGCTGCGAGGCCGTGACCTTCGACACCTACGACGACCACCGGATGGCGATGTCGCTGGCGCTGATCGGGCTGCGCCGGCCGAATGTATTCATCAACGATCCGGGGTGCGTGAACAAGACCTACGCCGGGTTCTGGGCGGATCTGGCCTCGATCTACGAGGCGGCGCTCTAGGGCGATCCTCCACTGACACCCGGAAAGTCGCACGACGGGGCGGATCGGGCGATACTGGGCGGTTGATGTCCTCTCCCGGTTCGAACAAACGGAAGAAGCGCCCTCGCACGTTCTGGGGGTTTGCGCGCGAACTGCTGCACGAGCGGACGCGTCTGGCGATCGGGCTGGTGTTCGCCTTTGTCTCGGCGATCGGGATGGGGGCGGGGCTGCTGGGCATCGTGGGTGTGCTGGACCTGATCAACCCGGAGACGGGGAGCATCGGCCTGAGCCCACGCGAGCGCCTGGAAGAGTTGATGGCGGGGCTGCCGGGGAGCCCGACGCTGCCGGACTCGGTCCTCGGGGCGATCCCCGCGGAACCGTTCGGGGCGGTGGTGGCGATCATCATCGGGCTGGGGATCCTGACGGTGATCGGCGCGACAGCGAACTTCCTGCACCAGTACATCGCGATCACCGTGTGCACGCGCGCCGTGGCGAGGATCCGCTCGCGGGTGTTCTCGCACATCCTCGCGCTGCCTCTGGGCGGGATCGTGGCGGGGAACGCGTCGGACCGGATCAGCCGGCTGCTGGCGGACACGGCGGCGCTGAACCGGGGGTTCATCGCGGTGACCAGCCGCGCGACGGCGCAGGTGACCAAGGGCGCGGTGATGCTGGTGGTGGCGATGGTGATCGACTGGCGCCTGAGCATCGTGACGATCGTGGTCGCGCCGATCATGGCGACGATCATCCGGAAGCTGGGAAAGCGGATCCGGCGTGCCATCCGGGGGGCGATGCAGGGGCAGGCGAAGCTCTTGGGCAACGCGACGGAGGTCGTGCACGGGTTCCGGGTGGTGAAGGTGTACGGGTCTGAGCCGCACGAGCTTGAGCGGTTCAATGTGATCAACAACGAGGTGGTGCGCGAGGAGCTCCGGGCGCGGACGGCGAAGGCGCTCTCGAGCCCGCTGATCGAGATGATCGCGATCATCGTGATCGGCGGGCTCGCGATCCTCGCGGCGAGGGCGATCCTGGGCGGGGCGCTGAACGTGAACGAGTTCCTGGGCGCGCTGGCGGCGCTGGCGGTGGCCGGTCAGTCGCTCAAGCCCTTGAACGGCGTGGTTCAGGAGATCCAGGCGGCGGAGGCCTCGGCGCAGCGGGTGCAGGAGATTCTGGACGAGGTGCCCGAACGCGACCTGCAGCGCGGCGAGAAGAAAGTGCCTCGACACCACGAGAAGATCGTCTTCGACGGGGTGTCGCTGACCTACCCGGGGGCGGAGACGCCGGCGGTGGACGGCATGGACCTGACGGTGGAATTCGGCGAGTCGGTGGCGATCGTCGGGCCGAACGGCTCGGGCAAGACGAGCCTGCTGTCGCTGGTGCCGAGCCTGTACCTGCCGAGCTCGGGGCGGGTGCTGATCGACGGAGTGGACCTGGCGGAGGCGGACCTCCGCTCGGTGCGCGACCAGATCGCGGTGGTGACGCAGGAGGTGGTGCTGTTCGCGGGGACGGTTGCGGAGAACATCGCGTACGCGAGGCCGGAAGCGACGCGCGAGCAGATCGCCGACGCCGCGAGGCGGGCGCGGGCGATGGGATTCATCGAGGCGATGCCCGGCGGGCTGGACGCGAAGGTCGGCGAGCGCGGGCTGACGCTCTCGGGCGGGCAGCGCCAGCGGATCGCGATCGCGCGGGCGATTTTGCGTGACCCGGCGATTCTGATCATGGACGAGGCGACGTCGATGATCGACACGCAGTCGGAGGCGGAGATCACGCAGGCGATCGCGGAGTTCGGCACGGGGCGGACGGTGCTGATCGTTGCGCACCGGTTGGCGACGGTGATGAACGCGGACCGGATCGTGGTGATGGACGCGGGCAAGGTGGTGGACACGGGCACGCACGCGGAACTCTTGGAGCGTTGTCCGCTGTACGCGGGGCTGGCGAGCCATCAGTTGGCGGCGGGGGCTTAGGCTGTGTTCCGCAAAGTGACCAAATGGGTCGCCGAGGCGACCCGCTCCGAGGACGACCGGCTGAGCGAGTTTCTGGACGGGCTGGATGATCCGATCGCGCGGCAGGTCGAGTGGTCGGCGCTGGTGAGCGGCGGGGCGAACTTTCGGACGCACCGGCTGAAGGTCGTCTCGCCGGTGCGGGCCGAGTTCCGGCTGGCTTTCGGGGCGATGCTGTTCTGCTGGATCTTCTTCGTGATCGGGCTGGTGGCGATCGGGTTCGGGGTGGCGTCGCTGACGGGGGCTCTCTCGAAGGGGCCGCCGTGGTGGTTCATCTTCCCGTTTGGTCTGGTGTTCGGCGGGGTGGGAGCGGGGATGTGGTGGGCGATGTCGCGGCCGCGGGTCTTTGACATGCAGGACCTGTGGTACTGGCGCGGCAAGCGTCCTCTCGACCGGGAGGCGGTGGAGCGGTGCGAGGACTCGGCGCCGCTGGACCTGGTGCACGCGATCCAGATCATCCGCGAGCGGGTCAGCGGCAACGAATCGTCGTACAACAGCTACGAGATCAACCTGGTGCTGCACGACGGGCGCCGGGTGAACGTGGTGGACCACGGGAACCTGAAGCACATCCGGAAGGATGCGCAGGCGATCGCGGACCTGATCGGGGTGCCGGTGTGGGACGCGACGGCGTAGGCGAGGAGCGCATATGGCCGCATCGCCGGACGAACCCGGCCAATCAGCCGAGCGTGTGACGGGCGGACCGCCGCGAGACCTGCTCGCGCGGCTGGATGACCCGGTGGCGGAGCGGACGGAGTGGGAGCCGCTGGTGCGCCTCGGGACGCATCTGCACACGCATCGGCTGGTGCAGGACTCCGTGTCGCGCTGGTCGATGCGTCCGACGCTGGCTGTTCGCCTGCCGAGCGGGCTGATGTGCCTGCTGTTTGTCGCGATCGGCGTGATGCTGTTGGTTGGGGGCGTGCTGGGGCTCCGAAACCCGGGTGCGGTGCTGTCGCAGAGCGTGTGGGCGGGGCTGCTGTACCTCGGGCTGGGTGTGTGCGGGTTCTATGTGGCTTCGGCGGGAATCCGGCAGTATTGGTGGGTGTGCCAGCCGCGCGTGTTCGATCTGCAGGCGAAGGGGTACTGGCGGGGGGCGGGGCCCCCGGGTGTCGGAACTCCCGAGGCTGGGCGTCACTCGGCGCCGCTGGAGGAGGTGCACGCGGTGCAGATCCTCGGGGAGTTGGTTCGGGGGACCAGAGCGACGGAGCTTCGCGACTTCATGAGCTACGAGATCAACCTGGTGCTGGATGATGGGCGGCGGGTGAATGTGGTGGATCATGGGAGCCTGGAGCACATCCGAACGGATGCCGCGGCGATCGGGGACCTGATCGGGGTGCCGGTTTGGGATGCGACGGAGACGTAGAGCAGTTCGGACGGTGGTCACGCGACGAACGGCCCGGCACTGGCCGGCAAGCGGCCAGTGGCACCTGAGGCAGTCAGTCCAAAGCAGCGGCTGCGCCGCTGACCCCTCTCCCCGGCCCTCTCCCGCAAGGGGAGAGGGAGGAGAACACAGCAAAATCGAAAGAAGGCAAGGTCGAGTAGAATTGCCCGACTATGTCCCTCCCCAGAATCGCCATCGTCGGCCGACCGAATGTCGGCAAGTCTTCGCTTTTGAACATGCTGGCGAAGGCGAAGGTTTCGATCGTCGATCCGACGCCGGGGGTGACGCGCGACCGGGTGTCGCACGTCATCGACCTGGAGGGGCCCCTGAAGACCGAACCCCACAAACTGGTGGAGATCGTCGATACCGGCGGGTACGGCGTTTACACCGCCGAGGGTGCGCGGTTCGACGATGCGGGCGCGGACCTGCAGACGCTGACGGCGGACATCGAGGGTCAGATCGGTGCGGCGGTGGCGACGGCGGACCTGATCCTGTTCGTGGTCGATGCGCAAGCGGGGATCACGACGCTGGACGAGACGATCGCCAAGATGCTGCGCGAGCGCCGGCTGGTGAAGGATGCCGAGGGCAAGCAGCGGGAGTTGCCGGTGCAGATGGTGGCGAACAAGGTTGACGCGAACAATTGGGAGCCGCACGGGCTGGAGGCGTCGGCGCTGGGGTTCGGCGAGCCGTGGCTGGTCTCGGCGCTGAACAACTACATGCGGCGCGAGTTCAAGGAGAAACTGTTCCACGCCCTGCCCGAGCCGGACCCGATGGGCGACGTGGAGCCGGAGATGAAGATCGCGCTGGTCGGGCGGCGCAACGCGGGCAAGAGCAGTTTCGTGAACGCGCTGGCGGGCGAGAACCGGGTGATCGTCTCGGAGATCGCCGGGACGACGCGTGACGCGGTGGATGTGCGCTTCGAGATGGACGGGCGGACGATGGTCGCGATCGACACGGCGGGCGTGCGCAAGCGCTCGAAGTTCGCCGATGCGGTCGAGCAGTTCGCGAACATGCGGATGGCCCAGTCGGTGGTGCGCGCGGACGTGGTGCTGCTGCTGATCGACGCGACGGAGAAGATCTCGGCGATCGACAAGCGTCTTGGTGCGCAGATCGCCGAATCGTACAAGCCGTGCGTGATCGTGGTGAGCAAGTGGGACCTCGCCGAGGGCAAGAAGAACCGCAAGGGCGAGCCGCTGAGCCCGGACGATTACCAGGAGTACATTGAAAAGGAACTGCCGGGGCTGGACACCGCGCCGATCATCTTCACTTCGAGCAAGGAGAAGATCGGGATCGAGCAGGTGATCGAGGTGGCTTTCGAGCTGTTCGACCAGTCGCGCCAGCGGATCTCGACGGGCAAGATCAACAAGACGCTCAAGGAGATCCTCGCGGTGCGAGGGCCGTCGTCGCGTCTGGGGACGCAGGCGAAGATCCTGTACGCGACACAGGTTGCGGTCGCACCGCCGACGTTCGTGGTGGTGGTGAACAAACCCGAACTGTTCAAGGGCGACTACGAGCGGTATCTGCGCAACCGTCTGCGCGAGACGACGCCGTTCACGGAGGTGCCGGTCCGGTTGTTCTTCCGCGAGCGCAAGCGCGCGGACATCGAGGACCTGCTGTCGGGGCGCCACAAGCGCAAGCAGGAGGCCAGGCGGCGCGAGGCCGGGGAGGCCGGTCCGGGCGGCGGGAAGTTCTCGGTGGACGGCATCGACGACGAGCTGATCCGGCAGATCATGGCCGAGGACGACGAGGACTGAAGCGAGGGCTCCCGATCCCGCGCGACGCGATCAGGCGGCGAGGCGCTCGGGCATGGCTCCGTCGGCGCCGAGGCGGCAGGTTTGGATGAGTTTCTCTTTGTCGATGGGCTTGGTGAGGAACTCGTCGCAGCCGGCGTCGAGGCAGCGGACGCGGTCGCCGGGCATGGCGTGGGCGGTGAGCGCGATGATGGGGATCGTGCAGCCTCGTCTGCGGAGGGTGCTCGTGGCGGAGTAGCCGTCGAGCACGGGCATCTGCATATCCATCAGCACGACATCGAAGGGGTCGGTCGCGTCGTCGATCCTGTCGATGGCGATCTGGCCGTTCTCGGCGATCTCGACGGTCGCGCCGGCCTTTTTCAGGTGGTGGGTGATCAGGCGTTGGTTGTCGGGGCCGTCTTCGACGAGGAGGACGCGAACGCCCTTGAGCGGGCAGCACGCCTGGGTCTGCGGCTGCTTCGAGGACGCGGTCGACTCGGATCCGGCTCTGGCGATCTGCTCGATGGCTTCGCGGATCTCGTCTGGCGCGAGCATGCGGACGCCGCTGATGTCGCCGGTGCCGACCCGGACGGTGAAGACGGTTCCGACGCCGGGCTTGGAGTCGACGGCGATGCCGCCGCCGAGGAGTTCGGCGAGTCGCTGTGAGATCTGCAGGCCGAGGCCGGTGCCGCCGAATCGCCGGGTCATGGAGTTGTCGGCCTGGCTGAAGGGCTGGAAGAGACGACCGATCGCGTCTTCTTCGATGCCGATGCCCGTATCTTTGACGCGGAGGGCGAGGCAGCGCGTGCCCGAATCGTCGCGCTCGACCCCGACGCGGACCGTGACGGACCCCGCCTCGGTGAACTTGATGGCGTTGCCGATGAGGTTGATGAGGATCTGGCGCAGGCGGATGGGATCGCTGGCGATGAATTCGGGCACGGCGGAGTCGTAGGTGCTCGAGAGCGAGATGTTCTTCCCGAGCGCGCGGATGCGCATGGACTCGATCACGTCTTCGACGATCTGGATCGGCGAGCACTCGATCGACTCGACGGTCATCTTGCCGGCCTCGATCTTCGAGATGTCGAGGATGTCGTTGATGATCGCCAGAAGGTGCTCGCCGTTGCGCCGGATGGTGGCGATGTGCGACTCGCGCTGTGCGGGGTCGGCCTCCGCGAGGAGGTCCGCGAAGCCGAGGATGGCGGTCATCGGGGTGCGGATCTCGTGGCTCATGTTGGCGAGGAACTCGCTCTTTGCGGCGTTGGCGCGGTCGGCCTCGGCGCGAGCAACGTCGAGTTCGGCTGCCTTCTCGGCGAGCCGCTTGGCGGTCCGCTCGGCCTCGTCGCGGCTGTGCTCGACCTGTTCGAGCATGAGCTGTCGCTCGCGCTCGGCGTTCTTCTTGGCGGTGATGTCCTGGAAGGAGCCGACGAGGCGGACCGCGCGACCGTCTTCGAATACGGCGCGACCGCGCGAGTGCACCCAGATTCGGTTTCCGTCCGCGGTGATGAACTGCGTTTCGAGGTCGAAGTCGTCTCCGGTGCGGATCGCTTTCTGCACGGCGTCGCTCACGATCTCGCGGTCGCTGGCCGGGTAGAACGCGAGCGCGTCGTCGAGGGTCGGGGCGTAGTCCGGTCCGACGCCGTGGATGCGTCTGGTCTCTGCGGTCCAGAACAGTTCGGCGGTAACGAGGTTGAGTTCCCAGCCGCCGACGCCGGAGATGTCGCTGGTCATCTCGAAGAGGTCGCTGACGCGCTGGAGGTCTTCCTCGGTCTTGCGGCGCTCGGTGATGTCTTCCTGGACGGCGATGTACTTGCAGAGGTTCCCGTCGGCGTCGTGGACGGGCTGGATATCGATGGAGACCCAGTAGGGCCTGCCGTCCTTGGTGTAGTTGAGGATCTGTGTCTGGAATCCGACGGCGCGGGCGAGGCGGGAGCGAATGAACTCGATGGTTTTGGGATCGGTGTCGGGCCCCTGGAGCACGCGGCCGGGCTTGCGCCCGCGCACCTCTGCGAAGGAGAAGCCGCTGATCTCTGTGAACGCGTCGTTGACCCATTCGATCCGTCCGTCGGCGTCGGTGATGATGACGGCGTTGCTCGTGCGCTGGGCGACGAGGGCGAGGTCCTCGAGGCGGGCCGTCTGGCTGCGGAGTTTCTCGAGGACGCTCTGCATGACCCCGCCGATCTCGACGAGTTCTCGGGAGCGCAGCCCGGAGAGGTCGATCGGCTCGCCGGTTCCGGCGGCGCGCTGGAGTGCGATTCGGAGGCGCTCGATGGGTCGGATCGCAAAGAGCTGCAGGATGAATGCGAGCGCGGTGACGGTGAGGAGTATGGCGACGACCGCCCAGATGAGTGTCTGCCGGGTCCGGTACGACGCCGCGGTACTCACCCACGAGATGTCGCGGATGACGACGGCGACGGCCGAGGGCTGGGATGCGCCGTACTCACCGCCGTCGACGGGGATGAGCGTGGCGACGCGTTCTTGCTCGTCGACGGTGAAGGAGATCTCCCGCTTGGAGTGGGAGCGTGCGACGGCTGAGATCAGGTGCTCGACCGGGGCGAACCGGGTCGAGGCGACGTGCCAGCCGGTCTCGAGAGCGTTGCTGCTGGCGATCACCTGGCATTGCTCGTCGATGAGCCCGACGGCCTCGATGTTCTCGAGCAGCGCCATGCGCTGCACGATGCGTCGGACGCCGTCGTGGGCGTCGGCTTCGAGGAGGGCCTCGATGGTGAACTCGAGGTCGTCGGCGAAGTCGTCGGCCTCGGCGAGCTCTCGCTCACGCACCGACTCCGTGTAGCGGAACTCGTTCTGCAGAGCCACGAACTCGCGCCCGGCGACGGCGAGGAGCACGCCGAGAATGGCGAAGGTCGCCAGGCCCCGGCGACGCGACTGGGAATTGAGCCACGAACGCATCATTCGCTGTCTCCGACACGAGACTGAAACGCACCGACGGGCGTCGGGGCCGGCAGGTCCAGTTTCGCCGCGATGTCGCGGAGGGTTCGATCGAAGTCGTCACCGAGGAGCCGCGCGTTCAGAGCGCGGCCGCACGGTCGGATGCCGGTCCACGCCCGCGCGAAACCCTCGGGCGGTTGCTGAAGCGATTCGGCGCAGACGCCGAAGACCGCGTCTGGTTCGCGCTCGACCGCGTCGAGCAGATCGAACCAGACGGCGCGCACGCGCTCGATCTCGTCGGAGTTCGAAGACGCGAACGCGGATCTGGCGAGGAGGACATCGAGGACGAGGCTCTCGAGGTCGCTCGTGCGATGGATCACGCTGCCGCCGATGTCGTCGGCGAGCACGGTGAGCTTGGGCTCCCACAGCACGGCGGCGTCGATGCGTCCCTGCCGGAGCTGGGCCGAAGCCGCGTCGTTGGAGAGATCGACGATCGTGACATCGTCGAGCGTCAGGCCGTGATGCTCGAGCGCTTCCGCGAGGACCAGGCGGTTGATCGCGTCCATTTTGCAACCGACTCGGAGCCCGCGAAGGTCGGGGACGGTGTGGACTCCGCGGGCGGCGGCGATGCCGTCCGCGCCGCTGGAGGTGTTGGTCACGAGCACAACATCGAGTGGCGTGCCGTCGTGATTGCAGACCAGCGTGCCGAGGCTGGTGAATCCGAGCTCGACGGAGCCTTCCATCAGGGCACGGGCGACATCGCTGGACTCGTCGAAGCGGATGAGTTCGACATCGAGGCCGTGGCGCTCGAAGAGGCCCGTCCGCTCCGCGTACAGGATGATGTCGAAGCCGACCCAAGGCGGAAAGCCGATGCGGATCGGCCCGTCACGACGCGAGAGTTCCGGCGCCGGCTGCGCAGCGAGCGCGGCGAGCAGTGTGGCGACCGCCCCGATGATGAACAGAATGCGAGTCTTGGTCAGCATGGAATGTGCCTGAATTCCCGATGGGGAAACCGCGAAATCCTCCGAGTCCCTTATCGGCACCGTACGTGCAGGTGTTCAACGCAAGCGCGGCATCGGCGTGTTGCTGCGGAAAACCCGTACAACCTACTAGGTGCGACGAGCAACCGCATTGTTATCGGGACCTCGCGTATGCTCGGGAGCGCGATGCCCGACCTGCCTGAGACACTCGCACAACTCGGTCGCCTGCTCGGTGACCCTGTCTCGGATGCCCGCTCGCTCTCGGGCGGTTGCGTGGCGGATGTGCGTGTGTTGACGCTGGAGTCGGGGCGCCGAGTGGTCGCGAAGATCGGCGGGCCGGACCTGGATATTGAGGGCCGGATGCTCAACCACCTGGGAGAGCGATCGGATCTGCCGGTGCCGCGGGTGCTGCACGCCGAAGCGGATCTGCTGGTGATGGAGCACATCGAGCACGCGGGCGGCTCGGGCTGGGGCAGGCACCTCGCCGACCTGCTGGCGGCGCTGCACGGGATCACGAGCCTCGACGGTCGGTTCGGTTATGCCTCGCCGACTCTGATCGGCCCGATCCGACTCGAAAACGGCTGGGCGTCGGACTGGGGCGGGTTCTATCGGGACGCGCGGGTCCTCCCGCTGATCGACGAGGCGTCGCGCCGAGGAAACCTGGCGCACGGTCTGGAGCGCCGGCTGCGATCGTACGCGGAGCGCGTCGGTGACGATCTGGACCACGCCCCGCCGGCATCGCTCGTTCACGGCGATGTCTGGAGCGGGAACGTGCTCGCGAGCGGGAAGAGCGTGGTCGCGCTGATCGACCCGTCCGTCGTGTACGCGGATCCGGAGTTCGAACTGGCGTTCATCGCGCTGTTCTCGACGGGCGGACGCGAGTTCTTCGAGCGCTACGCCGAGCACCGACCGATCGACGACGGGTTCTTCGAGCGCCGAGTGTTCATCTACCAGCTGTTCCCGCTGCTCGTGCATGTCGCGCTGTTCGGCGGCGGGTACGCGGCGCAGCTCGATTCGACACTGCGCCGGCTCGAGTAGCGACGAGCGGGCTCAGACCACGGCGCCCGCCCCGGCGGCCGGCACGAGCGATTCGAGGTGGGTCACGGTCTCCTCTTCGGGGTCGAGCAGCGTGATATGCCCGACTTTGCGCCCCGGCCTCGGCGCCTTGCCGTACAGGTGCGGGTGGGCGTCGGGCGCGATGGCGAGGATCTGCTCGCTCGACGGTGCCGCACCGACGAGGTTGAGCATGACCGCACGATCGACGCCGGGCTTCATACCCGTCGGCCCGAGTGGCAGGCCGAGGATGGCCCGGATGTGGTTCTCGAACTGGCTCGTCCGGCTGCCCTCGATGGTCCAGTGCCCGCTGTTGTGGACGCGTGGCGCGAACTCGTTGGCGATGATCCAGCCCTCGCCGCTGTCCTTCACCTCGAACAGTTCGAGGGCGATGGTGCCGACGTAGTCGAGCGCCTCCATCAGTCGCCGGACATGCGTCTCGGCTCTGGTCTGCAGGTCCGCACCGATGCCCGGTGCGGGCGCGACGCTGCGCTGGAGGATGCCCCCGGCGTGCCGGTTCTCGACGAGCGGGTAGCAGCGGATCTCGCCGGATCGAGCGCGCGTGGCGATGATCGAGAGCTCGCGGACGAACGGGACGAACGCCTCGGCGATCAGGCCGCCCGTCGCGGCGGCGGGCCCGAGCAACTCCCAACAGTCGCCGGCCTGGTTGGCGTCGCGCAGCACGAACTGACCCTTGCCGTCGTACCCGCCCCGACGGGTCTTGACGACCAGGGGCGCGCCGAGTTCGCTGATCGCGGCCTCAAGATCTTCGCGAGAACCGACCTTGGCGAATCGGGGTGTGGGGATGTTCAGGCGGCGGAAGAGCGTTTTCTCTTCGAGCCGGTCCTGTGCGGTCGCGAGCGCGTCGGCGGGCGGGGCGGGCGGTTGGCCGCCGTGGTCGCGGACCTGCTCGCCGATGAATTCAAGCACGCGAGCCGGGACGTTCTCGAACTCGAAAGTGACCGCTTCCGTGCCGTCGATAAGCGCCGCGAGCGCGGTCCGGTCGTCGTAAGGTGCCTGGATGAGTTCTCCGACGGCGCCGGCGGGCGCGTGGGACTCGGGGTCGAGGAAACGGAAGCGCACCCCGAGGGGAACTCCCGAGAGCGCGAGCATCCGTCCGAGCTGGCCCGCGCCGAGGACCGCGACGACGCGATCGCCGCTTCCGGGTTGTGGCGTGGAATCAGGCATCGGGAGGACAGGACGGGTCTGGGTTGTCGAGCACGCGCTTCGTCTGGGCGGCGCGGAAGTCCTTGAGCCGATCGCGGGTCGCCTGGCGCCAGTCGTCGTCGCCCCTGCTGACGATGGAGGCGGCGAGCAGGCCCGCGTTGGCGGCGCCGGCGGGGCCTATCGCGAGCGTGCCGACGGGGACGCCTTTGGGCATCTGGATGATCGAGAGCAGCGAGTCCATCCCGGAGAGCGCGGTCGTCCGAACGGGCACGCCGAGGACCGGAAGTTCGGTCGCGCTGGCGATCATGCCTGGCAGATGGGCGGCGCCGCCGGCGCCGGCGATGATGACCTCGAGTCCCCGAGACGACGCGCTGCTCGCGTACTCCATGAGCAGCTCGGGCGTCCGGTGGGCTGAAACCACGCGCTTCTCGGTCGGCACGCCGAGTTCCTCAAGCATGGATACGGCGTGCTGCATGGTGTCCCAGTCGGACCACGATCCCATGACAACACCGACGACGGGGGGCATGGTGTTCCTCGCTTGGCTTGAGCGTCGTGCGGCTCAGGGATGGGGGAGAGTGGGTAGCCGGCGGCGACCCGGAGCGACAGTCTAGCGGATCGGTGTGACTGGTCAGAAGCCAGCGAATCCCCGTCTGCGTGACGCAATGGGCTTATCGGAACCGATCCGACCGCGCGCATCCGGAGCAAACGGGCCCGGATGCAATGCATTGCGGTCCGAATGAAACCCAAAAGTAGGCCCGCTGAAAGACCGAGTTCTCCTTGTTCGAGGCCGGTCTTGCCTGAACACTGAAGGGTTGCCTCTCCTGCGCTACGGGTGCGGGGAGTACAGAATGCGATCGGACGGGTGGCCGTGTGTTTTCGGGGGCTCGGACGGTTTGATCGTGATTACGAAAGGAAGAATCGGTCATGGGATTTCGCCCTACTGCTAAGAAGAACTCGAAGCTCGCGCTCGGCGTGAGCGCCGCCGCGCTGATGATGCTCGCGGCAGGCCAGGCCGCTTCGGCGGATGTCCGCTGGCTCAACGGCGACACCGTCCGCATCGATGTCGGCTTCGCCCAGCCGGGTCAGCTCGAGCAGGATCTTCTCGCTCTGGCCAACCGACCCGATGCCAAGCGTGCTCTTGTTCAGTTCGATCAGCCGATCACCAACGCGCAGCGCACCGCTCTGAGCGATGCGGGCGTGAACCTGCTGCAGTACGCCGGCGACGGCGTGTACTTCGCCTCGCTCGACGCGGGCTCGCTCGACGTCGCGTCGATCCAGAACTCCGGAGCCGCGCTCAGCGCGATCTCGGCGATCCAGCCGCAGTGGAAGATGCATCCGCTGCTGATCAACCGAGACATCCCGGGGTACGCGGTGACCGGTCAGGTCACGAGCGCTCAGCAGGGCGAATTCGCGACGGCCGGCGAGCCGATCGTCGCGGCGTACCTGATGCTGCACCGCGATGCCGACGCGAACGCCGGACGCGCGATGCTCGAGAACCACGGCGTGTTCGTGGTCGATCGCATGAAGTCGATCAACGGCTTCGTCATCGAGGCCCCGATGACCGCGATCGAGGCGCTCGCCGGCGCGGACGATGTGCTGTGGATGGAAGTCGCGCTGCCTCAGTTCTCGACGATGAACGTGCAGAACCGCCAGCTCACCGAGGTGGACTCGCTGGTCGGCTTCCCGATCGATCTGTCCGGTGAAGGCGTGACGGCGTTCATCTACGACGGCGGGCGAGCCCGCGCGTCGCACAACGACTTCGGCGGCCGCGCTTCGACCATCGACAGCTCGAACCTGTCGAACCACGCGACCCACGTCGCGGGCACCGTCGGCGCCCAAGGCCCGAACCAGGGGATGGCACCCGATGTCACGATCGTCTCGGCCGGCTTCGAGTGGAGCAGCGGCGGGATCTTCCTGTACTCCAACCCCGGCGACTTCGAAGCCGACTACGCCAACGCGTTCAACAACTTCGACGCCGATGTGGCCAACAACTCGATCGGCACCAACACCGCGACCAACGGCTTCCCCTGCTCGATCACCGGCGACTACGGCCTGATGGCGTCGCTCATCGACGGCGCGGTTCGCGGCTCGCTGACCGACGGCCGCCCGATCCGCATCGTCTGGGCCAACGGCAACGAGCGCCAGAGCAGCAACTGCGGCAACACCTACAACACGACCGCACCGCCCGCCGGCGCGAAGAACCACATCACCGTCGGCGCGCTCAACGCCAACGACGACAGCATGACCAGCTTCTCCAGCTGGGGCCCGGTCGACGACGGACGCATCAAGCCAGACATCTCGGCGCCCGGCTGCGAGCAGGGCGGCGACGGCGGCGTCACCTCGCTCGGTTCTGGAAGCGACTCGTCGTACTCCACGCTGTGCGGCACCTCGATGGCCTCGCCGACGGTGGCCGGCATCACGGCGCTGCTGCTCGAGCACCATCGCAACCTCAACCCCGGCGCCGAGGACCCGCGCAACTCGACGATCAAGTCCATCCTGGCCCAGACCGCCGAAGACCTCGGCAACACGGGCCCGGACTTCCAGTTCGGCTACGGCTCGGTCCGAGCCTCGGACGCGGCGCTGCTGATGCTCAACCGCAACTACGCGGAGACCGAAGTCGGTCAGGGCAGCTCGGCTCTGTTCCAGGTCACGGTCGCCAACAACTCCCCGTTCAAGGCGACGATCGCGTGGGACGACGCACCCGCGGTGCCCAACGTCGACACGGCGCTGGTCAACAACCTCGACCTGGTCGTGACCGACCCGAACGGCGTCCGCCACTACCCGTGGACGCTCAACCCGGCCAGCCCCGGCTCGCCGGCGACGCAAGACCAGGAAGACAGCGTCAACAACATCGAGCAGGTCTACGTCCCCGACGCCGTCCCCGGTACGTGGACCGTCGAGATCCGCGGCACGGACGTGCCCGAGGGCTCGCAGCCGGTGTCCGTCGCGACTTCCGGCTCGCTGATCGGCCTGAGCGCCAGCCTCCAGGGCGGTGTTCCGGATCTTGTCAGCCCGTCCGAGCCGACCACCCTCGATCTCAACGTGATCGCTCGCGGCCAGAACGTCGTCAGCAACTCGGTGCAGTTGCACTACCGCTTCGACGGCGGTTCGTTCACCACCGTCCCGATGGCCAACACCTTCGGGTTCACCTACTCGGCCGACCTGCCCCCGGCGCCGTGCGACGCGAACGTGGAGTTCTTCTTCACGGCCGAGGGTTCGATCACCGGTCCGATTCAGGTCCCGACCGACGGCGCGTCTGCCCCGTACTCGGTGAACGTCGGCTCGATCGACACCGTGCTCGAGGACGACCTGTCCACCGACATGGGCTGGACGGTCGGCGCACCCGATGACGATGCCACCACGGGCATCTGGGAACGGGTCGACCCGGTCGGCACCGGCGCTCAGCCCGGCGACGCCCTGTTCGGCACGCTCTGCTGGGTCACCGGTCAGCACCCCGGCGGCGGCGACGGCGCCAACGACATCGACGGCGGCAAGACCACCCTCATCAGCCCGATGTACGACTTCAGCGACTACGGCCCCGGCGAGCTGACCTTCAGCTACTGGCGCTGGTACTCCAACTCCTCCGGCGCGAGCCCGAACGCCGACATCTTCGTCATCGATATCTCCGACGACGGCGGCGCGACCTGGACCAACCTCGAGACGATCGGCCCCGACGGCGGCCAGGTCAACGGCGGCTGGTTCCAGAACGAGTTCGATCCGGCCGACTTCGTCTCGCTGACCGACTCGGTCATGCTCCGCTTCGTCGCGTCCGACGAGGGTGACGGCTCGCTGGTCGAGGCCGCCATCGACGGACTGAAGGTAGACGCCGAGACCTGCGTGGACGGCTCGCCGGACTGCCCGGCCGATGTTGACGGCAGCGGCAGCATCGACCTCGCCGACCTCAACCTCGTGCTCGGTTCGTTCGGTCAGACCACGGATCAGGGCGACACCAACGACGACGGCGTCGTTGACCTCGCCGACCTGAACACCGTGCTCGGCGCATTCGGCACCTCCTGCGAGTAATCGCTCGCCGGATCCGCTCAGCGGATGCACAAGTTCTCAAGGCCCCGCCCATCACCGGCGGGGCCTTTTTCGTGCGCGGGTACACTTGCCAGCGGAGATCACCATGAACGATGAATCAACGACGCACGACATCTGGCTCGGGCCGCACGCCATCGACACCGAGCGCCTGCTGCTGATCGTGGTCGGGGCACACCTCCGCGCGGAGGTTGCCGATCGCCCGCTGGCGTACGCGCTCCGTGGTCGCGTGAACCGCTGGCTCGACGATCACGCGAACACGCCCGACAGCCACCGTCCGGATGTCATGGTCTGCACCGACATCTGGTACCTCAACAACGAGGAACTGCGATCGCGTCCGACCATCTCCATCGGGGGCCCCGGCGTGAACGCTCTGGCTGCTTATCTCGCCGACCGGCTGGAAACCGCCT
>Ga0070726_10002240_pt1 | contig 17679 bp, 12 predicted proteins | sample tdAd471_FD_67275 | JGI IMG/M metagenome (GOLD analysis project Ga0070726, IMG submission 67275) | Marine sediment microbial communities from the Atlantic coast under amendment with organic carbon and nitrate - tdAd47.1 | ecosystem: Environmental > Aquatic > Marine > Coastal > Sediment | place... | reverse complement strand
GAGCCCGCTCGCCGCGCAGCAGTTCCAGTACGCTCCGGAAGCCCTGCCGGGCTCGAACGACCGCTGGACGGAGGGCGTCGACGCCGCCGACGTCGACCGCGACGGAGACATGGACCTCTTCTTCGCCGAGGGCGCCGGCACCTCGAGCGCAGGAACGCCGGAGCAGAACCGCCTGGTGATGAACCAGATCTGGCCTCCGCCGAGCGAGTTCGTCGACGAGAGCGTGACTCGCCTGGGAGTTCACAGCTCGATCGCCAAGCTGGTGATCACCGGGGACGTCCAGGGCGACGGCTGGATCGATGCCCTGTTCTGCAACCTGGGAGCTCCGCCCTCGCTCTACGTGAACCGCGGAGCGATCCAACCGGGGACCTTCGACTTCGCCGGCGCGGCGCGCGGGTTCACCCAGAGCCTCGACTCGTACGGCGGGCAGTTCGGAGACCTGGACGAGGACGGCGACCTCGATGCGATCCTCTCCGATCACGGCGACACGCTGTTCGGGCCCGGAGGCAAGCCGCGGCTGTACATGAACGACGGACTCGGCCACTTCACGGAGACGCCGGCGGCGCTGCCCGCCCCCGTCAAGAGCGCGCAGATGGACGTGCAGCTCGTCGACGTGGACGGCGACTGGGACCTGGACTTCTTCGGACCGACGCTCGACCCCGGCGCCGAACCGCGGCACTACCTGTTCCTGAACGACGGGCTCGGCAACTTCACCGACGCCTCGGCCCTGATCCCGGCGACGACGGTCAACGTCCGCGAGGTCGAGGTCGCCGACCTCGACGGCGACACCGACACCGACTTCTTCTTCCTCGGCCTGGGCCCTGCGCCGGCGGGTCTCGGCGAGGGCGTCGTCGCCAACGAGCTCGTCCCCTCCGGCGTGCTCGCGTTTCGAGCCGGCCCCTCGGCCCTGACCGGCACGGACAGCGAGGTCGCGCTCATCGACCACGACTTCGACGGGGACCTCGACGTCCTGATCGCGTCCATCGACGGCCCCTCGAACACGCTCCTGGTGAACCAAGGCGCGCTCGGTTTCGCGGTGGCCGTCGGTGCGTTGAGTCCCGTCAGCGACCCCACGCTCGACGGCACCTTCGCCGACATGAACCTCGACGGAGCCTACGACCTGATCACCGCCTGCGGCGAGGTCGGACACCCGGCCGACTGGCGCAACAAGATCTACTACAACAACGGCGCCACGGACCTGATCGCCCCCGACATCCTGCGCACGCGCGCGCTGAACGACGGTCAGCCCAAGGCCGGTCCGTGGACCGTCCTGGCGGAGGTCCGCGACCAGATCGTGGACGACGGGGTCCCCGGGATCACGGCGCAGGCCGTCTACGACGTCGACGGCGTGGGCACCACGGCGCCCGGCACCTACATGGGCGGAGGTCTGTTCCGGTTCGAGCTCGGCGACACGACGGGCGGCCTGGGGACCGCCGTGAACTACGCGCTCGTGTTCGCGGACAGCTCCGGCAACCAGGGCTCGACGGGCTTCCTCCACGCGTCTCTGTGCGGCGCGGCGCGCTACGCGGAGGAAGCCGCCGGCGCCAACACGGTCGCGCTCGACGGCGGCGGCGGCGTGTTCCCGGGCGGCCAGGTCACGTTGACGAGCACCGGTTTGAACGGCCCCGGAGCGCTGCACCTCATCTCGCTCGGCAATCTCTCGGCCCCCTTCCTCGGCGGGACCCTGCTCGCGGATCCCGCGAAGCTCGTCGCGCTGCCGGTGTCCCCGGCGGTCGGCGGCGAAGCCGTGCTCGAGCTACCGCTCCCCGCCGATCCCGTGCTCACCGGGCTCTCGTTCTTCGTCCAGTCGCTGACGACCGACGCCGGTCAACCCCAGGGTTTCGCGCTGTCCAACGGCCTCGCCGTGCGACTCTGCGACACGCCGCGCTAGAGCGCGGGCTCGCGGGGCCGTGCTCCGGCCCGCGCACCGCGCCGCTCGAGCTACAGCACCGACATCCGCACGGCGTTGGAGAAGCCGACGCCCAGCGGCTGGCCGCCGTCGAGGTAGAGCACCTGCAGGTAGATCTCCGCCGGACCGAAGTCGAGGCCCGAGATCGGCAGGTTGATCTCGCCGCTGCCGTCCGTGGTCAGGTTCACGATCGAGAGGAAGGGAACCGGGACCAGCGTTCCGCCCAGGAACGGGATCGGGTTCGAGCTCAGGCCGTAGGCCAGGAAGGCCGGCGCGTTCGGTGTCGCGCCCTGGAGCGTGAGCGTGGCGCCGCCGATCTCGGTGAGCGGCTGGCCGCACACACCCAGGCTCGCGGAGCCCGGCCCGCCGAGCCCCAGGTCCAGCTGGCAGAAGACGGGGTTCGTGTCGTTGACCCAGACGAACTCGCCCGCCGAGCGTCCCAGCAACATGTCGTTGTCGCCGTCGCGGTCGAGGTCGAACACGGCCACGTCGTGGCTGATGGTCATGTCCGACTGCATCATCCCCACGACGCCGATCCACCCTCCGTTGCCGAGCATCTCGCGCTCTTCCACGAGCTGGATCTCGTCTCCCGGCGTGCCGCCCGGGTTGTGGTAGACGCGGAAGCGCGTGAAGACCGGCTCGTCGACGTCCACGTCCGCGACGACGACGTCGTTCCAGCCGTCACCGTCGAGGTCGGCCACGAGGTTGTTGCTGTTGAAGTCGTTGTCCGCGTCCGAGGGATCGAGGTGCGTGTAGGTCCTGGCCGGCCCCCACTCGACGCGCCCGAACGCGTCCGTGCCGAGGTTGTAGCGGTAGCGGTCCGCCGTGTCGTCGCTGATCACGATGTCCGGTCGACCGTCGTTGTTCAGGTCGCCGGTGTTGATGTGGTAGGGCGCGAAGGCGTGGAACTGGTCGAAGACTCCCGGGAAGACATCGAAGTCGCCCGGGCTGCTCGGGTTGTTGTAGGCGGCCGAGACGAACTGCGGAGCGTTGAGCGCCGAGTCCTTGAGGATGTCGTTGTGCCCGTCGAGGTTCATGTCCTCGATCACGACGGCCATCGCGAACGCGGAGAGCAGCATGGCCTGGGTCATGCGCGACTGGCTCTCGTCGACGAAGTGCCCGGTCCCGTCGTTGACGAGCAAGCGGTCGTTCATGTCGGAGCCGGCAGGCTGCTGCGACCCACCGACACCGCTCGAGTCGTAGTCGCCGAAGTACAGATCCGGATACCCGTCGCCCGTGACGTCCCCCGCGGCCACGGAACAGAAGCGCGGGTTCAGCGGCAGCCCCGAGACGAAGTGCAGGAGCTGCGGGATCCGCGCGTCCTGGTGCTCGAGCCCCAACCACTCCCCGGTCACCTCGTCCGCCCCCAGGTTCATGTAGATGCGCGGGTGACCGATGTGCTTGGGGTCCCCGTCACTGATCGTGGTGGCCGTCGTCACGTCGAGCCAGCCGTCCCCGTCGAGGTCGTGGATGACCACGTCGCGGTCGTTGGTCGGCGTGGCGAAGCCCTGGTCGCCAGGGACGTCCGACGCGGTGGCGTACTCCGCCGTCCGGTTCACGAGCACGCCGAGCTCGTTCATGAGCAACACGTTCTCGCGCTTGCCGACCGAGGTGAGGATCTGCTTGCGAACGACGACCACGTCGATCCAACCGTCCTGGTCGAGGTCGCCCCAGGCGTAGTCGACCTCGGTGCTCGGGTCCGGCGCGATCCCGAAGTCGATCTTCGACTGATCGTTGTGGAACGTCACCCACGGGTTGTTCAGTTGAGCCGAGACCGTCGCAGCCGAACCGGCGATCGCCGTGAGGGTCAGGAGAACGTGAAGTCTTCGCGTGCGGAGGGCGTTCAGCATCGGGGGATCATCCGGGGAGAGCAGGGGACGGGGCGTTGGGGCGCAGGTCCGGCGAACCCGCATCCGCCATTCTATTGGGTGCGGTCCGAGCCCGCGAGCCGACCCCGGTCTTCGCCGCGAGGACCACGGTTGCGGTGCCCCTGGAGGCCCGGCCGACAACCCCCGTGAGCCCGAGCGTTGGGGATCTCGCGTGGTGGGCTCTCGAAACAGGTCGGGCTAGACTCCGCCGATGCTTTTGCGGATCGCCCTGGTCGGAGGTCTGGCGTTGAGCTCGAGCGCGTGCACGCCGGGGGCGACGTCCTCTCGACCCAACCTGCTCGTCATCGTCGCCGACGACCTCGGCTGCCGGGACCTCGGAGTGTACGGCGACCTGTGGGACAACCCCGCGCCGCCGCCGACGCCGACGATCGACCGCCTGGCCTCGGACGGAGTGCGCTTCGAGCGGATGCACGCCAACCCGACCTGCTCGCCCACGCGAGTCACCCTCGTCTACGGCATCTACTCGCATCGCGTCGGCATCGGCGGGATCGTCAAGCCGACCGACGAGGTCGACACCCCCTCCACCGCGTTCACTTCCGCGGCGACGTGGCTCGGTCGACAGGGCTACTCGACGAGCTACTTCGGGAAGTGGCACCTATCCGCCGGTGAGGACCCGGAGGCCCTGAGCCGCAAGCCCCTCCAGCACGGCTTCGACGAGTACCTGGCGGGCTCGGTGAACCAGAAGAACCACTACTTCGACTGGGAGCGGTCCGACGACGGAGCCGTGAGCACGGAAGCGGTCTACTCCCCCGCCGCTCAAGCGACAGCCTGTCGCGACTGGATCCGAGCGCGCGACGAGGCCGGGCCCTGGCTCGCCTTCCTGTCCTTCGACGCACCGCACTCCCCCATCCACATCCCGCCGCCCTCGAGCCTGCCCGCGGGCTATCGAGTCCACAACTCTCCGCGCGGCTGGTACGACGCGATGATCGCGGCCCTGGACTTCGAGATCGGGCGAGTGCTGGAAGTCGTCGACTGGACGAACACGACCGTCGTGTTCCTGTCCGACAACGGCCCCGGCAAGGAGGCCACGCTGCCCGCGCAGGACCCGGAGCGAATCAAGGGAACGCTCTACCGCGAGGGCATCGTCGTGCCCTTCCTCGTCGCCGGCTTCGGCGTCGAGCGACCGGGCACGTCCTGCTCCGCGCTCGCCAACACGGCCGACCTGTTCGCCACCCTGGCCGAGCTCGCCGGCGCTCCGATCGATCCCGCAGACGTGACGACGGCCCCCGACTCCGTCTCGCTCGCCCCCTACCTCGCCGCGCCCGAACGCGAGAGCCTCCGCACCTGGGCCCTCTCCGAACGCTTCGGCCCCAACGGCCCGGCTCCGCACCGCAGCAACCGGCGCGCCCTGATCACCGAGCGCTACAAGTACCTGCGACTCAACGAGGCAGAGGAGTTCTACGACCTGGATGCGGACGTGAACGAGCGAATCGACCTCACGACCCGCGACCTCTCCTCGGAACAGGCCGAGGAACTCGCGCGGCACAGGTCGCTGCTGGAGTCCAAGGTCGGCCCCTATTCCTGGCGCCGCTGAGCTCTCCGCTCACCCGGGAGGGCGTCGCGCACGCCGTCGATCGCGAACCGGGGTGGTGGGCCACACTGGACTTGAACCAGTAACCTCCACGCTGTGAACATGGCACTCTGCCAATTGAGTTAGTGGCCCGATGAGGGGCAGAGACTCTACCGACGGGGCTTCGGCCTGGCAAGTCGTCGGGCCCGGGGGCAAAGGGGCCCTCCCTCAGGCCGCGACCGGGTGCCGGCGGAGCGACGGATGCGTCGCCTGCGCCCGCTTCAGGGCTCGTCGCTCGACGTCACCTCGGGGCCCGAGTCCGCGCCCAGCCGCGGGCCCGTGATCTCGCGCAGCTTGCCCTCGGCGCGCCGCAGGAGCATGCGCACGGCGTCCTCCGTGCGACCGTCCATCTGTTCGCCGGCTTCCTTGAGGGACAGTCCCTGGAAGAAGACCAGCGTGATCGCGGTGCGGTGGTCGTCGGACAACTTGTCGAGCGCTCCGCGGAGGATCGAGAACTCCTCTTCACGCTGGACCTGACGCGTGACGGACAGGTCCGGGCTCGAGGGTTCGTAACGCTGGAAGCGCGCGCCGTCCTGGTCCTCGCCCTCGATGTTGCGCTCGCGAGAGACGTCGCGCTTGCCCGCCGAGTAGAACTCCGCCTTGTCGCGGATCTTGTTCTGGAGGATGCGCACCAACCAGCGCAGGAGCGAGCCCTCGCCCCGGTACTGATAGCTGCTGAAGTCTCGCGCGGCCTCGCGGAAGGTCGTCTGCGCCAGGTCGTCCGGCGTCTCCTTGCCGCGCAACTTGGGCCCGAGCCGCCGGCGCGCCATGTCCACCATCAGGGTGTGATAGCGGGTGAAGAGATCGTTGAGGGCCTCCGCGTCGCCCTCCTGGGCGCGCTGCACCATCGCGCTGGTCTCGTCCGTCTGGAACTCCGCGGGGAGCGAGAACGGCTCGGGACGCGACTCTCCTCCATCGAGCGGCGGGACGGTCTTCTCTGAATCTCCGGTCATGGCTGTGGGGCGGAGCCCATCTCACAGATCCTATCGGCCGAAGGATACGCCGGATGTGGGGAAACGTTGACGGGGAGCCGTCAGCGGGCCCTTCAGGCCGCGTTCGGGTCGGCGGAGCCCCGGAAAACGATCAACCCGAGGGCTTCGCCAGCGCCAGGAACGCGGCCTCGTCCAGGACCGCGACGCCCAGCTCCTGCGCCTTCTTCAGCTTGCTGCCGGGGCTCTCTCCCGCCACCAGGTAGTCGGTCTTCTTGCTGACCGAGGAGGTGACCTTGCCGCCGAGGTCCTCGACCAGACGCTTCGCCTCCGCCCGGCTCATGGACTCGAGCGTGCCGGTCAGCACCACGGCCTTGCCGGCCATGACTCCGCCGCCCTCCACCTGCACCGGATACACGATCTCGACGCCGCCCGCGAAGAGCCGCTCGACCAGCGCGCGGTTCGCCTCCGCTCCCATCCAGCCGGCGATCGCCGCCGCCATCTCCGGTCCGATTCCCTCGAGGTTCTCGAGGTCCTCCTCCGAGGCGCTCGAGAGCTCCTCCAGGGACGCGAAGTGCTGGGCCAGGAGCCGCGCCGTCGCGGGCCCCACCTCGGGGATGGCCACGGCGACGAGGAACCGGTCGAAGGGCACCTTCCGGCGCGCCTCGATCTGCTCGAAGAGGTTGGAGACGCTCTTCTCGCCCCAGCGCTCGAGCTCGAGCAGGCGGTCGCGATCCAGGTGGAAGATGTCGGCCGGCGACGCCATCAGCTCGTTCTCGAACAGCTGTCGGATGAGCTTCTCCCCGATCCGGTCGATCTCGAACCCCGAGCGCCCCACCAGGAGCCCCGTACGCCCGATGATCTGCGGCACGCAACCGAGGCGGTTGGGGCACAGCCAGTACTTGCCCTCCTGCACCGTCGCCGTCGAGCAGGCGGGGCACGCCGCGGGCATCTCCAGCGGACGACCGTAGGACGCCTGCACGCCCGGCCTGAGCTCGCCGTCCGCGAAGAGCTCCTCGGGGAGGTTCTCCTTCCAGTCGGCGGGGGCCTTCTTCTCGGCCTTGGAAGCGACGCCCATCACTTGCGGGATGACGTCGCCGGCGCGCTCGAGGAACACGCGGTCTCCGACCCGGATCCCGAGGTTCTCGACGTGGTCGGCGTTGTGCAGGGTCGTGTGTCGCACGGTCACGCCGCCGACCTCGACCGGCTCCACGTGAGCGCGCGGCGTGAGGCGGCCGTTGGTCCCGACCTGAATCTCGATCGCGAACAAGGTGCTGGTCGCCTCGACGGGAGCGAACTTGTGCGCGTACTGCCAGCGCATGGCCCGCGAGGTCCGCCCCAGGCGCTCGCGCAGGCCGAAGTCGTCGAGCTTGGCGACCACGCCGTCCATGTCGAAGGGCACCTCGAACCGAGCGGCCTCCATCCGGTCGTGGTACTCGAGACAAGCCGCGAGTCCGCGCACGGCCTCGCGGTAGCCCGAGTCCGGGAGACCCCAGTCGCGCAGGGCCTGCGCCATCTCCATCTGCGACTCGAACGCGACGCCCTCGACCACGGGCGCGGCCCACGAGAAGAACTCGAGCGGGTAGCGCGACACTTCGGCGGGGTCGTTGCGCCGCAGCGCACCGGCGGTCGCGTTGCGCGGATTGGCCAGGATCGGCTGCCCGCGCTCTTCGCGCTGCACGTTGAACCGTTCGAAGGCGTCGCGGCGAATGAGCACCTCCCCGCGCACCTCCAGCCGCGTCGGCACGGCCCGCGACAGCGAAGAGAGCTCCAGCGGGATGTTCCGCACCGTCCGCAGGTTGGCGGTGATGTTCTCCCCCACCGCGCCGTCCCCGCGGGTCACGCCGCGCACGAGCCGGCCGTCCTCGTAGAGCAGGGACGCGCTCACCCCGTCGAACTTGGGCTCCACGACCCAGTCCAGCTCGGCGCCCGACTCGAGGTTCAGGAAGCGCAGGATGCGCTGCTCGAACTCGCCCACCTCTTCGGCGTCGAAGAGGCTGTCGATGGAGAGCATCGGCACCTCGTGCGCGACCTTCTCGAAGCCCTGCCCCTCGGCCAGCGGCGCGCCGACGCGCTGCGTCGGACTCTCGGGGCAGACCAGCTCCGGGTGCTCCTCCTCGAGCTGGACCAGCTCTCGGTAGAGCCGGTCGTACTCCGCGTCCGAGATCGTCGGCTTGCCCTCGGTGTAGTAGAGGCGGTCGTGACGCAGGATCTCGGCGCGCAGAACCGCGGCCCGCTGCGATGCGGTTTGAGTCTTCGCCATGGGAGAGCGCCGCAGTATAGCCAGCCCGTGCGCCGGCCCAACCGCGGGACTGGCTCCGGCGCTCGGGCTCTCGACAGCGATCAGGGAGAGCGCCACCGCGAGGAGCCGAGCCCCGCCGCGCGCGAACGCCCCGCCCCTCGGGGACACTCCGCTCGAGCTCCGGCCGGTCCTCTCCGTGAGCCCGAGCGTCGGGAGTCTCGCGTCGAGTCGGTGTTTCGAGACCGACGCGGATTCGCTGCACTCCGTGGAGATTCGGAAGGGCCGACACGGCGCGAGAGACGCCGCGAGCGGGCCGCGCGGACGATCGGCCGGACCTCTAGGCCGCTTCATCGTCCGGGTCGAGATAGCCCATGTAGGGCACCCGGGGGCGGATCTGGCGCCCGCCGGTGATGGGGTCCTCGCGCTCTTCCGCCTCGACCTGCACCCGCGCGAATCGGTTCATCAGGTCGCGCGGCTCGATCGACAGCCGGCCGTCCACGTCGAACCCGAGCCGCGACAGGACGAACTTCGCCCGGTGCATGCCGCGCTCGCTCCAGGTCAGCCCGTCCCACGCCGCCGTACGACCGGCGTAGTCCCCGTCGCGCACCTCGAGGCGCATGCCCCACCGCTGGGCGCCGTCTCGAGTGAGCCCCTCGCGAACGTCGGCGACCCGAACGTTGTAGGTGCCTTCCGGTACCGAGACGAACGTCTCGACGTCGTCCACATCACTGAAATCCAGCTCCATGACAGTCCCTCCTTCGGACGGGAGGAAGACTGGAGCCGGCGCCCGCGGTTTCGGATCAGACCCGAGTTTCTCGCGCCGCGGCCACCGAGTCGCGGGTCACGGCCTCGAAAACGCGCTCCATGTTCGCACCCATCACCCCGCGGATCTCCGCCTCGCCGAGCCCGCGCTGCGCGAGGTGGCGAGCGAGGTGGCCGTAGCAGGACGCGTCCCCGAGCCCGACCGGACCGCGCTGGATGCCGTCGTAGTCCGAGCCCAGGCCCACGTGCTCGGGCCCGGCGACCTCCATCGCGTGCAGGACGTGGTCCCCGAGGCGCTCGATCGGGAGCGGCTTCGCGTGCCGCTCGATGAACTCGCCTTGTAAGAGGAAGAGGTCCGTCGCGTTCGCGCCCTCCAGCGCGCGGTAGGCCGGGAGCTCGCGCACCCGCGCCTCCTCCGCGCGCCCCTCGGCGTCCAGGAAGCCCGGGTGGAAGACGATGCCCACGACACCTCCGTTCGCGGCCAGCGCTCGCAGCTGATCGTCGTCGAGGTTGCGCGGATGGTCGTGGAGCGCGTGGCAGCCGGAGTGGCTCGCGATGACCGGACGGCGGGTGGCCTCGAGCGTGTCGTAGAAGGACTGCACACCCGCGTGCGAGACGTCGACCACCATTCCGAGGCGGTTCATCTCCGAGACGACCTCGCGCCCGAAGTCCGACAGGCCCGCGGGGACGTCGCCGCTCGCGCCGGGCATGCACGAGCGGATCCAGGACAGGTGGTTGTTCCACACCAGCGTCATCACGCGCACGCCCTGGTCGAAGAAGTCGCGCAACACGTCCAGGCTCTCCTCGATCGAGTGTCCGCCCTCGATGCCCGGGATGCCGGCGATGCGCCCCGCGGCGTGGGCTCGGCGCAGCTCGGCTCCGTTGCCGACCAGCGCCAGGCGGTCGGGGTGGGCGCGCTCGAGCTCGTGGACGGACGAGAGCAGCGCCTGGGTCCGAGCCCGCGCCCCGTCGGGCAGGTACGAGGGGTCGACCCAGGAGACGAACACCACCGACCCGAGGCCGCCGGCCCGGCCGCGCTCCAGGTCGAGGTGCCCGCGCCCCGCGACCCCGAGGTCGTGCCCCAGGTCGAGAGCGCGCTGGATGGAGTCGACGTGGGCGTCGAAGACGAGCGGCGCGGGTTCCATGCGGGCATGGTAGCTCCGCGGCGAAGCCCTGACTCCGTCCTTCCTACCTCCCCACGACTTCGAGCAGCCCCTCCGCGACGAGCCGCTGTCCGAGCAGGTTGATGTGCAGGTCGGAGTACCAGAACGCCGGCTCCTCCGCGGCGGCGAACGCGTCGCGCAGGTCCACGCTCCGGATCCCGGCCGCCTTCAAGCGCTCGAGCCACCCGTCCGCCAGTCGATCGCTGACGCGGACGTCGTCCAGGCTCACGTCCAGCAGGCGCAGCGCCTGGGCGTAGAGGCTGCCGTAGATCCTGGGCTGTACTTGCGAGGCCGCGGGGAGGTAGGCGCAGGCGAACTCGATCCCGCGCTCGCGGCAGAGGCTCGCCATCTGCTCCGTCACGATCGCGGCCATGTCGACGGCGCGCTCGACGTCCTCGGGGTTGCGCGCGAAGTAGAGGACCTGGGCCAGGTCCTGGGGCACGATCCCGGGCATGCCCGCCGGGCCTCGGAGCACCCGCAGCTCGCCGAAGGTCCGCACCGGTGCCGCCCTCCGGTAGAAGTAGCGCTCGTAGGGCATCAGGCCGGAGAAGTCGTTCCCGCCGTAGACGACCAGGAGGAACGCGTCCGGCTCGAGCTCCAGCGAACGCTGCAGAGCGCCCAGGTAGTGGAAGAAGGAGTAGCCGCCGACCGCGCCGTTGAGGACTTCCGCGTCGAGCCCCCGCTCCGCGAGGCCCGCCTCGAGCAGGCTCGTGAAGGTCTCCTCCTGGGCGCACAGGCCCGCGGAGTGGGAGTCCCCCATGGCGACGATCCGGAGTCCGGCGCCGTCGCGGAGGGGGACCTCGGAGCGGAACCCGTGCGCGTTCGTGCGCACGCTCCAGCCGCCGGCGGGGTGCTCGGGAAAGCCCACCCAGCGCTCGACGTCGGGCGCGTGGACGAGCCCGGCGAGTCGGTCGAAGACCCGGTCCCCGGCGAGCTGCGGGATGAGGACGCGCAGGTCGGCCTCGTCGATGTGCTCGAGGGCGAAGGCGTGCGGATCGGTCGGCCCCGCGGCGCTCGCGACGCGCCGGCCCAGCACGTCCTCCAACTGCTCGCCGATGTCGACCAGATCGACCGTGGCCCGCGCCGCGGGGCGGGGCCAGAACGCCCAGCCCGCTCCCACCGCGACCAAGGCCGAGGCGGCGGCGAGCCCCAGCTTCCCGATCGTGGAGGGCATTCCCTCGATCTTAGCCCGCGCTCCTCGCGAGCCGAGCCTGTCTGTCATCCTGGCAGCTCTCCGAGAGCGCTTCGCCGGCGGCTGCCACAATGACAGCGGGGCTTTTCGAGCCGCGGCCCCCGCCTCCGAGCCGGTGGGCTAACCCCCTGTTGGCACAGCACTTGAGAGCGACCTTCACCACCGACTCCCGAGCGCGGTCGCGGCACAGCCTTTGCATAGACGGGCCCGCCGCGCCAGCGGAACCCCGTCCATGGTCCTATCACGCAGAATCCTCCTCGCCGACGACGACGAGTCCGTGCGCTTCGGTATCGAAGAGCTGCTCCTCGATCTCGGCCTTGAGGTCCACACTGCGGAGACGGGCCCCGAGGCCCTCGAGGTCGCGCGGTCCGTGCGGATCCACGCGGCGGTGCTCGACGTGCACATGCCCGGCTGCACGGGGCTCGACTGCTTGCCGATCCTGCTCGACCAGGTCGTCGGCCTGCCCTGCATCCTCTACTCGGGCAACCTCACCCGCGCCATCGAGCGCACGGCTCTGAGCGCCGGAGCCTTCTCCGTGCTCGCCAAACCCGTCCAACCGGAGCTCTTCCGCACGGAAGTCCTCCGGGCTCTGGCCACCTGGCCGGAATCCTGACCGTGCGGCCGCTGCCGCGGCCGACAGACCAACCTCTTCATCCCTCAACCACGACAACTACGAAGACTCTGCAGATGGCTACGAAAACCAAAACGAAGACCTCGCTCCGTCCCCTCGGCGACCGCGTTCTCGTCCAGCGCCTCGAGGCCGAAGAGAAGACGGCCGGCGGCATCCTCCTTCCCGAGAGCGCCAAGGAGAAGCCGAAGGAAGGCAAAGTCATCGCCATCGGCGAAGGCCGCACCCTCGACAACGGCGAGCGCTCCACCTTCTCCGTCAAGAAGGGCGACCGCGTCATCTTCAGCTCCTACGCCGGTACCGACGTCAAGTACGACGGCGCCGAGTACATGATCATGCGCGAGGAAGACATCCTCGGCATCATCGACTGATCTCACCGCGACCCTCAGCACCAGGCATAACCGATGGCCAAGCAAATCAGCTACGAATCAGAAGCGCGCGAACACATCCGCATGGGTGTGCGCAAGCTCGCTCGCGCGGTGAAGGTCACCCTCGGCCCCCGCGGCCGCAACGTGATCATCGAGAAGTCCTTCGGTAGCCCCACGGTCACCAAGGACGGCGTCACCGTCACCAAGGAGATCGAGCTCGAGGACGCCTACGAGAACATGGGCGCTCAGCTCGTGAAGGAAGTCGCGGCGCGGACCAACGACGGCGCCGGTGACGGCACCACGACGGCCACCGTGCTCGCGGAAGCGATCTTCGAGGAAGGCCTCAAGAACGTCACCGCCGGCGCGAGCCCGGTCGCCCTCAAGCGCGGCATCGACCAGGCGGTCGAGGCGGTCCACGGTCACCTCAAGAAGATCTCCAAGCCCGTCAAGGGCCGCGCGGAGATCGCTCAGGTGGGCACGATCGCGTCCAACAGCGACACCGAGATCGGCGACATGATCGCCGAGGCGATGGAGAAGGTCGGCAAGGACGGCGTGATCACGGTCGAGGAAGGCAAGAGCCTCAAGACCGAGGTCGAGTGGGTCGAGGGCATGCAGTTCGACAAGGGCTACCTGTCCCCGCACTTCATCACCGACCCCAAGTCGATGGAGACGGTCTTCGAGGACCCGATGATCCTCATCCACGAGAAGAAGATCTCGTCCGTGAAGGACATGATCCCGCTGCTCGAGGAAGTCGCCCGTCAGGGCAAGCCGATCGTCATCATCGCCGAGGACGTCGAGGGTGAGGCCCTGGCCACGCTCGTGGTCAACCGCCTGCGCGGCGCGTTCCCGTGTGTCGCCGTCAAGGCGCCTGGCTTCGGCGATCGCCGCAAGGCCATGCTCGAGGACATCGCCGTCCTCACCAAGGCCACGGCCGTGATGGAGTCCACCGGCACGACCCTGGAAGGCGTCAAGCTCGCCGACCTCGGCACCGCCAAGAAGGTCGTCGTCAGCAAGGACTTCACGACCATCATCGAGGGCGCCGGCTCCTCCGCTTCGATCAAGTCGCGCATCGAGCAGATCCGCACCGAGATCGAGAACACCTCGTCCGACTACGACAAGGAGAAGCTCCAAGAGCGTCTGGCCAAGCTGGCCGGCGGCGTGGCGCAGATCAACGTCGGCGCCGCGACGGAGTCGGAGATGAAGGAGCGCAAGGCTCGCGTCGAGGACGCACTCCACGCCACGCGCGCGGCCGTCGAAGAGGGCATCGTCCCCGGCGGCGGAACCGCACTGCTCGGCGCCCAGGAGGCGATCGACAAGCTGAAGCTCGACGGTGACGAGCTCGTCGGCGCACGCATCGTGCGTCGCGCGATCGAGGCCCCGATGCGCATGATCGCGACGAACGCCGGCCAAGACGGCGCGGTGATCGTCCAGAACGTGCGCGCCAAGAAGGCCACGACCTACGGCTACAACGCCGCGACCGACACCTACGTCGACATGTTCAAGGAAGGCATCATCGATCCGACCAAGGTCTGCCGCCTCGCGCTGCAGAACGCCGCTTCCGTCGCGAGCCTGCTGCTCACCACGGACGCCCTGGTCAGCGAGCTGCCGGAGAGGGAAGCCGAAGAGGCCCACGCCCACTAGGCACCCCCTTCTCGAGAAACGCGGGCCGTTCGGTGACTCACCGAGCGGCCCGTTTCTTTTGGTAGCTTCTTCCCCCATGAAGTGGATCCCGGCCGTGGCCCTGCTCGCGCTAGGGGCGTGCTCGCCCGGCGGCTCGGAGGGCTCCGGAGCACCCGATCGCTCCGTCGCGACGCTCGACTGGGCGCGCATCGATCGCGTCCAGGCGCCGCGCTCCCCGGACCTGGTGGCCAAGCTCCGCGAGCTCGCCGCCCAGCTCGAGGCGAGCCCCGCGGACCCGTCGCTCCACGTTCGCCTGGGACGCACCCTGTTCCTGCTCGACTGCCCGGCCGAGGCCCTGTGGCACCTCGAGCGAGCGACCGAGCTGGCGCCGGACGACCACGAGGCCCACTACCAGACCGGCGTGCTCCACCTGCGCGAGAACCGCGCGCGCCGGGCGGTGGAGTCCTTCGAGGCGGCGACCGCGCTGCAGCCGAACTACGCGCCCGCCCATCGCGACCTGGGCTTCGCCTACGACGCGCTGGGCAATTCCGAGCGGGCCCGCGCGGCGCTCGAGGAAGCCCTGCGTTCGGACCCCACCGACCCCGAGGCGAGCTACCGGCTGGCGCTCTTGCTTGAGGAGGAGGACCCGGAGCGAGCCATGGCGCTCTTGCGCGGCTGCATCACGCTGGATCCCCACCACCGCGGCGCGCACCTCAACCTGGCGGCTCTGTGCCGACGCGCGGGCCGGACCGAGGAAGCCGAGGCCCTGCTGCGACGCCACGGCGAGCTCGCCGTGCTCGACGACCTGGGTCTGGACGCGCGCTCGCTGGACGTGGGCCGGTTCCTCGCCGAGGGCCGCTACTACGCCGCGAACGACCGCCTGGACCGGGCGCTCGAGGTCTGCCGCGAAGCCGCGCAGCTCTACCCCGAACACGCCGAGGTCGCCTTCCTCTCCGGGATCGTGCACGGGCTGCGCGAAGAGCCTGGCGAAGCCGTCGCCGCCTACGGACGCGCGATCGAGCTGCGGCCGGCGGACGTTCGCTACTACACCTCACTCGCCGAGGTCGTCGCGCGCACGGGCGTGACGAGCGAGGCCGCGCGCGCCCACCTCGAGCGCGCCGCGCAGCGCTGGCCCGAGCTCGAACTCTTCGCGGAAGTGCTCCAGGCGCACGGCGCGCAGGACTCCTAGCACAGTCACGCGCGAGTCGGCCCGGGCGCGGGTAGGATGCACCCGTGGGTCGACCTTCATCACGCGCGCGAAGGACGAGCGCCGGCGCACTCCTCGCGACCGCGGCGCTCGCCTTCTCCTGCTCGAGCGAGGAGCCCGGGTTCTATCGCGACGTGACGGCGGAGCGCGGGCTCGCCGGCCACGCGCACTTCGCCGGCTTCACGCCGCGCCGCTACCTGGTGGAGACGATGGGCGGCGGGGTCGGCCTGCTCGACTACGACCTCGACGGCCGCCTGGACCTCTACCAGGTGCAGTCGGCGCCCTTGCCCGGCGGAGAGCCTCCGTCGGAGGTGCCGGCCAATCGACTCTTCCGCAACCTGGGTGCGCGCTTCGAACAGGTCGAAGCCGGCGTCGGCGACCCCGGCTTCGGAATCGGCTGCGCGAGCGGCGACGTCGAAGGCGACGGCGACCCCGACCTGCTCGTGCTCAACTTCGGAGCCAACGTCTTCTACCGCAACGCCGGCGACGGGACCTTCGGCGACGACTCGGTCGCCGCGGGGCTGACCGACGACCGCTGGAGCGTCTGCGCCGGGTTCTTCGACGCCGATCGCGACGGGGACCTCGACCTGTACGTGGTCAACTACCTGCTCTACTCCACGGCCCTGCAGGACGAGCTCTTCGCGAAGAGCGGTCTCCACCCCGACGCCTACCCGCACCCCGACCGCTTCGACGCGGCGGTGGACGCCTTCCTGCTCAACGACGGAAGCGGACGCTTCGCGGACGCCGGCCAGGAGCGCGGCCTCTACGCACCCGTCCCCGGCAAGGGGCTCGGCGTCGCCTTCTCCGACATCGACCTCGACGGGGACACCGACGTCTACGTGGCCAACGACTCGACGCCGAACTTCCTGTTCCGCAACGACGGCTCGGGGCACTTCGAGGAGGTCGCGGCGCTCACCGGCTGCGCCTTCAACCGCGACGGGACGAGCGAGGCCAGCATGGGCGTCGACATCGCGGACGCCACCGGGGACGGCCGCGGCGACGTGTTCCTGACCCACCTCGACATCGAGACCAACACCTTCTACGAGCAGACGGGCACGCCGGAGTTCCTCGAGTTCCGCGACCGGACGGCCCAGGCCGGACTCGCGTCCGCCAGCCACCTCTTGACCGGATTCGGCACGGGTTTCACGGACTTCGACGCCGACGGCGACCTGGACCTCTTCGTCGCCAACGGCGACCTGCACGACCAGATCGCCGAGCTGATGCCGGGCCGCACGTACCCTCAACCCGACAAGCTGTTCGAGAACCTGGGCAACGGCGAGTACCGCGACGCCTCCGCGCTCGCCGGCCCGCACTTCGCGCGCAAGCTCGTGGGACGCGGCGCGGCCTTCGGCGACCTCGACAACGACGGCGATACGGACATCGTCATCGGCAACTCGGGCGCGGACATGACCGTGCTCGAGAATCGAGCCGCGACCGGGAACTGGATCCGCGTGAAGCTCGTGGGCGGCGACGGCAACCCCGCCGACGGCCAGGGAGCGCGAGTCGTCGTCGAGGCCGGCGGCCGCACCCTCTCGCGCGAGCTCTTCACGGCCCGCAGCTACGCCAGCGCGAACGAAGCCATGCTCTTCTTCGGACTGGGCGCCGCGACGACGATCGACCGTACCAGAGTGCACTGGCCCTCGGGTCGAGTGGACGAGTACCCCGGACTCGCGGTCAACCGCCGCTGGCTGCTCCCGCAGGCCGGCCAGGCCCGCGAGCTGAATCGCTAGCGCCCCCAGTCCGTCGTGTCGATCTCGTAGACAGGCTCGAGCGTCGCTCCGCTGAGCACGACCAGGAGGTTCGTCCCGAGGCATGCGCGCCACCAGGCCATGGCCCCGTTGTCGGTACCGAGCGTGCAAAATCCTCGTGATTGAAAAATCTCTCTGTTTTTCAACCTAAACTGGCGGCGTGAAGACGCGCGCCACGGGAAAGAGAATCAGCCGGCCGGACCAGATCCGGGTCCTCGCCTCGCCGCTGCGGCAGGAGATCGCCGACACGCTCGGGGCGGCCGGGCCCAGCTCCGCGGCGGAGCTCGCCGAGCTGCTCGGGCGTCCGGCGGACTCGCTCTACTACCACTTGCGACTCCTGCGCGACGCGGAGCTCATCCGGGAGGGCTCGCGCGAGATGGAGAACGGTCGCACCGAGTCGGTCTACTCGATCCCCACGCGGCGCCTGTTGCTGCGCCACCAGAAGGGGAACG
>Ga0070726_10002236_pt1 | contig 17709 bp, 14 predicted proteins | sample tdAd471_FD_67275 | JGI IMG/M metagenome (GOLD analysis project Ga0070726, IMG submission 67275) | Marine sediment microbial communities from the Atlantic coast under amendment with organic carbon and nitrate - tdAd47.1 | ecosystem: Environmental > Aquatic > Marine > Coastal > Sediment | place... | reverse complement strand
CTAAAGCCCTCCATCCCTTTAAAAACTTCAAAATCATGTACGTAGACTAAAAAGCTTATGGAAAAGATTCCAAGAGCCTTTAAAAAATCCTTAAATATCGTCGTCCTTGACTTCTTCGTTGTCGATTCCCTGGAGATTACTCTTTTTAATTTCTTCTCTTTCGATTTGATACTCATACAATTCTTCTTCTGTGCTATCGTTTGTGCAGCTTACAAAATACTGCCCAAAAAAAGCCAACACAATTACAAAAAATACTTTTTTCATTGCTTTTAAATTTTGGTTATACAATAAACCAAAAGTTACTAAGCAATAATTATTTAAAAATCAGGGAACTATCAAAGTTGTTAAATAGATATTAACGCGAACCTATGCAACAAGTTGGTCAAATATATATATATTTATACAAATAATCATTATAGAAAAACCTTAAAAAAACTATGGTTTATCTACAACACATATAGTTAATAAATATTTATTTTTATCAAAATCAACGATTTATGAAGAACTTAATATATATATTTATTTTATTTCCAGTTATTGCATTTGCTCAATCAAATTTTTTACTTAAAGAAAATCGGTTAATCTGGCAAAAAGTCTATGAAGAAAAAGCTACTCCAGAATTATTTAAGAATCACCTGCTACAAAATTTAGAGTTTGGTTATATTGAGGTAATGGACGACAAGATTATTGCCACAATAAATAATTTAAAAATTGATTATAAAGGTTATGGTACAAGCGAATTATTTACATCAATGTACATAGCCAGAAACAATTATGACGCGTTAGCCATAATAGAATTTAAAGAAAATCGATACAGGATAACCATTAAGGATATAATGGCCATCGCTGATTATTCCGATGGATTGACAGAGCAAGGCGAAAAGACACAACTTGAAAGATTTGCGACAAACCGAAAAGGATTTAAAAAGCGTTTTATAGAAAAGGACGCTCTTATATTTGATTATACGTTCAACAAACTATTTAAACCAAAACAGCAATCCGATAACGATTGGTAATTAATATGAAAAGACCCTACATTCCAGAAGAAAGAAGATTATTTATAAAGGAGTTTACAAATAGCTATAACGCTGCTTTTTTTTGGTTATGGCACTACTGGTACAAACTTTGGCGGGATATATTCAAAGCAAGTGGATTGGATAAATTATTTACCAAACTTCTTTCTTGATTTTTTCTTTGAAATACCGATGATTTTCAAATGTGCCTTGTCCTGTTTATCCAGAGGAAATTCATTAGTATAGAGACTGGTGACCGTTTTCCTTTTATGGCCCACGATCTGAGCCGTTATCCTTTCATCTACCAATAATTGCTGAGCGCGGTCGATAAAAGTGTATCTGGCACTCTTTGGATGCATCACCACACCGAGCTCCAGTTCCTTCGCTATCTTGATCAATGCCCGGCGAAAGTTACGGATAAAGCTTTCATAGTTGCCTGTTTGATGTATTGGGACCAGATAAGGGTGACAGTCATATTTTTCCAAAATGGCGAGCGCCTGATTAGGAATTACATTGTTACAGGGCATTTTGGAGCCGCCCTTTTCACGATTGAACACCAAACGACCATTCTGTATATTCTTATCGTAACGGAGCTTAGCGAGCGCCTCAGGGTCAATTCCGCCCAAATAGAACATCAACAACCAGTAGTCCCGGCACTTTGAATAGCTGGCGATGGAACCCTTATCGCTCAGCTCCGCTTTTTGCAGCTTTCGAATGTCCTTTTTCTTGGACACCCTCTTGACTTTTGAAGGAATCTGTATTTTATGGCCCCTGAATGGATTGGGCAAATCGCTCAACCGGTTCCACAACGCTTTCAGGGAACGGATATAGCTATCTATGCCGCCAGGTTCATTTCCTTTCTGCCTTAAACTATCAATATACATGGCCACCATATCCTTGCTTATCTCGGCCATTTTCGCGGAAGGGTACACTTTATCAAAGCTATTGAGCGCGCTCAATTTGGTTCCGGTATAGCCTTCAGGGAACAGTGCCTCGGCAGCTTCCTTGAAAACTGGGCTTTTCTGTTCAAACAATTTTGTTTTGAACTGTTCCAGGGAAAGCCTGGATTCGATTCGGTTGGATAGCAGATATGACACCTTTTGCTTTATCTTTAGCAGATAGTCGTTAATTTCGTAAAACTTGGGGTGCGATGTTTTGGGAGCGGACAGCGATCGGTTCCATTGGTTTTTTTCGGCATAATAGCCAAGCCTTATGATTTTTTGCTTATAATCGTGTGTGGCCACCAGCACAATAGGGAACCCTTCACGGGTCCTTCCCTTGGCCCTCTCATCAAGTTTGATATTTACCTTCATAATCGACGCATGAATAGCGCATGAATAATTCCGTTAAATATAGTAATTAGACGGAATTAGCAAAAATAAAGGGTCAAATCAGGAAAGCACAAAAACAAGAAAACCCCAGCAATGCTAGGGTTTTAAAGGCTTTACAAGCTAGCGGTCTGGACGGGACTCGAACCCGCGACCCCCTGCGTGACAGGCAGGTATTCTAACCAACTGAACTACCAGACCAATGATTTTATCTTAATAAGACTCCGACAACAGTCGGATTCAAATCTTGTTCATTTGCTTTTTTAAAGCGAGTGCAAATATACACTCTCCTTTCGGATATGACAAAACATTTTTTTAAAAAAATGATCAAGCAAATTTTTGCCGCTCGATCATAAAAGAATTCAGTACTTGGGAGAAGTTCGAACTAATGTCCACACCCACATATTTTATGTTGTATTGACCACATTTTAGCTTTAGGTCGTTCTGGTATTCCATTACCTTTTCCGAATAGGCCTTTTTAATGGAATCGGCATACAAATCTATTTGTTCGCCCGTTTCCACATCAACAAACCGTTTGGGGGCATTGTCAAAATCAAAGTTGAGTTCGTGTTCCTTGTCCAACAGGTGAAATAGCACCACCGAATGTTTATTGTATTTAAGGTGTCGCAGTGCTTCAAAAAGTTTTTCCTCTTCCGTTTCTGTCTGAAACATATCCGTAAACAGAAAAATCAAGCTTCTTCGGTGTATTTTCTCCGCAATTTGATGCAGGAACGTGTATGTTTTGGTCTCTTTTGTGTTTGTTTTGTTTGCAGCGACTTCGTTCAATTTGGAATACAACATTTGAAAATGTCGTTCACTGTTCTTCTCCGAAGCGTGGAAATCGTAGGTGTCCGAATAGATGCTCAAGCCAACGGCATCCCGTTGTTTCTTCAAAACCTGCATCAATGCCGCAATGGAAAGTACCCCAAAACCAATTTTGTTGAGGTTGTCCAAGGAATACTCTTTCACTTCGGGGTAGTACATAGACGCTGAGTTGTCCAAGATCATATGGCATCTAAGGTTGGTCTCGTCTTCAAAGCGTTTGGTATATAAGCGGTCTGTTCGTGCAAAGAGTTTCCAATCAATATGTCTGGTACTTTGCCCTGGGTTATAAATTTTATGTTCCGCAAACTCAGCGGAGAACCCGTGGAACGGACTTTTATGGATTCCACTGATAAACCCTTCCACAATTTGGTGGGCCAAAAGCTCTAAATTTTGGAAAAGGGTTGCTTTGCTAAGTTCCGATCGTACGTCCATAATTCATTTCTGCAGACAAGATAAAATAAAAAAGGCTTGGCAAGTGCCAAACCTTTTTTAAAATCTGATTCCCTAATTCTTATTACAGAGCTGCATCAATAGCATCCGTGTAGGTTTTTTTAGGAGATACGCCCACTTGACGGTTAATTACCTCACCATCTTTAAAAACCAAAACAGTTGGAATGTTACGTACACCATATTTGGCGGCAAACTGCTGGTTTGCATCAACATCTACCTTACCAACAACAGCTTTACCATCGTATTCTTGTCCTACTTCTTCGATAATCGGACCCACCATTCTACAAGGTCCGCACCATGCTGCCCAAAAATCTACTAGGACAGGCTTGTCACTTTTTAAAACTACTTCGTCAAAAGTTGCATCTGTTATTTCTAGTGCCATCTTATTTATTTTAATATTATGCAAAGTTAGTCAAATAATGCCCACATAACTTACATCCAACATATTCGTTTTAATTATTGTACCATTGGTATTTATTATGGTCTAATTTAACTTGTAGTGAATTTCGTGGGCTTCCAGTTCAGAAAGCAACTCGCTGTTTATCTTAACCTTCTGTTTTCGGCTCGATAATTTGAGTTTGATTTCCTCCTGCATTTCATAAATTACAAAACTTATCGGATGATCACCTTTATGTAATGTTAAAGTATCTTTTAAGGTTTGAATCCGTTGCTCTTGCAAACGATCTATGTTCAGTTTGATGGTAAGTTTCTTGGCAAAAGCATCCATCACGTCCTGAAGCTGTTTAAAATCGTTGAACTGAAGCCTTGGGTCTCCTTTTTTGCCCGTATCCCGGTTTACCCAGCCCTCGCGCACATAGGCACGTACATGCACGAACGAGTTTATCATTAAAAAATGACGGAACTTTAAATACTCTTCACCAAAAATCCGAAGTTCGTAGGATTCATTGTAATCTTCCAAGGTGAATAGTCCCCAGCCTTTACCATTTTTAGAGACTCGGTGTTGTACATCGGTAATTACACCGGCTACGGTCAACTCACGATTCACATGCTCCTCTAAACGAGAGAAATCGGCCACTGTGTTCTTGCAAAATGCCTTGATTTCTTTTTTGAAGTCATCCAAGGGGTGACCGGAAATATAAATACCGACCACTTCTTTTTCGCGACGCAACTTTTCCATGGTGCCCCATTCCTCGCAAGGCGGTACAATGGGCTCGGGAATTTGAACCTCACTAGCTTCACCAAAAAGGCTTACTTGGGATGAATTTTGGTTCTCCTGAAACTTGGAACCATACTTGACTGCCTTTTCTAAGAAAGAAATGCCATCACCATCATCATGAAAATATTGTGCGCGGTGCGTGTCCCCGAAGGAATCAAACCCTCCAGCCAATGCCAGGTTTTCGAATGCTTTTTTATTGGCCGCCCGCAAATCAACCCGTTTGGCCAGATCAAATATGGATTTGTATGGGCCTTCTTCCTTGCGGTTTTCCACGATGGTCTCCACCGCAGAACGCCCCACACCTTTAATGGCGCCCATGCCAAAACGTACCGCATTGTCCTTGTTTACGGCAAATTTGTAGTAGGATTCGTTGACGTCCGGTCCAAGAACTTCCAGTCCCATCCGCTTACACTCCTCCATAAAAAAGGTCACCTGCTTAATGTCGTTCATGTTGTTGGACAGCACGGCGGCCATATATTCAGCAGGGTAGTGGGCTTTTAAATAAGCTGTTTGATATGCGATATAGGCATAACAGGTGGAGTGACTCTTGTTGAAGGCGTAAGATGCAAATGCTTCCCAGTCCTTCCAGATTTTTTCCAGCACATCACGTGGGTGACCATTTTTCTCCCCACCGTCCAAGAACTGCGGTTTTAGTTTTTCCAGAAGGGCAAAAATCTTTTTACCCATGGCTTTTCGCAGAACATCCGCGTCACCTTTGGAGAACCCGGCCAGTTTTTGTGAAAGTAACATCACCTGCTCTTGGTAGACGGTAATCCCGTAGGTTTCCTGCAGGTATTCTTCCATTTCGGGGAGGTCGTAGGTGATTTCCTCTTCACCATGCTTACGTGCAATAAAGCTTGGGATGTATTCCATCGGCCCTGGTCTGTACAAGGCGTTCATGGCTATAAGATCATCAAAAACCGTTGGTTTTAGGTTTTTCATGTGCTTTTGCATCCCCGGGGATTCGTATTGGAATATCCCTACCGTGTCCCCTCGTTGGAAAAGTTCATAGGTCTTTTCATCATCCAATGGAAAATCATCCGGAACCAAATCTGTTCCCGTTCTTGCTTTCACGATTTTTACCGTGTCCTTGATCAAGGTCAAGGTCTTCAATCCCAAGAAATCCATTTTTAGCAGACCAGCACTTTCTACCACGGAGTTATCGAACTGGGTAACATAAAGATCGGAATCCTTGGCTACGGATACGGGTACGAAATTGGTGATGTCGTCCGGGGTGATGATGACCCCACAGGCATGGATTCCCGTATTTCTGAGTGAACCTTCGAGTACACGGGCCATATTTACGGTTTGCCCTTCCAAATCATCGGTTTCCGAAATGTTGAGCAGTTCATGCACCTTTTCCAAGTCATCGGCACGGAACTTTTTCTTGAGGTCAGCTTCGTCAACCCCAAATATTTTATTGAGCTTGGACATATTGGGAATCAACTTGGCAATACGGTCGGCGTCGCTCAAGGGCAAATCCAGTACACGGGCGGTATCCCTAATGGATGATTTTGCCGCCATGGTACCGTAAGTGATGATTTGTGCCACCTGATTGGCCCCATATTTTTTGATTACGTAGTCCATAACCCGGCTACGGCCTTCGTCATCAAAATCAATATCGATATCGGGCATCGATACCCTGTCCGGATTCAGGAACCGCTCAAAAAGCAGGTCGTACTTCAAAGGGTCGATGTTGGTAATCGTTAAGCAGTACGCCACCACCGAACCTGCTGCGGAACCCCTTCCTGGGCCCACCGAAACATCCATATTTCGGGCTTCGCGGATAAAGTCCTCCACAATCAAAAAGTATCCGGGATAGCCTGAGTTTTTGATAATTTCCAACTCAAAATCTATCCGCTCCCTGATTTCATCGGTAAGTTCTCCATACCTTTTTTCGGCACCTTTGTAAGTGATGTGCCTCAGGTAGGCATTCTCGCCACGATTGCCACCATCAACTTCATCTTCAGGGTCCTTAAACTCTTCTGGGATACTGAATTTTGGCAGCAAAATATCGCTTGCAAGGTCGTAGGGCTCAATTTTGTCCACGATTTCCTTGATGTTCAGAATGGCTTCGGGCAAATCCTTGAACAGTTCCTTCATCTCGTCCGAAGACTTAAAATAGTACTCTTGGTTGGGCAATCCGTAGCGGTAACCTCTACCTCGCCCAATGGGGGTGGATTGTTTTTCCCCGTCTTTTACACACAACAAAATATCGTGTGCCTCAGCATCTTTTTTATCGCAATAATAAGTGTTGTTGGTAGCGACCAGTTTTACATTGTGGTCTTTCGCCATTCGCACCAAAACTTGATTGACACGGTCTTCGTCTTCTTGGCCGTGGCGCATTATTTCGATATAGAAATCATCACCAAATTGCTCTTTCCACCACAAAAGGGCTTCTTCAGCCTGGTTTTCGCCAACATTCAAAATTTTGTTGGGCACTTCACCGTACAAGTTTCCAGTGAGGGCGATTATATCTTCTTTGTATTGCTCAACAACTTTTTTATCGATTCTGGGCACGTAGTAAAATCCATTGGTATAAGCAATGGAAGACATTTTGGCCAGATTGTGATACCCTTTTTTGTTTTTGGCCAAGAGCACAATTTGATGTCCGTAGTCCTTTACATTTTTATTGGTGTGGTCTTCACAGACGAAAAACTCACAACCTACAATGGGGGTGATTTCTTTTTCCGTAGGTTGCTCGCCATTGGCGATTAGGTCTTCATTTTTTGCCTTTACCGCTTTATTGTGCCCCATGACTTCTTTCACAAAGTGAAAAGCGCCCATCATATTGGCGTGGTCGGTGAGGGCGACGGCGGGCATAGCGTGATTGGCAGTGGCCTTGACCAAATCTTTTATGTTGATGGTGGACTGAAGCACTGAAAACTGCGAGTGGTTGTGCAGGTGGACAAAAGGTTCCTCCTCCAGCGTTTCCACGTTTTCTTTGATTTCCTCATCAGAAACTCCTCCTGTATCTTCTGTCCAAAGGGCATCCGCAATTTCTTTGGATGCCGCTTTTAGATTGATATGTTTTAAACCGATTAACTCTATCTCCTTTGGATTGGCTTCGGAGAATCGTTCAAAATAGTCGGGTTGAACATCGAGTTCTTGGTAGGAATACTGCTTTTTACGTATCAACTCCAAAAAACAGCGTGTGGTCGCTTCAACATCCGCCGTTGCATTGTGAGCCTCGGCAAAAGGTTCGCCAAATAGGAATTCGTGCAATTCGGTAAGGGTGGGCAATTTGAATTTGCCACCACGACCGCCAGGTATTTTACAGAGTTCTGCGGTGTGTTCGGTACAGGTATCGAGTACAGGGAGTTCGGTCATTGGACTTTCTACACCTTCGCGATGGAATTCGCATCCCATAATGTTAATGTCGAATCCTACATTTTGACCCACCACAAATTTCGTTTGCTGCAATGCTTGATTGAAAGCTTCCAGAACCTCACCTAGAGGAACGCCTTGTTCTTCTGCCAATGCAGTGGATATGCCGTGTATCTGTTCCGATTCGTAAGGGATGTTGAAGCCCTCTGGCTTCACCAAAAAGTCTTGGTGTTCTATTAAATTACCGAGTTCATCGTGCAATTGCCATGCTATCTGAACGCATCTTGGCCAGTTATCGGCATCGGTAATAGGAGCATCCCAACGTTTGGGTAAACCTGTGGTTTCCGTATCAAAAATTAAATACATAAGCTATCTGTCTCGGTCAAAAAAAGGAATGAATAAAAGTACGGAAGAAGATAGATTTGGTAAAAAAGAGTTGTGATGAGTTATCAACTAAGGGATTTCCAATTTTTCAACAAAAATATCGAATTCAATAGGTATTTGATTTTCAGGAACAGAGACGCTAATAATTTCTCCAAGATTGTTCTCAAAAATGCGAATGGGATAGCCTTTTAAATCTATACTCGTGGTCTGCTTTGAAACAACATTGTAGATAAGTGCTTCACGCGTGAAAAACTCTGTTTGTATATCACTTCCAAACCATTTTGGGTCGTTGCTGGTGCCGAAAACGTATTGACCGTCCAAGCTGACTCCCAAAGCAAAAAAGTTTTCAGAGATTTCATCCATAAAATCGAAAGTTTGTGTGGAATACAGTTTTTTGTCCGCGTAATTTATAATGTAGTCATGTGATTCACTATAAAACGATATGTTTTTGTTACCATAGATTGGGAGGAGTTCGGAGCTCATAGCAATGGGAACTGTTACCTTATCTTGGATTTCTCCGTTTTCGTTAAGGGTGAAAAGAATACTCTCATCTTCTTGTTTATGGCCAATAAGTATTTGATTGGTATTGATGTTCAACATTCTATAATAATTGTCCCCATGATGCTGTGAATAATGAACTTGTTTGTCAATTAAATTTAACTGTTGACCTTCTCTGCTAAAAATAAAAAGGTTATCTTGATCTACCATTGCCCAATATCCATTTTTGGTATAAAGAAATTCGGCTGGTGGAAACACTTCAAATCCTTCAAATAAATAAAAAGAGCCATATGAGAATATTTCTGACATTGTAATAGGGTCAATAAAATGCTTGGGTCCAATTATTATTTCCTTTCCCTCTGGAGATTCAATAAAATTAATTGGAGATTCAAGCGAAACACTAAGCTCAAAATCCGTATAAGACTCTATATTGCCTGATTGATAATTGTAGCGTATAATTGCTGATTGATTATATACAGCGCCATCAGGAATTTTACTGTTTCCATAAAAATATACGATTGGTTCCTCAGGTTCATAAAGGATGGAATATAAGTTTATTGGACCTAACAAATCTGTCCTTCTGAATGTGGTGCCTTGGTAATTGGATGGAATTTTAGTTCCAAAAATATTGTGCACATAAACGACGAAATAGGGGTTTTCCAAATAAGGCGGGTCCAAATCATTATATGAAGATGTGTCAATATTGTAAAGGTCGGTGATACTTGCCTCTTCATGAAAAAGTAGATTGCTTCCATCAGAGTTGGCATAAGCGATTTCATAGTGAGAAAAATAGGGGATGGAAGAAGAATCCCAACTTAGTTCCACATTATTTTCTCCTACCAAAGGCTCATCCAAGTAAATAGCTTCTGCAATTTTTATCCTTGTGGGGTCTTCAGTTAGAAGGTTACTTTCCCCTATCAAACCATTATTTGAAAATACTTTTAGAAAATAGCAGATGTTTTCTTGTGTTGCTGGAGGGGCCATATCAATAAATTCACGAATGGAACTATCATCAATGGTGGCAATTAAATTGGCTTCAGCTTTGCTGCAGTCATTCCCCGAACTTCTGTAGATTTCATATCTATCGAATTCCCCTAAACCTTTATAGGAATCCCAGTTGAACTGAAGCAAACTATCTTCTTCCACATCTCTTCTGAAAGACTTTGCCACGGGATTGTCAACTTTAGGGTCATATCTTTTTGCGGTCACCATAAAAATGTCCAGTCTCCCATCTTCGTCTACATCAAACCTATATTTCAAAATTATTTCATTCGCAGAGGTGTTGACCACTGCTATTTCATCATTTAAATTCGAAACATCGGATAAGGAAATAATGCCTTCGCTTAATTCCCAATTATATTGTGTGATTACGGGACTGCAGTTATCGCTCTGGTATATGTATTCGGTATAATTGCCATTAGACTCAAAACTAAAATAGTCCTTGCCGCAACTTGGAAAGTTGTCGGGTACGTTGATTTTTTGACCATCATATTCCGCAGTATAAATAGCCCAAGTCCCAACCAAATCTTGAATTGAAGTATCCTTGTTGTTGTCGGAGTAAAATGTGTCATTGGTTTCACCTTCACTGGTTCCATCATCTTTTGAACAACTCAAAATCGCCAAAATAACAGAGAGATAAATAAATAGTTTTTTCATTGAGGTTTAATCATCTATTTAGATGGACAATTTAAGTGTTAAAATAGGTTTTTCTAGTATTCTACGCAATATCCATGGTGTCTTAACTAAAAAAAAGCTGGGAATATATCCCAGCTTTTCTTGTTATTATCTAGTGACTTTTCTAATTACGATACTGCTGTTTCAAATATGTTTGTGGTCTCCAAGGTCTCCCTGATGGCGTTTCTATGCTTCATCAGTAGGCTCTCTGTGGATGGTGGCAATACAAATCCTTATCATGCAATATATCGTTGTACGTGGCGATAGCTTCTTTTTCGCCTCGATGTACTTCTTCAAGCATGGCTTCTTCATTATTGGTGGTGAACAGCGATTTAAAATCGATCCAAGAGCGATGCAAGGTTCCTTTAGTGCTTCCTCCTTTTTCCGGAGTTTGTCCAAAGGACATTATTTCAGCTTTCAGCTCTTGGCCAAAATTGTACCTTTTCTTGGCGCTATCGATAAAGAATTGCTTGATGGTTTTATTGTCTACCTTTTCAGCTGCTTGTTTAAATCCTTTTTCAGCGTCGTAGGTTTTTTCCAAAAGTTCGTTCAATTTGTTCGACATTTCTACGGTATACTTCATAATCTCTCTTCATTTTTAGGTTAGCGGCCGTCGGCTTTCGACGACATCCATATATAAACTACAGATAATGAGTGGGATACCAAAGGGTTAAGGTAGTTTATCAAAGGTTTAACGTTGTGAGCCTCAGTTGTTAAAGGCATTTAACTTTTTTTGCTTTGAACGCTGTGCTATAAACAAATAAATGTATATTTGCACCCGCTTAACGGATAAGCGACTGATTTCCGATTTCTCGGAATTGAGATTTTAAAATAAAAGAATTAATAATCAGGGTCGGGCACCCTACAAATTAATGTGATATGCCAGTTAAAATTAGACTTCAAAGACACGGTAAAAAAGGTAAACCATTCTATTGGGTAGTCGCTGCAGATGTAAGAGCGAAAAGAGACGGAAAATATTTGGAGAAATTGGGTACTTATAACCCAAACACCAATCCAGCCACAATCAATCTTGATATAGATGGTTCCGTAAAATGGTTGCAGAACGGTGCACAACCAACGGATACCGCCAGAGCTATTCTTTCTTATTCAGGTGTGATGATGAAACACCACTTAGCAGTAGGTGTTCGCAAAGGCGCAATGACTGAAGAGCAAGCTGAAGAAAAATTCAATGCTTGGTTGGAGGAGAAAAAACAAAAAATCCAAGACAAGAAAGATGGTTTAAGCAAAGCGGAAGCTGAAGCTAGAGCCAAAGCTTTGGAAGCTGAAAAAGAAGTTAGCGCCAAGAGAGCTGCCGCCGCATTGCCAGAAGAGGAAGTGGCCGAAGAGGCTGCGGAGGAAACTGCTGAAGCTGCAACTGAGGAAGCTACCGCAGAAGCACCAGCCGAAGAAGCGGCTCCTGCTACCGAAGAAGAAGCTGCCAAGGAAGAAGAATAAAAAACGAAAGACGATGCGCAAGGAAGATTGCTTCTATCTGGGCAAAGTCGTTTCAAAATATAGCTTTAAGGGAGAGGTGTTAATTAAATTGGACACCGATGAACCCAGTAGCTACGAAAATATGGAATCAGTACTTGTTTCATTGGGAAACAATCTGGTTCCATTTTTTATTGATAGATGCCGACTGCACAAATCCAACCTACTACGCATTGATTTTGAGGAAGTAAAAGATGAGCCCACGGCCGATAAACTTATCGGTGCCGAGCTTTACTTGCCGCTAACAATGCTTCTGCCACTTACAGGCAACAAATTTTACTATCACGAAGTAATAGGCTTCACAATTATGGATGAGGTTCACGGGGATATTGGTGTTGTTGAATCGGTAAACGATAATGCCTCCCAAGACCTTTTTGAAGTGAAAAAGGAAGATAAGGAGTTGTTTGTTCCCATTAATGATAATATTATCACAAAGGTGGATCGGGAGAATAAAACCATCCACGTAAAAACCCCTGAAGGTTTAGTAGATCTTTATCTAAGTTAAAAAAACGAAAAGGAGGCATAATTGCCCCCTCTTCACTTAATAAAACTAGACGAAATTTTATTTTTTCCACTTCCCACCACCAAGGTAGAAACCTAGTGATACACCAAGGTAGGAGTTTTTGATTTAAGCACCTTCAATTTCGGATTTTCCAACTAGACTATAACTGACAGTCAGTCTAAATTTGCCAGCCTCAAAGCCTGTACGCAACAGCCCAGCAAACTTTCCGTCTAATTCTGCTTCGTCACTTTCCGGTCCTGCTTCATCAAACGCTATATTGGCCAATGTACTATACCCTGCACCAGCGCCAAAAAATGGGGCAAAGGAGGAACTTCCGTTATGGAAATAATAGTCAAAAGTTCCTGAATAGGTCCCACTTGCAGCAATGTTAGCCTCCAAGCTAAGCCCATTTTGAGATACATTTTTAGCCATAGCGGCAGATTCAAAGCGGATACCAATGTTCATGTTGTCCGCAATATTGTACTTAGGTTCAATAGCAAGCAAAACACCGCCACCGCCGCTAGGCATAGTGTAACCTCCTTCAAGTCCAACACGGAATTTACCTTCTTCTTGGGCTTGTGATACTTGAACCACGGCTAGCATAAGTAGGAATGCAAAAAAGATTTTCTTCATAATCATAAAGTTTAGATAATTTGGTAATGATTTTATTGGGGCTTTTCCCCTTAAATTGTTGGCGAAATAACTATATTAAGTTGAGTTATCATCCTGTGGATTAATGGATGCACCATATGATCTAACGAATGCCTTATTTCAATTGATGATCGTAAATTGGATACATGTCATTATCTTATCTTTGAAGCCATGAAGCCTTTCAGATTCAAAGAATTTACCATTCACCAAGATCAATGCGCCATGAAGGTGGGAACCGATGGTGTATTGTTAGGCGCTTGGGCATCGTTGGACAAACAACCCGAATCTATTTTGGATATAGGTGCAGGAACCGGGCTCATTGCTTTGCAGCTCGCTCAGCGTTCATATGCCGAAACCATAGATGCCATTGAACTGGATGACGCAGCCTACGAGCAGTGCGTAGCCAATTTTGAAGCATCGCCATGGGGAGACAGACTGTTCTGTTACCACGCAGGATTTGATGAGTTCGTGGATGAAATGGAGGATACCTACGATTTAATAGTTTCCAATCCACCTTTTTATGCTGAAGATGTTGCAAGTGGAAATCCATTTAGGGACAAGGCAAGACAAAGCAATTCCTTGCCTTTTGATGAATTGGTTCAAGGAGTTTCAAAGTTTTTAACCGAAGACGGCATTTTTGCAGTGATTATTCCTTTTAAAGAAGAGAAAAGCTTTGTTGGTTTAGCTGAACACGTTGGAATGTTTCCTAACCGAATCACCAGGGTAAAGGGAAATCCCGACACTGATTTTAAAAGGAGTTTGATGGAATTCAGTTTCCATCAAAATGAACCGATAATCGATACCTTGATCATTGAGGAAGGAAGACATCAATACACCAAAGAATATGTTGAATTGACCCAAGCTTTTTATTTAAAAATGTAACAATACGTGAATCAAATGTTATATTTACTAAAAATTACTATTGATGAAGCCTGATTTATTTGAAGCCCCAGATTACTATAACCTTGATGATTTACTTTCGGAAGAGCACAAACTGGTCCGCGATTCCGCACGCCAATGGGTAAAGCGCGATATATCTCCCATTATAGAGGAATATGCCCAAAAGGCGGAGTTTCCCAAACAAATTATTGGTGGACTGGCCGAAATTGGTGCTTTTGGACCGTATATTCCCGAAGAATATGGAGGTGCTGGCTTAGATCAAATCAGCTATGGATTGATCATGCAGGAGATTGAACGCGGCGATAGTGGGGTTCGCTCCACGGCTTCAGTACAATCGTCCTTAGTAATGTATCCCATATTCGCTTATGGTTCCGAAGAACAACGTAAAAAATATCTACCCAAATTGGCAACAGGGGAGTGGATGGGTTGTTTTGGGCTCACTGAACCCAACCATGGATCAAATCCGGGGGGGATGGAAACCAAATTCAAGGACGCTGGCGACCATTATGTGTTGAATGGAGCCAAATTATGGATTTCCAACTCGCCATTTGCCGATGTGGCCGTGGTTTGGGCCAAAAATGAAGAAGGTAGAATCCATGGACTTATTGTTGAACGTGGTATGGAGGGATTCTCTACACCAGAGACCCATAACAAATGGTCGCTAAGGGCATCTGCTACGGGGGAGCTTATTTTTGATAATGTAAAAGTGCCCAAGGAAAATTTATTGCCCGGAAAAAATGGCTTGGGAGCCCCACTGGGTTGTTTGGACTCTGCCCGATACGGTATCGCATGGGGAGCCATAGGTGCCGCCATGGATTGTTACGACACCGCATTACGCTATGCCAAGGAGCGCGAGCAGTTTGGGAAACCCATTGCCGGATTTCAGCTTCAGCAAAAGAAGTTGGCCGAAATGATTACCGAAATTACCAAGGCTCAGTTGTTGGCTTTTCGTTTGGGGCAATTAAAGAATGAAGGAAAGGCGACTACGGCACAAATTTCCATGGCCAAACGAAACAATGTAGAAATGGCCATCAAAATTGCTCGTGAAGCAAGACAGGTGTTGGGCGGAATGGGCATCACCGGAGAGTATAGCATTATGCGCCACATGATGAACTTGGAAAGTGTAATCACTTATGAAGGCACCCACGATATCCATTTGTTGATTACCGGTGCGGATATCACCGGAATCCAAGCCTTCAAATAGGAGGACTTAAGAAATTTTTTCCACAGTAACCCTAATCGATTTGCTAATTGGGGTCTGGCTCTTGTCTGCAAAATGGTTATGGGGCACCAACATATTCGTCTCTGGAAAATAGGCGGCCATATTTCCCTTGGGGATGTCGTAGGTCACCACCAAGAATTTTTCAGCCGTTCGTTGGATGCCATCATAATGACTGTGCAAATTGACCACATTCAGTTGTTCCAATCCTTTTTCGGACATATCCTCTTCATTCATAAAAACCACACGACGTTCGTTGTGGATGCCACGGTAACGGTCGTTCAATCCATAAATGGTGGTATTGAATTGATCATGGGAACGAATGGTCATCAACAACAATTCATCGGGTTTCAGTTGGTGGTCTGGCAATGGGGTTATGGACAATTGAGCCATGCCATTGGGTAACATTCTAAAATCACGATTACGAACATTGTTGGGCAAATAGTACCCAAACCCTTTGGATTGTTCACTTGTTTTTTCAAACCCCTTCACGGTTTTGTCAATGAGTTCTCTAATGAGGTTATAATCCTGTCCCAGCTCATACCAATTCATGGAATGGTTTCCTCTAAAATAGGTGTGCGCCAAAAGTGCAATGATTTCAGGTTCACTTTTGATGTGTTCCGAAGCGGGTTTCAACAAACCTTTGCTCTGCCGAACCTTACCAGTACTACTTTCCATAGTCAAAAATTGGAGTTCCCCGTTCTTCTCATCTTTTTCGGAACGACCAAAGGTTGGCAATAACAATGCAGTTTTACCTGTCACCAAATGGCTTCGATTCAGTTTAGTGCTTATTTGTACCGTCAAATCACAATTTTGAACGGCCTCTGCGGTATATTTCGTGTCCGAGGCGGCCATAACAAAATTACCGCCCAAACATATAAAGACCTTAGCCTTTTTTTCGTGCATCGCCTCGATAGCCTCGACTGTATCGTACCCTTTTTCAGTGGGAGGGTCAAAATTGAGGTGTTCCTGGATTTTCTGGTTTAATCCTTTGCTCACGTAGTGCATGATGCCTACAGAGCGATCCCCCTGCACATTGCTGTGCCCTCGCACGGGACAAGTCCCTGCAAAGGGTTTGCCCACTGCGCCCTTGAGCAACAAAATATTCACATATTCCTTGATGCAATCCACTGCATTTTTGTGCTGGGTAATTCCCATGGCCCAACAGATGACAATCTTGGAGTTTTCGGCCAATAATTCCACAACCTTGTCAATTTTGTGCATATAGACCCCACTTCTGCGTTGAAGACTTTCCTCTTCGTAGCGGTCCAAATCTTTTAATAAATCATCATAACCATCCACATACTCTACAATAAATTCGTGGTCGAGCACATTGGAATTTTTGGCATCGAGCGCAACCAATTTTTTTAAGATGAGCTTGGCCAAGGCAATGTCCTCATTGATTTTTACTGGTAGATGGATGTCGGCAATGGGTTGTCCGTTCCCCAACATATCCGAAACACTCTGTGGGTTTTTAAAGTTGACCAAGCCTGTTTCGGCCAAGGGGTTGATGCTGATGACCTTTCCCCCGTTCTTTTTGCATTTTTCGAGTGCCGATAGCATTCTTGGATGATTGGTACCGGGATTTTGTCCTACGACCAAAATCACCTCTGCTCCGTACAGGTCGTCCAGCTTTACGGAACCCTTTCCAATCCCCAAAGTTTCGGAAAGTGCCACACCCGATGATTCATGGCACATATTGGAGCAATCCGGCATATTGTTGGTGCCAAAAGCACGGGCAAACATGCCATAGAGATAAGCAGCCTCATTGCTTGATCGACCCGAAGTATAAAATATCGCCTCATTCGGATTGTCCAAACGATGTAATTCCTCCGAAATCAATTCAAAGGCATCTTGCCATGTAATGGGCTCGTAATGCACACTATTTGGTTTTAGGACCATCGGTTCTACGACTCTTCCTAATTTATTGAGTTCAAAATCGCTTAATCTTGAAAGTTCCTCTACGGAGTGTGCTGCAAAAAATTCCGCGCCAATATGTTGTCTGGTGGCTTCGTCGGCCAATGCCTTTGCACCGTTCTCACAATACTCGGCAATTTTGGACGGATGTTCTGGGACGGGCCAGGCACAACTGGGGCAGCGAAAGCCGTCTTCCTGATTCATTTCCAGCAAGCTTCGCATGGAACGGACACTTCCCATTTCTTTAAAACTGTGTCGTAAAGCTTCTTTTACACCTAAAATACCGGCTGAGGTCTGCATGGGCTCCTTAAGGCGAAGCCCTGTAAATTTGATGTCCCCAGTGAGGGAAACGT
>Ga0070726_10002235_pt1 | contig 17718 bp, 14 predicted proteins | sample tdAd471_FD_67275 | JGI IMG/M metagenome (GOLD analysis project Ga0070726, IMG submission 67275) | Marine sediment microbial communities from the Atlantic coast under amendment with organic carbon and nitrate - tdAd47.1 | ecosystem: Environmental > Aquatic > Marine > Coastal > Sediment | place... | reverse complement strand
CGTATAAAGCGACGGATCGATTCCGACTCTGCGACCGCGCGGCGCGGGCGCTTTGGTAATCCAGCGACGGTATTGCTGCCAACCATCGGCGTCGTTCGCCGCAGGTTGGTCAGGGCTCAAGGTCGTCTGGGGCTTTTCGGCTTCCGGCTTCGCATCCGTTGCGTAGTCGTCGACCCATTTCATGTGTTTGCTATCGGGCATTGAGTCTGCTCGGGCAATCCGTTGATGAAATCCTATGTTTAATAGCGCCCGATTCACAGGAACTGCATCACAATGCAGCATTGCATTTTTTATATATCTTTCAGCGAGTTATGTTCCTTTTTTACTTAATCTTCGGTGTAAAAGCGGACCGCTTGCCCGAATCTCGACAATGCATGATGCTTCAACCAGGCGTTCGCCGCACTGGCGTCAGCTAATTACCCGGTAGCACGGCTGGTAGGTGCCGGCGGCGATCTTCATACGTTTTTGTTCCACGAAGGACGCCAACAGCTTATCCAGCATCGCCATGATGCGCGCTGAGCCCCGAATCTGGAACGGGCCATGCTTTTCGATTTCCGCGGCCGTGTCGTCGCGAACGTTTCCAGAGACGATGCCGGAAAAAGCGCGGCGCAGATTGGCTGCAAGTACGTGCGGCTCCTGATCTTCATGGATCACGAGGCCGCTCATCGTGTCGTGCGTCGCCGTGAACGGTTGCTGGAAGTTGCGATCTATCGTCAGGCGCCAGTTGAAGTAGTAAGCATCGCCATGTTGCTTTCGAAATTCGTGTACCGCGTCCAGGCCACGTGCGAGTTCGCGTGCAACCGCGCGTGGATCGTCGATGATGATCGAATAGCGCGCTTTCGCTGCCGCACCCAGAGTCGCGGTAACGAATTCGTCGATCTGCCGGAAATACGGTTCCGATGACGCCGGCCCTGTCATGATCATCGGCAGTGGCTGCGATGCATTATCGGGATGCAGCAGTACGCCCAGCAGGTAGAGGATCTCCTCGCCGGTGCCCACGCCGCCGGGAAATGCCACGATCCCATGACCAACACGCACGAAGGCTTCGAGACGTTTCTCCATGTCGGGCATGATCACGAGTGAGTTGACGATCGGATTCGGCGATTCGGCGGCGATGATGCCGGGCTCCGTGATGCCGATGTAGCGGCCGTCACGAATGCGTTGTTTCGCATGCCCGATCGTCGCGCCCTTCATGGGACCTTTCATCGCGCCCGGGCCGCATCCCGTGCAAACGTTGAGGCCGCGCAGCCCCAGTTCGTAGCCCACGAGCTTGCTGTAGTCGTACTCCTTGCGACTGATCGCATGACCACCCCAGCAGACGACGATGTTGAGGTTGGCGGGTGTGAGCAGCAGTTTCGCGTTGCGTACGATGTGAAACACCGCGTTCGTCGTACCCTCGCTGGATTGCAGGTCGAAGCGACTGTCTTCGACGATTTCGTTGCGCGTAAAGACAATGTCGCGCAGTACGGCAAACAGCAACTCACGAATGCCGCGGATCATCTTGCCGTCCACGAACGCATTGGCCGGTGCCCCGCTCAACGAGACTTTTAGCCCCCGGTCCTGTTGGATGAATCCGACCTGGAAACTCTTGAAGCGCTCGAGTACCGCCCGCGCATCGTCCATCTCGTTGCCAGAATTCAGGACAGCCAGCATGCAGCGTCGCAACAACGGGTACAGTCCGCCCTCGCCACCACCGCGCAGTTGATCAACTTCGAATTGCGACAGGACTTCGAGGCTGCCTTCCGGCCATACCTCGGCGTCAACCGTATCGTGATCGGTCATTATTATTCCGCTTGTTTGCGGACCCCTGGGGCGAATTTCTATGGGCGAATTTCTATGAGCGTATTCTCGCTCGTCATGAGCCAGATATCGATCATGTCGGAATTCGACACTGCGATACAGCCATTGGTCCAGTCCTGAGTCCGGTAATACGCTTCGGACCGGGTAGGGTCATTGGGTTGCCCGTGAATCATGATGGCACCGCCCGGATCCACGCCTTGCTTGCGGGCCTCCGAACGATCGCGTTGATCCGGGTAAGACACGTGGATTGCCAGGAAGAACTCGCTGTCAGGATTGCGAGCATCAAGGACATAGGCGCCTTCGGGCGTCTTGAAGTCGCCCTCACGCTCCTTGTCACCGACCGGCATGATTCCCAGCGCGATCTTGAACGTCCGGAACGCGACACCACTTTTCATCAGGTGCAACCTGCGGCTGGACTTGTCCACGACGACCTTGTCCGCGACCGGGAAGTCGCCCGCCCGAACGCTGCCCTGCCAACCCGGCGCCGCCAGACCCGCCGTAAGCAGGGCACTCAACATGCCGAGGTATCGCAAACGTCCAACCATATGTGGAATCCCGAAAATCGTTGCACCCAAGATTAGCAAATTTACCTGCTGTGAAAAAAGAGCCAGGTCACATCACACATTTCTGCCGACGATCCAGCCGATGCTGAAACCGATGCCGCCAGCCACAATCGTATACGCCGGCAGAAAGCGAAATAGCTGCGCGGGCTGATCGGCGTCATTGAACATGCCGTTGAGATTGGTTGCATACGCGTAATGCAGATATAGCGACAGACCGAGGGCAGGAATCGCGAATCCGGCCGTGCCCAGCGGCCATCGCCAGCCCGTGCCCGTCCAGGCGCCATTGCCACGCCACAGGGTGATTCCTGCGAGGATCGACACGAGCACCAGTGGCAACAGGTTGCGCAGGACGTAGGGCCCGCCCTGCTGGACGTCTTCGAACCAGAACGCCGCCGCCACGGTCACCAGCAGCAGTGGCAACAGGCGAAACAGCGTCGCCCGTAAACGAGCCTGCATCAGGACGCATCCGTACTGATCAGGGTCGGGAAACGCACGGTCGTGCCCGGCGTGACCCTGTGCAGATCGAATCCGGGGTTGTACTGGCGAAACAGCCACACCGGGACATCGTACTCCCGCAGCGACAGTATCCAGATCGATTCGCCGGAGCGGATCGTGTGCTCGGTTACGCCTGTGATTACGTGCTTGCGGAAGAAGCCATCCTGCTGACCCCGGTGGTAGTCGACGCGGAGGTTCTCGAATGTCTGCGCATCGATGTCGCCGAACTCGAGCTTGATGCGTTGACCGACCTCGACCGGCGTGCGGAATGCGAAGCCATTGATGTCGCGCAAGCGCTGCGTGCGCAGGCCCAGCCAGTCCGCATAGTGGCCGAGTGTCTCGAGCGGCTGTATCTCGATCGTATTGTCGTTAGCGACCGTGTAATCGCTGGGGTCCGACAACAATGTCGTCTGCAGACTTCCGACGAGACTCGAAGCGAGGTCGCTCATGACCTCAGCCGGCTCGAATTCCTCGACTCCCGGTACCTCCGCCGGCACGTCGCTAATGCTCGCAACCGCGATTGGCTCCGCCACCTCGGCCACCTCGGGAACCTCGGGAACCGGCTGCGCGGCAACTACGGGCGCCGGACCGGCGGCTGGCAGACGTAGTTGCTGCCCGGCGCGTATCCGGTGACTGCTGCCGAGGCCGTTCAGCGCGACGAGCGTCGATACCCGTGTGTCGTAACGATCGGCGATTTCCGACAGCGTGTCGCCGCGAACGATCGTATGGAACAAATCGGGCAGTTGTTCATCGTGCCAGCTCCCGGTCGGAACCCGGGCGACGAGATCCTCGATGGGATCGCCAAGCGAACTCTCCGGCATGCGAAGGTTGAAGTCGCGCGGCACATGTTTGCTGCCCTGCCAGACTGTCGCCTGCAACGACGGGTTGTGCTTCGCAACCTGCTTCGCCGTTAAGCCAAGCGCCGCCGCCAGCTCGTCCGCGGGGACGTAGTCCGGCAACTTCAGTTCAGCATACGCAGTCGGAGATTCGCGAACGACACCAGGAAAGTACTGCTCCGGGTTTTGATCGACCTCTTTCGCTGCCAGAAACGCGACATAGAAATTGCGCGACGCGAAGCCGAATGTCCGACCGTTGTATCGGCGCAGGATATCGACGTAAGCCGTATCGCCGTAACGGCGCATGGCCCGGCGCACGCCGGACAAACCGTGGTTGTAGGCGGTGATCGCCATCGGCCAGTTGCCCGTAATCGAATAGTTATAGGCGAGCAGCCTGGCCGCGCCCCGAGTCGCTTCGAAGGGATCGTTGCGCTCGTCTATGACATGATCGACGCGCATGAAGCGCCGGCCGGTGCTCCTCGTAAACTGCCAGATTCCCGAGGCGCCGACATGAGAACGTGCGTTCGGATTGTAGGACGACTCAACGTGTGGCAATGCCGCGAGTTCGACCGGCACGCCGAGCGCGGCGAATTCCGCTTCGATGAAATCTCGCCAGCGACCCGAACGCTCGAGTCCTTCGCGGAACCGATCGGTCAGCCCGTGTTGAAAGCGGATACGACCTGCGGCGGCATCGAGCGTCGCTGTGCTGACGTCGGCAGGCCAGAGCGCAAGCACGCGCGCTTGCTCCGCGCTCAGATTGTCGCGCTTGCCGTTGGCCAGCGAGCGCAGCACGGCGGCCAGGGCATCGCGGCGTTTCTTGACGCGCCGGTTGCGCTCACGCCTGCCGAGATTTGCCGGCATGTCGAGTCGCTCGTAGACGATCGCGAGATCGCGATTATCGTGCAGGACCCCCTCATCCGTGTCGTATTGGGTGAAGATCGAGACCCAGAATTCGACGTCGGGCTGTAATTCTTCGGGAAAAGGGAAGGTCTCTTCTGCAACAACCGGCAATGCGGTGAGTAGGGCCGGCCAAATCAGCAGTTGGTACAAATATCGACTTTTTCTTGCCATTTGGTTCAGTTCAAGTTTCAATCGCAAATTATTGATTAGTTCACAGAAACATACTGAGAAACAACGTAATGTTGGCGATGCTAATGAGCTTTGCCGGCCACGGCAAATAACCGCTGGTCGGGCGCCGCCAGAAGAAACCGCAACCATGACTACTCAGCGCCACATAATCAGCTTATGTAACCTCCTGATCGCCGCACTGCTGATCGCGTCGGGCAGTTGGGTCTGCGCCGGCGAGGTCGCCGCCGATCCCCCGGACAATGGCGTCGACATACGTGACGATACGACCGACGATGCGGACTCGCGTTCCAGTGAAGTTGCAGCTGCGGCAGAACAATTCGTCGATGTCGCGCCAGAGCATTCTGACGACGTACCGCTGGCTGACGCGGTGACGGCGGCGGAAGGTTTAGCCGAGCCACTGCTATTGCTGGGCGCTGAAATCGCGCCCGGATCCGCGCAGCGGCTCTCCTGGTCGGCGACAGAGCTATTCGAAGGCGTTCCGGTATCGACTCCGGTATTGGTCGTCAACGGCGCGCTTCCGGGTCCGACCTTGTGTCTCATGGCCGCCGTGCACGGCGACGAACTGAACGGCGTCGAGATGGTAACGCGCGTGATGCACGATGTCAGCGCGGAACGACTCTCGGGCGCAATCATCGGGGTACCGATCGTCAACGTACAGGGTTTTCGGCGCGGCTCGCGCTACCTGCCCGACCGCCGCGACCTGAATCGTTATTTCCCGGGCAACCCGAAGGGCAGTGCAGCGGCGCGAATCGCCCATTCCCTTTTTACCAACATCGTCTCCCATTGTGATGCGCTGATCGACCTGCATACCGGTTCCTTCGAACGCGCCAATCTGCCACAGATCCGTGCAGACCTGCGCAATCCCGACGTCGTAACGCTGACGCAGGGATTTGGATCAATGGTTATCCTGCACAGCAGTCCCGAGGTCGGCACGCTGCGACACGCCGCTACCGAATCGGGCATCCCGACTGTAACGCTCGAAGCGGGCGGGCCCTCGCAGCTGGAACTTAACGAAGTCAAACATGGGGTCAATGGCATCGAGACGCTGATCAGTTCGATCGGCATGATTCACAAGCGGCGCCTGTGGGGTAACCCTGAGCCGGTGTATTACCGCTCGTCCTGGGTGCGGGCGGACAGCGGCGGCATCCTGCTCGCAGACGTCAGCCTCGGCAGCACGGTGCGTGTGGGCGATCTGCTCGGCACGATCACGGACCCCATGAACAACGCCCGCAGCGAACTTCGATCGCCGTACGCCGGTCGCATTATTGGCATGGCCCGCAACCAGGTGGTCATGCCGGGATTTGCCGCCTTCCACGTCGGTATTGCGACGCCCGAGGCACCGGCCGATGTGGCTCAGCAATCGATCATTGACGAAAAGGAAAACGCCAGCGACGACTACGTCGATGGCATGTCCGAATAAAAAGGGGGGGAGCAGAACCCTTTTTTTTGATTGCGAAACGATTGCTCCAACAGCATTACAAAAAAGGGTTCTGACCCCTTTTTTGTTACATTCCCCTGAATGAACGACGACCGAAAACCCCTGCATCACTACTGGAGCCCGCGTTACTGGCCGACCTGGCTGGGCATGGCTGTGCTACGCGTGGTGTGTCTGCTGCCGCACCCGGCGGGGCTCACCATAGGCAGGACGCTCGGCCGCCTGGCTGAACGATTCGCAAACAAAAGAAGAGCCATCGTTCGCCGCAACATCGAGTTGTGCTTTCCCGAACTCTCAGCCGCCGAGCGCGACGCACTTGCGAGCAGACATTTCGAAGCAATGGGCATGGCATTGATCGAAATGGGAGTCGGCCGCTGGGCGAGCGATGCGACGCATCTCAAGCTGGCGCGACTGGAGGGACTGGAGCACCTGCAAAACGCGCTCGACACGGGCAAGGGCATCATCCTTTTGAGTGCGCACTTTACGACCCTGGAGATTTCGGGCCGTGTGTTAGCCCTGAATTGCCCGCCTTTCGATGCCGTGTTCCGCAAGAACCGAAGCGACTTCGTTACTGAATTGCAGCGCTCGGGTCGCGAACGTTCGGCCGACGACACTATCGAAAAACGGGACATCAAGAGGATGGTGCGCAATCTTCGCAAAGGCCGTCCGGTCTGGTACGCCCCCGACCAGAGCTACGATCGCAAGGGATCGGCGGTGGTGCCGTTCTTCGGTGTGCCATCGATGCACACGACGGCAACATCAACGCTGGCGCGCCTGGGTGGTGCGGTCACGCTGCCATTCCTGCCGCGCAGACTGAATGATGGTAGCTATGTGCACCGCATTCTGCCGCCACTCGAGAACTTTCCCAGCGACGATGCCATCGAAGACACGAAACAGTATGTGCGCGTGCTCGAGGAGCATATTCGCAGCTGCCCCGAGCAATACTTGTGGATTCACCGCAAATTCAAGAATCTGCCGGAAGGCTACCCCGATTACTACGCCGACCGCGACGCATCGAAATAGCCCTCCAGGAGAGCCTCCCAGTTGCCGGTATCGAAATGCACGCGCGGGTCGAGCGTCTTGATCTTGACGAGCGAGCGATGCAGGCGCCTTAGTGTCTTCTGCTGCCAAGCGCCGGGTTGCAGCAGGCGGCCACGATCGAAATCGAGCATCCACAGCCTGCCGGCACTATCGATCTGCAGGTTATAGGCATTCATATCGGCGTGATAAACGCCCGCCGCATGGAACTGCTGTATCGAGGCGCCTGTTGATTGCCAGAAGTTCTCGTCGCGCGCGTGATCTGTGATGAACTGTGACAGCGGAGTAACGGCGGGAATGCGCACGGTGATGATATCGGCCGTGTAGGTGGGTCCATGCCTGCAATACCTGGCAGCGGCCGGCCTTGGCACACGCAAATCATTCACAGCGAGTTTTGCGAGCAGACGCCACTCCAGAAACGAGCGCGTGTCGTCTTCGCCGGTCCAAATGTAGCGATCGCGAACAAGCTTGCCGATGAAACCGCCACGCATGAAGTGCCGCAGCACGAACTGTCGCGGAACATTACCGACGTACATCGTATTGCCACGCCCCCCCGATCTCAGGGAACCGGTCAGGGGCTCCGAGTGCAACCAGGTCTCCGGCAGGAAGTGATCCTCGGATATCTGGTTGATGGTGGCCTTATCGTATAGGATGGCGCCGGTCGCGGTCTTCTCGACGGTTTCGGTCAACGGACCCGTCCCTTGTTATCGACTTGTTTCACTTGTTCGCAAATTCTGCGCCCGAAGCCATCTGCATCGTTCGACTCTCGGCGATTGGCGACACCTGCCATGCGCTTGCTGTCGTGCGCAATCTTCAGGATAACTGGCCTGACACTCGCATCACCTGGCTCATTGGCAAAACCGAAGCAGGCCTGCTGGGCGACATACCGGACGTGGAGTTTATCACCTTCGATAAGACCAATGGCCGGGGCGCCTATGCGGACGTGCGACGGCAGTTGTCCGGCAGGCGATTCGACGTCGCCTTGTGCATGCACGCTTCGATGCGAGCGAATTTCCTGTGCCGCCTGATTCCGGCCGCGTACAAGATCGGCTTCGACAAGACCCGTGCCAGGGACTTCCAGTGGCTGTTTACCGACCTGCGCATACCGCCAGCAAGTGGGGAACACGCGCTCGAGGCAATGATGGGTTTTGCCCGTTACATCGGGGCACGAGCGACAGACCTGCGCTGGGACATCCCCATCGATGACGCCGCTCATCGTTTCGCCGCCGGGTATTCGGGCAAGCCCACGGTGGTAATCAGTCCATGCAGCAGTCAGCGCAGCCGCAATTTCCGCAACTGGCCAGTCGAACACTTCATCACGATCAGCGGGTATCTGCGCGAGCGATACCAAGCCGAAATTGTGCTGACCGGTGGCAACTCAGATATCGAGCGCGAATATGGCGACAAGATCTCTGCGGCGAGCGGCGCAAGCAACCTGGTCGGCCGGACCTCGTTGAAACAGCTGCTGGCCTTGCTGGCCGCCGCCGACCTGATCATCTGCCCTGACTCGGGTCCCGCGCACATGGCTACCGCCGCCGGTACTGCAGTCGTCGGCCTCTACGCAACGTCGAACCCGAACCGAACAGGCCCGTACCTGTCGCGCCAGTTCTGCGTCAATCGCTACCCGGACGCTGTGCACAAGTATCTGGGCAAGGAGGTCAATGACGTTCGCTGGGGCCGCCGAGTGCGACATCCCGATGCAATGTCGTTAATCACGAGTAACGACGTTAAAAGCAAGATCGACGAAATTGTAGGATATTAAAGAAGTTTTCTGCCTATTTTTAGGCGGATAGTGGCATATGCGGGCGAAAACCTGACGCAAATCTGCACTGTAAACTGTGCCCTGGTTCATGTCGCACGTTCTCCGGTTTTTGAGGCTATCAGGTGCTGTTTTGTCGGTAATCGAGACATTTAAGAGCTATTTCTACTCATATAGGCCAAAACCAGCCGTGGCGGCAACTCTAAATTACCAAAAGCGCCGGATTCCGGAATCACCAAAAACGACAGTTTTCGCTATTTAGCAACTTTTAGCGTCTTATAAGGAGATATACAAGGGTATTTAGGCGATTTTTGAGGCAGCGTTTTGCCCACCCTGACCACGGAGGATGCTGGGCTCTTTTTCGCGGTTTTTTCGAATATCACCGCTTTTAGCGGCGATGTTCGGACTCTTTGCACCTGATCAGCGCATTATTCGGCCTGCAGCTGATCCAGGTAATCTTTCACGCCTGCCTCAACCGTGCGGAACTCGACGTCGCAGCCTGCAGCACGCAACTGGGTCAGGTCGGCTTGTGTGAAGCTCTGGTAGGCACCCTTGAGATGCTCCGGGAATGGTATATAGCGGATCTTGCCTTTGTCGTGCCAGGCGATTACGGCGTTGGCCACGTCGTTGAAACTCTGCGAGTTGCCTGTTCCCGCATTGAAGATTCCCGACACATCCGGATTGTCGAGGAACCACAGATTTACGGAGCAGACATCATCCACGTACACGAAGTCTCGTAGCTGTTCACCGTCACCGTAGCCCCCGGACCCTTCGAAAAGCCGCATCTCACCATCTGCGACGATCTGGTTATTGAAATGAAACGCCACACTCGCCATCGATCCCTTGTGCTGTTCGCGCGGACCGTAGACGTTGAAGTAACGCAGTCCGACGACCTGGCTGCCGGGAGCCGCAACGCGGCGCACGTAGCGATCGAATTGCAGCTTCGAATAGCCGTAGACGTTTAGCGGCCCCTCGTTGTCAGGGTGTTCAGCAAAATCCTGCGATGCGCCGTAAACAGCGGCCGACGATGCGTAAATGTACGGCGTCCCGCGCTCGAGGCAGTGGTGCAGCAGTCGCTGCGAATAGCCGTAGTTATTGCGCATCATGTAGCGGCCATCCCACTCCGTCGTTGCGGAGCACGCACCCTCGTGAAGGATGGCGCGAATCGCATCCGCGAACGCCTTGTCCCCTTCGAGGCGCTCGAGAAAGTCGTCCTTGTCCAGGTAATCGGCGATCGGGAATTCGGCAATGTTGACGAATTTGTGGCCGTCCTGCAGATCGTCCACGACGATGACGTCGTCGTGTCCCCGGTCGATGAGAGCGCGGACGAGATTGCTGCCGATAAAGCCGGCGCCGCCAGTAACTACATGCATAAATCGATTCCTGACAGGTTACGGCTCAATCGCCGCCTTCCAGATAGTATTCGGCGCCGCAATACGGGCACTTCGCCTCACCGGTCTCCTCGACCGGCAGGAACACCTTGGGGTGTGAATTCCAGAGATACATGCCCGGCATCGGGCACGACAACGGCAAGTCTCGCCGACGCACCGAATAGCGATGCTCCGCATTGGCCGGCATGAGGTCTTGCTCGACGGTCCCTGCTCTGCTTGGCACTTGGTGTTCCGATCGCTTCCGAGCAGTAATTATACGCTGTCGCTCGCGCCGCCGGCTACGACTCCGTCTCGCCGAGATGCTGCTCCCAAACGGCCGCAACAAATGCTCGTTCCTCGCGGAACTCGGAGTCTGCGACGAACGGCGGTTGATCATTCAGAGACAGGTGATGCAAACGCAGCCGGAATTCACGGTACACGGACTGCAGCTGCGCGGCAGTCCGTACGTCGAGTCGGCCGGCGGACGCAAGTGCGGCCAACTGGCGGATGTTGTCGCTGTAACGAATCACTGCCGGACAGGCAGCGGCATTGTCGAGTACGAGAAACTGTACGATGAATTCTATGTCGCCGACACCGCCGCGGCCATGTTTCAGATCGAAGCGCCCGGCATCGCTGCGATCGAGTTCCTTGCGCATGCGTCGGCGCATCGACAACACGTCCGCATGCAGATCATCTCGGTGGACTCGCGACATCAGCGTCTCGGCACGAATGCGCTCGAAATCGCCGGCAACGCTCTCGCTTCCCGCAACAGGTCTCGCACGCAACAATGCCTGGTGCTCCCAGGTCCAGGCGTTATCCTCCTGGTAGCGCTCGTACGCGTCGGTGCTCGTCACGAGCAAGCCCCTGCGGCCGTCCGGCCGCAGGCGCGTATCGACCTCGTACATGACGCCGGAACTGGTCTGGGTTGTCAGGAAATGCACGAGGCGACGCACGAGACGGCCGAAAAACATGGCGTTGTCGAGCGGCTTGTCGCCATCGGTCTTCTGCGCCGTGCCACGTGAATCGTGCAGGAATACGAGATCGAGATCCGATCCGTACGATAACTCGAGACCGCCGAGTTTGCCGTAGCCAATGATGCCGAATCCGGCCTCACGTTCTTCTCCGTCAATTTCGTAGCGCGGCAAGCCGTGCTTGCGAGTCAGATCCTGCCACGCGGCGCGCAGCGCCCGATCGAGCACTGTCTCTGCGAGAAAAGTGAGGCTGTCGCTGACCTTCATGATCGGCAACCCGCCGCCGAAATCGGCTACTGCAATGCGGAACAGGTTGGCGCGCTGAAACTGCGCCAGCGACTCCATCTGGGCTTCGCTGTCGGCGCCCTGCAAATGAGCTACCCGGCTGTCGAGTTCCGCCTCGAACTCGGCTTTGTCAACGCGTTCCGTGTAGATACGCGGATCGAGCAGTTCGTCGAGCAACACCGGAAATCGCGCAATTTGCTCCGCGATGTAGGCGCTGCTCTCGCACAATCGTACGAGCCTGCGCGCGGCAAGCAGATTTTCGTTGAGCAACGCCACATACGCGCTGCGCCGCAGGATGCGGTTGACGACTGCCAGCGTTCGTTCGAGCGCGAGAACGGGATTCCGGCATTGACCGACCAGCGTTACCAAACGTGGCATGAAGCGCTGTAAACGGCGTCGCGAACTCGTATCGATCTTGAGGGTCGACGGCGAATTCTGGAACGACGTGATAATCCGGGCCAGCGCTGGCGCGTGCCCCTGTGTCTCGAGTGCCTCGGTCCATGCCTCGGCCGTTGCGCCGCCTTCCCACAATGCCGCATAACGTCGCTCGAGTTCGTCGTCGGACCTCTCAGCACCGCCGCGAAATGCGGTCGCTTCGAATTCCCGGGTCACATTGCCGCGGTGTTTGTCGAGCTCGCCCACCAGCTCTCCCCAATCGGTGAAGCCCATCGCGAAACTCAGTCGTGCGCGATCGACATCGCCGGACGGCAGGTCGTGAGTCTGCTGATCGCGAATCGCCTGGATGAAATTCTCGAGCCGCCGCAGGAACTCATAGGCCGCCTGCAGAGCAGTAACAACCTCCTCGCCGAGACCTCGGTTGTCAGCCAGGGCCGGCAATACCTTACATAGCGACTGCTGTCGCAGATCTTCACGGCCGCCACCGCGAACGAGCTGCAGCGACTGCACGATGAACTCGATCTCGCGGATACCGCCGGGGCCGAGCTTGATATTGTCCGCGAGCTCGCGACGCCTGACCTCCGCCGCGATCAGGGTGTACATCTCGCGCAGGGATTCGAATACGCCGAAGTCGAGATAACGCCGGTACACGAACGGTGAAATCAGATTCTGAAACAGGTCGGCCTCAATATCTGCCGCAGGCCGCGGCCCGACGATGCGTGCCTTGATGTACGCGTACCGCTCCCAGTTACGCCCGTGCTGCAACAGGTACGACTCCAGGGCCGCGAAACTGATAACGGGCGGCCCGCTGTCACCAAACGGCCGCAGGCGGGTGTCGATACGAAACACGAACCCATCGGCCGTGACCTCGTCGAGGAGCGCAACGATGCTCTGCGACAATCGCGTGAAATACTGCTGGCCACTCAGCACCTTGGGACCGGTGCTCTCGCCGTCTATTGGAAACAGTAAGACGAGGTCGACGTCGGATGAAAAATTGAGTTCTCGTCCGCCGAGTTTACCCATGCCGAGGATAACCAACGGAACGGCCTCGCCGGACGCATCGACGAACTGGCCGAAGCGCTTTTCCAGTTGCCTCGTTGCGTATCGAACCGCCGCGTCGAGCAGATGGTCGGCGAGCCGTGACAGCGCTTCGAGTGTCTCGGCGAGCTCCGCGCTCCCCGCGACCTCCCGCCACAGGACATGCAACATGTAGCGGTGCCGAAACCGCCGCAATCGCGATTTGACTTCCTCGAGGTCCGCTTCGCTCGCAGCAATCTCGTTCGCAAATCGACGCAGCTCCGCCGGGTCCGGCGCGGTTTCGAAGTCGGCAAACCTGTTACCAAGAACGTCCCAGTCACGCAGCAGTGTATTGCCCGCGAATTCACTGACGGCCAGCACAGGTACCAGTTTGGCTTCCGCTTCCCCGGCGACGTTCTGCACGCCGTGTTCGGTGGCTAGCCGATCGAACCAGCGAGCGACCGCCGGCCGTAGCTCCGGCGGCAGTTGTTGCAGCTTGTCGTCGTTCGTTGCCATCGCGAGCAGTCTAGCGAAAAATGGGCGATGGCGGCCGGCAAGGATGCCGGCGTTTTCCGGGTCAGGCAGTGGATTTCCGCGCCTGCTTCGCGAGTTTTTCGAGAACGCCCTCTAACGGCACGGGTTTGCCGACGGCATGACCCTGCGCGAAGTCTACGCCGAGCTCGGAAATCAGCTTGCGCGTTTTCTTGTTCTCGACATACTCGGCCACCGTCACCAGTTCCATGACCTTCGCAACCTGCGTGATTGCTGCCACCATCGATTCGGAGATTCGATTATCCGTAATATCGCGAATGAACCCGCCGTCAATCTTGAGCGTGTCGACAGCGAAATTCTTCAGGTACGCGAACGAACTCAGTCCCGCACCGAAGTCGTCAAGTGCGATGCTGCAACCGTGCTGCCGAAGTGCGTCGATGAATTGCTGCGCCTTGCCGAGATTCGAGACAGCGGCGGATTCCGTCACCTCGAAACCCAACGTAGTCGCCGGAATGCCCGCCGCACGAATTTCTTCCTCGATGAATGCCAGGATGTCATCGTCGGACAGTGACTGCCCGGACAGGTTGACCGAAAACACGGCGCCAAGCTCTTCGACGATCTCGGGATGTGCAGCAATGTTCGCGATTGTCGTTGACACCACCCAGCGATCGATCTGTGGCATCAGCTGATACCGTTCGGCTGCCGAGAAGAATGCGGACGACGCGACCGGACTGCCGTCGCCGTCCTTCATGCGCAACAAAATCTCGTAGCGCGGCACGTCGTCCTTGTCGGTAAGGCTCACAATCGGCTGCGCGAGCAGGGCGAATCCGTCCGAGTCGAGAGTCTGCTGAATTTGTGCCACGAGTTGCATGTCGTCGTGGCGGCGGATGATGCTGTGATCTCGCTCGTCATAGATCTCGATTCGGTCGCGCCCATGGTCCTTGGCAGCTTCGCAGGCCATCCTGGCTGTAGTCAGTGCCGCGCCCTCGTCACCTGAGCGCCGGTTGAACTCGGACACGCCTATACTGATGGTTACCTGCAGCGACTTGTCGCCCTCCAGGTAGCGCAGCGATCTGCCCTTCTCGCGCACTTCGTGAGCGAATTCGACGCCACTATCGGAATCCGCATTCGTCAGGAGGATACAGAAATCATCGCCTGTGAGCCGGGACAGCACGGCGCTGCGCGGCAGATCCTGTTCGAGCAGTCGAGCAAACCGCATGATGACCTCGTCACCTGCCCTGCGGCCGAACGTGTCGTTGACGAGCTGCAGATTGTCGAGATCGAAGTAAATCAACTGGTGTGCGTCGTCATCAGATTCCAGGCCCTTCCAGGCCTCGTGTAACTGCGCCTCGAATCCCGAGCGGTTCATCAACCCCGTCATCGCATCGAAGGATTTCTCGATGACGTACTCGACCTTGCGCACGATGTGGGACATGAAACGACGATGCATGGTATTGAACGGTTCGCCGCATACGCGGCCGAGTTGCGCAAGCATGCCTTCGACATTGCCGTGCTTGTCGATCAACGGGCATAACATCGTCTGATACCCGCGATCGGCCAGTGTTTTGCCACCCTCCACCGCCGGGATCTCGAAGACAACGGGACTGCGCTTGCCCTCCAGCTTCGGAAACATGTGCTCGACCAGGTAGCGATCAAGCACCTTGCGGTTAACATTTTTCCAGCTCGAGTGGGTCGCACTGATGCGAATTCGTTTGGCGGGCATGAGCAACACGCTGTAAGCGATGCCGAGAAAGCGCCCGCTCTGGCCGACCAGTTGCGCGAGACCAGCATGACTGCGCGACTGGCCATGGATCTTCTCGTCAACTTCGTAGACGAGCTTGAGCTCAGTCTCGATTTCATCCTTGTGGGCAAGCGCTTCCTGTAGCTCACCATTCACCTGCAGGCCTTCGCCGATTACAGCGACGGCCGGCGCCAGGATATTGTTGAGCAGACTGGGGTTGAACCAGGACGACTTGCCCGCGTTACGCGAAAACACGACGATGAGAAATCCCAACGGTTCACTGTGATCGCTGTGCACCGGCAGCACCAACAGTGTCCGGCCGGACTGCAGCGTGCGGCGCACATATTCGGCCTCGGGAGTCTCGCCGTTCAGGATATCGGCGGGCAGCCCGGCGACGAAGTCGTTGATCTCGTAGTCGTCAGCACCGTCACTGCTCCAGACACACACGCGACCCAAATCATAAAAGCAGAAGCACTGCGCCCGCGGCACGAGTGACTGCAGCAAGTCCTTGGATTTGCCGATGTTTTTTATTGTCGCGAGGCTGTGTACGTCTGCTGACACGGCATGCTCCGCATCTTGTCGGACGCATACAATGCCATTAGCGGCCTTCTGGGGCTGTGATTCAGGTCTCAGCTGAAACCATTTTTCTCTTTGTGTTTCAGCTTATTACGAACGGTACGGACTGCGATATCTGGCCTTTTTAGCACACTTGTACAAGACTACGGCGGTCCCGACCCGATGCCGGGGCCCGCCGTTTGCCTTCGTCATTACAGGCAGGCGAGCCAGCTGTCGTCGGAGCCTTCCTCGACCCCTTCGAAAAGCGGTGTCGACAAATAGCGCTCACCGGTATCCGGCAGCATCGCGAGTATCACGGTGCCGTCGGGTGCTTTTGCCGCTACGTCGAGCGCGGTCGCGAGCGTTGCGCCGGACGAGATTCCGGTAAAGATGCCTTCCTTCGCCGCCAGTTCGCGCGACACCTCGATGGCGCGATCGTCGGTGACCGACATCAGTTCGTCATAGATGTCGCGATCGAGAACGTCCGGGATGAAGTCCGGCGTCCAGCCCTGGATCTTGTGTGGCTTCCATTCGTCACCCTTCAGGAGCGACGCGCCCGCGGGCTCGGTCGCGACGATGGTCACTTCGGGTCGCGCCGCCTTGATCGTTCTGCCGGCGCCCGTCATCGTGCCCCCGGTGCCGTAGCCAGTCACCCAATAGTCCAGCCGGCGCCCCGCAAAATCGCGCAGTATCTCCGGCCCCGTCGTATTCGCGTGATAATCAGGGTTGGCCGGGTTTTCAAACTGCCGGGCCAGGAACCACCCGTGTTCCGCGGCCAGTTCCTCGGCTTTCCTGACCATACCGGTGCCGCGTTCGGCGGCTGGCGTCAGAATTACCTTTGCACCAAGACCGCGCATGATTTTGCGCCGTTCCATCGAGAACGAGTCCGCCATCGTCGCAACGAACGGATGCCCCTTGGCCGCGCAGACCATTGCGAGCGCTATTCCTGTGTTGCCGGAGGTCGCTTCTACCACGGTCTGGCCTGGTTCCAGGACGCCGCGTTGCAGGGCATCGTTGACGATCGCAAACGCGAGCCGGTCCTTGACTGATGCCATCGGGTTGAAAGATTCGACCTTGACGTACACCTCGACGTTGTCCGGCGCCATGCGATTCAGCCGCACGACGGGTGTATTGCCTATGGTCTGAAGAATATTGTCGTAGATCATCCTGTTCTTCCTTGTTGTTTGTGATTCGTCACCCTGTGTATAGCAGAAAAGGCGGCAAATGCATCATCCTGGACTGTTTCCGAAGACTCGGGGTCGGCCTGGATCGCCCGGAAATGCCCATGTTTATGCGGATATAGCGCTGTGTTATATGTGTGTCCGCAAGTCAGCTGATTTTTGGCCTGAAACCGGCCATTAGCGGCAAATCCGGAGAAACCTTAGACAAATGCGTTATTTACGGCGATTTTGGAAACACTCGGGCATATCCGTTGTCACATACAGAAATCGCGCGTTGATAAGCACCGAATGAAACTACAACAACTCAAATACATGCTGGCGATCGTCGACAACGGGCTGAACATTACGGCCGCGGCGGAGCGGCTGTATACATCACAGCCGGGCGTCAGCAAGCAGCTCAAATTGCTCGAAGACGAGCTCGGCTTGCAGTTGTTCACACGTAAGGGCAAAAGCCTGGGTGGCATAACGGCCGCCGGCCAGCAAGTCATCGACCGCGCGAGAATCATCATGCAGGAGGTGGAAAACATCCGCAGCCTCGCATCGGATTACTACCACGAGGAAGAAGGTACATTGTCGATCGCGACGACGCATACCCAGGCACGCTATGTTCTGCCCAACGTCATTCGCGAGTTCCTCAAACGCTATCCGCGTGTGAATTTGAATCTTCACCAGGGCACTTCGGAACAAATCGCCGA
>Ga0070726_10002233_pt1 | contig 17723 bp, 17 predicted proteins | sample tdAd471_FD_67275 | JGI IMG/M metagenome (GOLD analysis project Ga0070726, IMG submission 67275) | Marine sediment microbial communities from the Atlantic coast under amendment with organic carbon and nitrate - tdAd47.1 | ecosystem: Environmental > Aquatic > Marine > Coastal > Sediment | place... | reverse complement strand
CTATTCCGCCTCACGCGGTATTCCCGGCCTGCGCCAGGCGCACGCGCGCTACTACAAGCGCCGGTTCGGCGTTGATCTGGATCCGGACACCGAAACCATTGTGACGCTGGGGTCGAAGGAAGGGTTCGCAAACCTGGCCCAGGCGATCACCGCGCCGGGCGATGTGATCCTGTCGCCGAGCCCGTCCTACCCGATCCACACGTTCGGCTTTCTCATCGCGGGAGGCGTTATCCGACATGTCGACGCGCCAACTCCGGAGGCCTATCTGCGCGGACTGAAACACGCGGTGCAGCACTCCGTGCCCAAGCCGATCGCGGTCGTGGTCTGCTACCCGTCCAATCCGACCGCCCAGGTCGCGAGCCTCGACTTCTACAGGGAGGTCGTGGCCTTTGCAGAGGAGCATGACCTCTTCATCCTCTCCGATCTGGCCTATTCGGAAATCTATTTCGGGGACACGCCGACGCCCTCGGTCCTGCAGGTCGAAGGCGCGAAAGAGCGGACGATCGAGTTCACCTCGATGTCCAAGACCTACTCCATGGCGGGGTTCCGGGTGGGCTTCGCTGCCGGGTCGCCGCGGCTGGTGGGCGCCCTGGCCCGGGTGAAGTCCTATCTGGACTACGGCGCCTATACGCCCGTCCAGGTGGCGGCCTGCGCCGCGCTCGACGGGCCGCAGGAATGCGTCGACGAAGTGCGCCGGATCTACAAGCACCGGCGCGATATTCTGGTGGAGAGTTTTGGTCGGGTCGGCTGGGAGATTCCCTCGCCGGAGGCGTCAATGTTTGCCTGGGCGCCGCTGCCCGACGGCTGCGAGGAGATGGGCTCTCTCGCCTTTTCAAAAGCGCTGATGGAGGAAGCCGGTGTTGCCGTGGCGCCGGGCATCGGGTTCGGTGAACACGGGGAAGGCTATGTGCGCCTTGCGCTGGTCGAGAATGAGCAGCGTATTCGTCAGGCCGCCCGGGCCGTCGGCGAGTTTCTCAAAACCCGCCGTCCGGCCCTGCGTGCCGTGACCTGAGTCCGCCTCAGGTCCAGCGCTGAAGCGCTAGAAATGAGTGCGTGCTGCCGCGTGAAAAAAACCGCCAGCCCTCGCACGACCGCGGCGACGGCGCATGCGCGCCTGCATGACTGCACGAGCGCTCTCGAGTGACGGCATGTCATCGGCGCCGGATTTCAGGTCTTCGCGGTGGGCGACAAAGTCGGCATAGGCCTCAAGTTCCGGCGTCAGCATGTTGCCGACAATGTCCAGCATAATGGCGTCGTCGATATAACCGATGCCCGGGATCCGGTCCGGGATGAGGTCATCCGGCTCGGCAAAATAGGCGAGGGCATCAAGGACCCGGTTGCGATCATCGCCGGAAAGCTTCCAGTCGGCATCGCGGACCATGCCCACGAGCGGATCGAGCAGCTCGAGACGCTCCTTCACGAAGGCCGGCGGATTGGATGCGAGCGCTTCCTTCTTCATCGCCGCGACGCTTTCCAGGATCTCGCTCTCATCGGCCTTGCGCCCGTCACGGGCCTTGTCGAGACGCTTCTTGAAGAAGTCGAGATCGGTCTCGGACAGCTCGAACTGAACCTTGATCGTTTGGGAGTCGGAAGCGGACATGAAGTCTCTCTTTCAGTTGGTATCGATGCTGGAAAATCACACGGGGGCGCCACCATTCGTACCGGGAACGGCAGCGTGCGTATCCCTCAATAGGGGGATTGGTCCTGCACCGCAACGAGAATCGGGCTGTTAGGCAGGGCTTAACCACTTCGCCAGCTTTCCCGCGCGAGGTCGGTCAAATCCGCTAGAATGACCCCATGAATATCGCCTTCAATACCGCCGTCACCGGCATGCTTCAGGCCCAATCCAGCCTGAACTCGGCGTCCAGAAACGTCGTCGAGGCCGCGAGCAAGGGCGAGGGTATTGTCGATGCCATGGTCGCCGTCAAAAAAGCAGAGATTGCGCATGAGGCGTCCGCCGTGGTTGCGAAAACAGCTAGCGAGATGACGGAGACAATTCTCGACATAACCGTCTGATCGCTTCCCAGAGCCCAGGTGGGCGGTGGGTGTCATCCCCCTCACTCGTTGTCTCCATTGGCGTGTAGTCCACAGGAGGGGGGTGACCGACCCGCCCGGGGGCTCGCATTTCCCAGCGAAACGTCCTAACTGACGGGCATGGCTCATCCTGTTTCCGTCGACATTGTCGCTGATTTCGTCTGTCCCTGGTGCTGGCTCGGCAAGCGCAACTGGGACACGGCGGTGGCCTCCATGTCCGGCGTCAAGCTCGAAACGCTCTGGCGTCCCTATCAGCTCGACCCGACGATCCCGCGCGAAGGGCGTCCCTATCGCGACTACATGAAGGCGAAGTTTTCCGGTGAGGCGAGCGCCCAGTGGAAGCAGATGCGCGACTATCTGGAAGCCGCGGCACCTGCGGCGGGTATCACTTTCCGGTTTGACGATCTTGAAGTCCGGCCAAACACGCTCAACGCCCATCGCCTGATGCGCTGGGCCGGCGGACAGGGCCTGTCAGACGCCGTTGCGGAAGCCCTGTTCAAGGCCTTTTTCGAGGAGTGCCGCGATATCGGCGATCCGGGCGTGCTGACCGAGATAGCCCGGCACGCGGGGATGGACGCCGACATCGTTGCCAATCTGCTGGCGAGCGAGAAAGATTCCAAACCGGTCTGGGAGGAGGAGATGTTTTACCGCAAGCTCGGCGTCTCCGGTGTACCCACCTATATCTTCAATGGACAATTTGCCGTGTCCGGTGCGCAGGAGCCGTCCGTGCTCGTCGACGCGATCCGGCAGGCGCAGGCTTCGCCCGCGGAGGCGGACGAGGCAGACGGGGAGACTACTGCATGACCGAGTTCCAAATCGCCGGGCTTTATATCGGCCTTCTGATGCTTCTTATGCTGGCTCTGGCGATCAATGTCGTCCGGCACCGCAGCCGTTCGGCGATCAGCCTGGGGACGGGAGAGGACGAGAAGCTCGAACAGGCCTGCCGCACGCACGCCAATTTCGTCGAGTATGGCGTTCCGGCGATGGCAGGGCTGCTGGCTCTGGCTGCGGTGGGGGCCGGGCCGCTCTTCCTTCACGGTTTTGGCGCGACCATGCTGGTCGGTCGCATCCTGCACGCGCAGGGGCTGCTGTCTGTACGCGGTCGTTCCTTCGGACGCCTGGTGGGCACCCTGTTGACCTGGCTCGCCGTGCTCGGCATGGGCGGGATGCTTGTGCTGTCTGCCTTCTGAGGATTGCCGGACCCGTAACGCTGGGGCTATAGCCGCATCATGACATCTCATTCCAACGCTCCCGACACCGCCCGGCTGCAGACCATCGCGGCCGATCTCATCGAACGCGCGCTGAAGGCCGGCGCCGACAGCGCCGAAGCGTCTGTGGGTGAGTCCCGCTCGACGGAATTGTCGGTGCGTGACGGTCAGCTCGAGGACATCGAGCGTTCCGAGACTCTCGATGCGGGCGTCCGCGTCTTTGTCGGCAAGCGGCAGGCGGGCGTTGCCTTCTCGGACCTGTCTGACGCCGGCTGCCAGAGCACGATCGAACGCGCGGTGGCCATGGCGCGCGTCGCACCGGAAGATCCCTACTCGGCCCTCGCGGAGGCAGATCGTCTCTGTAATACCCCGCCCGACATCGCCCAGTTTGACGAGGCCGTCTGGGGACCGGCCGAACTGGAAGCCCGGGCGATCGAGGTCGAGAAAGCCGCCCGCGCCATTGACGGCGTGAGCATGACCGATGCCTCTTTCGCCAGCTTTGGCCAGGGCGCAGCGGCCTATGCAACGTCGACCGGTTTCAATCGAGGCTGGCGCAAATCCATTTTCAGCTATGGCGCCAGCGTCATCGCCGAGCGCGACGGAGCGATGGAGCGGGACTATGCCGCGACCAGCGCGCGCCGTCCGGCTGATCTGCGCACAACGGACGACATCGGAACCGAGGCCGGAGAACGTACCGCCCGCCGCGTCGGCCCGCGCAAGATCGAAAGCGGATCCCTGCCGGTGGTCTTTGACCGCCGTGTCGCCCCGACTTTCCTGAGCGCGCTGTGCGGTGCAATCAGTGGCCCCGCAGTCGCGCGCGGCGTCTCCTTTCTCCGCGACAAGCTGGGCGAGAAAGTCTTCGCCGACGGCATCATCATTCGTGACGAGCCTCACCGGGATTGGGGGCACGCCTCCGCGCCGTTTGACGGCGAGGGCACCGTCAATGCGGCGTCCGACATCATTGCGGACGGTCGTCTGACAACCTGGTTCCTCAATTCTGCCGCAGCCCGCCAGCTGGACATGGCGCCGACCGGCCATGCCCGTCGCAATATGGGCGGCCCGCCGGGCGCCGGCCCGACCAATCTTCACCTGAATGCCGGGGCAACGAGTCGCGACGACATGATCGGCGCGATCCAGAACGGGCTTCTGGTCATGGAAATGTTTGGCCCCTCGCTGAACTCGAACACCGGTGACTGGTCTGTCGGGGTGTCGGGCTACCGGGTCGAGGCGGGTGTGATCACCTATCCGGTCAGCGAAATCACAGTCGCAGGTAACCTGATCGACATCTTTGGCCGGTTAGTCCCCGCGAGTGATCTTGAATTCCGCGGCGCCATGAATGCGCCGAGCGTGCTTGTCGACGCCATGTCCGTCGGCGGGCTCTGATACCAGTTGAAGAGGACCTGAAATGGGAAATCCGACCGATACCAAAATCAATGAACAGCTGCTGCATCTCGTGATCGGCGGCGAGCTGGCGACTGTCGACCCGGACAATGTCGTCTTCAAGGATCTCGAAGCGATCGATTTCGTCGGCGCCTTCGGTTCCTATGACGAAGCGCGCGCGGCCTGGAAAGGCGCGGCGCAGCGCACGGTCGACAACGCACACATGCGCTACTTCATCATCCACGCGCATCAGCTTCTCGTCCCGAACCCGAAGAAGTAAGCGAGCCCGGTGAGCGCCGCGACGCGGACATCCACGCTCGGTCTGGGGCGGCGCCTCTGGCGGGACTGGGTCGCCAAACGACCCGGCCTGCTGGTCCTCGGCCTGATTTTCTCGGCCATGACTGCCGCTTCGGCAGCGAGCTATGCCGGTCTGATCTCCTGGACCTTCAACCTGCTGGAGGACCGCAATCCGGCGTTCTTTCCGATGGCACCGCTGGTGATCATCGGACTGGCGACACTGCGTTCCGTCAGCCTGTACGCCCAGACGGTCCAGACCAATCGCATTGCCTTGCATGTCATGCAGGACATGCAAAATGCGATGTTTTCCAAGCTTATCCACGCCGATTTCGCCCGCCTGCAGGGTGAGCCCGTCGGCTCGATCGTTTCGCGGTTCACGAACGACATCACGCTCCTGCGCGAGACGCTGGTCCGGCTCGCCAATAATCTGGTCCGCGATACGCTGACGGTCTTCGTGACCATTGGCTGGATGCTCTATCTCGACTGGATGCTGACGGCGATGATCCTCGTCGTCTATCCGATTGCCTTCTATCCGGTGATCCGGATCGGTCAGAAGCTTCGCAAGACGTCGGCCGATGCCCAGTCCCAGATGGGGGCCGTGACCAGCCAGCTCGAGGAGAGTTTCTCCGGCGCGCGCATGGTCAAGACCTACGGTCTCGAGGATTACGAAACCCGCCGGGCCGACCGCTCCTTCTCGGACCGGCTGCGCTTCCTGTTTCGCATCACAGAAAACAAGGCCCGGGTCGATCCGATCCTCGAGATCGCCGGTGGTATCGCCCTGGCGGGACTCGTGGGCTTTGCCGGCTGGCGCCTGATGGGGGGCGAGACGTCGATCGGCAATATCCTCGGCGTGCTCACCGGGATCGGCGTCATGTCGCCGGCGATCCGGGCGATTGGCACGTTGAACTCGGTCGTGCAGGAAGGCTTCGCCGTTCTGGAACGGGTCTTTGCCATTCTTGACACACCGGAGAATGTCGCCCCCGCGCTCGACGCACCCGATCTCGAAACGCGAGGTGGTGCGATCGCGCTTGAGGGGGTGGGCTTCACCTATCCGGACGGAACGCCCGCCCTGTCCGGCGTATCGCTGAATGCCAGTCCGGGTGAGACGGTCGCGTTGGTCGGGCCGTCGGGTTCCGGGAAGTCGACCATCCTCAACCTCATCCCGCGCCTCTACGACGTCAGCGCCGGGCAGGTCCGGATCGACGGCCAGGACGTTCGAGCCGTGTCGCTGGCGTCTCTGCGCCAGTCGATGGCACTCGTCAGCCAGGACGTCACACTGTTCGACGATACGGTGCGCGCGAATATCGGTTTTGGTCGGCTTGGTGCGGATGAGGACGCGATCATCGCGGCGGCGAAGGCCGCGGACGCGCACGATTTCATCATGGAATTGCCAGGCGGGTATGATGCGCCGGTCGGACCGCGCGGCAGCAATCTGTCCGGAGGTCAGCGCCAGCGCATATCCATCGCCCGTGCCATCCTCAAGGACGCGCCGATCCTGCTGCTCGATGAGGCGACCTCTGCGCTCGACACCGAAAGCGAACGTCGGGTCCAGGCCGCGCTGGAGCGTCTGTCTGAAGGGCGGACCACGCTCGTCATCGCTCACCGTCTTTCAACCGTGCGCGAGGCGGACCGGATCTATGTGCTGAGCGAGGGCGAAGTGCGTGAGACCGGACGCCATGACGATCTCGTCGCTGCCGACGGTCTCTACGCCAAGCTCTGTCGCTTACAGTTTGGCGAGGAGCGTTAGGCGCTCTCTGCCTTTTCGTCCGCGGGAATTTGAGCGGGGAGCTCCACCGAGAAGACCGAGCCCGCGCCCGGCGCGCTTTCCACCAGGATGTCACCGCCCATCAGCTCGGCGAGTTTCTTGGCGATCGCGAGGCCGAGCCCGGTGCCGCCCTGTTTGCGGACCAGTTCGCTTTCAGCCTGGCTGAAGGGCATGAAGATGCGGCCAACCAGGTCGCTATCCATCCCGATACCGGTGTCGCCCACCTCGAAGAAGACGGTCTGACGACCCAGAGCATCCTGAGATGTGAGACAGCGGACCCGAATTTCTCCACGGTCTGTGAATTTTACGGCATTGGAGAGCAGGTTGGAGAGGATCTGCCGGACGCGCGCCGGGTCGCCGCCAATGTCCTTTTCGGCGCACGGGTCGATCTCGAGATGCAGATTGATGCCTTTCTCCGTCGCCTTCATCCGGTAAGGGCCGACGACGCTGCGGATCAGGTCTGCTGGATTGTATTCCGAGCGTTCGATCTCAAAGCGGCCCGACTCGATATTCGCCAGGTCGAGAATGTCGTTGAGGATGTCCAGCAGGGCCTGACCGGATTGCTGGATCAATTCGACCATTTCGGTTTGCGACTGGGTGAGATCGGTGGAGGAGAGCAGGCTCGACATGCCCAGCACACCATTCATGGGAGTGCGGATTTCATGGCTCATCGTTGCCAGGAATTTCGACTTCGCGCGGCTGGCTTCGGTCGCCTGCTGGCGGGCTTCGACCAGGTCGTGGATATCGGTGAGGGCGCCGACAAAGCGATGCGGTTCGCCATCCGGTGTCCGCACGGCATCGCCGCGGACCCGGAACCAGCGATAGTGACCGCCGACGACTTTCATGCGGGCCGTCATGTCGAAAGGACGACCGGAGCGGTAGTGGGTGGCGAGACCGGTGTTGAACCGCTTGCGGTCATCCCGGTGCAGCAGGGCGTGGAAGGCATCCGAGCCGGCAGTGAAATCCTTGGCGTTGTAACCGAGCAGGGCCCGGCAACGGGCGGAGAGGTAGACCTGGTCCGTGTCCAGGCACCAGTCGATGATACCGTCCGATGTGCCTTTCACGGCCAGCGCGGCACGATCACTGGATTCCTGTGAGAGGATGTCCGCTGTGAGCCGGCGCTTGTAATGGTTCAGGACCGAGAGGAGCTCGTCGGAGTTTTCGACCCGCTTCTTGAACTGGACGACCACGATGCCGACCGATTGTGCGCCCTGGAAGAGGGGCATGGCCAGATAGCCATTCAACCCCATCTCCCGGAGCATGAAGTCCTGCGGGAAGGAATTGGCGACGTCGTCATCGTGTATGGCGGCGCCGACGCGCATGACTTCGGCACAGGGGGTGCCATCCAGCGGGTAGCAGAAATTGGAGGAAATCTCGCGGCCGTTGGAAACGCGAAGTGTGCGGATATAGCGGTGTCCGACATCGATCCGGCCCACATAGACCCGATCTGCATCAAAGAGTTTGGCGACCTGCTTCACGAACGCGCCGAGGAAGGTCTGACAACACTCCCGCGACATCTGATAATTCAGCTGGTTCAGCCGATCCTTGCTTACCTCTTCCCTGACCGCCAGGTCCCGCATCATTCTGTCTCCCAGTCCCGCCACGTCGACGCCGGAGGGGAGGGCGCCGAACGTGGTTAACGAGAGTTAATGTGACCCATGCCTGTGGAAAACGGGTCTCATATCTGATGAATCAGGGGGTTATAAAGAATCAACAGTGGGCTATTCGCGGCGAAGGATACGCTCGGTCAATAAGTTACCCCACCAGCTCGCCATGAATTCCGACTGCACTGCATCTCGGTCATAGACATTTTCCACCCAGTCCCAAAACGCAACCGGATTCGATTCGTTGTACCGCCGATAGGTCTCGAAGAAGTGGTCGAGCACGCCGGTCTTGCCCGCCTTCACGTGAAGGTATTTCAGGGAGAGATGCGTGATGGCCTCCTCGTAGGGCATGTCCAGATGCACCAGGCAGAAGAAGACGGACATCAGCCCGGCCCGGTCTGCTCCGGACTTGCAGTGGATCAGGGCGGGATACTCGATCTCCGAGAAGATTCGCTTCGCCCGTTGCATGCGATCGAGATAGGGCGCTTCGCGTGACCCGAACGGCATGTCGACCATGACCAGGCCGAGCTTGTCGCAGGCTTCTTTCTCGAGGTCGTAATAGCAGACGCCCGGCTGGGTGCCGCGGATGTTGAGAATCGTCTTGAAGCCCTGGGCTTTCAATTCCTCCAGCCGCTGCGGGGAGGGCTGGTTGGACCGCCATACGCCGCCGCCGACTTCGTGGAAATTGTGGAAGCGCTCGCGCAGGATGCCGTGGTCCTTCCACAGGTAATCATTCCAGGCGCGTTTGCGGTCTTCGGGGTCGTTGAGATCGTAGGCCATGCTCTATCCGTTCGTTAGACGCCGGATTTAGGGGGATGAGCCGCCGCTGGCAACCGCGAGGCACTCTTGACCTTTGCGCGCCAGGGGGTGAGCAAGGGAATTATGATGAAACGTCTCATGTCCCAGGCCTGGATGCAGGAAATCATCGCCTTCCTGGTCTTCTTCTATATCGAAACGGTGCGCCGCTCGATCCGCTGGGAAGTGCGCAATGGCGATTTCATCCAGAAAGTTCACGCCGAGAACATCCCGATCATCGGCGCGATCTGGCACGGTCGTATCCTGATGGCGCTGCAGGGCTGGGATCGGGATCGCGACCGCATGATGGCCGTGGCCTCCCGGTCGCGCGATGCCGATCTGGGTATGCGTCTTGTGCGCTGGTACAATGTGAAACTGGCCCGGGGGTCGTCGCACAACAAGGACAAGCCGGGTCAGCAAAAAGGCGGTAGCGGTGCCTATCGCGAGGTGATGCGGCATATCGAGGCTGGCGGCAGCGGGGCGATTACGCCGGACGGCCCCCGTGGGCCGCGCATGCGGGCGAGTTTCGGCGCGGTGCGTCTGGCGCGGGATACCGGTGCGCCGATCATCCCCTTCACCTGGTCGACCAAGCGCAAGCTGATTGTTCGCCGCTCCTGGGACCGCCACTACCTCCCGGCCTATTTCACCCGCGGTGTGATCGTCTGGGGTGACCCGATCTATGTCGCGAAGGACGCCAGCCAGGCGGAGCTGGAGGCGGCGCGTGATCTTCTCGAAGAGCGGATGAACGCGATCTCCCTTGAAGCCGATGAGGCGGCCGGGGGTGAGAGCATCGCTCCCGATGACAATCTGCGCCCGGTCAATGCGCCGGATGGAGCCGCGATATGAGCCTGCCGCCCGCGCTGGCGACCTACCGGTCGATCTCGCGCCTGCTGGCGCCGCTCTCCGGCTTTATCCTTTCGCGCCGAGCCCGGGCCGGCAAGGAAGACCCCAGCCGCAGCAACGAACGTCTCGGTCGTCCGCGCACGCCGCGGCCCGAGGGGCCGCTGGTGTGGATGCATGGGGCCAGTGTCGGCGAGAGCCTGTTGCTGGCGACCCTGGTCGATGAACTCGGCGGGGCCCGCCCTGATCTCAACTTCCTGGTGACGACCGGAACCCTGACGTCTGCCGCGATCATGGCCAGTCGCCTGCCGTCGAATGCGCGACATCAATACGTGCCTCTGGACACGGAGCGCGCCGCCAGGGGCTTTCTCGATCACTGGCAGCCGGATCTCGCCGTCTTCGCGGAGAGCGAGCTCTGGCCCAACCTCATTGTCGAGACTGCGCGCCGGGGCACGCCGATGGCGCTGGTCAATGCGCGCATGAACGAAAAGTCCCTGCGAGGCTGGCGTCGGCGCCCCGATACGGCGCGCTGGCTGCTGGCCTGTTTCGACTGGATCGGCGCGGCCGACAACCGGACACGCGATGGTCTGGAGAACCTCACCGGGGAAGCCGTGACCCTGGCCGGTAATCTCAAACTGGAAGCCAAACCCTTGCCGCCCGACGCCCATGAGCTCTCCCGGATCCGCGTCGCCCTCGCCGGGCGGAAGGTCTGGCTGGCGGCCTCGACCCATACGCGCGAAGACGGGGTTGCGCTGTCGGCCAACGCCATGCTCAAGCAACGCCATCCCGGTGTCCTGCTCATCCTCGCGCCCCGTCATCCGGAGCGGGCGGACGAGATCGAGAAGCTGATGAAGCGCTACGGCCACAAATGGGCCCGCCGCTCCAGGGGGCAGACGCCTTCGGGCGACCAGGATGTCTGGCTGGCCGATACGCTGGGCGAGATGGCGCTCTGGTACGCCGTCTCCTCGGCGTCGCTCATCGCGGGCAGTCTGCGACATGATATCGGCGGGCATAACCCGATCGAGGCGACCCAGGCCGGGTCGACCGTCTTGTCGGGCCAGCATGTCGCCAGCTTCCAGGACGTGTATGACGCCTACCGCAAGGAGGACGCCGTGCTCTGGGTCGAGGATGCCCTCGATGTCAGCGAAGCCGTCGAGACCGTCTGGGATCATCGCGGCCCCGATCTCGACAAGGCCCGCGCTGCGATCCGCGCTGCCTCTGGTGGCGCCTTGGCGACAACGCGGGATGCCTTGCTCAATCTCCTGACCGAGGATGACACGGCGTGAGGGAACCGGCTTTCTGGCGCACGGACAGTGAACGCGGCTCGGCCTCGCTGACCCGGGCCTTGCTCTCGCCCCTCTCGGCGCTCTACGCTTGGGCGGGACGGCGCCGCATCGCCCGGACGGTGCCACACGAAACGTTTGTGCCGGTCATCTGTGTCGGCAATCTCACACTCGGCGGGACCGGCAAGACGCCGGTCAGCCAGACCATCCTCGCCCGTCTGAAGGCAATGGAGGTGACGCCACACGCCCTGTCTCGCGGCTATGGCGGCAAGCTGAAGGGGCCGGTTGCGGTCGACCTCGACCAGCACAGCGCCGGTGATGTCGGCGACGAGCCTCTGCTTCTGGCGCGAAGCGCGACGGCCTGGATCAGTCGCGACCGGCCCGCCGGTGCTGACGCGGCGGCACAGGCCGGGGCGGACATTCTGGTGATGGATGACGGCCATCAAAACCCGACATTGAAGAAGGACCTCTCGCTCATCGTGGTCGACGGTGTGGCCGGCTGGGGAGCCAATCGGATCTTCCCGGCAGGGCCGCTGCGCGAGACAGTCGCCGAGGGGCTTGCCCGGGCTGACGGGGTGATCGTCATGACGCCAGGGCCTGACCAACCGCCGCGATACCGGGCGCTTGGCCTCGACACGCTGGAGATTCCGGTCCTGCATGCCTGGCTTGCGCCGACCGGCGCGGCCCCGGTCGGCAAGCTGATCGCCTTTGCCGGGATTGGTCGACCAGAGAAATTCTTCGACGGGTTGACGGCCGCCGGGGCGGATGTCTGCGATGCGGCGGATTTTCCGGATCACCATCCCTACACCGCCTCGGATCTGGGGCATCTCGAGGCGCTGGCGCAGAAGCATGATGCGGCGCTGATCACCACGGAGAAGGACTGGGTCCGGCTTCCGGCGGACTGGCGCGAGCGGGTTGCGACCTTCCCGGTCCGCGCGGAGTTCGCCAACCCGGCGGCTCTGGATGCCCTGTTGCAGCGGGCCGTGGACCTCGTCCCGGATGACCGCTAAACCGGCTGTATGAGTGCTGTCGTAAACACTGTTCCCTTCCTGACGCGACTGGGTTGGCGGGCCGAGGCCCTGGCCTGGGATGCCTATGAGGCCTGGTACAAGGCCAAGGGGATTGATGCCGCCTCCGATGCGGCCGGTGCGCTGCTGCGCCGGGTCGGGCCGGTCCTGCCGGTTCATCAGGTGGCCCGCATCAATATGCAGCGCTGTTTCCCGGATGCGGCGGCGCCGGAAGTCGAGCGTCTGCTCGGCGCGATGTGGGAGAATTTCGGCCGCCTGATCGGCGAGATGCCGCACCTCTCCGTCTTTGCCGGCCCGGAATTCAACGACCGTGTCGAATTCATCGGTCGCGAGAAGCTCGAAGCCGCGCGCGACCGGGGTGAGCCGCTGGTGATCATCTCCATGCACCATTCCAACTGGGAGGTCGCCGCCGCCGCCATTTCCCAGACCGGCCTGCCGTGTCACATCACCTATCGCGCCGCGAACAATCCGCTGATCGACAGCCGGATCTCTAATACCCGCAAGGGCTATGGCGTGAAGACCCTGACCGCCAAGGGCGGGGACGGGGCCAAGGCCCTGATGCAGGCGCTGAAAGCGGGCGAAAGCGTCGCCCTGATGAACGACCAGAAGATGAATGACGGCGTTGAAGCGCCCTTCTTCGGTTTTCCGGCGATGACGGCGCCCGGGCCGACCCGTCTGGCCATGCGCCACGGGGCGAAGATCACGCCGCTCTCGGTCCGTCGTCTCGGGGGCGTGAAATTCCGCGTCGAGATCCACGACCCGATCGAGATATCCGGCAATCCGGACAAGCCGACCGCCATCGTTGAGACCGTCACCCGGATCAATCAGTGGGTGGAAGCGGAAATCCGCAAGGCCCCGGAGCAATGGTTCTGGGTGCACCGCCGCTGGGCGAAGAGTGTCTACAAGGCTGGGTAGTGTTCGCTGAGCGCTACTCGCGACTCCTACTAAAATACTAATTCTTGTTTCCAGAGAATCGGAAATGACTTTCGCCGGGCCAAGCGAGCAAGCGGATGAATTGGGGCAATCGGGTCAAGGAACTCCGTTTTCTTGAGAACTTGAAACAGGATGTGCTGGCGTGCGAACTGGGCGTCAGCTAGGCTGCGGTCTCGCAATGGGAGCGCGGTGTCCAGGAACCCCCGCTGGCCGTCAAACGCCTCCTTGAGGAACGCCTCGCCCAGACCCCCGCCCAACTGCTCACCCGGACGCTGATCCGAAGTGTTGAAGCCTGTCCCAATATTGCGGGCCTGATGCGGATCAAGGACGGTGTCGTCTGGCTGGAAGCTTTGAGCCGGGGCACCGCAGAAACCGACTTTCCGATCACCAAGGACGATGTCGACGAGAACATCGAAGGCAAGCTCGGCGAAATCATCGACCTGCAATACCAGCAATTGCGAAAGGCCGGTGCCTTCGAGGGCGAACAACTGGTCGGCACCGGTCGCTATCATGCCGTGCGCGATGGTGTCGAACTACACGGAATGGCGACCTATACGGGCATCGCGCTGGGGCCGGGCGAAGGCCTCGTCCGGGTCGATACCCAGGTCAGCGGTCGCGGTGTTGATCGCGCGCTTCTGCGCGATATGGAGGCGCTGGACATCCTGCCTGCCAAAAGGCTGGCTTAGCACCAGCTGGCATCCTGTTTCCCGTGGGTACGCAGGAGTTCCTGCACGTTCGCTTCAATCAGCTTGTAGCCGACATTGCCGAACAGGACCTGGCGTCCGCCATTGAGGCGCAGGGTCGGGCTGCCGGTCACGCCACTCTCATGGCAAAGATGATAGTCCGCCGCCAGCGCCGTCACCGCGCGGGAGTCCTCGATCACCGCCCGCAGCGCCTGCGTGTCGGCGCCCAGACCGGTCATGATGGCCCCCAGCACCGCCCAGTCGGAAATGTCGCGCGCCTCCTTGAAAAAGGCTTCGCGTACAGCCCAGGCCGCCCGCGTGGACAGGCGGTCCAGCCAGGGGAGGTCGCGGTCCTCGATCAGCTCGACGGCCTTGAGCCAGAGATGTGCCGAGGACGAGGTGCGTGGCCGGGTGGAGGTCCAGATGTCGGGATGAATGGTCACATGCGGAAAGGTTTTCGCGACTTCGAGCGTATGCGCGTTGAATCCGGCATAGGTGTCGCGCGTGGCCCATTTGTCCTCGATCTTGCTGTGGGCGTCCGGAAAGACCGAGCAGTAATGCGTCTCGATGGTCACCTGCTCGCCGAACTGGTGCACCAATTCCTCCACCCGCCGGTGCCCGGCATAGGCCCAGACGCACAGAACGTCGGAAAAATAGCTGATCTGCACAGGCGACATGGCACGCACTCCGGAGGCTGAACGCATCTTGTGCCGGAATTTGCAGCCCAAATCGATGCGACACGAGGGCGGGGCGGCAAGTTTCGGAACACGGCCCGTGATCGTTCTCATCCTTTCCCTTGATGGGAAAGGTGCCCACGAAGTGGGCGGATAGGGTGCGGCCCGACAGGGCCAACTTCAAAGGCGCCTGCGGCGCGCACCCACTCCACCCTTGCTCCGCAATGGTCCCCCTCGCCCATCAAGGGCGAGGATGAGCGACGGCTTTGGCTTCAAGAATTAGAAGCGAGCTTGGAGGATTATTTTGATCGAAGCTTTCAATCCGGACTGGGTTGATCTCTACGAGAGGGTCGGTGATTGGGCGCCATTGAGTTGAAACCTATCGTCATCCCGGCGTAGGCCGGGACCCAGTTCACAAGGTGTATTAGAGCCAGAATAAGCGCGTGCGCGCCCTAGGAACTGGGCCCTGACCTTCGTCAGGGTGACGGGGAAAGGACAACCAGAAATTCTTACGATTGCCTGCCGTCGCTGTGACCGGCGTCGTATGCCGAGACCAGATCCCGAATTGCCATAGCCGCCGCGATCGAGAGAAAAACTGAGTAGAAAAAAAGGACTATCGTGACTGACGAAACCAGAAACGCGGATACGCCAACCAGCCATTCAAGAATGGGTCTCGGATCGTTTGTGATTAAAGGGTTGCGAATACGTAGCGCTGATTCCGAAAACAGGGATGACGTAAGGGCCATCGACTGCACGAATATGTAATGAAAGAACGTGTTGTTGAACTTCGAAAGAGGACTTTCTTCACCGTTTTTTGTACCAGCTATCGCGCGTTTAAATGCGTCGTCTCCAAAACTTACAAATATTGCATACCCTCCTAACGTGAAGCCGAGCATTGAAGGCGTGATGCTTTGAGAGCGCTCGACCCAGACCCCGTTAACTGGATCAAGGATCGCAAAAAAACTGAGAACAACGGCGGCGTGAAAAAAGGGAGAGGTTAAGACTGCCGACGTGCCGCCATACCCTCTCCAGTATTTGAGGAAAGATTGTGCTACGGCTCCATATGATCTAGCTAATTTCTTCATAAATTCAATATTTTGCCAACCGCAGTGAGAAAGGCGGGCCATTCGCCGACCTCCGAAGGGTCGTACTTGTTCTTTTCCTCCCGAGGGTAGTCTTCCGAGGAGCGCGATTCGGATGTTCCGTTTTCGTTCTTACCAAAGCTAACTACCTTACCATTGTCAACCGCAACCTCAGCTTGAATTAAAGTTTGCTCGTCGGGCTCTAAACTCTGCCCAGGCATGGCTTCGATTTTGCGGTAGTCCTTTCGCGAATTCTCTTCCACCATTCGCTGGGTAATCTGCTGAACGTCTTCAGGGGACATGTAGTCCGGATTTGGGCGACTGATTTCGATCTCCAAGCGTTTCAGCGTTTGAAAGTCTAGAAGCCGGTTGAGTGTTGCGTGGGATTTTACATGATCGACTTCTAGCACGTTGAAGTCGCGTCGAAACGCGGGGTTCTGTCCGATCCTGTCGAAGAATTGATACACCGAGTTGTGACCGAACGATCCGTGTGAACCGTATTTCTCGTAAACAAAGGTGTGAGTGGGAATATGAAAATAGAAGAAGAAGGGTTTGTAGTTTGGGTAGAGGTTTGGGTTGATATTCGGTGCGCTCCCTTCTGGGAGGGGCTCGAAGCTTTCCATGTCAAACCAATCACTGTCCTGATCGATTTTTGAAAAACGTGCGAGCGAGCCGGTGAGCACATCGGGAGATGATTGTTCATCAATATTTGTGATCGCCGCATGAGTGTCGCCACGTAACCGGGGTGCAAAATGGCGCTCGTGGAGCGCAATTATAAAGGTTTTGTAGAGATCGGCCGAGTGTGGATGAAGACGGAGATTGAGTGCCCCTACGACTATGGTTTTTCTTCTTGCCATGCTTAGCCCCTTTGAGAGTCCATCTACAAAAGGGTAGTTTAAAAACAATATGTTGTAGGATGCGCGTGACGACCATCACGCCTAAATCCCCAAAGTCCCCCAGATCTCATCGACCCGCGCTTTGGTCGCGTCATCCATGTCGAGTTTTTCGCCCCATTCGCGCTGGGTTTCATTGCCCATCTTGTTGGTGGCATCGAGGCCAATCTTTGAACCCAAACCGGAAACAGGTGAGGCGAAGTCGAGATAGTCGATGGGGGTGTTCTCGACCGTGACGATGTCGCGGGCCGGGTCCATACGGGTGGAGACGGCCCACATCACGTCTTTCCAGTCGCGGGCATTGATGTCCTCGTCCACGACGATGATCCATTTGGTGTACATGAACTGGCGCAGGAAGGACCAGGCGCCCATCATCACGCGCTTGGCGTGGCCGGCATAGGCCTTCTTCATCGAGATCACGGCGATCCGGTAGGAACAGCCTTCCGGCGGCAGCCAGAAATCCAGGATTTCCGGGAATTGCTGCTGGAGAAGCGGGATGAAGACCTCGTTGAGCGCCTCGCCCAGAATGGCCGGCTCGTCCGGCGGGCGACCGGTATAGGTCGTCAGATAGATAGGGTCCTTGCGCATGGTGATGGCGCTGACCTTGAAGACCGGGAAGTCCTCGACTGAATTGTAATAGCCGGTGTGGTCGCCATAGGGACCTTCCGGGCCGTACTCATCGAGCATGACATGCCCCTCGAGCACGATTTCCGCTTCGGCGGGGACTTTCAGGGGCACGGTCTTGCAGTCGACCAACTCGGCCTTCTGCCCGCGCAATATGCCGGCGAACTGGTATTCCGAGAGCGTGTCGGGGATGGGCGTGACGGCGGCGAGGATGGTGCCGGGGTCCGCGCCGAGGACGACGGCGGCGGGCAGCGGGTCCGGCTTTTCCTTCTTCCAGCGCGCATAATGCTGGGCGCCGCCGCGATGCTTCAGCCAGCGCATCAGCGTCCTGTCCTTGCCGAGCTTCTGCATCCGGTAAATGCCGAGATTGAAATCGTCCTGCTTGTCATCCTTGGCATTGGGACCCTGGGTGACGACGAGGGGCCAGGTGATCAGCGGCGCCGGTTCGCCGGGCCAGCAGGTCTGGATCGGCAAACGGTCGAGATCGATCTCGTCACCGGTCAGGACAACCTCCTGGCACGGCGCGTTGCGGACGGTTTTCGGTCGCATCGACATGACCGTTTTGGCGAGGGGGAGGAGCTCGACGGCTTCCTTGACGCC
>Ga0070726_10002231_pt1 | contig 17738 bp, 9 predicted proteins | sample tdAd471_FD_67275 | JGI IMG/M metagenome (GOLD analysis project Ga0070726, IMG submission 67275) | Marine sediment microbial communities from the Atlantic coast under amendment with organic carbon and nitrate - tdAd47.1 | ecosystem: Environmental > Aquatic > Marine > Coastal > Sediment | place... | reverse complement strand
CTCTGGTACGCGGGCGAAGACGCAGCTTCGTCAGCGCCGCAACCGTCGGGCCTCGGCCCGGCCCGGCTAAGCTGCGGCCTCCGTTGGAAAATCCTTGACTTTACCTATCATGGACGTCCCCATCAGGCGAGGTGCACGTGGTTCGGCATCAAGCACCAGCCGAGGACGGAGAGGCCGTGCTGATCGCACTTGCGGCGCAAGAGGTCGAGGTAGAAATGCCGATCAGCGTCGGTTCGGAATACGGTTTGGCGGTTGTTGCCGCGCTGGGTGATGGAATGCGGTACGTCGACCGCCACGACCCGCGGTCTGCGGGGCATTGCTGTTCTTTCGGAGGCAGGATAGCGTGTTTGGCGAGTTCTGTAAACTGTTGGAGGGATTACAGTTAAGTGCGTTGAAGCCCGCCCCCGTCAGCCTGTCTGCTGTCACCTGCAGCGTCAGTCAAAGGAGTCGACCAGGTACTGGCCCCTCCCGGCGGAATACGAAAAAATAGTAGGCCACGGCTCCCTCCGGGGCGAAAGCGAGGATCACAAGAAGCCAAGCCAGCCGACCAACAAGCGACCGCTTCGACACGGCCCAGTGATAGAGCATGTAGAGAAACAGCAGAATTCCTGCCGCAACTGCTAGGTAGATCACTGGTTGCGTAAGCAAACACGAAACTGCGCTGAAATCGGCCGATGACTGATCACAGACGAGCGGAAAGACACCAGCCATGCCTGCATACTTCATAGGTAGCGTCAGAACGAGCACTATCAGCGCCGCAGCTGGTAGGAATCTACGAAGTTGCCTAGATATCGACATGTCTATTGCGAGGCCTCTGCCTCTGTTGCCTGTTCTCGCTCCGCTTCCTCCTTTAAGGCCTCCTGGAAGGCTTTGGTATCCAATTCGAGCTCAAGGTGAACACTCACTAGAAAATTCGCCGCCGGTAGAGGAAATCCGATGCCGAACAGGGAGAACGTACCATCCTGCAGTCCGAGGCTGTTCATTCCTCCATCTGCAACAGTCTTGACGGACAAGGGGATAGTCTTTTGCTCAAGCGGAGCATTAGGTGTTCGATTTCCGTCTGCGTCGATCAGCTGAGTGAATTCTCCAAGACCCCCAGAAACTTCGACTAGGTTGGCGAACGTCAGGCCAGCTTCGCCCTGGCGGCCCGTCATTTTAGCATCTGAAGCTTTGAAAGTGTTTGGATCTACCTTTCCCTCAAAGCCAAGGACTGACACGCCCCCTCGCATTGAGAAGCCACGTCCCGCGACAAGGCTTCCTTCGACTCCAAGGGCAGTGCGCGACTTGGCCCGCAGGGAACGAGTAAACGCCCGTGCTGTGCCGACAAGACCCGGCTGGGCTTGCTTAGACGATCGCTCGGGAACTTTGAAGTATGGAATTGGGGCTCGTCCATCAGGATCTGCAAGCGAGAGGGGGCGACCGTTAGCGTATGCGTATGAGTTCCAGCTCTGAGGATTGCCAGGCCCTGCTCCAGCATTGTCGGGATCGACGCCGTTGAAACGTCCAAGGCCGCTGGAGTAGTATCGCGCGAGGAAGTAATCGAGGCTGGACTCGTCGTCGCGTTGTTTGGCGGTGAATCGCTGCGACAACTGTGCACAACCCGCGCCGTAAGCGGAGATGCCGTGACGTGAGTCGCCCGCACTCACGTCAATCTGCTCGCCGAAGGGATAGTAGTCTCGCCGTTCGCACGGGATTTGATCCCTGTCCGTGACCAGCCGCGTCGAACCGAGGTGGTCGACGCTCCGATAGAAGGTTCCGCCCGACGCCGGCAGAGACGCCGTCGTGTACTCGGCGGCCAACTTTCCGAACGCATCATAGGCGTAGGTTGTCGTGCCGCTGCCGACACCCGTGAACCCACGCTGAACTCGCTGCCCCTGGCCATCGTAGTAGTAGGTTCCAGTCTTCCCGGATTGCACGAACGAGACCTGCTTGTTCTCCGCATCGTAGGCCATGGTTCCGATCTGCGGATGGAACCTCATGTTGCCGGCGGCGTCGTAGCTGGGTGCCGTCATCTGCGCCACCGCCGTTATCCGGTTGGTGGATGGGGAGATCGTCTGGGTAAACCCGTCGTTCACCGTCCGGTTGCCGTACGGATCGTAGGAGTTGGTCCGCGACCAACCCGGCGCACCATTCTCAGATGTAACAGTAATCCGGTTGAGTTTATCGTAGTCGTAGGTTTGGTCGAGAACCATCGAGCCGACCGTGATGGTCTGACTCCAAATGTTGCCGTTGTTCTTCTCGCCAGTGACAGGAGGATCGTATGAGAAGTCCAGTCGCAGAAGGTCCGATCCGGTCTGGGTCGTACCAACCGACATCTGGGTAGGCTGAAGACGATTCGGATCAAACTGGGCGTTTTCCCAGGCGCCGTTGCCGAGCCTCATCTGCTGCACAGCGCCGTGATCGGCGTAGTCGAAGTTGTCGGCATAGTCCTTCCCGTCTATTGGGTCGGTGTCTTGCACGCTGATGGGGCGCCCGGCGGGGTCGTAGCACGTTTGGACGGTCCGGTCCGTCGGATAGGTCTGACTCTCAAGCCCGCCCGCGTCATTGTACGCGTAGCTGAAGAGAAACTCGAACGGCTGGCTCGGCTCGTCCAGGTTCTGCGTGGTCTGCTTGCTCGCTGTGATGCGTCCAAGAGCGTCATAGGCGGTGAACTCCGTCGTGGAATAGCCATTGGAGACCGAGGTCAAGCGCCCCTTCGAAAAGGCGACACCTGCGGCGTCATAGCCAAATGTCACGTCAGGGGGACGGTTGAAGTCCGCATTGCCGCCGCTATAGGTCCGCGCCAGCGGCCGATCGAGCGTGTCGTACACGATCTGCGTCAGACCGTTCCCGCGCGGATCGAACTTTTTCTCCAGATTGCCGTTTCCGTCGTATTCGAAGGTTGTAGCAGCATCCTGCTCGGGGTTCTGCGCGGACTTCAGGCGGCCAAGCGAGTCGTAGATGAACGTACGCGTCTGTTCGCAGGTACTCCCGTCGCCTTTTTGGCATACGGTCATCAAGTTGCCGAGCACGTCGTAGGCGTAGGTCGTCTCGAAGTCGAGATTCCCGACGCCCGGGTCTTCGACTACCTCAACCAGCCGCCCAAGGGCGTCGCTGGTGGATTCGCGTGTCTTGAGCGCCTCATCGGTCACAGTCGTAGTTGGGCCGACGTAGTTGGTCGCAACTGATGCACCGTCGGGGTGGGTGACAGACTTCGATCGTCCAAGTGCATCATAGTCGGTCACGGTCCATTTGTCTGGCGTTCCGCTAGTCGGGTGCGACACGCGTTTGGCGCGCCCAAGGGCATCGTACTCGGTCGCGGTCTTGATGGTGTCCGAACCCGTAGACTGACGCGTTTCAATACCGCGACCGAACTTATCGAACACTGCCTGGGAGACCAGGTCGGCGGTCGAGGTACAGGAATTCTGATCGCGGGTCGTCGTGACGATCAAATTGGCGTCGTCGTAGGAGAAGCTTGTCTTGGATTGAGTCGACGAGTGGTTGGAGCCTGCTAGGATCTCGTCGATGCGATCGAGCTCGTCATTTCCGTCCGAGCCGTAGTCGACCAATGTTTCGACCCCGTTCTCATCTGTGAACTGAATCGGGCTGCCCGTTTGGTGGTCGAACAGTACCTGGCGCCGAAAATTGTCGGGGGCGTTCTCGCTCGCCGAGGTGGTTCGTTGTACTTCGACCTCTGTCGCGAAGGCAAAATGATTGGCGTTCATTTCCCCGTCAGCGTCGGTGAAATCGACCCAGGTCTGGATACCACGACCGTCCGTCAGTTCGATAGGGTTACCCACCGCATCGTATTTGACGCTGGTGGTGATTGTTGGGCCGCTCGGTTCAACCCACACGGTTTGACTGGTCGGATTGCCCCGCGGAGTGGTCGGGGGCTGGTAGTTGACGGCAGAGGTCGCCTCAGTGGGAGCGTCTGCGTCGTAGTCAATATCGGTCTTAGCGTGAAAATTGTCCGCGTCGCAGGTTGTGCTGCTGCATACCATCCGCCGGTCGACGAGACTGCGAAGGTGCGAACCGCCCACTGCAGAGACGTAGTTTGCATCATCGACGTAGTCGATATGCGTGTGCCGAAGCAGAGCGCCTAGCGAACCGCTGGTGTTTCCGTAGTCGTATTCAGAGACGTCGACCTGGTTGTTGGAGTTGTCGCTGGTGTCTCCCCCGGGCTCCTGATCCGCAAAGGTGAACGAGTTCCGTGCCTTTCGCCCATCGTCGAGAAACGTATCTCGTACCGTAACTCTTGGGTCCTGAGGGGGCTCCGGACCGCCTCCCTGCGATATCCACCACGCAGGCGCTCCCTGACGCTGTTCCCAAGTCTCTTCCGTCTTTCGCAACAGCTGGGCCCCGTCGTAGATCTCGGTCCTATACTCGCGGCCTTCATTCCATTTGGAGTACTCCATAGGCATGCCATGAAGCGATTCGACCTGCTGGTCGAAGATGTAGCTGTGATAGTAGTGCCTCTCTTCGGAGAGCGTTCCCGCGGATCCCTGGTGCGTCACGGTAACTAGGGTGTCCGAGGTGTTGTGGGGGGCCGCGGTATAGGTCGTCGTCCGATCGGGCGTCGCCGATGGACTCGCGCCGCCGCTCCAATACTCGCGCCTGTTCAGGACGCGACGGTAGACTACGCGCTGCAAGGTTCCATCAGGCAGCTGTCCGCCCGAAAACACACCTTTGGGACACTCGGTGTCGCCCGCACCAAATTCTCCGACGCAGTCATGGTGCCCTGTGCCCCAGGCATACTCGATTGCCCCGCCGGTCGGAAGTACGATCCGCGCGACCTCGCCGTAGTCGTTGTAGAAGAAATCGTAGGTTCGACCGTCGGGCAGCTCGACTTGAGAGACGACGTCGAAGGTGACGCAGGCGCCTGAATTGCCGGTGGGGCCAAAAAGCTCGACCTGGTCCGGACCGAACGCCGGGTCTGACGGACTCACGTCGCAGTTCTTGGGACTGCCGGCGTGCTCGAAGGCGGACTCATGTACGCGCGCCCTCAGGTCTGCAAGGTGCACCTGAAGAGAACGCGGACTACCCTGGTAGCCGACGTAACCAAGCGTCTGCGTCCCCCCGGCTAGCGTGAAAGTGACCTGTCGATCCAAAGGATCGCGGACGAAGTTGAGCTGTCCTTGAGTCGAATCGAATGTGATCTTGTTTCCGTTGCGATCCTTCTTCTCGGTGACAAAGCCGCCGACGATTCGATAAACGATACCGTTCCGCAAGAACAGATTTCCGGTTAGTTGCCCTGTGAATGGATCGCCGAGTCCGATCTGGTCCTTGATATCTGTATCCGAAACATAAGTAGTTGCGGACCCGTCGATCGCCTTCCAGATCTTTCCGCGATTGAAGGGGTCGTCGGGGATATCGTCGCATTGAACCTGGTGAGGCGCTCCTCCGCTTGCCGAGTCGACGAGCTGCATCTCAGTTCCGTCGCCGCCAATGAATGTCAACCTCGTCAGAGACTCGAACGCCCAGTCGCTTCCTTCTCCTGGGCACGTCAAAGTTCCATCTTGTCCGACACGTCCTTCCAATCGGCCACCCGAGACTAGGAGTTCAGCGCCGTACCAAGGGGTAACGGAGTATCCGTAAGAAGCCGCACCAGGGGTCGTGGGGGGCGGCGTTGTGACCACGTTCCACTTTCGTTGGATCGGTAGGGACAGCGTATGTTGCACTTCGCCCCGGCCCCCAATCGTCATGAGAGGAAGCGCGACATTCAAGCCACCGTTATATAGATTGACCGTCTCAAAGCCGGAAAGCGCGTAGGATCCGGTCGGTGATCCGGCTTCAAGCCCCTTGGGCGTCGCGCCGTCGTAGGGGCTCACGTTGTCCTGGCCTTGCGCGCTTCCAGCGAAAGTCAAACAGGAGGCAACGGCGATGGCTGTAGAAATCGAACAGTTCTTTGCGGTTTTCACAGTCCTACCCTCGCTCTGGTGCTCCGAGCGTGCTCGGGACGAATCTCAACCCGTAAGACCCACTCAGGACGCTCAAGAATTCGGAGGCGGTATGTGCCCGGCTGTAGATCGTGGTGATCGCTGGTTCTGAGGCGTCGCTTCAGGGCGTCCCGCCGGCCCACCACCGCGTCGACGGCCGCCTCGGGCTCCGCGCCGCGCAGACGCTCCAGTGCAACAGTGACTTGCTCGACGTTGCTGTGATTCTGAAGGACAATGACGAAAGGTCCCGGGCCTCGCCGGATGGGCTTCCGAGCGAAGCCTCGATTGGTTAGGGTGACAACCTCACTCTCGACGTAGCTCTCTGCCTGAGCGTGAAGAGGAGGAGGCAGTGTGGAGCCTATGAGTGCGAGAAAGGCTGTTAATAAGAGCGTGCGCATTGTTCGTTTTTCCTTTCAGACATCATTCCATCAAGAGTCCATCGTTCAACGGTGTATCGACTGCTCCCCTGATCTAAGCCGGGCTGCCGAGCTAGGCTGGTGGTCTTGGCTCTGCGTGAGGTCGGTAGTGAAGCCGGGTGAGAACAATCCGACTGGCCGCAGGTTCCCCGAGGCCAACCGCCTAGGACGCTCTCGACGAAGATGTTCCTAAGATCCGGAATCTGTGAGCTGTGCTTGCAGAGAGGTCGAGTCGTGGAGTAGTGCATAGCGGTAGCCCAAGCAAGCCTATGGCACGTACGCCGGATCCTGCGTGACGATGATGCGGTCGATACGAGTTCCGTCCTCGCGCATGCTGATGCGGAGAGTCTTGACGCCCGTGGTGGTGACGTTGATCTCGGCGGGAATGGGCGGGGTTGAGCCGCCGGGGTCCACGTCATGATCGTTGCTCCAGCTGAACCCTGAAGTGCTGAACTGGATGTTGCGGTCGCCGCCGCCATTGATCTCGACCCAGGCAGAGTTCCCGCTAGATATGGAAGTTCCACGAACCCACACGTAGTAGGTTCCCGTCGTCTTGAAATCGACGTTGAAGGTCACGTGCGGCGTACCGCCGGCCCCGTGGTTGGTAGTTCCAACGTCGTCCAGAGCTTGCAGGAAGCCTTCACCGGAGTAGCCCGTGTGGTTGGTGAGGAAGTCCCAGCGCCGTGCGCCGTTCTGGATCGCGCCCAGCTCGACTTCGACGCCGAAGTGGCCGTTGGACGTTGCCCAGGAGGGCTGGAGGCTTGCCGAGTCGGCGACCGCAATCTTGTCGAAGCGGAATCCGTCCTCGCGCATCCAAGCGTTGATCGTGTGGGTGCCGGCACTTGCGACGGTGATTTCGATGCGGCCCTCGCTGGACATAGCGTGACCGGACCAAGTCCAGCCGCCGGAGCCGTGGTCAAACACGCTGACCCGATCGGCCGTGCCGACGGCCGCTCCGTCGAGGCCAAGGTGGATAGAGTCGTCGCCACCGCCGTCGGCGTGGCCGCGTACCCATACGTAGTAGGTGCCGGCCGCCGGAAAGTCGACTGAGAACTGGACTTCGGGAGAGACGCCGACGTAGCCGGTGTTCTGGTTCAGGCCGCTGTTGGGGGTAGCGTTTAGGTAACCGCTGCCGGAGTAGTCAGTAACGGCGGTTTCGAGGGTCCAACTATGGGTCCGGTTGACGATGGTCCCGTCTTCAGCCTCCAGTTCGATGATGCCCACGACGGACGGGATGCCGTTCGTGACGGTGAAAGTCGACGAATCCGATGCCGATTGAATCGCGTCATTGGCCGTGATCGTCACCGTGTTGCCGGTGCCGGAAAGGTATTCGTTGTCTGCGTGATCCGCTATTTCATTGGCGGTCAGCGCGCGGTTGTAGATGGCCACTTCATCGATGTCGCCGAGGAACGTGAAGCCGCTTCCATTGTTGTCGGCGTCGCCGTTGCCCAACGTACGACCGATTCCTGGATCGTCGGTATGGGACGGCACAGTCCCAAATGACGATGCGATCGAATCCACTTCAACACCGTCAACGTAGAGCCGAACCGTTCCAGTGGCTCCATCGCCGTCGAAGACGGCAGCGACGTGGGTCCAGTCGATTGTGTTTGTAAACGGCGTGGTCGCAGCTGCGACTACATTACTAGCCTGAGCTACCGCGCGAAGAACGCCGTTTAGAATTCCGACGTACATGCCGTGCGTCGCTCCGCCCTCGTCATAGATGGTGTAGCTCCCGGTCGTACTGTCGGCCTTGATCCAGGCCTCGAACGTTCGGTCTGTGAACGGCGCACGGAAGAAGCCGCCTCCAGGCGCAGTCGGTGAGATGCTGTCGGTTCCGTCTAGATGCAGAGCCGGTGCGTGATCACCCGGGGCTCCAGCCACCGTCACACCAGTTAATGTCGCGTCGTTGACTTCAGCGTCCACAGCCCGATCGTCGGCAGGGCTCGAAACTCCGTCCGCGAAATCGAACGCAACGATCTTGGATGAATCCGTCAGGTGGACGTAGGACAGCACCGTGTCCGCGCAGGGAGCGTCGTACTTGATCGCGGTCCCGCCGTTGAGTTGGAGGTCGCAGTCAACGAGATCGTTGTCCGTGACGCTGTACGTTAAGGGGATCGCAGCGCCGGTATGGCTCGATCCATCCGCTGGGCTGGTGATCGACACGGTCGGGGGAGGATTACTTCCAGTGCTTATCGTCCACGTGAATGCAGGAGCATTCACGGCGGGATTCACACCATCGTTCGCAGCGACAGTCAACGTATAGGGACTGTTCAGCGAGGCTCCAGTGTCGATCGTGCCGGTGAACGCTCCGGTGCCGGCGTTGAGGGAGACGCCTGCGGGCAACGTCCCACTCGCGATGGAGTAGGTCAATATATCGGATTCAGGATCGGACGCGGTGACGGAGAAATTGACTGCCGCACCCTCGTTGTGTGATGGATTCGGAGGTGTCCCGAAAGACGGTACCTGATTGGCGCCCTGAGTGACGACGAGCGTCTCACCGTTCACTGTGATCGTCCCTGGCCGCGGCGCCGCCGTGGTGTTCTTGTCTACCGTGTAATTAACGGGGCCCGATCCAGTTCCAGGGGAGCCCGTGATCGTAATCCAACTGACGTCATCAGACGCGCTGACGGCGCACCCGGTCTGCGTCGTTAGCGTCGCACTAAGCGACTCGCCCGCCGAGGAAGCCGCTTGCGCACTGGGCGCGAGACTGTAGCTACAGCTCCCCCCTCCCGAGGTGACTGTGAAGGAGACCTCGTCGAAGTCCGAAGCTGCAACCGCGTCGAAAGCCGTAACCCGGACCGTTGTCGCTCCGCTCAAGTAGTCGTTGGCGGCGTGGTCGGCGATCTCGGCGGCGGTGAGAGCGTCGGTGTAGACCGCAATCTCGTCGAGGTCTCCGCTGAAGAACTGAGCGCCCGAGGCGTCATCTGCGTTTAGGTTGTCGGTTGCGCCGATTCCTGGATCGTCTTGGGCGGAGTTGACCGAGGTGAAGCCGGTCGGGAGCGAGTTCTCGACCTGAACACCATCCAGATAGAGCCTCATCGTGCCGTTGTCAAAGACCGCGGCCACATGGTGCCAGCTAGTCGTATCGGTGAATGCATGGTTAATCGACTTGGGACCGCCATTGGCGGACTGTGTCGAGAAGCGGAGATTGCCGCCGGTGATCCCGACGTAGAACCCGTGCCAGTTACCACCCTGCTCAAAGAGGGTCTGTGGATTGCTTGTGTTGTCAGCCTTGAACCAAGCCTCAAAGGAACGCGTCGAGAAAGAGCTGTGCAAAGGACCTGATCCGGGAGAGATAGGCGAGACCCAGTCGTCGACGCCGTCGAAACTCAACGCCGTCCCGTGGTGTTGACTAACGGCGGCAGAAGGCCCACCGTGGACCGTGCCGGAGTTGTCTTCTGTATCGGCCGCCCGATCGTGAGCCGTTCCTGTCGCCCCCTCGGCAAAGTCATAGGCCAAGAATTTATCCGCATTTGTGAGATGTGAATGGGAGAGAACGACGGCGGGACACGTCGGATAGGCCATCGCCGGGCCGCTGTTGACCTCGAGGTCACAACGCGTCAGCGCCTCCGAGCCGGGTGTCGCCGTGTATCCGATCGCCACATTAGCCGCCGGCAACGTAGCCCCGCCAACTGGAGTGTTGATCGTGACTTGAGGGCCCCCAGAGACGCCCACCGTAAAGGCGACCGAGTCGGAGCCCTGTACCGCCGTCGCATCGAACGCCCTGACGACCAGAGATTGGGCGTCGCTGAGATAGGATTTGTCGAAGTGACTGAGAATCTCCGGTCCAGTCAAGGACCGGCTGTAGATGGCGACTTCATCAATGCTGCCGTTGAAGGACCGCCCTGAGCCACTGACATTGTCGGCGTCTCCACCGCCTATCGTCCTGCCGATCCCCGGATCGTCCGAGTGGGCCGGCACCGTGGAGTATGCCGTCGAATCGGAGTTCGCAAGCTGCCCGTCAAGATAGAGACGGTAGGCCATGGCGGCGCCGTCGTAGACAGCGGCGACATGTCGCCAACTTCCGGTCACGGCGATCGGCGTCTCAATCCGGTCGATGTCGTTGTTGGCCTGCATTGTGAGCCGCAGGTTCCCCTGGGTGATGCCCAAGTACATGCCGTGCGTTTGTCCGCCCTCTTCGTAAATGGTTTGCGTCGCGGTGACGTCATTCGGTCGTATCCACGCTTCGAAGGTGCGGGCCGAGAAGGCCGCATTCAGGACGCTCCCGCTTTGAGATAGAGGCTCGATCTCGTCCGTCGTGCCATTAAAGCTGACATGAGCGCCGTAGTGCGTCGCATCGGTAGCCACGCCTGCATTGAATATCTCGCTGTCGTTGTTCTCAGCATCGTCGACCGCGCGATCGAACGCAGTGCCGCTCACAGCCTCTGCGAAGTCGTAGGCCAAGACCATCGCAGCATCTTGCAGGTGAACGTAGGAGAGCGTCAGCGGCGCGCAACTCGAATACGGAATCGGCGAGCCCGAGCCGTTCAATTCCACCTCGCAGTGGTCTAGCCCTGCGACGTTCGTCGTGTAGGCAAGAGGAATTGCCGCCGATCCGAAAGACTGCCCGGCCGTGGGACTTGTGATATCTACGGCGTCCCCGACGGGTGGCGGACCCGTAGTAACCGTCCAGTTGCCGCGTTGGATCCAGCTCGTCGTCGCGCCGTGGGAATCGGTGGCGTGCAGATAGATCTGCTTGGCCCCTTCGAAGCCGGTCAAGAACTCGATCGGGAACGTCACGTCCTTCTGATTGAGTCCCACATTGACGACGGACGCGCCCGCGCCGCTGAGTTTGCATTGAGAATTCTGCGCAGAACCTGATCCGGCAGTGACGGTTCCGGCAACGGCCGCACCACCGTCGTCGAACAGATGAAAATCGTCGGTTGCCGAGCGATACTCGACGTAACAACCCCCGGCTTCCGACGAGTCGGAATCGATCAGCAAGAACATCGACGCCAGTTCGGCCGAAGTGTCCGCGTCCGAGTAGGAGGCGGCCAGAGCGACCGACGAGCCAGTACCGCTAAAGGGACTGACGCCGAGAGCAACGGGCGTGGCATTCAGGTCGACTTCGATGTCGGCTTGATTATTGTCCTCTTGATCCTCAGCAACATCGCCAAAGCCGCCCGAATCATCCGCCAGGACGCCCAGGAAATACTGCCCCGGGGTAAGCGCACCAGGAATATTCACATTGACGGGAGTCGGACAATTGTCCGACTGGGATGCAGCCAGGCCGGCGATCTGGCAACCTCCGAGACGAAGATCCGCCCTGGTGATCTCGTCGTCGTCGGATACGTAGAACCCAACGTCGAAGGTTCCCGCCGACGCAGTTCCGTCGTTCAGGATCGTTGCGTCCATCGCGAGCACGTCGCCTAGGTTCACGACGGGCGGGACGGAGAAGCTGGTGACGCGCAGATCGGGGTCCGACGGTGCTACGACCGTTACCGCCAGCGACCGCGCATTATTGTCTTCATCAACCTCCTCAACCCGCTCTGGTTCTGTGTCAGCATGAAGAGCAACGGTGTAGTCGCCGGGAGTAGGGAAGTGAACGCCCCCGAGGGGGAAGAAATTATTGGGGCAACCATCGTTCGCGTCACAGAATCCAACACCCTGAACTGCGAGCCCATCCTGCTCCCAAGACTTCTTGTTGACATCGTTGACTCTGAGCCAGTTGAAGAAATTCCCTGGAATAGCAGCACTACCGACGTTGCGCACGATCATCTGGACCTGCAGAATCTCACTGGTGGTGAAAACCGCGGCAGTGGAGTTGATGACGGGAAAGATATCCGGTGCTCCTTCCCCCGTGGGGGAGACGGCAACCTCGATATCCCCTGAGCACGCCGTATTCTCAGTGCAAGGCAAACCAGGAAGCCCGGTCGCTAGGTCGTGAACAAAGAGCAAGATCCGCAGATTGCCGCCCGTGATCGAGTCGATGGGAATTGCGACCAGGCGGTCAAACGATGTAACTGGACTGTGCAGCGTGCCTAAGGAGGAACTGCCTAGGAATGTCTCAGGTGAGGTACCGACTGTCGCATCCTGAGACAGATAAAAATCCGCGACAGCGCCAGACACCTGTTCATTGATCTGGACCGTGAAGCTTGCAGTGAGCTGCTCTCCTTGGTGGACGAGATCATCCGGTGCGATCACGAATGAGGTCACCTGCATCGCAGGATCCTCGGCGCAGTTGCCTGGCAGCGGTGTCATCGGTTCGACGAAGACCGTCGTCGAGTCGGCCGCCTCACCGCCGTTCACCGTAACGCCGATCGTGACGCTTTGAATGGAGCACAAGTCACCCGGTGGCGTGAATAGTCCTGTTTGATCGATACACGAACCAGGGCTACAGAGGTCTTCAGTCCATGACTGCGAGGACGGCGTGCCGGAGGCCTGAATGCCAAACTGGTGGCTAGTTCCGTCAGTGATCGTGTTTCCGGCGGGCAGATTCGTAATTTGAACGACGAAGGGTTCGACGTCGACGTCGATGGAGTTGCTTGACCCCCCGAAGGCGGCCTGAATGGTGACCGGAGTCGAACCAGTGACAACCGGCGCCGTATAGACCACCGGATTCCCAGAGGAGTTGTCAAAACCACCCGTGGCAGCCGGTATCGTGGTCCACGAAACACCCGAAAGATTGTTGCCCGCCCCATCGGTTGCGGTGATCGTAATCGACGCGCCGCTGCCCATCGTAACCGTGGAACCGGTCGGAGGCGGCGCCACGTCGAGTGCGATCGTTGGCCCGCCACTGGGACTCGTTGCCACTTCGACGGCAATCAGGCGCCCACCGACATAGATATATTCCTTGGCAAGTTCCTGAGCCGCCAGCCAGCCGACGCAAGAAACGGAGAGTACCAAGGCTAAGATCGCCGAGAACCGGCGATTGGAACGGTTTGCACGTTTCATCTGGATCCTACTGCCGGCCTTTTTCTTCAGAAACCAGGACAATCCGGGGCGTCAAGACGACGACCAGGGAGGTATTGGGCCCATTACGCTTCTTTGCGAACAGCGTCTGAACTAGCGAGTGCCGTAGTTCCAGTTCCGGGATGCGCTCCATGTTGCGAACGTCCTCGTCGTTTAAGAAGCCAGTCAGGGCGTAGCTCTGGCCAGGCTTCAAGTCGATCGTCTCTTCGAGGTTTCGCTTGGTGACCGCAGGGATGAAGTAACCCTGGCGGTCTCGAGAGTTCGCGAAGTCGACCCCGCGAACCTCGGCCCGCGTTCGGATGCGAATGCTGCCGTCCTCGTTCAAGACCGGCAGGAGTCGCAGGTCGAATCCGAAAGGCTGTGGGCGAAGAACAGGCCTTGGCGCCCGCACCTCGCCGCGAGAAGCAACGACGGGCGGAGCATAGCGCCCGCCGACCCGGTAGATAATCTCGCGGCCCGGCTCCGTGCTAAGCACGATCTTCTTGGCCCGCTCCAGTCCGCCCCGACTACGATCGGACTCAACGGCTTGCCTCAAGTCGGCGGCCTCCTGGAAGCGGTGCAGTCGAGGGCTGGCGTCCGCACTGAAATCGGGAGCCTCACGGACTGTCGTTCGAGTGTCCCTCTTCACGGTCCGGAGGTTTGCCAGCGTGGTACGGGCTCCAGAGTCGGCTTGCTCAAAGGAGATCTCGATCTCGATCGCTTGCTGCGGGTCTGGTCTCTGCTCTTGTGCGGACGCGGCCCCGACCACCGAGCCGAGGGCCAGAAGGAGAAGTGCTGGCCCGCACAGAGCGCGAATACTGACACCCACCAGAGGGGAATTCCGCTGCATAACGTGACTCCAGGAACTCTAAAAACGCAACACGGACTACAATTTTTCGAACGAGATCCCAACATAGTGAATCGCGTCCAGAAAAGTAAAGGGCTCCTCCGTAAACCTCTCCATTTTCGTGATAATAATGACAGGTTTTCGCAATCCGTATCTAAAAGGATACGCACATTGCTCGAATCGGGCAGCGCACAGCACGCCCGACGAGTCCAGTGGGCCAGGCGCCTTGCGGCCAGCGCAACGACCACCGGATCAACAAGATCGGCGCACCGGAGGGTCGCGCAAACTTCGACCGGCCCAAGATCCGCCGGGGGTGGACCGGACTGAACTGCAAACTGCAACACGCGCCACAGCAGTTCCCGGGTTGTCCTGATCACTCCTGAGACGAGTACCGGGCCGCAAGAATGTTTCGTTTGGAATGGGGACGGTAGGCAGCCCCCGGGCAAACCGCGCCACTAGTACTCCAGCATCGGATCGTCTCGGGCTAGATCCTGATCCATATCCGGCTCGCCGTAAGGCTCAAGATCGGGTGGTGCGTTCGTCGTTGCCAGTTCGCGTTCCTGCAACTGTCGCGCCTCGATTGCTTCCCGCGTTGCAGCGACGTCGTTTTCGAGCGCTTGCTCCGCTTCCGCCTTGCGCCACTCGACATTCTCAAGGCTTGCGCGCATCTCTTTGAGGTGCTGGTCGGCATTGTGAGGAATCCGGCCTGTTGTACGGAGCCACCACATCCGAAAACGCCCCGAGTTTTCGAGTGTGTCTTCGAGTTTCGAGATATCGGAGCGGAGCTGTCGATCGTACTTGCCGTATTCCTGATCCAATCGGTGTTCCAGTTGTCGCCGAGCGCGAACGTTCTCGCTGTAGAATCGCCCCAGCTCCGCATGATGTCGGTCTTGAAGCGCGTTGAGTTGAGCTTGGCTTAGCTGGGGACGAGCTTCGGCTCGTGGCGGCGGACGCTTGCGCGTTGCGGTGTCGTTTGCAATCGCGGCGTCGATAATCGATTCCTGCCACTCTCGATCTTGTTGATCACGATCGAAGATTTCCTGAGCCTGTTCCGGCTTATTGTCCGTCTTCTTGATATCCGCCTCTTCCTTTGCGGAGGAGTGGCCTTGTTCCGTCTTTGCAACGCCGCCGGCCGATTCGACTTGGCCGCGTGCATCGTCGACATCCGAGAGTTCAACGTCCGTCAGTCGGTCTTTGACCTCAGCCGCCTTCACACCCTCGATCTGCCGATAGAGACTGTGGATCTTCCCTTCCCGGTCGATCAAGACGATCCGTTTGCCCTGCGCGAGGGTGTAGCCCATCTCAGAAAGGCCCGCTTGGAAAGCTGCTCCGCTATCGGACTGCCGGTAGAGTTCGCTGATCTGGGTCTTGAGGTCGACCTCCGGTTCCCGGTACTTAACGTACTCGCCCTGTTGACGCTTGGCGTTGTTCTCGACCCGCTGATCACAGTAGATCTTGCCGTTCTCGCGCTCGTAATTCTCCGCCCAATCCGACAGCTTGGTCTTGGAATAGGAGAGACGGTTCGCCTTGCCGGTCTCGGGGTCGACGACGTTGACGATCACATGCATATGCGGATGCGCGCGATCGGTATGGGAGACCATCAGGGCTTCATGCTTTTCGAGGCCGAGCGCTTCGAGAGCCGTGCGTCCGGCGCCGACCATCTCGTGCTTATTCGGGTCCTGCTCGGGGTGCCAAGCCAGACTAAAGGTGTAGACAGGCTTGCCGCAAAAATGGCTGGTCACCCGCGCGCCCGATTCCCGTTTTAGGTCGTCAGCGTGGATGGCCGTGAAGGCCATCCACTTGAGCGCCTTCTCGGGATCGTTGGTGGGCACGTTTTCGGTGTGCGTGAACTCGACGCGCTCGGAGGTCTCGGCGCGTTTGTCCTGCAAGTAGTATTGACCGGCGCCCAGGAAGGATCGGCCGCGTCCTGCTTCGCGCGGAATCATGACGAGTCGGTATCTCCTGGGTCGTCGACCCGCGAGTCCATTCGACCGAGCATGAGATCGAGCAAGGTTTCGAGCTTCGACCAGAGTCGGACGAGATCCGGCGGCAACTCGCCGTTAAGGTGAGCGATCGCCGTCAGCTGATTGATGTTGACGCCGATGCGCCGGAGTTGATGGGCCACGGATGCGCCGAAGGCCGACTCCCGGGGCTGCTCGACGACAACGCCGAATAGTCTGCGCCGAACGTGTTCGCTGACGGTCAGACCGGCCTCATCCGCAGCTCGGCGGAGTAGCGCATCCTCCTCATTGGTCGTCCGAACGATGAGACGGCTAGTTCGCCTGGCGGCGTCTGCTTGGCTGCGCGGTTGCGACATGGACGGCTCGACGTTGATGGACTGCGACGCGCACCAGGAAAGGATGCAACGGAAAACCTGGGTTTTCCTTGCCGAGATCGCATTTGGCGCATAAACCAAACCGTAGTTTGGTTTGTGCGTACAAATGCACATCTCGCTCGTGCTGGTCTTAGTTGCACTTTACGGACCCACAACTGCCTGCCTCGATCAGCATCCGCGGCAATTTGCGCATGAGCCCAACGTTCAGTTGATCCTCGATGGGTCATCGGAACGTCTTCCCTCCGCCGAGACTCGGCGCGCTCCGCGTCCGACCCTGGATCCGCGAGCCGGGCCCTTTCCGCTGAGAGTTCCCACTGACGATGAATACGAGGACAGGCCCGACCCAAAGGTCGGACCTGTTCGGTCGCCGGATGTAGCGCGGGGCGCTACTGGCTTGCTTGGAGTTCCAGGATCCGGGTGTGCGCCAGATCCGCAGCCTTGGTCAGAGCGAGCAACTCGGAGCCGCCGTCGTAGTTATGAGCCGTTTGCCAGTCGCCGTTGCCGTCTCGGTAGCGACGCTCAAAACTGGCTACGTAGAAGGTCCGGTCGTCGGTCTTGCGCTCCCAGATCGAAGCGGTTACCAGTCCGACTCGGACTTTCGCCACCGGCGGGTTGTTGGGCTTCGACTCATTCGTTTGGTTTGTCGTGGACATCTCTGTCTCCTTTTCGTTTGTTTGGAGGCCGACGGGATTGCCGACCTTGCCGGTACACGTCAACCGGGCGATCGAGGCGAAGGCGGGTCCACCAAGATCCTCTTCTTTTTGTGGAGGGTCCGCGCAGCGGAAACCCAAAAAGAAAGGATCTCTGGATGGACGCGACCGCCGCGCCCGGTTAGTGTCCGCGCAAGAAAGGTCGGTCATCCGGTCGCGCCCTCCCGAGACGAACCGGAGCTGACACGCGATGAACCGCGTATGCGCCGCCAACGAACCTTGATGGCTACCAGTCGAGACGGCCTCACGGTAGAAATGCCGCAGAGAAAACGCGGTTCCAAAGCAGCCCTAGCTCAGTATCGAGGGCATGTATGGACCACTCAAAAAGATGTGGCGGCGCTGGAAGGACGCTCTCCAGGAGTCACCGCAGACCACCCAAACCGAAGCACCGCAAGAAGCGTCCCGCGAATCGTCGTCGAACGACCCTCCGACCAAGGAGACGAAGTCGACGGAGGTCGTCGATCCGCGCGTACAACTCCGCCTGGATTCACGTGCGCTTGGATCTAAGACGGCGCGTAAGAGCGGCGCACTCGCGGCGGTCGTCGCGACGTTGGCCGCGCTCCGAGGCGAAGCGACCGCCATGGCGCTCGCCTTGCACGAGTCGCTGTCCGAGGCGGACCAAGA
>Ga0070726_10002227_pt1 | contig 17757 bp, 12 predicted proteins | sample tdAd471_FD_67275 | JGI IMG/M metagenome (GOLD analysis project Ga0070726, IMG submission 67275) | Marine sediment microbial communities from the Atlantic coast under amendment with organic carbon and nitrate - tdAd47.1 | ecosystem: Environmental > Aquatic > Marine > Coastal > Sediment | place... | reverse complement strand
AATGGCTTACGAAAGAGATCATGAAGTAGTACAGCGTCTGCGCCCGGAGCCGATGACGGCAGTTGAAGCAGCCGCACAATCCACAATTGACGATACTGAGTTTGAAATTTTCAAGCACAAGATGCATATGATTGCACTGGAAGGCAAAGAGACCACCATGAAGCTTGGCGCCTCGACGGCGATGCGCTGGGGCGATGTGGCGTTCGGAATTTTTACCGCACAAGGTGATCTTTCCATCTGTGCAACGGGTATCTACCACCACGCAGTGTTGGGGCAGATACCGCTTAAATACGTGGTGAAACATTGGGTAAATGAGCCTTCCGTCGGCTGTAAAGACGGCGATAGTTTCTTCTATAACGATCCTTTCTATGGTGGCGTGCACAATGCCGATATGGGTTTGTCGATACCGGTATTTTATCAAGGGCAACTGCTTTGCTTTGTCGGTGCAGCGGTGCATACCGGTGAATCCGGCGGCTCGGAACCGGGCGGCACAGTGACGGCTGCACGCAGCAAATATGATGAAGGGCTACTCTGCCCACCCATCAAAATTGGTGAAAACTACCAGTTAAAAGAAGATTTGCTCAATATGTTCGCGGCGATGAACCGCGACCCACGCACCATGATTCTGGATATCAAAGCGCGCCTGGCAGCGGCCCGAATTGCGCAACGTCGTATTTTGGAAGTCGTGGAAGAAAAGGGCGTAGACTTTTTTCTTGGGTCATTGCGACGGGTGTTGGCTCTCACCGGAGAAGCGGCGAAAAAGAAAATTTCACAGCTGCCGGATGGTATCTACCGCCAGCCTCGCTTCCTCGATACCTTGGGTGAAGATAACGGCTTGGTCAAGATCGATGTCAAGGTGATCAAAAAGGGAGATAGAATAACTCTAGATTTGACCAACAGTTCGCCGATGCTGGTTGATCGTCCTGCGAATAGTTATTTCCAGGGCATTATCGGATTGTCCATGGTGTATTTGTGTGGTTGGTTGTTTCATGACCTGCCATCCAACAATGGTTTGTTGGAATGTATGGATTGGAATTTCCCCGAAGATTCTCTGGTCAACGCCAAAGGCGATGCTGCCACTTCCATCGCACCGTTGGTGCAGGTTTGTTTTACCCACGGCATGTTCCAATGTGGCGCGCGTATGACCTACAGTGTCGATCCTTCGCGTTCGGTGGCGTCTTGGTTTTGTGGGTTTTCCATTCCCATGTTTGCGGGGATTAATCAGCATGGTGAGCCTGTCGCCGACATTACCCCCGAAATCAACGCCACCGGTTGCGGTGGTCGTTACGATATGGATGGTGTTAATGCTGCGGGTGCTTTTTTTGCGACGATGGCGGATTGTTCTGATGCCGAAGCCACGGAGGAAGATCGCCCGGTGATGTATACCTTCCGTAATTACTTCAATAGTTCCTATGGCCACGGCAAACAGCGTGGTGGTGCGGGTGTCGGCTATGGTATCGCTGTACATGATACGAATAATCTCTTGCTAGGTTCTCATGGTGGAGGCTCAAAATTTCCGACCACTCAAGGGCTCTTTGGTGGTTATGGTTTGCCAGCGTTATTTGTCAAAATGGTCAAAAAAGGAAACTACAATCAACTGATGGCGGAAAGTAATGAGCATTTGCCGCACCGCTTGGATGAGGTTTATAGCCCTGACAATCCGGAACATGGCGAGGAGCAGTACAACAATATTTCATTGGTGGTACAGCCTGCGCGCGATGGCGACACTTTATACGCATACTCCGGTGGTGGCGCAGGATTTGGTGATGCCCTGGAGCGCGATCCGCTGAGCATTTTGAATGATTTGGAAAATAACATGGTGACTCATTGGGCGGCGAAAAATATTTATCATCTCGTCTATGATGAAGAATCCCTACGGGTTGACTTAGCTGCCACTGAACGTGCGCGTGTGGCAGCCCGTGAACAGCGCAAGCAAAACGGGAAAAGCTATGAAGAATTCATCAAAACTTGGGAAAAACAAACGCCGCCGTCACAGGTGCTTACCTACTATGGCACTTTTCCTCATCCGGAGGTAGGGGCTTTGGCGCAGCAACAAATGCGGATCAAAAAGGCAAGTTAAAGAGACTCATTATGTGGATGCAATTCAAAAGCCGAACCGTTCATGGCGTTGTGGAAGAATTGGCGGCGAGTCGTGGTAGTGATATTTTTCTCTACTATCAAGACCAGACCTATAGTTACGCTGCCATCAATGACTCGGCTAATCAAGTCGCCGCTGGGCTGCAACAATTAGGCATCGTTAAGGGCGATAAAGTTGCCATTATGATGAGTAATCGCCCTGAGTTTTTGTTTAGCTGGTTTGGTGTATCGAAACTCGGAGCGGTCGAGGTGCCGATTAATATTGCCCACCGGGGCGAGTTGTTGGCTTATATGCTCAATAAGGCAGACTGTGTCGCGCTGCTGATTAATGCTGAATATGTCGAGCAGCTACGCGCAGTGCTACCGCAGCTGACTATGCTCAAGCATATCATCATTCTGGATGAGGGGCAGGGCTCTGAATTGGATGGCAGGGAGTTAACTTACCGCTCGCTAACGGCAAACTCAGGGGATTACAGGGCGGCGCAAGTTGCATTTTCAGATCCGACCGCAATCATGTTTACCTCTGGTACTACCGGGCCGTCAAAGGGTGCGGTGGTGCCTCAAAACTACCAGTTGTCCCTTGCTGAAATGATTATAAAGATGGCGCAATACACAGAAGAGGATTGTCTCTATAACGCCTTGCCTTTGTTTCATGGGAACGCACAGACTTTATCGACGATGCCTGCCTTGATGAGTGGGGCGCGTATGGTCTTGGCAAAACGATTTTCTGCGGGTGGTTTTTGGGATGATGTGCGCCGCTATAACTGTACCGAGTTCAACTATATTGGCGGTATTTTGCCTATTTTACTGAAAGCCGAGCCCAAACCTGAAGATATCGACAACCCGTTACGGGTGATGATAGGCGCCGGAGCCAACAGAGAAACCTTTACCGCTTTTGAACAGCGTTTCAATGTCAAGCTGGTAGAAAGCTACGGCATGAGTGAAATAGGAGCGCCTCTAGGTAATCAGATGGATGATCGAAAACCAGGAAGCTGCGGTACGCTGAACCCGGGTTATCAGATTAGATTAATCGACGATTTGGGTAATGAAGTAGGCGCAAACACGCCGGGTGAATTATTGGTAAGACCGCTCAAACCCTACAGTATGATGTTGGAATATTATGCAATGCCGGAAAAAACCGTTGAAGCCTGGCAAGACCTTTGGTTTCACACCGGGGATTATTTGCAAAGAGATGATCAGGGTTATTACTATTTTGTTGACCGAAAAAAAGATGCGCTGCGCCGTCGCGGAGAGAATATATCCTCGTTTGAAGTAGAGCGGGGCGTGAACTCGCATCCAGCCGTTCTAGAGTCGGCGGCTATCGCTGTTAAATCGGAACTAGGCGAAGACGAAGTAATGATTTGTGTGGCCTTAAAAGCTGACCAAACACTTACAGTCGCATCTCTTGTTGAACATTGCCAAGAGCGAATGGCTTATTTTATGGTGCCACGATTTATTCGATTCATGTCTGCGTTACCGAAAACGCCCACTGAACGAGTGCAAAAGTACTTGCTTCGTGAGCAGGGCGTGACGTCTGACACCTTCGATAGGGAAAATGAGGGAGAGAGGGGGTAGCGATATGACAGTGATGCTTGATTTTCCACCGGTTTATCCCGGTATTTTTTCTACCCAAGGTGAGTTACACCTGGTGGGTGGTTATTGCCCCTGCTGCGACTCTTATCAATTCCCCGCGCCGGAAATTTGTGCTAACTGCTTTGGCGCGGTTGAACAGGTTAATCTTGGCGGCACTGGGACTTTGTATAGCTTAACCACCATTCGGACCAAACCGCCCCTGGGATTACCAACGCCTTATCGAGTTGGTTATGTTGATTTGGATTCTGCGCCATTACGTATTTTTACACTGCTCGACTCGGAGACGTCGCCGTTGTCAATTGGTCAAAACGTCCATCTAAAAGTGGCCCAGGTGGGCCTAAATTCTGAGGGCAAGCCTTGCCTGAGACCCTATTTCACAGGGACTGATTCTTAAGGAAACATCATGGTTTCAATTATTGGCGCAGCAATGACTCCTTTTGGTCGGCATCTAGATCGAACGATCGTATCATTGGCGATTGAAGCGACCCGTTTGGCGTTGCAGGATGCGAGTCTTGCCAAGGAGCGCATCGGCGCTTGCTATTTTGCTAACACACTAGGCCCGCTAATTTTTGGCGATACCACACTTGGTCAGAATTTAACGGCTGCAACCGGCTTGTATAGGATTCCAGTTATCAACGTGGAGAATGCCTGTGCCTCGGGTTCAACGGCATTTCATCTGGCGCGTAACGCCATCTTGGCGGGTGATTGTGAGGTGGCGTTGGTAGTCGGAGCAGAGAAAATGTGTGTACCGGATTTTGGTTTAATTAATTCCGGCGCGACGGAGCTGGATACTCAGCTTGGTATGGTTGTGCCCGCTGGGTTTGCACTCAAAGCACAACGCCACATGTACGAATACGGTACTACCGCTCAGCAGCTGGCGCAGGTTACTGTCAAAAGTCGCCGCCATGCGGCGCTTAATCCGTTAGCTCAATTTCGGCAACTGGAAAGTATGGAACAGGTGCTGGCAAGCCCACTGATTGCTGATCCACTGACTCGCTCGCAGTGTTGCCCGATTGCTGATGGCGCGGCAGCACTGATTTTAGCTAGCGATGATTTTGCGGCGCGCATGAAAAGAGCGGTTAAGGTCAAGGCCTCAGTGTTGGCTTCCGGTATTTATGATGGCCGTTGTGACCTAACCCATTGGGAAACGGATTACGAAACAGTGCGTTTAGCTTATGAGCGCGCTGGGATCGGGCCGCAGGATTTGGATCTGGTGGAGTGTCATGACGCCTTTACTATTTCCGAAATTTTGCATTATGAAGCATTAGGTCTGTGTGATAGGGGAGAAGGTGGGCAATTGGCTGAATCCGGTGCGACCGAACTGGGTGGAAGAATTCCAGTGAATGTCTCCGGTGGCTTATTAAGTCGAGGTCACCCGATCGCAGCTACCGGACTTGCGCAAATTGTTGAGCTGGTGACGCAGTTAAGACATGAAGCACAAGACAGACAGGTGGAAGGTTGTCGAATTGCGCTGGCGCACTGTATGGGCGGAGACAAAGCGGGCGATACCAAAGCCTGTACGGTTTCGGTTTTGGCGAAAAACTAAATGAATTTTGCTGATGGGAAGGGGTTGGGTTCTAAACGAATCCAAGAGTACTATAGGAAATTGTCGTAACGACTTACTAGCGTCCCATCACTTCCAGATCTTACAGGTTGTACCCGTTCAACATCCCAGTACTCACAACACAAGCCACCAAACTGAGGGAGTGCTTGGTTTTATCGTTTGTAGTAACGACAACAACCAATGCTTTTCAAAGGTTGTACCGGGAAAGACTTCATAGCTTACCGTCTAGAACCGATCAAAACCTAAGTGCCAATAGATATCGCCGTACATCCCATGAATGCTCATGGAAAGGTACTTTGACTTCTATAATCAAAAGCGTTATGACCAGATTAAGAAGGAAATACATTCAACGAAGCAAGATTTCTGTTTTAAGGATGAATTCCATCTTTCTCCGATAGCTCCACTAGCTTATGTTCAATCAGGCTATCGGAATTTAAATTATCTACAACGATAATTGGTGGTGGTTCATGAACTTTTACTTTTGGTAAAATACCCGTATATACTTCCACATCCACTAAGCAGCTCTGAGCGATTGGCGCTTGGGAGAGCTGCGAAGTCCCGTGATCACGAGTGAGCACATTAGGGTTCCCGTGAACATCCAAAGAACCAATCACGCCAGGTTCTTCAGGATCATACCAAGAACCTGTTGGTAAAATTAGAACTCCTGGCTGTGTGTCATCAGTGACAACGGCACCGGCAAGACAGGCTCCGCGATCATTAAATACTCGAACGATGTCACCGTTATTGATACCCTTTGTTTGTGCATCACGGGGATGAATACTAAGAGCTGTGCGACCGTTAATCTTTGCTTCTCGGCTATTAATTGCGAAGTCCAACTGGGCATGGAGTTTGTCGCCAGGCTGGTTGGAGATTAGATGGAAAGGATATGTTTGCGCTTTGTCGGAACCCAGCCACTCCTCTGGTTCTAGCCAGGTTGGATGTCCCGGGCAACTGGAATAGGCAAAACTTGCGATTTTTTCTGAAAATATCTCGATCTTGCCAGATGGTGTGGCGAGCGGGTTCGACTGGGGGGCGTCGCGGAAAGCATTAAACAATGTTTTGGGGTGGTTAAAGCTGGCTAATTCCCAGTATCCTTTTTCCCAAAATTCGTCAAAATCTGGTGCCTCAACCCCCTGAGTCCTTGCTCCCGCAGCAGTTTTTTCATATAAAAAATGCAACCATTCAAGCTCATCTCGCCCCTCGGTAAAGGCTTCCTTAAATCCAAGTGCTGCAGCCAAGTCACTGAAAATATCGTATTCATTTCTGGCTTGTTCAAAGGGCTCAACGGCTTTATGCATGGCTTGCAGTGTCCAATCACAATGTCCTGATGTGAAATCATTTCGTTCAAGGGTGGTCGTGCAAGGCAGTACTATATCAGCATGACGCGCGGTGGAAGTCCACCAGGGTTCGTGCACTATGATCGTTTCCGGCCGCCGCCAAGCTTCAAGTAAGCGGTTTATATCCTGATGGTGATGAAACGGATTACCACCGCACCAGTACACCAAACGAATATCGGGATAGGTTAAGGTTTGTCCATCATATTCGCAGGGTCCTCCCGGATAGAGCAACATATCAGTAACTCGGGAGACGGGATATAATTCCTGCACTGAGTTTGGCGGGACAGGAAGTGCTGCCGGGCGGATAGGATGATCCCAACGGGTGCCGATACCCTCAGCCGCTGCATGCCCAAATCCAAAGCCAGCGCCAGGGAGGCCAATTTGGCCCAACATGGCAGCTAAAGCAATTAGCATCCAATAGGGTTGTTCACCATATTCCGCCCTCTGTAGTGACCAGCTCGCTGTGACTAAGGTACGCTTAGAAGCCATTTTTCGAGCCAGCTGCCGTATGTCCTCAGCCGATAATCCCGAGATATCTGCGGCCCAGTCAGCGTCCTTAGGTTGTCCATCTTCTTTGCCAAGCAGGTACTGTTGGAATACCTCAAAGCCCACGCAATGAGTCGTGACAAAACTCTTATCATATAGATTTTCAACCAGCAACGTGTGTGCTAGGCCTAACATAACGGCAGTATCGGTGGTCGGGCGTAATTGTAGCCATTGTGCCTCCAGTCCCTGTGCAATATCATTTCGAGTTGGACCAAGATAAACAAAATCAACCCCTGCATCACGGCAAGCCTGCTGACCACTTTTTACCTGATGCTTACCCACGCCACCGGCATTGACCTGAGCATTTTTCAGAGCCCATCCGCCGAAGGCAACAACTAGTTCGCCGTGCTCAGCAATACTGTCTAAAGTCGTCGATGCAAATATCGTCTCATAAAATGAGCCGACTACGTGCGGGATGACAACCTCTGCGGCGGCAAAGGAATAACTGTTTGCGACGTTGATATGCCCGCCAAACAAATTCAGAAAACGGCGCATCTGACTTTGTGCGTGATGAAAACGACCGGCGCTGGCCCAACCATAGGATCCCGCATAAATGGATCTGTTACCATGCACACGCTTAATGCGCGCCAGCTCTGCCGAAACTAGTTCTATAGCCTTTGCCCATGAAATAGGGATAAAAGCGTCGCGTCCGCGACCATCTTTACCCTGATCTATCCGTCCTTCTAACCATCCTTTTCGAACCATTGGCTGTGTAATGCGGACTGGGTGATTTACTGACTCACGCAATGAGCGGCCTATGGGTGATGGATCTGGATCTCGCTCATTAGGCGTCACCTCGGTAATCTCACCACCGCTGACATGGACGTCAAAAGCACCCCAGTGTGTCGACGTTGAGTGGGAATGATTTTTTTTCATAATCTCCTCTCTCGAGCCTTGGCAAAGTTCTCTAATTAGCGACGGTCTCGGGTAATAATGTAGTGAGTTGGCGCATTGAACGGGTTTCATGGGGGTCAAAGCTATCACGCCGGTGTATCAAACTAATGTTATCCCACATCACTAAATCACCCTCCTGCCAATCATGTCCATACACATTGTCAGCGCGAGTAATGCGTTCGAACAGATGTTCCAGCAGGACATGGCTTTCAGCGGCGGACAATCCCTCGACATAGCGCGTCAGCATCGGATTGACATACAATGCTTCCCGGCCAGTGTCAGGATTACTCATTATCAACGGATGTGTAGCTTTGGGTTTGACGGGCAACTCAGTGCCCGCCCGTGCAGTTTTTTTCTTCGCCTCTTCCACTCGTATATTACGGTCGGCAGCAAGCGTGTCATGATAGGCCGCCAACTTAGAGAAACGCTTACGTTCGGCATCGGGAAGTGACTCCAGGACAGTATGGGTATTAGCAAAATAAGTGCGTCCACCGCTTGCTGGCGTCTGTACTGCGTCGAGAAAACTAATTAATCCGCAGCGTGGCATAAAAGAATAATCCGCGTGCCAATCACAGGCTTCCGATCCTCCTGTTCCCAATGGGAAGCCATCCTTACTTTTAAGGTTGTTCACTCGCAATATTTCGGGAAAGCGTTGACTATCACCAAAAAAACCAGAACCTTCGATCAGTTCTCCAAAACTTTTAGCAAAGCCCACTAGTTGTTCGTCGGTGGGGGAGCTGTGACCTCTAAATACCAGAATACTGAAGGTCGCCAAGGCTTCTCGAATTGATTTTACATCGTTTGCAGTTAGCACTTCCGCTGAATTCCAGCCAGAGACTAGCGCGCCAAAAGGTTCCTGCATCGGGGTGATAGTTAGTTTCATAATAATTTTCCCCTATAAAATGATGCCAACGGCATCATTGGGCAATCTAGTATTGACTGTCTAAAATCAACAGCTAGCATCTAGATGCCCCTTGACGCGTCTCTTCCTAGAAATCATAGCGCAGCGTAACACCCCAGGTACGTGGTGGGTTAAGCCAGGTCATATAACTGCCGGCAAATAGCGGAATACCAACCTGCTGCATGGTATATACCTCATCAGTGAGGTTCTTTCCCCATAGCGCCACATCCCAGTTTTCACCGCGCACGCCAACTCGTGCATTAATAAGGTCATAGGATTGATCCGCTTTAGGGTCCAGATCATCTGCAGCAATATGATCCCCGGCATAGATATATTCTACGCGGGCATACAGATTTTGGTTACCAAGTGGGTAGGTAAAGTCCCCAGCGATGTTCGCACTCAAGTCCGGCGCCCAAGGCAGATCTTCACCACTCACATCACAGGTTCCAGTTGCCGGGTTGACATCTGCTCGGTTTAGATAGCAAGGGCCGTTGACAAAGTCTTCATATTCAGTATCCAGAATCTCAAATGCCGCACTCAACGTGAGCCAGTCATTCACGATAACTGAACTATCAATATCGATTCCGATGGTTGTTTGCTTACCAGCATTGTCGACATAAAATGCTGCCGCTACTCCATCAAAACTAAGGTTTTGGAAATCATCGACTTCTGTATAAAAAAACGAGGCGTTAAGTTTGACTCTTCGATCAAATAGATAGCTTTTCAAGCCCAACTCATAGTTTATCGATTCCTCTTCTTCATACTCACGATCATCACCGGTTCTTGGTCCAGCGGCACCGTTAAAGCCACCCGCCTTTGTACCAGTCGATACAGTCAGGAAGGTCATCACGTCTTCAGTCCATTGATATTGGCCGCCAAGCATCCATGAAACACTATCATCCGTACGATCAAGTTGTTCATCTAGCGGAGGCAATATGCCTAAAGCCATGACACTTAGGGGTGAGGCCGTCACAGAAATCAATTTAAGATCTGCTTCCCTCTCTTCGTGTGTGTAACGCAAACCAGCCAAGGCCGTTAAACGCTCGGTGATTTGGTAGTTGACCTGTGCAAAGGCAGCTACTGACTCCTGATCCCAAGTCGCGTCATAAATACCTGTATCCCCTTCAGCGGCAGTCAAAGGGGGAGGTAGAGAACCGGGTAATACTAAGCCTGCTGTTGCACCCAAAGTAACGTAACCTGGCAACTCACCGGTTCCACGTTTCATCGTGGCGTTGTAGTAATAAAGTCCTGCCAACCAATCTAACTTTGTATTACTGTTAGAGGCAAGTCGTAGTTCCTGGCTGAAGGAGTCTCCCTCCTGATGGTCCACAGTCTGCCAGAAATCTAGAGAAGAATGATCAGTATCCTGTTGATGGTCCCAGTCGTATTCGTCATATGAAGTGATTGAGACCAGAGTCATATCATTGAAATCATAATTAACTGTACCTGAAAACGAGCTACTCTTTTGCTCGAAGGTGTAAGGGTAGTCAATTCCTACTTTCCTATCCTCAGGGTCTAATGAGGGTAGAGGGCTGCCAAGTAATGCTGAAAGCCCAATATGTGCGGGACCAGGATCCAGTTCGCCGGAACAGCAGAGTTGATCGCGGGTAACGTGGCTGCCGATAATTCGTATGCTTAAATTATCGGTTGGTGTAAATAACAGTTGTCCACGTACCACTTGATCATCGACATCGTTCAACTGTTCCTTTCCACCTCCGCCAGCGGGATCGAGGTCATCCAGGTAACCATCACGAACGTTGTACCGCCCACTAACCCTATAGGCAAGGGTATCACTGATAGGCCCGCTTAAAACCAACCGCCCATCCAGAAGGCCATAATCACCTGCTGTGAACTCTACATTGCCTTCAAACTCTTCTGAGGGTGCTTTGGTAATGACATTAATTAGCCCGGCGTTGGTGTTTTTTCCGTACAGCGTACTTTGGGGCCCGTACAGAACTTCTATACGTTCAATATCTGCGATATCTGACAGCCCAAGGCCTGAACGTGCCTGATAAACGCTATCAACAAAAAATCCTACTGATGGCTCGATGCTGGGCTCATTGCCTTGGGATCCAATACCGCGCAAACGAATAGCTGCACTGAAAGCGTTAATGTTAGTAGCCACACTGAGAGCGGGGAGGCTATGTTGTAGGTCTTCTAGACCACCAATTCCTGCATTTTTAATAAATTGCTCGTCAACTGCACTTACCGTGACAGGCACGTCCTGAATGCTGACCGCTCGTTTAGTCGCAGTTACTAAAACCTCCTCAATAGTTGCTTCAGCTAGCACACCAGAAGATACACCAGAGAGGAATACTAGCATTGCAATATACAGCCGACGTTGCTTGTTTTGACCTGCAATTGATTGAGTTTTGCAATGTATACTTGAGTCGAAACTTCCTACATATTTTACGGAATAACTTTTTTTCATAAGAATAACCCCCCGGTATCATTAATTAACATATCTTAGCCTAGAGATCTGAAACAGCCGTTGCAATAACAACGGAATTACCAACTTTTAGATTGGTGTCCTCAGAAATTTTATTTACATAATACATCGAACGTTCGTTCTATAAAAGAATAAATAAAAATTTTTTTTAACCTCTACAAAAATATGTTATTAATTTTCTCCACAATTGGCGCTTTATCGTATATTGACTACTGCGCCAGTATCATTCGATTAGCCACATTACTAGCCCAGGCGGCAATAGTCATGGAGGGGGCAACTCCAAGCGAAGCAGGAAGCGCAGCTCCATCAGCAATATAGAGGCCGGGGTGACCATAAACCTCTCCTCGATCATCTATCACGCCGGTTTTTGGCGAATGGCCCAAGCACGCCCCGCCCATTGGATGCATAGTCATTGCTTTTGGAAAATGCGTCACTGGGCTACCGCTCAATGAACCTATTAAATCAAAAGCACACCGAAGCTCTTTCAGGATAGGAGCGTTATCTGGATCATACTCAATGATCAAACGACCTTTGTGATAACTGACACGACCAATCATATTGTCATTACCCATCCCGGCAAGGAGGGTTCCTCTCTTAACGATACCCTTGACAAAAGGCAGCCATGGTAATTGGCCGCTATAAGGTAAGCCTCCTTCAACAATGAGAGGCCATGGGCATGGTAATTTCCAGAGATCCGGGTCAGACAGCAGCACGCGGCCTCGTACGGGCAAGCCCGTCGACAAGTCCGTATCATTGTTATAATGGCGCCAATAGGCAGAATAATCTCCGTTACCGCCAAAATGTCGCCCCAGCATTGGCATGCCATCCAAACCCTGCTCTCTATCGCGGCTCTGCAACAGCAGTTTTAGCGTGTTCATTGTCCCCGCCGCAACGATTAGTTTGCTGGCGGCAATATTCGTTTTCTGGTGGGAGTGATGATTAACGTATTCAACACGGTAACGAGTACCTTCATTTCGATCTTCACGGAAAATCCCTGTCACCTCACACATGTCACGAACTTCGAGTCCCTTACTAAGGGCTGGGCTGAGGAAGAGGTTATCCAGCGTTACCTTGGTACCATCCTGTGAGCCAAGCATCCCAGATGAAGAAATTGCCGCCTCATCCATTCCACGGAAAATGGAAAGACCCATTGCCAAATCCAGTGAGCGCTGATCCGTGACAAACTCGCTTATTCCAGACATGCGATCAGCAAGCATGTTGGGATATCGATCTTCCAGCAGTGGAGGGCTGCTAGCCATCTTCTGAAGAATATACTGGTAATGGGAATCCATGGACTGCGACGTGATATGCTCGTGATGACCATCCCAGTAATTAGGAGATGCTGGGCGCATATTTAATCCGCCATAGACGTGACTTCCCCCTCCAACCTGATTGGAGCAGACAACATCCAAGTTTTCACTCATATGTACTTCATAAACCCCGCGGCGGCTAAACGTCAGCCTGCCAGAGGGTAGGGATGCTCTATTGATGCGATGGATTAAATGTGTAAAAAGACGCCCACCAACTGGCAATGACGCCCTCTGCTTTATTCCTGCTCGACGCACGGGCGCAGTGTCTCTCCATGGCCCACGCTCTAACAAAGTGACTTTAATTCCAGCCTCTACTAGGCGTGCTGCTGCGACCGATCCTGCAAACCCACTGCCAATAATTACAACACTTTCTTCAGCTTCAGCCATTAACAATTCCGCACATTAAGCTAATCGGCGAGGATGATAAAACATCAGTAATACCGCAAGCACCAATAACATGGGAACATCCCCCCATAAATGTGCATGTTCCCAATGCAAGACAATAGCGTAGTACAGCATCACCAATCCATGCAGTAGACTCGATACAATAACGTAATCAATGATGATGGCATTTTTAAGCGGGTCCCGAGCAGCCCAGACCATGCAAATAGAGAGCGCTAGGTACATTGCTTTTAGCATGGAGGGAATTGATTCATTAGTCCGCCCGTCATCCCAGACCAGCCCAGCCGTCCAGATATACTCTGCAAAGAGCGGCGCCAGAAAAAAAATCGCCAATAAGATCATAAAAATCGAATACTTTCTAAGTGCTTTATTCTCACCGTTGTATATCAGCATACATTTTCTCTCTTAATGCTATGAAGTCGAATTTGTCCTGCTTATTGATTTTTCAAGGCAGCAACCTTACTTTTATCTTGTTGATCCTGTTGCACACTTGGGCGTGTTGAAAATGCTTGATGCCAGCGATATATATTGGGATATTCGGGGCTTAATTCAGCATCAACCAAAAATGCAAACTCATAAATTGCGTATAAGGTAAAATCAGCAATGGTAGGCCGATCTCCCGCTACAAAGGGATTATCTCCAATCATTTTATCCAGTTGTTGCAAAGCCATCTGCTGCCGTTTGCGTCCGTAAGCAATGACCGCCTCGCTCGCACCAAAACGCTCAATATATAAAGGCATTTTTTGCTGAGCCATAATCCCCATGGTGCCCATAACCTCAATATCAATAAAGCGTTCAATTGATTTCACCCGGGCTCTCTCTTCTGGAGATTCTCCAATCATTGCGGGGGATGGATATAACTCCTCAAGATACTCGACAATAGACAGTGACTGAGTAATCAACACTCCTCCATCAGTTTCAAGAGTTGGCACTTTTCCCGCAGGATTCTTTTTTAGAAAATCCGGACTGTGTTGCTCACCCTTCATCAAATCAATGATCACTTCCTCAAAAGGTGGTTTCAGCCCTTTCTCTTTTAGGTAAATTGCTATTCGACGAGTATTTGGCGATGCTGGATATGAATAGAGAATCATTGAGAATACTCCTTAAACTTTTCTATAGGATGTGATCTGCACGACATAAGGTATCGGTGAGGTCACTGTTCTTTGCTTGGTAAATTTCACTTACCTTAAGCTGTGCTACGTTGCCAAATTATCGGGAATTCATCCCCTTCGAATTTATCGCCGACCTCGAGTGGTCTACCTTTAGGTGTTAACGCTTCTGGATCAAAGGCAGGCCTAGGGTGCCAAACTACGTCATCGCCAATATAACGAACAGAATAGGCAACGCGTCCCTGTGTCTTTGATCTATTTCCCGCTGATGAGTGCATGACTTTGGCATTGAACAGATAGGCATCTCCAGCCTTCATATTGTGGCTGAGAATATCGTATTTCTCTCTGTGCTCATCATATTTTGGGATGGTTCCGGTATCGTAATTTTTTTTGGCATCTTCACCGAAATCTTCGTCTCCAAAGGCGCGGATTGGAAAAATTTTTCCCTTATCACTATCCAGTACAATTTCCAGGGCACTGGACTCTACATCACAATCGGTAAGCGCCAACCAAATTGAACAAATTTGATCGCCATCAATGGGCCAGTAGGACAAGTCTTGATGCCAGTAGTAATCGATGGGTGTATTAGGTCCACAGCAGAATAAATGATCAAACAGCACTCTGACCCTTTTTGTTCCCATCGCCTCCGCGATATTTTCACCAATACTTTCGTTTAGAGCGTAACTTTTAAGGTCATCAACCAGAGGATAGATGAAGCGCTCTTCAAAGAAGTTGCCAGTTGCAGACAATGCGTTTTTATACTTTCCCTGGGGACGTTTTTCATCAGTTGCTGCCGCTAGCAGACGAGTAATTGTTTCCTGGTCTATCAGATTAGGAATATGAGCTGCGCCGTGCTTCTTGTAAGACTGGATTTCTGCTGCTGAAAACTTACGAACCTTCATACTTGCGTCCCCGTTCAATAAACTATGCAAATCGCACACCCCAATATCTTCGTCATAATAAAGATATGCGTAATTATGTATAGTTTTACTATACACTTATGGGTTTGGATGTCAAGACGTGCCAGCTTTGTGGTATGAGCAGCAAAATAGTAATCAGATAATTAGGGGATACGATAGATTTGGGAAGGTTAATGCCTACGAAAGTGTGCGGGGTAATACAGCTGGATTGTTTTTTTTCAATAACTCAATAAGTTATTTAGCGTCTCTCTCTTCGAGCATTTTTTTAAATTGGGTACGGGTCTTTTTGTAGTGTAGAGCTTCAATCAATTTTTTCACTATTGTCATAGTGTTACGCGCCACCTCCAGGGATTCTGTTTGGGAATCTCTGAAAATACCATCACTCAGATAAGCAATTTCTTTCACTACAAGTTGCTCAATCGCGCTGTCCCAAAGTTTAAGCATAGTTGGGTCGTAGCCTTTCATTGCAAAGCCTATATTCTTAAATCCAATCCAGGACTCCAGCACCACCGCATCTTCTTTACTGATGACGCTTGCTGCACCAGTGCCAATTACTGTAATTAGTCCCTCTTTCTTAAAGGTTTTTAATTCCGTGGCAGTTATACGTCCTCCCACAGTCTCATTAAAATTGACGTACTTCTCAGCTCCCGGGCGAATAGAATTGGGCAACCCCAGCCGCAATTCATTGATGAATTTTTCCTGTTCGATTGTGAGGTCGATATCAGAGGTGTTATTGTAAACGGCTTTTATTGCTTTTATTGGTAAGAACTGTTGCTCTCGCAATATACAAATTTGGCGAAGGCGCTCCAGGTGTTCCGAACCATAAGTGGCGGTGTTTCGACCGGACTTCTTGGGGGGGGGTAATAAGCCTTCGTTGATGTAGTAATGTATGGTTTTCCGAGGTAATCCGCTTTCACGAATCAGGTCTTTCATGCGGTAATCTGTTTCTGCAACTTGTTCAATTGCTGTCTCAACCCCAGAGTCTGCTGTACTCTTTATTGTTTTAGCCACAAGTCCCCTTGATATTAATTCCCGTCAATCCAAATCTTCCCTGTATAACTGAACCAGTTACACCACCTATTTCCACAAAACAAATCCCTCGAAATAGCGGAAAAGCTAGCACGAAGGAATAATGTTGGGATGATAACAAAACTAAAGAAGCAGACCAACTAATGGGATTGCTTCCCAACTGGTACCCGAGCTAACGACAAAGGTCGTTGATTTAGTTTGTCGTCCTTTAGCTTCAGATAATCTTTACTTCCCTGACTGATAGGCGTCACAGAATAGCATTTTCAATTTTATTAAGATCATCACGAATGAATTCGTGCGCCCGATTCACACAGGCTTTGTAGGCCTCATCTGAAGCTTTAAAATTGGCGCAGACTCCGCCGATTGTTATTAAAACATGGCGTTCCAGAAAATCTTTTTGTGCGCGTTGAAGGCCGAGAATGTCTTCCCCCCGTTGCAAGGCATTGTACTCAAGAAAGCTAAGGTAGTGCATAAATTCCAGCTCGACGCCCAGATGATCAGGTAATTCAGCTTCCTCGGTACGATGTAATCCAAAAAAACTATAGAAGCGTAACAACTCCTCAAACAACGTATTTCGCTCAGCGGTGTTATACGAACCCTCGTAAAGCGAACAGGCTTTTTTGGAGATCGCCTGATCAAACGATTCCATATACGCGTGCGCACTAATTTTCAATCCATCCTGGGCCAGAGCTTGTTCAGCTTCAGGCTCAGGATAAAAAAATATCTGCGCTAATTCTTTGTATTTGAGGCTACGTTCAGCAATGCTTTGTCCGCTCATATCATCCTCCTTTATACTTCTCCACTCTCAGTGATCAACTCTACCTCTATCCGGGTATCCCGATCAAAATTACCACATTGGCCGGTCAATGCGTTGGCGCGCAGATGCGGGTGACCACCGGCGGTTTCGACGGGATTCAGCGGGCTGGGTGTTACCTGGCGATAATTCCCACCCTTAAACTGATAGTTTTCCCAGGCGTGATACATAATCGTTTGTCCTGGCCGAACGGAAGGTGCTATCTTTGCTACCACTTGAAACTGACCCACATCGTTGCGTATACGAACCCTATCTCCTTCCTTGATCCCACGCTCTTTCGCATCAGAAATAGAGAGTAAAATATAGGGTTCAGGGCGATGTAATCGCAGCATCAAACGATCATCCCGCCAGATAGAGTGAATGCTCCAGCGCGTATGACCTCCGGTCAACATTAGGGGATAATTTCCCCCGATCGCAGGTGGTTTTTTATAACGGGGCAATAGCTCATCATGCTCTGCATAAAGCGGATGATCGAGATAAAATTGAATTCGGCGGGTCTCAGTAGGCCAAGGGACCTTGCCTTGCACGTGATAGGTAAAATGGGTAACCGTATCGTTTTCTGGAATGTCACACATGTTGCCAATTGAGGTAGCACCCGTACCCACTCTCTTGAATCGCATATACCCCTTTTTCTTGAACGCTTCCCAATCGACCTCATCGAAAGTCGATGACAACTCAAGCAATTTCTTCGCGACTTTATCTTCATCATTTTCGCCAAATTGACCATTGAGGGTGAAATCGTCGTACAGATTCTGCAATTGAACCTCGACGCCATGGATTGATCGTATTGGT
>Ga0070726_10002224_pt1 | contig 17777 bp, 13 predicted proteins | sample tdAd471_FD_67275 | JGI IMG/M metagenome (GOLD analysis project Ga0070726, IMG submission 67275) | Marine sediment microbial communities from the Atlantic coast under amendment with organic carbon and nitrate - tdAd47.1 | ecosystem: Environmental > Aquatic > Marine > Coastal > Sediment | place... | reverse complement strand
TGGTATCGGCGGTCCCGTTCGGTTCGCGAGAGCGTTGAGTTGATGTACTGGGCTCGGATTCCCTTCTTGCGGAGCGCGGCGACCTGATCTTCCATCAGCGCGATGAGCGGGCTGAACACGAGGGCAACGCCGGGACCGGTGCCGTCGCGTCCGGAGAGCGACAGAGCGGGAAGTTGATAGCACAGGCTCTTGCCGGAGCCGGTCGGCATCACGACGAGTGCATCCTTGCTCGACATCACGCGGTCGATAATCCGCTGTTGCAGCGGGCGGAGCGACGGGAAACCGAAGCGGGATTCAAGGATCGATTGGACCGAAGCACTCACGGCGCAGCGTGTCCCGACGCGATGATCTCCATGGGCATCTCAAACTCTCGCTCGAAGACGTCCGCCTTGCGCTGCCCGCCCAGGATGTCCGCGCTGATATCCCGCGGTGATCGGGCGGTGAGCGTGTACCGGTGCGCTGATCGCGTCAGATTGATCGATTCGACGAGCTGCGTGTGGGTGCGATCGAGCCCGTCGGCGATGCGGAGGATCGCGGCGAGGCGGCGGACGATCGGTTTGTCGTCGCTGTCGAGATTCCGATAGTGGGCGTGCTTCTTCTTCGGGCGAGCCTTGCGATGATACCTCGCGACCGTTCCGATGAGTTCCAGTTCGCGAGGAGAGAACCCGGGGAGCTCGCTGTGCACGATCAGGTGGTAACTGTGCTTGTGGTGGCCGGTGTAGTTGATGAAGTATCCCACATCGCGGAGGAGCGATGCGGCGTGGAGGATCTCGCGGGACTCGTCGGAGGCCCAGAACGGAAGGCTGCCCGACTCAGATGACTCGATCGCGGCGAGCTGGTCGTACATCGACAGGGCGAGCTCGGCGACATGCTTGCTGTGGGACTCTTCGAAGTTGCATCGCCGGCCGAACTCAATGACTCCGCGCTGCCGATCGGGAAAGCCCGAGGTTGTCATCTGCGTCGCGAATCGATCGCGGAGCATCTCGAGGAGGATGCCGTCGCGCACGCCGCGATCGTGAATTCTGAGGTTGTTCACGCCCAACCGCCGCATGACCCCTTCGACGAGGGTGATGCCCGCGACGATGATCCCGGCGCGGTCGGCAGAAAGCCCCGGGACGCTGCGCCGTTGTTCGACATCCATCGAGCGGAGCCACTGCAGAATGTGCTTCACCTCGGCTCGCGAGATCTCGTAGCCGCGCACGCGGGCGGGAGCGCCCGAGCTCTCGGCGGGACCGGTCGGGGACTCCGCTTCGGCTCGCTTCATCGCGATGGCGGCGAGCGTGGTGAACGTGCCGCCGGTTCCGAACATGACCTGCGGCTGGACGCTCGGTTTCTCTATGCGGGCGCGAAGGGTCCTTCGGACGAAGTTGTACATCGCCTGGTTGCCCGTTGGGTCGGTTCGGTCGGCGGGGCCGAACCGGTCGGTAAGCCGTACCGCGCCGATGGGGATCGAGATCAGTCGTTCGACGACACCTCCTGCGGACAGAGCGAGTTCGGTGCTCCCGCCACCGATATCAAGGACGGCTGCCCGAGCGGCGGAGAGGTCGAACGCGTGGGCGACGGATTCGTGGGCGAGTCTCGCCTCATCGTCGCCGCTGAGGATTTCCGTATGCATCCCGGTTCGTGCTTGCACGAGATGGATGAAGTCTTGTTTGTTGGGGGCGTCGCGGACGGCGGCCGTCGCGACGAGGCGGATCTGCTCTGCCCCGAAACCCTGCGCGATGGAGACCATGCTTGTAATCGCGGTGACGGCGCCTTCGATGGCGTCGGGCAGGAGCGTGCCATCGCGAGCCGCACCGGCGGCGAGGGCGATGTGCGCCTTCTCGTCGGTAAGCAGGCGGTACAGGCGCGCTGACGCGGCCTCGGCGACGACGAGCCGGATGCTGTTGGAGCCGATGTCGACCGCCGCGATGCGACAACTCGCGGGTCTGCGTTCCTCTGGCCTGAGATCGCCCTCGGGGCGCGATGACGCGTCGTGTTCCTGCATGCGCTGGGAGTCCTCCGGGCCTGGTTGAGCGAATTATAGATGGCGTTGGTCCTGCCCAGCCGTTGCTCAACAAAAACCGGCGTCGGCGCGCCGGTTTGCAAAGTGAAGAATTCGCGTCGCGATCAGGCCGGGACGAACCCGATGCGGACCTCGTAGTCGCCCTGCGGCAGAATCGCGTTGGGGTTCGAGCGACTGACCGTGAAGTTCGGGAAGACGGTTGTGATCTGACCGATCGAACCGGCGGCGATGCCGAACGGAGTCCCGAAGTTGCTCGTCTGCGGGCGGAAGACGAACGCCGAGTCGATTCGTCCTGCAACGATGAAACTGTTGACGAGAGAATCCTGGTTGCCGCCGATACCGGTGATCTGGATCGAGCCGATCGTGGCGTCGAGGTCCATGCCCTCGGGCGAGTCGGGCAGACCGAACTGACCTTCGGGTGCGCCGACATACAGTTCCGAGTTGAACATACCCTTGGCGGTGATCGAAGTGATATTCCGGTCCGCGGTAATGATCGAATCCTGCAGGGAACCCCTGACCGTCAGGGTGCCGATGCTGTTCGGGCCGGAGAACGATGTTCCCTCGAAATTCCAGTTGCTGTTGATGACATCGCCTTGGATGAACAGCGTGTTGGTCGAGTTCGAGAAGTAATCGAAACTCGCGTCGCCGTAGATCGCGACGAGGTTCGCGGTGCGGAGTTCGACGTCGCCGGTGAGATCACCGAACACGATGAGGCGGTCGATGTCGTTGGTTCCGATGACGCCGTCGATGAAGTCACCGGTACGCAGCACGTTCGTGATGTTGAGCCACTCGACGGTGGTTTCGATGGAATCCCCGAAGAAGATGATGTTGCGCGCATCGCCGGAGCCGAGGAGTGTGAAGTTGTCGGTGTTGCCGACGATGACGGCGGTGAAGAGATCGCCGCCGACGCCGATGGTGCCGTCGGTCGCGGCACCGTTGATGCGGATGTTGTAGACCGGTGCGTCGAACTGCGACTGGTTGATGACCACTTCGCCGCTGAAGTTGCCGGCGAGGCCGAGTTGAGCGTTGCCTAGCACGAAGAAACTGCGAACCACGTTCTGGCTGGTAAAGAACGAGGCGTCCCACTCGAGCGAGCGGACCATGTTCATCGCGCCCTCGACCTCGATGGTCGAGCCGGAAACCGCGCCGGCGATCAGGTTTCTCACATCCGCGCTGAAGGTCGCGGTCGAGTTGGAGAAGCCGGTCACGAAGCGGAGCAGATTGACGTCGCCGGTGATATCCCACGTGGAACCGAAGACGCTGCCGCGCACGAAGGCACTGAGCAGCGTGAAGGGGTTCTCCACGTCGCCCGCGAGCGTCAGGTTGGCCTCGAAGTCGCCGGCGAGTCCGGCGCTCGGGTTGCCCGTGACGACCAAGGCCCGAAGGGTCGGGGCGACGATCTCGGCGATCTGGTCCGATGAGTTGGTCCAGTTGGTCGCACGCACGAGGCCCAGAGGGATCGCGCTCGAGATCCCGGTGTTGTCGGCCTGACCCAGCACGATGTTCGTCGCCGCCGGCGGATTGGCGAGGTCGGCGACACCATCGTTGCCGATGCGGATCGTCGAATCGATCGTCTGGCCGAGCACGCGGATCAGGCGCGTTCCACCTTCGAGCACGATGTCGGCCTCGACGTTGCCGAGGACGGTGAGGCTGCCGACGAATCCGTTCTCGACATACACGCCGAGGCGGTTCTCGATGTCGAGCCCGTCGCGGGCCACGTCCTCGCCGATCTCCAGTCCGCCGCCGAGGGTGAATCCGGCCAGGTCCATCCCGACCACGGAGTGGCGGAGGTAGATTGAGCCGATCAGCGCTTCGGAGGCGATGAAGGCCAACTCGCCCTGGGCGGTGGTTCGCAGGTCTCGGATGATGCCAACGCTGTTCGCGTCGGCGATCGAGATGCCGATGCGGCCTTCGAAGCCGTCGTGGATGATGATCGAATGAACGGCGTTGCTGTACGGTGAGAACACGACGCTCACGAAGTTGTCGATGTTCCCGCTGTTGAGGCCGTCAAGGTCGTAGACGTAGACCTTGGAGTTGTTGCCGGCGATGTTCGTGGAGAACACCCGCGTGTCCTCCGCCCCGAGCTGCTGGAAGGGCTGCCCCGAGACATCCTGGATGATCGACACACGCGTGAGGATGACGAGGTCACTCGGCGTGAGGTCGCCATCGACCGCGTCGGGATCGACGACCGGGACATCCGTGAAGGCTCCGCCGGCCTGAGCCGAAGCGTCAACCGTGGTCAGACCGGCGAGCGCCGCGAGCACGTCGAACGACTCCGGGGTGATCTCTCCGAAGACGGTGAACCCGCCGTTCTGGTTGTCGAGGTTTTCGGAGTTGTCGGCGAGGTTGAAGAAGAACTGGCTTGTCGCGGAGTTCGGATCGCCGCCCAACTTAGCCATCGCGACCGTGCCGAACAGGTTCGAAAGCTCGAACTCGTTGATGATCGGCGCGTCGGTATCGACGGGTGTGAAGTCTTCGTCGGCATAGAACCCGCCGCCCTGGAGGACGAAGTCATCGACGAGGCGGTGGAAGAACGTCTCGTCGTAGCGCCCCGACTGAGCGTAGTTGAGGAAGTTCGCCACCGTCACGGGTGTGGTGTCGCCGAAGAGGAGGATGTCGATGTTGCCGAACTCGGTAAAGATCCGCGCGACGAGGTCTTGTTGGGGAGGACGGGTAAAGACGAGGAACTCACCGCCGGCCGTTCCGTCACCGGACTCGTTGCCCATGCCCATGAACTCGGCATCGATGAAATCGCCTTTGGCGTCGCGGATAGAGTCACCGTCAACACGGATGGCGTATCGGGTCGATTCCGCGAAGTTGCCTTCGATCACGATGCGGTCGTTGAGCGCGTCGTACGAGACGACGACGTCGGCGACCACATCGTCGGCCGTGCCGAGAAGGCCATCGGGGCCGGCGAGGAGAATCTGCACGGAAGACGAATTGACGGTGTTGCCGTCGAGAGCCTGCGACATCTGCAGGAATACATTGCCGCGATCGTCGGCCTCGAACGACTCGATGAACGTGAGGTCGCCGGTCAGCAGAACCCGTCGCTCAAGTTGTTCAAACTGCGCAATGTCGGCCTGTGACGCCCGAGGGCGGTCGATGAGATCGTTTGAACTCGTCTTCATTTTCATCGGTCACGTCTCCACCACGAGCGGTGCCTGACGCGAACGCACCAAGAGCGTCTTGGCCTGCGTCGGCATGAGACAACTTATCGGAGTCGCCACCATTCCGACACCACTCACCGGAGGGCGCGGCGCGGCTGCGCAACTGCCGTAGATGTATCTTCATCCGTAAACTCAGTGATCGCAAGGGTTTCCGGTAAGATTTCGAAAGTCGTACCGGTCAGTCGTGCTGTGAGGGCGGTTGGCCCGACTCAGGAGCCGTCGGTCAGGTAGGTGACCACGTCCAGTTCCGTATAACTCCCGTCGGGACGGATGAAGGTCAGGATGCCGTGGTAAAGCCCCGGCTCGGAGTCCGGGTTCCGCGTGAATTCCACGTCGACGAAGAAATCGCCCGACTTGCGCGGGTCCGGTTCGACGGATTGGACCTCGACGGTCGCAGCGGCCGGTCCGGTTGGATCGCGATCGGTGGCCGTGCCAATGACCGATTTCCCAGTCGCGGGGCGAATATCCGCCTCGACCACTGGGAGTTCGCCGGCCTCCGTGCGTGTCCGCTTCAGTTTGACGCGACGGGTGATGGTGTCTGTGTCGTCGTCGAAGGTGACGTGAACCATCCGGTTCTCGGCGAGCCACGAGAGCGGCTGCGCCATGAGTTGCTCGCGGAAATTGTCGCTGAAGCGAGTCGGGATCTCGGCCAGCGGATCGCTTTTACGGTTGGTCACCACGTGGAGGTACCGGGGGATGCCGCTGTCGGGCCGTTGCGTGAAGTCGTAGCGGACGAGATACGAGGATCGCGGGGTATCCGAGGCCGGGTCGAAGTCGACGAACTCCGGTTCGCGACCGTCCACGAGGAGCACCTCGAAAGGTTCGCCGTCAAAGCTCTCGACCAGCAGTTCTCCGCTCAACTCCGTGATCAGCGGATCGCGATCGGAGTTGAGGCGGATCTCCCGGCCGACGGTCGCCTTGATCAGAAGACTCGTGACCTGTCTGGGGTACTCGCGGGTTTGCAGACGAACCGAGCGGAGGGGGGCGACGTGGGGAAAAGACTGGGCTGTGTAGGTCAGCGTCAGGACTGATGTTCCGCGAGGCGCGACCGTGCGAGGAACAACCTCGGCATCGGTGCACGGGCACGCGGTGTGGATCGCCTCAACGGTGACGGGGTAGTCGCTGTCGTTATGTATCAGAACCTCCGCCCGACGGGTCTGATCGACCAGCACGTATCCGTAGTCCACTTCTGCCGGTTCAAGCCGCAGGGGGACTTCCTGGGGGCGCGGCTCGCGAGGCTGAGCTTGCGGCGTTGGCTCGGGCGTCGACACGGAGTCGGGGGCGGTTTCGTTCGCCTTCGGCTCGGCGGGCTGCTGGTTCGCGCTCGAGGCCTGCTCGTCTTTCAGACGATCGAGAGCCGACTTCGGAGCCGGGTTGACGAAGAGCAGAACCCCTACAACCGCGACCAGAACGATCACGACGAGGGTGAGCACCTGTGTGTTCCCGAGTCGGGCACCTTGAAGCCGCGGTGTTCGTGAATCGAAGCCGTGCATTTGGATCGAGTCTCCTGTTTCAACGGATCCGGGGCGGGATTCGTGACGTTCTACCATCGTACCCCGGCGTCGGTTCAAAAATGAAACATGGCCGGGGGGCGGCCGGCCACGTTGAGCGTTTCCTCCGCGGAATTCGCTTATCGGCCCGAGAAGAACTCCTTGATGCGGTGCAGGGTCACCGAGCGGCCCATCGCGGCGATGGATTCGGTCAGGGGAATCTCCTTCGGGCACACTTTCACACAGTTCTGCGAGTTGCCACAGTTGTTGATGCCGCCGGGGCCGGCGAGCGTGTCGAGACGCTGCTTCTTCATCGTTGCACCGGTCTCGTGCATGTTGAAGTAGCGGGCCTGTGAGATGACCGCTGCACCCACGAACGACTCGTCGAACTTCAATTCGTCCTCTTCGAGCGTGTACTGGGGGCAGGCCTCGAGGCAGCAGCCGCAGGACATGCAGGTGCTGAGCTTGTATCGGGTCTGCTGCTCGTCCGGCGTTTCTTCCGGCCCCTCGCCGAGGTCGTAGGTGCCGTCGATCGGGACCCACGCCTTGACGGAGGCGAGCGCTTTGAACAGGCGGCTGCGGTCGACCCAGAGGTCGCGCACGACCGGGAACTTGCTCATCGGTTCGAGCGTGATCAGGTCGCCGTCGTTCGGGGCGTAGTCGTCTACGAGGCACGAGCATGCCTGGCGGACCTTCCCGTTGATCACCATGGTGCAGGAACCGCACACCTCTTCGAGGCACCCGGATTCATAGGTAACGGGCGTCGAGCGTGTGCCGTCGACAGTCACCGGGTTCGAGGCGATCTGCTGAAGGCAGGCGATGACGTTGATCGCGCCGTCTCGTTCACCGGCGGACGGCAGATCGACCTTGAACTCTTCCCAGCGCACGTTCTTGCCGTGCGAGTCGGCCCGCTTGATCCGGACCCGGATGGTCCGGGCTCCGGACGGTCCTTTGCCGTTGGCGGCGTGCCCGCGGGTGTCGGTCGCGAGGTCGGTATCGTCGTTTGACTGGATCATTGCTTAGCTGCTCACCTTCTCGGAGTCGCCGGGCGCACGCACATCGCGAGCGCCGGAGACGTCAGCGTTGGGATCGGAAACGCGCGGCGACTGCTTGGGATCGTCCGCGGAGGTGGGGGCGGGTACTTGCGCCTTCGACTTCTTCGTCGTGGAGTAGTCGCGGACACGCGGGCCGACGAGGCCGCGCTCGACGTCCTCGAAACTGATCTTGGAGCGCCCGGTCGAAGCGTCGAACTCCGCGACCGTGGTTTTGAGGAAGCGGCTGTCGTCGCGCCCGAGGAAGTCCGTGCGATAGTGAGACCCGCGTGACTCTTCGCGGGCCAGACCTCCCCGGACGATCGGATCGGCGAGAGCGATCATGTCGCCGACGGCTCGGGCCCACGACAGATTTTGGTTCGTCCAGAATCCGCTGTCGGAAAGGCTGATCCGGCTGTAGCGATCGCGGAGCTCTTCGAGTTTGTTCAGCGACTGCTCCAGGCGCGGACCGGTCTTGATGACCGTCGAACTGGCGGTCATTTCAAGGCCGAGCTCTTTGGCGATTTCGTACGGGTTCTCGCCGCCAGAGGACTCGACAAGCTGCTTCATTCGGCTTTCTTCGGCTTCAACTCCCTTGTCGAAGATTGAACTCGGAAGCGAGGCGGCCGGCGTGTGCGCCCGCTCGCGAACGAAGTTGACGACGCTGCGGCCGCAAAACAGGCCGTCGAACGTGCAGCTGAGCAGCGCATTCGCGCCGAGGCGGGTGCCGCCGTGGTACTGATAGTTGACCTCGCCGAAGGCATAGAGCCCCGGGATGTTGGTCATCATGTTGTTCGGCGCGTCCGGGTCCATACCGACCGGCAAAGCGTCTTTTCCGTGCAGGTCTGCGAGCGAGACGTACGGCTCGAGTTTTTCGGGCGTCTGCTTCGAGTCTTCGAGCTTCTGGACCTCATCGTCGCTGCCGCCCTTGTCGCGGAGGTCGGCGATCTGTTGGTCGATCTCGTAGTTTCGCTGCAGGATCTCGTTGTTGCGTTTCTGGACCGGCAGGTTGCGTGCCTCAATCGGGTCGTTGATCTCACGGAGCTTCTTCGCGATCTCGTCGTACTTGCGGTTCGGGCTGTACTGCGTCCATAGGCCGCCCATTGAGTAGTGGACGCCGGGGAAGATCTTCATCGGTACCTCGACCGGATCCTCGCCGACGAATTTGCGGTAGATCTCGATGATGCCGCCGAGCTTGGTTTCGAGCTCCTCGCGGGACTTGTGCGACAGGTCGAGGTAGACCATGTTTCCGCCACCGACGCCAAACCCCTTCATGCAGGTGTCAAAGATCTCGCGCGTGGCGATGTCTCGCGGCACGATGTTGCCGTACGCGGGATACTTTTCCTCGAGGAAGTACCAGCGCTCTTCGGTCGGGATCTGGCGAGGATCGCGGCCGGAATCCGGGTGAGGTTGCCAGCGCCCTTCGGCGTCTTTCTTGGCGGGTACCCAGACGCGACCGCCTTCGCCGCGGGCAGACTCAGACATGAGGCGGAGCTTGTCGGCGCCGGGGATCGCGGTGGGATGGACTTGGATGAACTCGGGGTTGCCGTACTTCGCGCCGGCCTGGAAGCAGCGACTGGCCGCGGCTCCGGTGCACATGACCGAGTTGGTCGACTTTCCGAAGACGAGGCCCGGCCCGCCGGTCGCCATCACGACCGCATCACCCCGGAAGGCGCGGATCTGCATGGTGCGCAGGTCCTGTGCGACGATGCCGCAGCACACGCCTTGGTCGTCCATCAGCGGACGCAGGAACTCCCAGAACTCGTACTTGTTGACCTTCCCCTCGGCCTCGTAACGACGCGTCTGCTCGTCAAGGGCGTACATGAGTTGCTGTCCGGTCGTCGCACCAGAGAAGTGGGTCCGCTTGTAGAGCGAGCCGCCGAACAGGCGGAGGGCTCGTTGGCCCTCTGACGTGCGATTGAACGGGACTCCCATGCGATCGAACAAGTCGATGATCTTCGGGGCCCACTGGGCCATCTCGTATACCGGCGGTTGGTGCTGGAGGAAGTCCCCTCCGTAGAGGGTCTCGTCGAAGTGCTCGTACTCGGAGTAGCCCTGCTGACGCGCGATCTTGTTGCACGCGTTGATACCGCCCTGAGCGCACACGGAATGCGAACGCTTGACCGGCACGAGCGAAAACAGGTCGACGGGCATTCCCGATTCGGCAATACGGATGGTCGCGGCCAGGCCGGCGAGGCCGCCACCGACGACGATGACTCTTTGCTGTGCGGATGGTGTAACCATGGTGGTTTCGGTCCTTTGGTTCCGTGTGGCCGATTCAGGCTTCGATAGCGACAAGCGTGTGCTCGGTCGCGGGGATCATCGATACTGCTTCAGGTTCGACAATGTCAGCACTCTTCTTTCGAAGCATTTCTTCTTCGATATCTTTGGCCGCCTGAACGTCGACGAACAGGAACCCGAAGAGGGCACCCCACCCGGCGGCCATGAGGCCCGCCCCAAGCGCGGCGCAGACATACCCCCAGTTGCGCTGGGCCTTGGCGGTAATCGTCACGCCCCACGTGATCGCGGCGGTCCAGAGTCCGTTGGCGAAGTGGAAGACCAGCATCGTCACGCCCAGCAGGTAAAGCAGCGAGACCAGAACGCCCAGGAACGTCCAGTCCCCCGTCTCCGAGCCCTTGAGGGCCATCGCGAGCGTCGACGATGCGTACTCGTAATCCCACTTGGTGCCGCCCGGGATGAGCCAGGTCCAGCCCCATCGGAGGGTCGCAACGTGGTACACGATGAACAGGATGCCGACATAGCCGGAGATCCGCTGGAGCGTGTACCGCCAGTTGCCCTGATACTCGTACCGCTTGGTGTTGGCCTTGCCGGTCCGGGCGTAGTAGATGCCGAGGATCGAGTGGAAGGCGATGGAGAGCCAGAGCGTGATCTCGATGAGGATCAGAAATGGCACCGACTCGTTGATGAACGTCACTTCGTGCTGGAAGGTGCCAACCTGCCCGGCGGTCGCCTTGCCCACGCCCTCGACCAGTTCCGGATCCATGGCGTGGGTGGCACGCCCGTTGATCGCCCCCCAAATGATCGAGGAGTTCGTCGTCAGGTGCCCGATGAGAAACAGTCCGATCGGGACAATGCCGCTCAAGCTGTGCAGGCGTCGGAGTAGGAAGTGATGCTTGTTCATGAAGGACTGGTCGTTTGTCACGGCACCGGGTTCCTCGGGGGCTGGGCGTCCGCGGACGCCCGTTCGTGAGTGCGTTCCGGCTTCGTCCGGAACAACCTGTCTAGATACACCAGGTCATCGATCGTCGGGCGAGAGGCCCATCACTCTCGGGTCAGATGAGACACGGTCTCATCGTGCTCTGAATTCCGCGTTACTGCTGCGGCGGCATCGGGCCCGTGGGACCAGAGGGTCCACCCTGCCCTGCGCCGGCCTGCTGCTTGGCGACAATCTGCATGAGTTCGACGAACCGGCTCCGCAGTTCATTGAGAACGCCGGAGATCTCGCCGGCTTCTTCGTCCGTCAGGTTGCCCTTGGTCTTCTCTTCCAGCACGCCGAGCAGGTCGATCATGTGCTGGGCGTACATCGGGTCGAAGACGGGCTTGCCGGTGTTCGGGTCGGCGATGCCGCCCATGTACATGAGGGCCTGTGTCGCGAGCATGCCCATGAGGCCGCGGAAGTCTGCCTCGGGCATCTCGCCCTGGCCGCCGTCGGACCCGGCATCCGATGTCGCCTTCTCGGCCTGCGCGAGTTTCTCTCGCTCCGCCTGCGCTTCGTTCTTCCAGTCGGAGTCAATGATCAGTTTCGGGGCTTCGCCGGAATCGTCGGCCATGTCGCGGTCCTTTCGGGGCTCGCGGTTCTCGTCGTACAGTGATGGTTCCGGGGAAGTCTATCAGTTCGGGCGTGGTTTTCGACCACCCCCGAGCGATTCCGAGTGAGTCGATGCCGTCCTCTCGCTAGGATGTTCCCCGATGCCACCACTGAAACCGCGCGTCGGAAGGAGATCGGTCATGGACGTACCGAGCACGAAACCCCTTTGGGTGCGCGCCGGAGCGGCGACCGCGAGTTCCGCGTTGTTCGCCGCGATGCTCGGTATTGCTGGCTGCGCCGGCGGTTCTGGATCGCTCCGAGCGGGTGCGCAAACGGTTTCGCCGTCGGATTTCCGCGATGCGGGCGAGGTGCAGGCCGATGCCCCGTCGATCGAGGTCTCGCCCACGCCCCCGGATTCGCCGCGAGTCATTTCCGCGAGAGAAGCCCGAGGCGGCGATCCCGACGTGCTCACCCTCGTCGGCCGCCCGGCGAACATCGATGCTCAGATCCGCCGGCCGTCGCCGACGGCGCCGATCGGCTCGGACTCGTCGGCGGACAGCGGCTCTGTCGCTGCGGGTGCCGGCGTTGCCGAAGAGGGCATTGTCGTCGACAAAATGGTCGGCCAGATCAATGGGCGCCCCGTTTACGCCGCGCAGTTCCTCAGCAGCCTCGACGACCTGCTCCGGGCTGAAGCAATCGAAAAGAGCCGAGAGGAGTGGGTGAGTCTGGCAGGACAGCTCATCCAGAACCAGTTGCTCGAGCGCGTCCGCGACGAACTGCTGATCGCCGAGTTCAACGCGGGGCTGACATTCGAGGAGCGCGTCGGCCTGTTCGCGTTCATCGACCAGATCCAGCAGGGCATCATCGATCGCGACCTCGGTTCCGCGGCACGCGCGGACGAGCGTTTACGAGATCAGGAAAACGTCTCGCTCCGTGGCAAGGCCGAGGAAGAATTCAATCGCGAGATCGTGTTCGAGCAGCTGCGCCGCGAGGTAACCCGAAAGGTCCAGGTTAGTTGGCGCGATATCCAGCGGTACTACGACCAGAACATTACGGTGTTTCAGCCGCCGTCGACGGCGCGGTTGCGGGTGCTTCGAGTCGCCCCAGCCGATCGCGACCGGCTCACGCTCGCGTTGGCCGACGAACCCGCTCGCAGCCAGATCATTTCGAGCGAGACAACCTTCCGAAGTTCCGAGGGCGGGCTCATCGAACTCGAACTCGGCTCAGATGGGTTGGAAGCGGCCGAGTTCTTCGGCCCACCGGAACTGAACGATCCGGCGACGCAACTGCGCCCCGGCGAACTCAGCGCGCCGATCGATTTCAACGGCTCGATCTGGTGGCTATACCTCGAAGCGGTCGTGCAGCCGGAGGCGGTCTCGCTCTACGATGCTCAGAACAGGATCGAGCAGGCGATCCGAGCGGAGCGCGAGCAGGCGGAGCGGGCGCGGTACTTCGAGCGTTTGTTCGGCTCCTCGACTATGACCGAACAGCAACTCGGCGAGATGCGTGATCGACTGATCGACTTCGCGATCGATCGATATCTCGGCGACGGGACGACGGACGGCTGATGCGGGCAGGGCTGCTCGCGAGACTCCGTCGCGGACCTCGTGCTGCGCACCTCGACACCGGGGCGCGGGGCGAGCGCTGGGCCGCGAAGCACCTCCGACGCAAGCGCTACAAGGTCATTGCGCGAAATCTGCGGACAGCGGTAGGGGAGGTCGACCTGCTCTGTCTCGCGCCGGATCGTCGCACGATCGTGATCGTCGAGGTGAAGACCCGAACCGCAGCGCGGGGTGGGCAGGCACCGCGGGTCGCTCCCGAGTTGGCGCTCAACCGCGCAAAGCGGCGCAAACTGATCACCGTCGCGCAGGACCTCGCGCGTCGCAAGAAGTGGGTGGGGCGGGCGGTCCGGATCGACTTGGTCGCCATCGATGTCGGCGCTGACGGTCGGCCTGCGATCCGGCATCACGAGAACGCCGTCACGCTCTGAGCCGTCACGATCTGCCGGCGAGCCGCTCGGCCTCGGCGACGACCTGTTCGTTCTCGGTGAGTTTGTCCGGGTCGTACTCGACAGGCAGCACGACGCTGAACATCGCACCGCGGTCTTCCTCACTGACGAGGTGGATCTCGCCCTGCAGCATCTCCGCGAACTGGCGCGCGATCGCCAGCCCGAGGCCCGTGCCCGCGGCGGACTTCGTGTGCCCCGAGTCGAGCTGACGGAACTTCTCGAAGATCGCCTGCTGCTGGGCCGCCGGGATGCCCGGCCCGGTGTCGAGCACGCTCATGCGAACCCGCGGCATGCCCTCGGCCGAGACGATCCGCTCTGCGCGGAGCGTGACCCGACCGTTCTCCGGCGTGAACTTGACGGCGTTGCTGAGGAAGTTGAAGACGATCTGCTGCAGCTTCTGCGGGTCCGTGTGGACGAACGGGATGTCAGCCCCGGGCTTGCCGGCGTACGAAGGCAACTGCGACTGGCCGAGCTGCATCGTCAGGTCGATGTTTTTCTTCTCGGCGAGCGGGCGGATGAGCGCGAGAAGGGCCTCGCACAGGTCGGGGATGTTGACCGGGCGGATCTGGAGCTCCATCCGTCCGGCCTCGAGCTTCGCCATCGTCAGCAGTTCGTTGATCATCTCAAGGAGCGAGCGCCCGGCGCTCACGATATGGTCGGTGTAGCGCTGGCGCTTGGCGAGCTGTTCGGGAGTCGGCGGCTGCACCTCGTCCGAATCTCGCTCCGAGCGAACGATGTCCTGCAGAATCTCGGCGAACCCGATGATCGAGTTCAGCGGCGTGCGCAGTTCGTGGCTCACGTTCGCGAGGAATTCGCCCTTCAATTTCGCGGCCTCGAACAGCGCGATGTTCGCCTCGGCCATCTCGGTAAGCTTCAGATCGAGCGAGGTGTTAATCGCTCGCAGCTGGTTCTGCTGGTTCGAGATCGCCTCCAGCATGTCGTTGAATGTGTCCGAGAGCTCCTGAAACTCGTCGCGCGTGCGGATGTCCGAGCGGATGTTGAGGTTGCCTTCGCGCACAAGTTCGGCGGTGTCACGCAGTTCTCGCACGGGACTCAGGATGATGCGCGTCGTGATGACATAAAACACCGCCACCGCGACCGCGGACGCCAGCATGCCCGATGCCAGCAGGAGCATCCGGTTCACGAAGAGCTGGCTCTCGGCGACCTCTGAGCGCCGAGAGAGCACGATCACCCGCTGGAGGGTGCCCGATGCGTCACGGAACGCTCGAGCGTAGTCGTAGCGACGCGCGGCCCCCTCGCGGATGACCTGAAAGTACTCGGTCTGTGGCTCGGCGTCCGCCGGTGCGGTCGGGTCCAGATCCGGCGTGAGCGTGCGCTTCGCGGCCAGCTTAAAGTCGCGCTCGCTCCCCTCCCGAACCGGCAGCACGATCCACCGAGCCGGCGAATAGACCGTAAGACCGCTGCTCTCGTTATCTGATTCACTCGCCCCGATCGCGTCAACGAACTGTCGCGAAGTCTCGATCTGCGCCTCATCAATGATGTCGGCCAGTCGGAGCCAAGGCACGATCAGCGCGACCGACACGATCACGAGCACCGCGAGGCTGAACAGCAGCAAGCACTTGTTGGCGAGCGAGATACCTCGGACCATGCCCTAGGAGTGTACCTCCCGCACGCGGCCGGTCGTGCTCACTCTTCCTCATCGGAGGCCGAGGGCTTCTCGTCCGGTCGTAGGTTGGCTCGGTTGCGCGATTCACCACCGTCGCCGTCCCAGTCCAGGCGTGGGGCGTCGCCCCAAAGCATCTCGAGGTCGTAGTACACCCGCGTATCGGGTTCGAAGACGTGAACGACGACATCCACGAAGTCAATGAGGAACCACTCCGCATCGCCCTCGCGGAGGTTGTTCGTGTGCGCCTTGAAGCCCCGCTCCTCACCGAGTTCCATCACAGCGCGGGAGGCGGCTCTCATCTGAACTTCCGAGGTGCCGCTGGCAATGACAAAGAAGTCCGTCACCTGCGATCGGCCGCGCAGATCGAGCACGAGGATGTCCTCACACTTGTCATCCTTGAGTGACTCGGCCGCGGCGAGTGCGAACCGCCGGGCTGCCTCCTCCGCCTCCGGGCTGATGTTCGTGGAGTGCCCATCTTCGGCGGGCGTTCTCGATACACCGAGCGCCTTCTCCCGGTCGGTGGGTTTGGTGCGATCGGCCTTTTGGCCGGAATGGCTGCTGGATTCTTGCGAAGACTCGTTCATGGGACGCGAGCGTAGGCGTGCATCGGCACCGTTCGCAACTTGGGCAGGGCTTACTGATCAGGATTCCGTCGATCTGGACCGTTGAGCCACTTTCGCATGTCGAGGTCGCCCGGCGCGATCTGGTCTCGCCAGTGCTCGAGAGCCTCACGCAGAAGCGGATCGCTCAGCGTCAGCCCGGAGGGCTCCACCGGTCCTTCGCGCCGCGGCTTCGGCTTGGGTCGGCCCTCCGCCGCACGCTTGGGTTTGACGGGAAGCGGTTCGGCTCCGGGGCCCGCGAAATCTGCGGGGACATCGAACTCGTCGAGCCACCGATCAACCGCGTCGGCGGGAAGAGGGGTTTTCCGAGCAAACGCCGGGCGAAGCGGCTCGGCGGACGGGCTGGCGCTGTCCCGGACGAGCTGGTTGAGGAACTGCGGGCTCGCCACCCAGCGTCCGCCGCGCCGACGAGCGGCCCGCTGAAGACGCCGGTCCGAGCTGGCGACAACGAGTTCGCGCGGCCCCGAATCGCGACGGATCAGTGCTTCGATGACGTCATCGGCGTCTTTGCCCGCACCGGCGAAGATAATCTTGCTCGGAGGGGGAATTGTGGGCTTGCGATCTCGAAACCGACCCCCGTCGCAGACGATCGACACCCGCCCGGAAGCGAAACGGCTGCGACCGATCAGCCCGGCCAGCGATTCCAGTTCAGCGAAACCCCCGGGTTCGGGCCCTCCTCCCCAGCAGTGGAGGACATTGAATGCGTCGACAATAAGGTGCATTCGGTCATCCGGGAACGGCAGGCTGGCTGAGGTTGCGAAAGTCCGAGACGGTCGCCATACTACGCGGCTCGTCCAAGCCCCGGTTGTGGCTGGCGACCCCGGTTCCGATTCATGGTTTCGGGGAGATCGCAGTCTGAGTTGAGGATAGGCAAGATATGGCAATCCGGATCAAGTCCCGCGGCGGCGAGAGCGTTGAGCAGTTGATGCGTCGCTTCAAGAAGCTCTGCGAGAAAGAAGGCCTCACGAAGGACGTGAAGAAGCGTGCCTTCTACGAGAAGCCCAGCGAGCGGAAGCGCCGAGCGCGCCGTCGCGCTGCGCGCCCGTCCGGACGCTGATCGCACCAGCGATTTAGTGCTGTTGCTTTTGACCGTTGAGCCGCCGGTTTCGGCGGCTTTGTCGTTTTGACCGTGTACCGCTCCCAAGGCCTGTAGACGGATCAAAAATCGCTCGAACAGGCTGGGTTTGGCGGCGGTGATGGCCCATACCGCTTGAAAAAATCGTTAGACTGCCCGCCCAAGTTCGTCCGTCGTCCGGTGCCCGGACGGTGATTCGGTTTCCCGTTGCGGCACCCACAACCCGATGATTCGCAGTTTTCCCTGATCGAATCCCGAGCCGAGAGTGCGGTTCGGGCCCCGCTTCAGGTTCAGCAATCGGCCTTCGGCGCGTGCTGAACATCGGGGCTTGGCCGGGAACTGGCGAAATGAATTCAGGAGTCCAAGAGGTGAACATGCTGAGTCCGCAGTTTCTGGCTGCCGTAAGCGAAATCCACCCGGCGTATTTCCTTGCTCCGATCGGAGCTTTGGTCGCGTTGGTGATGGCATTCGTGTTCCGCAAGTCGGTGATGAAGTATTCCGAGGGCGATGACGACATGGTCCGCATCGCTCAGGCGGTCCGCGAGGGCGCGATGGCGTACCTCACCCGTCAGTACCGGGTCATCGCCGTCGTGTTCGTGGCGCTGCTCGCGTTCCTCGGGCTTATGTCGTTCCTCGGTCTGCAGAACGCGTGGTCGATGGTCGGCGTGCTCGTCGCCGGACTGTTCTCCGGCCTCTGCGGCTGGTTCGGCATGAAGATGGCCACGGACGCGTCGGCTCGTACCACGTTCGCCGCGAAGGACTCGCTCGACAGCGGCCTGAAGGTCGCGTTCCGTTCGGGCGCGGTCATGGGCCTCGTTGTGGTCGGCTTCGCCCTCCTCGACATCTCCCTGTGGTTCTTCATCTTCAACGCGATCGGCGCGTTCGACATGATCACCACCCTGACGACGGTCATGCTCAGCTTCGGCATGGGTGCATCAACCCAGGCGCTGTTCGCCCGTATCGGCGGCGGTATCTACACCAAGGC
>Ga0070726_10002222_pt1 | contig 17784 bp, 15 predicted proteins | sample tdAd471_FD_67275 | JGI IMG/M metagenome (GOLD analysis project Ga0070726, IMG submission 67275) | Marine sediment microbial communities from the Atlantic coast under amendment with organic carbon and nitrate - tdAd47.1 | ecosystem: Environmental > Aquatic > Marine > Coastal > Sediment | place... | reverse complement strand
TGCCAGCTTCGTGGTGCAGAAAGCCTGAAGGACGTCTGCAAGAAGGAAATCGGCAATCCGATGTATGTCACGGATGACGGGCGCCTTTCCTGGGAAGAAGTTGAATGTCTTGGTGCGTGTGTGAATGCACCGATGGTTCAGATCAACGACGACTATTATGAAGACCTGACGGAAGATTCCTTCCAGAAGATCATCGGCAAGCTGAAGAACGGGGTTGAGGCTCAGGCTGGCCCGCAGGTTGATCGTATAAACAGCGCGCCGGAAGGCGGCACGGCTACTCTGACGGACCCGGCCCTGTTTGATGGCAGCCGTAATGAGGTGTCGCGGCTGCCGAGCCTTGTGGAAGATAAGGAGGCTGATGCCCCCGATGCGTCTTCCAGCGGGAAGCCGGAAGAGTCTGCACCGACCAACACGAAACGTGAAGTTCCCGAGAAGAGCAATACCGGCAAGACCACTCTCATCTCCAACAAGGAGAAGGAAGAACTGGCTGGCGAGCGCCCGGAAACGGTTGAAGTGGCCGCTGAAGAGCAGGACGATCTCAAGCGCATCAAGGGGATTGGTCCGAAGAACGAAGGCGCGCTCAATGAGCTCGGCATTTTTACCTTCAAGCAAATCGCTGCCTGGACACCGGAAAATGTCGATTGGGTTGAAGACTATATGAGCTTCCCGGGCCGGATCGAGCGCGAAGACTGGATCGGTCAGGCAAAAACACTGGCCGAAGGCGGCGAAACGGAATTCTCCAAGCGCGTGGATGCGGGTGATGTCCCCTCCAGCCAGGATGATGAGGACTAGGCCATGTTGCAGGACAAGGATCGCATCTTCACAAACCTCTATGGTCTGCACTCGCCGGATCTGGAATCCGCGAAAAAGCGCGGCGCCTGGCATTTGACCAAAGAGATGCTGGATCAGGGACCGGACTGGATCTGCGACCAGATCAAGGCTTCCGGTCTGCGTGGTCGTGGCGGCGCTGGCTTCCCGACCGGTCTGAAGTGGACCTTCATGCCGAAGGAAGTGCGCGAGCGCCCGCACTATCTGGTCGTCAATGCTGACGAGTCGGAGCCCGGCACGTGTAAAGACCGCGAAATCATGCGCCACGATCCGCACCTGCTCATCGAAGGCTGCATGGTGGCTAGCCGTGCGATGCGCGCGCACAAATGCTATGTCTACATTCGCGGTGAATACATCAATGAGCGTCACGCACTCGAAAAAGCCGTCAAGGAAGCCTATGAGGCCAAGCTGATCGGCAAGGACAATGTGAACGGCTGGGATTTTGATCTCTATGTTCACCACGGCGCCGGTGCCTATATCTGCGGTGAAGAGACTGCGTTGCTGGAAAGTCTGGAAGGCAAGAAAGGCCAGCCGCGCCTGAAGCCGCCATTCCCGGCCAATGCGGGTCTATATGGCTGCCCGACCACTGTGAACAATGTCGAGTCTATTGCGGTTGCGCCGACCATCCTGCGTCGCGGCGCTGAGTGGTTTGCGGGCTTTGGGCGTCCGAACAATGCTGGCACCAAGCTGTTCTGCATCTCCGGTCATGTGAACAAGCCGTGCAATGTCGAAGAAGAGATGTCGATCACGTTCCGTGAGCTGATCGATACCCATTGTGGCGGCATTCGCGGCGGTTGGGACAATCTGAAAGCGGTTATCCCGGGTGGGTCTTCCGTGCCAATGGTTCCGGCCGAGCAGATCATGGACGCCTATATGGACTTTGATACGCTGCGCGACCTGAAATCAGGTCTCGGTACAGCGGCCGTCATCGTGATGGACAAGGACACTGATCTTATCAAAGCCATCGCCCGCCTCGCTTACTTCTACAAGCATGAGAGCTGCGGCCAGTGTACGCCATGCCGTGAAGGTACGGGGTGGATGTGGCGCGTTATGGAGCGCATGGTTAAAGGCGAAGCTGAGCATGACGAGATCGAAACCCTGCTGGATGTGACCAAGCAGGTGGAAGGTCACACGATCTGTGCTCTGGGCGACGCGGCGGCCTGGCCGATCCAGGGCCTTATCCGTCACTTCCGTCACGAGATCGAAGAACGCATCAACCAATACAGGCTGCCGCGCGCCATGGTGCAGGGCGCAGTCGTGGCAGCGGAGTAAAGGCATATGTCCGATACCTTCAAGCTGAATATCGACGGCAAGGATATTGAGGTCCCGCGTCACTACACGCTGATGCAGGCGTGTGAGGAAGCGGGCGCCGAGATTCCGCGCTTCTGCTATCACGAGCGCCTGTCTGTGGCGGGTAACTGCCGCATGTGCCTCGTCGAGTGGGAAGGCGCGCCGAAGCCGATCGCCTCCTGTGCGCAAACGGTTGGCGATATGCGTCCGAACCGTGATGGCTCTGCGCCGAACATCCGCACCAAGGGCGATTATGTCGACAAGGCCCGCAATGGTGTGATGGAGTTCCTGCTGATCAACCATCCGCTGGATTGTCCGATCTGCGACCAGGGCGGTGAGTGTGACCTGCAGGATCAGGCCATGGCCTATGGCCGTGCCGGTAGCCGCTATGAAGAGAACAAGCGCGCCGTCGAAGACAAGAATATGGGCCCGCTGGTCAAGACGATTATGACCCGCTGCATTCAGTGTACGCGCTGTGTGCGCTTTGCGGCCGAAGTGGCCGGTGTTGAAGAGATCGGCATGATCAGCCGCGGCGAGAATGCCGAAATCACGACCTATCTGGAAAAGAGCCTGACGTCTGAGCTGTCCGGCAATGTGATTGACCTTTGCCCGGTCGGCGCGCTGACTTCCAAGCCTTACGCGTTTAATGCGCGCCCGTGGGAGCTACGCAAGACATCCTCCATTGATGTGATGGACGCCATGGGCGCCTCTATTCGCGTCGATGCCAAGGGGGATGGCGTGATGCGTATCCTGCCGGAGACCAATGAGGAAATTAACGAGGAGTGGCTGTCCGACAAATCCCGTTTTGTGTGGGACGGTCTTGCCCGCCAGCGCCTCGACAAGCCTTACATTCGCGAGAATGGTCGTCTGCGCGCCGCAAATTGGGGCGAAGCTTTCGCTGCTGTCAAAGAGGCTCTGTCCGTCAGTGCAGACAAGATAGGCGTCGTTGCTGGTGACCTGATCGAAGTAGAGCAGGCCAAGGCGGCGCTGGACCTGTTCCGCGCGCTTGGCGTTAACAGCACCGACTGCCGACCGGCCGGGGCCAAGTATGGGACCGATGGTGTTCGTGAGCGCTACATCCTGAATGGCACGCTGGCCGGTGTGGAAGAGGCAGACATGCTTCTGCTGATCGGAACCAATCCGCGCGTCGAAGCTGCCGTCTGGAATGCCCGCATCCGCAAGACATGGCTGTGGGCTGACCTGAAAGTGGGCCGGATCGGCGAAGCTGCAGACCTGACCTATGATCATGAATGGCTAGGCCAGGGTGCGGATGCGCTGACAAACATTCGTGATACGGATTTCGGCAAGGCTCTCGCCTCTGCTGAGCGTCCGATGATTGTCATCGGTGAGGGAGCTTTGTGCGGTGAAGACGGTGAAGCCGTTCTTGCCTCTGCTCTGAAGCTTGCGAATGAAGTCGGCGCGATCAAGGATGACTGGGCCGGCTTCGGTATCCTGCACACTGCGGCAGGCCGTGTTGGCGCACTGGATGTCGGTTTCGTTCCGGCAGACGGCGGCGCAGACACAGCGGCGATCCTCTCTGGCGGTATGGAGACCGTAGTTCTTCTCGGCGCAGACGAGGTGGATCTATCCGGCCTGGGTGATTCCAAAGTCATCTATGTCGGCTCCCATGGGGATGCAGGCGCTGCGCGGGCGGATATTATTCTGCCGTCTGCTGCCTACACCGAAATGGCTGCGACATATGTGAACACCGAAGGACGGGTCCAGATGACCTCAAGGGCTGTCCAGCCCAAAGGTGAGGCGCGTGAAGGCTGGGCCATTTTCCGTGCTCTTTCTGACGTGATGGGCAAGACACTTCCATATGACACGGCTGACGCCCTGAGAGGCGTTTTGTGCGGCGCGGACGGCGAAAATACCGTATTCTCCGGGCTCGGCTTCGCGCCTGGCGTGCGGGGGATTGAGGCTCTGAAACAGCCAATGACGAGTGCGTCGACGACGCTGACGAGCGTCTCGTTTGGGGCAGTCGTAGATGATTTCTACATGACCAACCCGATCGCCCGTGCATCGAAGACAATGGCCGAATGTTCTGCGCTGGCCTCAGCGCTGGACACTCCGGTAGCAGCGGAGTAGGGCGGGCGCCATGAGCAACTACGTCGAGTCTTTCGGACAGCTTTGGGGGCCGCTTCTGGTCTTGGGGCAGATTGCCCTGTTCACCCTTGTCCTTCTGCTGTCGATTGCATTTCTTCTGCTGTTGGACCGTAAGGTCTGGGCAGGTGTGATGATGCGGAAAGGGCCTAACGTTGTCGGCCCGTTCGGTTTACTTCAGTCCTTTGCTGACTTCGGCAAATTCCTGATCAAGGAAATCGTCATTCCCGCAGGTGCCAACAAGACCGTTTTCATCATGGCGCCGATCCTCACCTGTACGCTCGCCTTCGCGTCATGGGCAGCCATTCCCGTCGCACCCGGTACGACCAGCGGAACAAGTTGGGTCATTTCAAACCTGAACGTTGGAATTCTTTATCTCTTTGCCATCAGTTCTCTGGGTGTCTACGGCATCATCATGGGGGGCTGGGCCTCCAACTCAAAATATCCGTTTTTGGGCGCGCTGCGTTCTGCGGCGCAAATGGTGTCCTATGAGGTTTCCATCGGCTTTGTGATCGTGACGGTGATCCTGCTGGTTGGGTCCATGAATCTGACCGATATCGTCAACAATCAGGATGGCGGTTTCTGGAACTGGCACGCTTTCAGCTTCCAGAATTTCCCGCTCATCATCGTGATGTTCCCGATGTTCGTGATCTTCTTCATCTCGGCGCTGGCTGAAACCAACCGCCCACCATTTGACCTTCCTGAAGCGGAATCCGAACTCGTGGCCGGCTATCAGGTTGAGTATGGCTCCACGCCGTACCTGCTCTTCATGCTAGGTGAGTATCTGAACATCGTTCTGATGTGCGCCATGATGACCATCCTGTTCCTTGGTGGCTGGCACGGTCCGATCCCGCTGGGTGAGGATTTCGTGCGCGATCACCCGTTCCTGAACGCCTTTGCTGGCCTGTTCTGGTTCATGTTCAAGATCCTTTTCTTCTTCTTCCTTTTCGCAATGGTGAAAGCCATTGTGCCCCGCTACCGCTATGACCAACTGATGCGTCTGGGCTGGAAAGTCTTCCTGCCGACGTCTCTGGTCGCTGTACTGATCGTGGCGGGATATGTCGCTTATATGGGAGTGCAGTCATGAGCCTCGCGCAAACCATACGCGGTGCACTGTTGACAGATTTCCTCGGGGCCTTTGTTGTGGCAACCCGGGAAATGTTCCGCCGCAAGGCAACCGTAAACTACCCGTTTGAGAAGAACCCGCTGTCTCCGCGGTTCCGGGGTGAGCATGCGCTGCGCCGCTATCCCAGCGGGGAAGAGCGCTGCATCGCCTGTAAGCTCTGTGAAGCGATCTGCCCGGCGCAAGCCATCACGATTGAGGCAGAGCCCCGCGCAGACGGTGCCCGGCGTACGACGCGCTACGACATCGACATGGTGAAATGCATCTATTGCGGCTTCTGCCAAGAGGCATGCCCGGTGGATGCAATCGTGGAAGGTCCGAACTTCGAATTCGCGACCGAAACACGCGAGGAGCTGTTCTATGACAAGGACCGTCTGCTCGCGAATGGCGACCGTTGGGAACGGCTGATCGCCAAGAATTTGGAACTCGATGCGCCTTATCGCTAGGGCGCTGTAAATTGAAACTCGTGGAGCCTTCGCTCCACCAAGAAGGGGGCCTAGAAGGGCTGTGGCAGTCTACGCTTTCTATCTGATCGCGCTGGTCGTGCTCGTCTCGGCATTGTCCGTGATCATGGCACGCAACCCGGTTCACTCCGTGTTGTGGCTGATCCTCGCATTCTTTTCATCTGCAGGCCTTCTGGTCCTGATCGGGGCGGAATTCCTCGCCATGCTTCTGGTCGTTGTCTATGTCGGCGCGGTGGCGGTGTTGTTCCTGTTCGTTGTCATGATGCTGGATGTGGACTTTGTTGAGCTCAAGCAGGGCACGTTGCGATACTGGCCCTTCGCGGTGCTGGTTGGTGTGATTTTTGCGGCCGAGATCGTGCTCGCGACCGTGTTCGGAACCACCACCAACGCTTCCACCTTTGATGCTTCACCGGGGGCTGCCACCAATACCGAGGCCATCGGCAAGGTGATGTACACGCAATATCTGCTGCTGTTCCAGATGGCGGGCATCATCCTCTTGGTAGCGATGATCGGTGCGATTGTGCTGACCCTGCGTCACCGCCCGGAAACGAAACGCCAGAACATTGCTAAACAAACTTCGCGCCGCCGCAGCGACGCCGTCGAACTGAAGGACCCCACACCGGGGCAAGGGATCTGAGACAATGGACCTTGGGCTTTCTCACTATCTTGCCGTGTCTGCGGCCCTGTTCACGATCGGGGTCGTTGGCATATTCGTGAACCGCAAGAACATCATCGTCATTCTCATGGCGATCGAGTTGATCCTGCTTTCCGTGAACCTGAACTTGGTCGCATTCTCGGTCTTTAACGGAACGATTACAGGGCAGATCTTCGCGATGCTGGTGTTGACGGTGGCTGCTGCTGAAGCGGCCGTCGGGCTTGCCGTTCTGGTCGTCTATTTCCGCAATCGCGGCGACATCTCTGTTGAGAGTGTCGACCTGATGAAGGGATAGATGGATGCTGCCTGATTTCCTTATTCTCTATATCGTCCTGGCGCCGGGGCTGATCGCTCTTACAGGGCTGGTCCACAAATTTATCGGCGACAAGCTCGTCATGACGCTGACGACGGCTGTTGTCCTGTCAGCTGGTGCCCTGTCGCTGTTCCAGTTGTTTGCCTATGTCGCTGGTCTTGGCGGTCACGTAGCAGGCGGTGAGGAACACCATGCCAGCCTGGTTGCGATGTCTACGGCTAGCGAGTTGAAGCAGCACATCATTACGCTAATGCCCTGGATTCATGTGGGTGAGTTCCAGGCAAACTGGGCAATTCGCGTCGATACGCTTTCCATCGTGATGATGGCAGTCATCACGGGTGTGTCGGGTCTCGTTCACCTCTATTCCTGGGGCTATATGAGTGAAGAGCCGCACAAAGCGCGTTTCTTCAGCTATCTGTCGCTCTTTACCTTCATGATGCTGATGCTGGTCACGGCAGACAACTTCATCCAGCTTTTCTTTGGCTGGGAAGGTGTGGGCCTCGCTTCTTACTTGCTCATCGGCTTCTGGTATCAGAACAAGGCGCCGAACGACGCTTCCATCAAGGCTTTCGTGACCAACCGTGTGGGCGACTTCGGCCTTGCACTGGGTATCATGGCAGTCTTCTATGTATTCAGATCTGTGGAGTTCGGCCCGGTTCTGGAAGCTGTGCGCCAGAATACGGCGGTTGTGCCGGTCGGCTTTACAGAAGCTTTCCCGGTACGCGAGCTGAGCATCTCTTTCCTTCACTGGAACCTGAATGCGCTCGAAGTCATCGGCGTACTGCTGTTCATCGGTGCGATGGGTAAGTCTGCGCAGTTCTTCCTGCACGTCTGGCTGCCGGACGCCATGGAAGGCCCGACGCCAGTTTCCGCCCTGATCCACGCCGCAACCATGGTTACGGCTGGTGTCTACCTCGTCTGTCTTCTGTCGCCGATCTACGAATATACGATCTATGCTGCAGGCATGATCACGATCGTCGGCGCAGTGACGGCACTTTATGCCGCTACGGTCGGCATGGCGCAGAACGACATCAAGCGCGTCATTGCCTACTCAACCTGTTCCCAGCTCGGCTACATGTTCTTTGCGGCAGGTGTTGGCGCCTATGAGGCGGCCATGTTCCACCTGTTCACGCACGCCTTCTTCAAGGCTCTGCTGTTCCTTGGTGCCGGCTCTGTCATTCACGGTATGCACCACGAACAGGACATGCGCAAAATGGGTGGTCTGGCGAAGTACATGCCGCTCACCTATGCCGCCATGATGATTGGTACAATTGCCATCATTGGCCTGGGTATCCCGCATACACAAATCGGTTTCTCCGGCTTCTTCTCGAAAGATGCCATCCTGGAGAGCGCGTTCGCTGGAGGCGCTGCTGAGGTCATGTTCGGCCAGTTGGCCTTCTGGTTCGGCATTATCGCGGCCTTCCTGACGAGCTTCTACTCCTGGCGGCTTATCTATATGACCTTCCACGGCCCAATGGCGTCGAAGGCTCATCATAACGAAGTGCACGACGAAGCAGACTCTCATGCGGACGACCATCTGGCAGCAGATGATCATCATGATCATGGCCACCATGGCGAGCCGCATGAGTCTCCGCTGGTCATGCTGGTGCCGCTTGCATTGCTTAGCATTGGCGCCATGTTCGCAGGTCTGTATTTCTACAATGCCTTCGTTGATCACAATAATGAGGCCTTCTGGGCGGGTGCGATTTATCGCTCGGTTGAGAACCATGTTCTGCACAATCGTCACGATGTGCCGGAATGGGTGATCTACGCACCTCTGATCGTCACGATTGCGGGCTTCCTGATTGCGACCTTCACGTACTACTTCAATCGTGGTGTCGGTAAGCGCATCGCCGACAGCGGTGGGCCACTCTACTCGCTGTTCTACAACAAGTGGTACTTCGACGAGATCTACCAAGCGACGCTGGTCCGTGGATCGGCTTTGCTCGGTAATCTCTTCTGGAAAGCCGACAAGAAGATCATCGACGGTCTTGGCCCTGATGGTGTGACTCATGTCACACAGGGTGCCGCCAAGCGTCTGTCCAAGATGCATACTGGCTATCTGTACCACTACGCATTTGTGATTATCGGCGCTGCACTCGTATTCGGTGGAATTATGTGGCTGCGCGCTGGAGGAGTTAACTAATGGGCGGTTTTCCCATTCTCTCGGCGATGACATTCCTGCCGTTGGCAGGAGCGTTGATCATCATGGTCGTGCGTGCGGCTACAGCGGGCAGCCGGGATGAGACCCAGGCAGGTTCTGAAGGGCGCACGGCCCTCATGGCAGGTTTGATTATTTCCGGCGCGACCTTCCTGGTCTCACTTGCCGCGTTTGCCTATTACAATCCGGCTGAGCCTGGCTATCAGCTTGTTGAGCAATATCGCTGGTACCAGAATATCAGCTACAAGATGGGCGTGGACGGTCTGTCAATCACGCTGATCCTGCTGACAACCTTCCTGACGCCGATATGTCTTCTCGCGAGTTGGAACTCGATCAACAAGCGCGTCACAGAATATGTCGTCGCTTTCCTGGTGCTTGAGACCTTCATGATCGGAGTGTTCACCGCGCTGGATCTGGTGCTGTTCTATATCTTCTTCGAAGCAGGCCTCATCCCGATGTTTCTGATCATCGGTATCTGGGGCGGTCCGGACAAGATCTATGCGGCGTTCAAATTCTTCCTCTACACGCTGATCGGTTCTCTCTTCATGCTGGTGGCCGTGGTCTACATGTACCAGGCTGCAGGCAGCTCTGACTTTGAAGTTCTTGAGAGCTACGAATTCGCGCGCAATGCACAGACTTGGCTGTGGCTTGCCTTCATGGCGTCGTTCGCCGTCAAATTGCCTATGTGGCCCGTGCATACATGGCTTCCAGATGCGCACGTACAGGCGCCAACAGCTGGGTCCGTCGTACTGGCCGGCGTTTTGCTGAAGATGGGCGGATATGGCTTCTTGCGCTTCTCGCTGCCCATGTTTCCGGACGCCAGCCATCTCTTCCAGCCGGTCATGTTCGCGCTGGCCGTCGTGGCAATTGTCTACACTTCGCTCGTCGCGTGGCGTCAGACAGACATGAAGAAGCTGATTGCGTACTCATCCGTCGCGCACATGGGCTTTGTGACGCTTGGCGTGTTCTCGTTCAACGAAGCCGGTGTGCAGGGTGCCATCTTCCAGATGCTCAGCCACGGTATCATTTCCGGCGCGCTGTTTCTGATTGTCGGCGTTGTTTATGATCGCATGCACACACGTGAGATTTCCGCTTATGGCGGTCTTGTTCACCGCATGCCGATTTACGCAACGCTGTTCATGCTCTTCACCATGGCCAATGTCGGTTTGCCAGGTACGTCAGGCTTCATCGGTGAGATTCTTACCATGGTCGGCGGTTTCCAGGCCTCCACATGGGCCGCCTTTGGCGCCGCGCTTGGGGTGATCTTCTCTGCCGTATACATGCTGACCCTGTATCGTCGTACCGTGTTTGGCCAGATCACGAATCCCAAGCTGAACGCCATCAAGGACATGAACCTGATCGAATTGATCTGCATTGTGCCATTGGCCCTGCTGACCATTCTGTTCGGTGTTGCACCCAATCTCATTTTCAACATTACTGAAGGCTCGGCGCTGCGTGTGCTGAACCTGATGGCAGGAGGCTGACCTCTCATGCTGGATTACACTGCCATGATCCTTGCAATCGGGCCTGAACTCTGGCTCGCAGCGACTGCTCTGATCGGTGTGCTTCTCGGCGCCGTTCTGAAGGACAAGTTCAACGCGTTTGCCTTCAAGTTCGGTGCGCTGGTTCTGTTTGCGGCCGCGGCATTCTCTCTGATGAATTATCAGGGCGGAGAAGCCTTCAATGGCCTGGTGCGCACCAATACCTTTGTGAACTTCGCCAAGTTTGTAAGCTATGCGATTGGCGGCGTCACATTGATGATGTCCGAAGGCTTCCTGAAGCGTCACAACACAATTCGCTATGAATATGCCCTGCTGACGATCTTCGCCAGCCTTGGCATCGGGATGACGCTCTCTGCGGCTGACTTGATGACTCTCTATATGGGCGTCGAGACGCTCAGCCTGTCTTCCTATGTGATGGCCGCGTTCCACCGCGACTCCATTCGCTCCTCTGAAGCCGGTCTGAAATATTTCGTCCTTGGCTCGCTGGCGTCCGGCATGCTGCTTTATGGTGCCTCGCTGGTCTATGGTTTCGCAGGATCTACTGAGTATGTGGCCATTGCAGCCGCTGAACCTTCTGTCGGAATGATGTTCGGCATGGTCCTTATGATCGTCGGCCTGGCGTTCAAGGTCTCCGCCGCTCCGATGCACGTGTGGACACCGGATGTTTATGAAGGTTCACCGACACCGGTTGCAGCCTTCTTTGCAACTGCTCCGAAAATGGCTTCCATGGTTGTGTTCGCGAATGTGATGTACACCGTATTCGGTGGCATCATCGAGCAATGGCAAATGATCCTGTCGATCATCGCAGGCCTATCCATGATCATTGGGTCACTTGGCGCCCTGACGCAGACGAACATCAAGCGACTGCTCGGCTATTCCTCGATTGCCAATATCGGCTATGCACTTGTGGCTGTGGCTGCCGGGCAGGAATTTGGGGCGGGACCTCTGCTCGTCTTTATGACCTTGTATGTCATTGCTTCGCTCGGCCTGTTTGCAGGCGTGCTGTCCATGCGCCGCAAAGGCGGTATGGTTGAAGGCATCAATGAATTGGGCGGCCTGATGCGCAAGCGTCCATGGCTGGCGATTGCCCTGTCTGTCTTGATTTTCTCCATGGCCGGACTGCCACCCTTCGGCGGCTTCTTCGGGAAGTGGGAGGTGCTGAATGCCGGTCTGGATGCAGGGCTGTTACCACTTGCAGTTATTCTGGTGCTCGCATCCGTTGTGTCGCTTGGCTACTATCTGCGCCTGATCAAGATCATGTGGTTTGATGAGCCGACTGAGAAGTTCGAAGCAATTGATGGCTCTGTAACCTTTACGGTCATCGCATCGGCGGTGCTGACGGGTGTTGTGTTCCTGATCTTTATCTACCAGCTGTCAGGTTGGGCCGGGAACGCCGCTGCGGGTCTGGCGATTTGAGTTTCGACTGGCCCGTCTATCATCTGGGCGTCATAGACAGCACGAACACGGAAGCCCAGCGCCGTGCCAGAGCTGGCCAGATCGAGAACTGCTGGCTGGTTGCTGAAGCGCAGACCGCAGGCCGGGGACGTTTGCAGCGTCCTTGGCTGTCGTCTTCCGGGAACCTGTTTTCCACCGCATTCTTCCGTGAGCCGGGAGGTATCTCTATCGCGGCGCGGCTGCCTTTTGCGACAGCTCTCGCCGTGTCCGACACGGCGGCTATTGTTGTACCGAGTGCGCCGGTCAGGCTAAAATGGCCAAATGATGCGCGCGTCGATCAGGCGAAGCTTTCCGGCATTCTGATCGAGACAGGCGGGCAGGGACAGGATTTCTGGGTTGCCGCCGGCATAGGCATCAATGTGGCCGAAAGTCCTGAAGGCACAGGCCAGGCTGCGACCTGCATTCATGCGCTGAGGGGAGACACGCTGGTTAGCGCAGAAGACGTGCTTAGCGTTCTCAGGAAAACTTTTGCGCATCGCCTGCAACAGGCACGGCATAGTTTTGCCCCCATTCGCGAAGACTGGCTGAAAGTGGCGGAAGGTCTGGGGCAGACCGTTCGGGTCAATGTCTCTGATAGTTCCATAGAGGGCATTTTCGAGGATATGGCCGAGGATGGGGCCCTTATTCTGCGATTGCCCAATGGGGAACGGCAGATGATAAGGGCGGGGGATGTCTCCCTGATAGGAAGGACATAGATACATGCTGTTGGCGATCGACGTTGGTAACACCAATACGGTTTTTGGTATTCATGACGGTGAGAACTGGATCAATCAGTGGCGCAGCGCGACGGACGCGACCAAAACCGCAGATGATCACGCCGCGTGGTTGTGGCGTCTTGCCGATATGTACAAGGTCGACCTGCACCAGATCAAAGGCTGCGTGATTTCTACCGTTGTGCCACAAGCGCAGTTCAACTTCCGGAATCTGGCGCGCCGCTATCTTGAAATTGAGCCTATGTTCATTGGGGATCCTCAGCTCAAGACAGGTGTTGAGGTCCGTATTCACCGGCCGGAACAGGTCGGTGCTGACCGGATTGTCAGTGCGCTAGGTGCCCATGTAAGCTATCCGGGCAATCTGATCGTGATCGACAGCGGCACGGCAACCACGTTTGATGTCGTCTCGGAAGATGGTGGCTTTGAAGGCGGTATCATTTCCCCCGGTATCAACCTCTCGGTCCGCGCGCTGCACGACGCCGCGGCCCAGCTGCCAAGGATCGCCATTCAGCGTCCGCAGCATGTTATTGGCCAGGATACTGTAAGTGCCATGCAGTCAGGCGTGTTCTGGGGGTATATTGATCTGATTGATGGGCTCGTCCGTCGCATCAAGGCCGAATATGGAAAACCCATGCAGGTTGTCGCGACGGGAGGTGTTGCCTCCCTCTTTGAAGGCGCCAGCGAAACTATAGATCATTATGATCAGGATATTACGATCCGCGGCCTCCTGGAAATTTATCGTCGAAACAGTTGAGATTTATGGCAGATACAGAAGACATCGCAAACGAACTGGTCTTCCTGCCAGTAGGTGGGTGTGAAGAGATAGGCATGAACCTCAATGCCTATGGCTATGGGCCCGCCCATGATCGCAAATGGATTCTGGCGGATCTTGGCGTGACATTCGGCTCTCTGGATACGCCCGGCATTGATCTGATCTGCTCAGACCCATCCTTTCTGGTGGGAGAGAAGATCGAGGCGATCTTCCTGACGCACGCGCACGAAGACCATATCGGTGCCGTCGGCCTTCTGTATCCGCGACTGCAGACAAAGGCGCCGATCTACGCAACGCCCTTCACAGCGGAATTGGTGCGCACCAAAATGGAAGAGCGGGGCGTCGATACGTCTGTTCTCAAACCGGTCGCTCTAGGCGGCACAGTTAAGGCAGGTCCTTTCGAGGTAACCTATGTGACGCTGACGCACTCCATCCCTGAGCCGAATGCCCTGGCCATTCGCACGCCAGCCGGGATCATCCTGCACACAGGGGACTGGAAAATTGACCCGTCGCCACAGATTGGTTCGAAGACCGATATCAAGGCGCTGACGGCGCTCGGCGACGAAGGCGTCCTCGCCATGGTCTGCGACTCCACGAACGTTTTTGAAGAGGGCGAGTCCGGATCAGAAGAATCCGTACGCGAGGGGCTGATCCAGCTGATCGCCAGCCAGCGTCAGGCTGTGGCGGTGACGACATTTGCGTCCAATGTCGCGCGTGTGAAATCCGTCATTGAAGCTGCAGAGCTGGCTGGGCGTGCTGTGTGTCTGGTTGGCCGCAGCATGCATCGCATCACGGATGCCGCGAAGGCTGTCGGCATTCTGCCTCCTACGCTGGAATTCGTGGACGAGGCTGACGCCTCGCAAATTCCGGCAGAGCACATTCTCTATCTATGTACGGGTAGCCAGGGGGAGCCGCGGGCAGCCCTGACGCGCATTGCACGCCAGGACCATCGCAACATTTCCCTGCATCAGGGGGACACTGTGATCTTCTCGTCCCGGCTTATTCCGGGAAACGAGAAGGGCATCTTCCAGCTTCAGAACTCTCTGGCGGATCAGGGCGTCCGGGTGATTACGCCGCGCATGGTACCTGAGAAGATCCACGTATCGGGTCACCCCTGCCGGGATGAACTGAAACGCATGTACCAGTGGGTGCGTCCGCGCATTGCCGTGCCTGTGCATGGGGAGCGGCGCCACATTATGGAGCATGCCATGTTTGCGAAGTCGCTTCAGGTTCCTGAAGCGGTAGCACCGCGCAATGGAAGTCTTGTCCGCCTGGCTCCCGGCGAAGCAGAGATTGTAGATCTTGTTCCTGCGGGCCGCCTCTATCTGGATGGCAACAAGCTGGTGCCGGAAGGCGCGCAGGGCATTGATGAGCGTCGCAAACTGTCCTGGGGCGGCATTGTCTTTGCCTCTCTCACGCTAGACGATGATGGAGACGTTCTCGATGGCCCGGTCATTGTGACCAAAGGGTTGTCTGAGGGGGATGGCCGTCTGGCGGATGAGAGTATCGAGCCATTGGAGATTGCCGCCGAGGATGCCATCAACAAGCTGAAGCGCCGGGATCGTATGGACGATGATAATGTCGAACGCGTGATTGGCCGCGCGATCCGCAAGGCATGCCTTGCAGCTTTCGGGCATCGGCCCATTATTGAAGTGATTGTATTACGGAGTTGATCACCATGTCTGAATTCAAAATCGGCCCCCTGAACCATGTCGGCGTTGCTGTGCCGGATCTTGAAGAGGCATGTGAAACCTACCGAACGCTCTATGGCGCGACAGATATTACCACGCCGTTCGACATGCCGGAGCAGGGCGTCAAGGTCTGCTTCGTCAATCTACCGAACAGCCAGATTGAGCTTATAGAGCCGCTCAACGAAGAGTCGCCGATCCATAATTTCATTCAGAAAAACCCCAACGGCGGGCAGCATCATGTCTGCTTTGAGGTGGATGACATCCATCAGGCTGTAGAAGAAATGGGCAAGCGCGGAGCGACTGTTCTGGGCAAGCCCCGCATTGGCGCTCACGGAACGCTGATTGTCTTCGTGCATCCGAAGAACTCCAACGGCGTTCTGATCGAGCTGATGGAAACCCCCGAGGGGCATCACTGATGACCATCACAAGTGCCCTGGTCGTTTTCACGATTTGCTGGTGGCTCTGCTTTTTTGTGGCGCTGCCGATTGGCGTGCGGGGACAGTGGGAAGATGATTCCACCATCCCAGGCACCGAAGAGGCAGCTCCCAAGCATCCCATGCTGGTCAAAAAAGCAATATGGGCTTCTGCTGGGGCTGCCGTCCTGACAGCAATCGCCGCGGTGGTCGTGCCACGCCTTCTTGCGCAATAGGCGCGGCTGCGGCTAGGTGAGCCACGTTTAGTGCGTGATCACGGAGATTCCATGCGTCTTTCGAAGTATTTCCTTCCGGTTTCAAAGGAAGCGCCGTCAGATGCGGCGATTGCCTCCCATCAGCTGATGCTGCGCACGGGGATGGTCCGCCAGAACGGGGCGGGCATCTATACATGGCTGCCGCTCGGCCTGAATGTTCTGAAGAAGATCGAGCAGATCGTCCGGGAAGAGCTGAACCGGGCCGGGGCCATCGAAATCCTGATGCCGACCCTGCAACAGGCTGACCTCTGGAAAGAGTCCGGCCGCTATGAGGCTTACGGCAAGGAGATGCTGCGCATTACCGATCGCCATGACCGGGAAATGCTTTACGGCCCTACCAATGAAGAGCTCGTGACCGATGTGTTCCGAAGCTATGTCAAAAGCTACAAGCAATTGCCGCTGAATCTCTATCATCAGCAATGGAAATTCCGCGATGAGATCCGGCCGCGCTTTGGTGTGATGCGGGGACGTGAATTCCTGATGAAGGATGGCTATTCCTTCGACCTTGCGCCTGAAGAAGCGCGCCACTCATACAACCGCATGTTCTGTGCTTATCTGAACGCGTTTGCGCGGATGGGCCTGACGGCTGTTCCAATGCGGGCAGATACAGGCCCTATTGGCGGCGATCTGAGCCACGAATTCATCATCCTGGCTGATACGGGCGAAAGCGCCGTCTTTTGCGATAAGGTGCTGCTGGAAATGCCGGCGCCGGGCGCGGATCTCGATTTTGATGCGGACCTGACCGCCGAAGTCGAGAAGCGCACGCAGTATTATGCTGCGACCGATGAGATGCATGACGAGGCCGCCTTTGCCGAACTGCCGGAAGAGCGGCAGGTGTCAGCGCGCGGCATCGAAGTGGGCCATATCTTCTATTTTGGTACCAAGTATTCTGAGCCCATGAACGCCATGGTTCAGGGGCCGGATGGACAGATGGTGCCTGTAGAAATGGGCAGCTATGGCATCGGCGTGTCCCGGCTCGTCGGCGGTATTATTGAGGCTTGTCATGATGAGAACGGCATCGTCTGGCCTGAGGCGGTGGCGCCTTTCCAGGTTGGCCTGATCAATATGCGCGTTGGTGACGAGGCTTGCGACAATGCCTGTAATCAGGCCTACACGGCGCTGACAGATGCTGGCATCGATACGCTTTATGACGACACGGAAGATCGCGCTGGCGCGAAGTTCGCGCGAATGGACCTGATCGGGCTACCTTGGCAGATTGTGATTGGTCCGCGGGGCTTGGCGAATGGGGTTGTTGAGGTGAAGAACCGCAAGACCGGTGAGAAAACCGAATTGGCCATGGCGGATGCTCTGGCAATGGTGCGTCCATCATGAGCGAGCTGTCTTCCGCCGCGACGCCCTTTGGCAAGCTGGAGCGCACCCTGGCGTGGCGTTACCTGCGTGCGAAGCGTGAGCATGGCGGAGCCAGCCTGATCTCCATCATTTCCTTTGTGGGGATTTTCTTCGCGGTTGCCGCGCTGATCATCACCATGTCCATCATGAGTGGTTTCCGCGCCACATTGCTGGATGCGCTGCTGGGTGGCCAGCCGCATGTCTATGGGGTGGTGGCGTCCTATACGGAAGAAGAAGCCGAGCAGATTGCTGATACGATCAGCAAGATTAAAGGCGTGTCGAGTGTCTCTCCCTATATCGAGGAATATGTGCTCGTCACAGCCAATGGCCGGAAAACCGGGGCTGCCGTGCGGGCCATTCGTCAGGAAGACCTGGCCACTATGCCGTTCCTGAAGGATGGGGGTAAAGCAGCTATTGAGGCTGGTTTCGGGGAAGGCCGCAATGGTGGTGATGTCATCATGATTGGGGCGTTCCTGGCGGCAGGCCGGGAAGGCTTGGGTGTCAAACCCGGTGATAAAGTCGAGATTATCACCTCCCAGACCAATGCGGGTCCGATGGGCTCCACACCGCGCAGCAAGGCCTATACAGTCGGAGATGTGTTCAAGACAGGCAGTGTGGAACTGGACAGGCTCTACATTTTCATGCCGATGGATCAGGCACAGATACTCTTCCAGTC
>Ga0070726_10002217_pt1 | contig 17811 bp, 15 predicted proteins | sample tdAd471_FD_67275 | JGI IMG/M metagenome (GOLD analysis project Ga0070726, IMG submission 67275) | Marine sediment microbial communities from the Atlantic coast under amendment with organic carbon and nitrate - tdAd47.1 | ecosystem: Environmental > Aquatic > Marine > Coastal > Sediment | place... | reverse complement strand
TCCGCGGACGAACGTGCCTATCGTTGTAAATACTGCAGCTCAGGCGATGCCACGAGTCGAGGTCGGGAAGGCTTCCACCTCCTCATGATCCTCATTTGCCGCGTCTTCCGTGACGCGTCGATGCGACGTCTCAACCGGCCGGCCATAGAGGAATCCCTGCCCATACTCACAGCCAATTCCCTTCAGGAAGCTGACATGCGCGTCATCCTCGATGCCCTCCGCCGTCACCTTCAGGCCCAGATTGTGCGCCAGTGTCGTCACCGTCCGCACGATCGTGTCAGAGGCCTCGTCATTGCCCAGCCGGACGACGAAGCTCTTGTCGATCTTCAGCTTGTCAAAGGGCAGTTCGCTCAAATGCCGCAAGCTGGAATAGCCCGTACCGAAATCATCCAGAGAGATGCGGATGCCCTGGCTCTTAAGCTTCATCACCATGGCGTGCGCAGCCTCGAAATTCGCGACCAGCGCAGTCTCGGTGATCTCGACCTCCAGCCGGCCCGGCGCAACACCTGTCTCAGTCAGCGTCGCCAGGATCTGCTCGGCCAGCCAGTCATCGTTCAGCTGCAAAGACGACAGATTGATCGCCATCGTCATATGTGGCGGCTTGAGACGCAGCACGAGACAGCCCTTCCTCAGTATCTGCAGGAACAGGCGCGAGATCAGGCCCGACTGTTCTGCAATCGGAATAAACTCCTCCGGCATCAACAGGTTGCCATCTGAGGCGCGGCAGCGCGCCAGCGCTTCAAAGCCAATGACTTCACCGGTCTCCAGATCTATGATCGGCTGGAAGTAAGGCTCCATACGGTCATCGATGATCGCACTGCGCAGCTCGCTTTCGATCATCGCGCGCCGCTTGGCAGCCTCTTCCATGCCCGGCTCGTAGAAAGAGATTGAAACGCCGCCTTTGTTCTTGTCGCGATACATGGCGACATCTGCGCGGCTGAGCAAGCCCTCCTCACCGAGGTGTTCATCATCGGTTTGCGACACGCCAATGCTTGCGCCGACAGAGCAGACGACATGCTCCAGCTCAAACGGCGCATTGAAAATGCCCGGCAACTGGTTGATCACATCACTGATCGGCGGGTGGTAAGCAGAGCCCTTCAGGATCACCACAAACTCGTCACCGCCCATACGGCACACCATGCCCAGATCGCCCACCAGATCAACCAGCCGCTCACTGACAGCCACCAGCAGCAGGTCGCCGGCATTGTGGCCATGCAGATCATTCACGCCCTTGAAGCGGTTGAGGTCCACGCCGACAATAGTGACCGGCGTTGTGGAAGCATTCTTTAGTAACTTCTTCAGATGGCTCATGCCCTTGCGGCGATTGGCCAGGCCGGTCAGCGGGTCGTGCAGCGCAATGCGCTCAGTTGCTTTCTCGGCCTCCTTGCGGGCATTGATTTCCTGACGCATTTCCTGGGCCCGCCTGACCATGAAGATCAGCATGGCGAGCGGCATGATCATCATGACGACGAGCATTTCGTCGATTTCCCATGACTCATGCGTGTCAGAAAAATTCACAACATATTCAAATGCTTCGGTCACAACGGCCGCGATAAACAGCAATATGGCCGAGACGGTGAGGATCACGGCATCGCGGCGGGCCCGCCTTTGAGCGGCCTCAATCTTCTCTTTCACCCGATGCGGCATAGAGAGCAGCCCTTCCAGAATAAGTGCCGCAAGGTAAGCAGGAAGGGTAAATTCGGCGTTAGGCACATAGGCGCAATTGCTTGCAAATCAGGACCCAGCTGCAAAAGCCCGCTCAGGCGAGGTCCAGCGCCCGCAGCACTGCGCCCTGATCGAAATAGGGCCGTTCGCAGATGATCCGGTCACTGCCGGGCGCGAACTCGAAACTTGCGGCCATGCGCACACGGAAGCTCCGCCCCGTCGGCGCGATCTCCCTGTCCCCTACTCTCAGGGGGCCGGTATGTGTGCCGGTCAGCCAGAATTCGACCAGCACCGTATTGGCCGCCTCGTCAGCCGCGATGGAGATGATCTCATTGTCCTGGTCCGGAAAGGGCGTGCGCGACAGCTCGAAATAGCGCCGCACCGCCGCCTCCCCATCAAACACCTGCCCGCCGCCATGCATCTCGTACCGCGGATGCTCAAACGTCGCGATCACCGCATGCCAATCATGCGTCACCTCAAGCGCCATATGATTGCGAACATTTTCTATGCGGGCGGTAGTGAGGGGATTCATGGTGTTTCCTCCAGTCGGGTAGCTATCCCGTAACAGCATATGCCGCTTCAATCGCGCTGCCGTCAGACTCGCTATATCAATCTGCGGCCTTGCTTTTTCCATGTAAACGGGATTTTCTGTGGTTAACAGGGGCGCGTCATGGAAATTATCAAGCCGGAAAGGAAGCTATACCCATTGGTATGGCGCTGGCTTAACTCGCAGTTCTCCCATTCGGAACTGGTTCCCAGTTTCCCGGGAAGGGCTCAGATTTTCACGTCCAATACATCTCAAGCACCCGCAATTGATGGCGGCTACTGGTCAAGGCCAGACTTGGCAGCAATGCTATATTCCCGTGCTCGGTTCGTCCCAACTCTGACAGCATCTCTCTATACATTTGAGATCAAGACATCGGACGGCATATCAGACTCTTCCGTATACGAGGCGGTAGCTCACAAACGTTACGCCAATTACTCAGTCCTCGTTTGGCAGGCCGAACCGAAGGACACAAGAAACAACGGCATCTTCGAATTATGCAAATATCATGGTGTGGGCGCCGTCACCGCGGAAGACCCATCAAATCCGCACGACTATGTCGTACATGTCGCTGCAGAGCGCTCCGAAGTTGATCCATTTGTTATTGATCAATTCGTAGATCGTCGGTTCCCCCGCGAAACGCGGATGAATATGGAAAAGTGGCTCCAGGAGATGGGCTGGAAAGCGATACCCCGGGAGGGCATCATTTGAAGAAGATCGCGATAGCCAACATGAAAGGTGGGGTGGGCAAGTCTACCTCTGCCATGATGTTGGCAGACGTCCTGTCACATCATTACGAGAAGCGCGTTTTACTCATCGATTGCGATCCGCAGTCTAATTTGAGCCAAATGATCTTGAGTTTTCCGGGGTTGAAGAGTTCAAAGGCAGCGGGCTGCACAATCACCGACTGGGTAGAAAGCTTTGGCAATGGGACAATGCTGGGGCACAGCCCCACCCCTGACATCGATGCCGCCAGAACGATCCAGTCGAATGTATCCGCATTGGAAAGCCTTCGAATGAACAATCCACGCCGCAGGAGCGGACAGATTTCCATTTGGGCTGCGACACCAGATCTCCGCTTCGCAGAATTGGCTTTCGACCATCTCTACTTCGTCGCGGGCGACAGGGCGTCTCCTCGCAATGCACTGAATGCGCTTTTGCAGGATGCTCTGGCCTCCGTTGAGTCACAATTTGATTATGCCATTTTTGACTGCCCACCCGGCTTCTCCACTCTCAGCCAATCTGCGCTTCTTCAAGCTGACCTCATCTTGTCCCCTCTCAATATTGACAGGGTATCTCTCTGGAGCCTGATGAATTTCTGGAAGCAGGGCCTTGAAGAAACGCTCTCACTTGGCGTTACCCGCAGGTACGCCTTCCTGACAATGGTCGCGGGCGGGCATGGAGCCAAGCGGGAGAAATTGAAACTGAGAGAAGACCTCAGACGCTTCGCAGGCACATCAGTGCTGGAAACCGAAATTCCCTTCTCGGTCCAGGCTCTGCGATTTGTCCGGCGCGTAGACGAGCAATCCTATACCACGTTCAACCACAAATATGGCGGCATAAGAAAGACTGTAGAGAGTTTCGGCAATGAAGTTCTAAACTTGGTCTACTGACGATATGGAGTTCACACATGACGCACAATGAAATTGACGCCCAGAAGGCAATCAACGGTTTCCTCGCAGCCATTCGAGACGCAGCGGCAGAGAACCCGGCATTCAGAGCCAGACTTATCGAGGCCATGCAAGTTACAGTTCTCTATGAGGGGCAGGAACAGTTTCAAGGGGCGAACCCAGCCGTGCAGGCGGCCCGCTGGTCCAAGGATGCTTTCTGTCGAATCTGGAGCAGTGCAAAAGTCACCGAATTGAGAGCCGCTCTCAAGGAAAATGATCTGGCGACCGCAACAGATATGAAGGGTATGAGGAAGAACGATCTCGTCGAACTCCTTTATAAACGCGCATTATCACGCGCTGAGGAATTGCGTCTGGCATAACCACCTCCGAACACAACAAGAACACCCTAGACAGGTCCCCTCCCCTGCACCATATCTGGCGGATGGCTCCTCCCCCTCCTTCCAAGGGCGTTTCTGAAGCGCCCAGCGTGTTCTCGCTTGATGGCTTCGCCCGCGATGCGGCCGGGGCCCTGCCCTCTGACAACTGGACCCCTCACCGGCCGGACCGTGACTGGGTCAAGCTGGAAGGCGGCAAGCGCTTCAAGGTGCATTCCGAATATGAGCCGGCGGGCGACCAGCGCACCGCCATCCCCGAACTCGTCGACGGCATCCAGGCCGGCGAGCGTGACCAGGTCCTCCTCGGCGCGACCGGCACCGGCAAGACCTTCACCATGGCCAAGATCATCGAGGCGACCCAGCGCCCGGCCCTGATCCTCGCGCCGAACAAGACCCTCGCCGCCCAGCTCTATGGCGAATTCAAGTCCTTCTTCCCGGAAAACTCGGTCGAGTATTTCGTTTCATACTATGATTATTACCAGCCGGAGGCCTATGTGCCGCGGTCGGACCTCTACATCGAGAAGGAATCCTCCATCAACGAGGCGATTGACCGGATGCGCCACTCGGCCACCCGCGCCATTCTGGAACGCGATGACGTGATCATCGTCGCCTCCGTCTCGTGCATTTACGGCATCGGCTCGGTCGAGACCTACACCTCGATGACGTTCAAGCTGGAAGAGGGCCAGCGCATTGATCCGCGCGCTGTGGCCGAACAGCTGGTCGCCAATCAGTATACGCGCAATGACATGAACTTCGTGCGCGGCACCTTCCGCGTGAAGGGCGATGTCGTGGACATCTTCCCCGCCCACTATGAGGACCGCGCCTGGAAGCTCTCCTTCTTCGGCGACGAGCTGGAAAGCATCACAGAGTTTGACCCCCTCACCGGCCGCACCATGCAGCGCATGCCGGCCATCAAGATCTACGCCAACAGCCACTATGTGACGCCCCGGCCGACGCTGAACCAGGCGATTGAGAAGATCAAGGCGGAGATGAAAACCACGGTCGCCCATTTCGAAAAGCACGGCAAATTGCTGGAGGCCCAGCGCATCCAGCAGCGCACGCAATATGACCTCGAAATGCTCGCCGCCACCGGCAGCTGCAACGGCATCGAGAACTATTCCCGCTACCTCACCGGCCGCAAGCCGGGCGACCCGCCGCCGACCATGTTCGAATACCTGCCCGACAATGCCCTTGTCTTCACCGATGAGAGCCACCAGACCGTGCCGCAGATCGGCGCCATGTACAAAGGGGACTTCAGCCGCAAGTCGACGCTGGCCGAATATGGCTTCCGCCTCCCCTCCTGCCTCGACAACCGGCCGCTGAAATTCGAGGAATGGGACGCCATGCGCCCGCAGACGGTGCACGTCTCCGCCACGCCCGGCAGCTGGGAGCTGGACCGCACCGGCGGCGTGTTCACCGAACAGGTCATCCGCCCCACCGGCCTGATCGACCCGCCGGTCGAGGTGCGCCCCGTCTCGAAGGATGGCGCCAACCAGGTGGATGATGTCATGGCCGAGGTGAAGGAGGTTGCCGCCAAGGGCTATCGCAGCCTGATCACCACGCTGACGAAAAAGATGGCGGAAGACCTGACGGAATTCCTCAATGATCATGGCGTGCGCGTGCGCTACATGCACTCTGACATCGACACGATTGAGCGGATCGAGATCATCCGTGATCTGCGCCTGGGCGAGTTTGACGTGCTGGTCGGCATCAATTTGCTGCGCGAGGGGCTGGACATTCCGGAGTGTGGTTTTGTCGGCATCCTGGATGCGGACAAGGAGGGCTTCCTCCGCTCAGAGACGAGCATGGTGCAGACCATTGGCCGCGCGGCGCGGAATGCCGATGCGCGGGTTGTGCTCTATGCGGACAAGATCACCGGCTCCATGCAGCGCGCGATGGACGAGACAGAGCGCCGCCGCACCAAGCAGATCGCCTATAATGAAGAGCATGGCATCACGCCGACCACGATCAAGCGCGCCGTTGCCGATATTCTGGGAGAGCTCGGCGAGAAAAAGGATGGCGCCCCGAAAGCGCGCGGACGCGGCAAGGATACGGGCAAAGGCCGTGGCCGCGGCGTCAAGGAAACAAAGGCCTTGCCACTTGCGGGCGAAAGCGGGCACAATCTCAAAGCCGCCATCGCGGACCTGGAAAAACAAATGCGCGAAGCCGCCGCGAATCTGGAATTCGAAGAAGCTGCGCGTTTGCGGGACGAGGTGAAGCGGCTTAGGGAGGAGGAACTGGGACTTTGACATCTCACCTCCAAGCGTAGCTGGAGGCAAGAATGACATCTTTGCAACCGATAGCCTTTTCCCAAGCCTATGGGATCAGTTCCCAAGCGATGATGAAGGCAAAGGTCTTCGATCCGCTATTGAACGCGGATACAAAATTGTTTGTCGATCCGCTTCTTCTTCCCATCAGCAGCGCTGAAGAAATTTCGGATCAAGCCTCTGACTTGTTCCAAGACCACTTTTCGAATGTCTTCAAGCTTCTTAGCCATTCAAAAAGGACAGATGACGTCGCATGGAAAGGTGCAAAGGCACTTCTCGATTACAAAGAAGTTCCATACACATGCATAGGATACGGATCCTCTTCTATTCGAGGCTCCTCGCTCTCGGAAGAGAAAAAATCCGATATTCTTGAGTTAGCGAAGGAAATTGCCGATCTAGGCGTTATCGACCCATACTTACTACCGCTTTTGAGTCTTTTGGAACCGGGGATCGGCCCTGACAATATAAGCGACATGGTGACAGGTATCGCCTACCCAGCCATATGTGCGTTTACAGAAAATACTTGCAAGGAACTGAAAGTACCTCTCGAGGAATTCTATCTAGATGGCAAGAAATATCAGCTTCCACGAAACTTGGCACAGAGGGACAAGAACATGCCCGTCCTACTTCTGCCGCTCGACATTCTAAAACACCTTCCCGTCGCAAGCGACTGGAACGATGTTTGTGACATTGCCACTCAAAACGAAGATTTGCGCAGGCAGGTCAACCAGAGAATCGGACAGATTTTTCGTGATACGGCGTTAACTGAACAAGAAAAAGCTCGGGCGCGCGTTGCAATTTTTAGAAACAAAGCCGCGCTCGAACTAATCGCGGAAGCGCTCAAATCAAAAAGTCTAAAACCATACGACTTCACACGAGATCCTCACGGTTTTCTGCTATTGCAAGCGATTTCAGACAGCCTTCCAAAGCAAGTTCCGCTACAAGCAGTTGCAGCTAATCTTAAAACTCCCAAAGACACCGTTGTAGCAATCTTGGATCAGTTCAAGCTTCTTATTGAAAAGCACGGTTACTGGAAGGAGCTATGGACCGGAGAGCGTTTCAAGAACGAGTCGGCATTGCAGCGAATGCTTTATCTCGTTGCATATTCATATGCCGAAGCGAATGATTTGGATGTTTCCCCAGAAGTCGATTTGTCCTCTGGACGAATCGACTTCAAATTCAGCAAGGGAGCGGACAAAATTATTGTAGAGATCAAGAAATCGTCTAACGGGCACCTGGTGTCCGGCGTCAGATCACAACTGCAATTCTATTGCCAAGCTGAAAATTCAAAACTCGGATATTATCTAGTAGCGGACCATTCCGACAAGCAAGACACGTGGCTACAGAAGCTGGTCGACGAAGCCAATGCGGTCCGCAAAGAGACTAAGATAAACATAGAAATTTTCGTCATTGATGCCAATAAGCAGTCACCCCCAAGCAAAGGCGGCGGGCGGAAAAAAACTAAGAAAAAGAACTGAACACATAAACCTAGGGTGGGTTGAGGCGGAGCCGACACCCACCGTTCGGGAGCGCGGCAAGGAATTTGGTGCGTATCGGCGGAAACCGAGCGCCTCGGCCTCATCTACAACCTTTGGGGCTGGTAGCAGTCGTCGGCATCGCTGTACGGATCAGTCCATCATTGTCGTACAAAGACAACCGCCCGGTGGCGTGAGTTGTATAATATTCGCCAAAATCGTTGCCAGTCAGATAACTCGAGCCGTCCTTACGAACCTTTACTGTCCTAGATGAGCCATCACCGTATACGAACAACAGAGAATACTTGCCGGAATTGTCTACGGCGAGTGAGATGACCGAATCTGTTCCTCTGTACCCAGGCACAGGAGTATCGCACCATCGCCCCACCACTTCGGCTGAAGCCACTCCCGACAGTACAATCGCCGCAATGCAGATGATTGAATATTTCAACACGCCACCCTCCACCTTTTGGTTGCATACACATTACAACCACGACACCACATAGCGCAAGCGCAGGGCGGGGCCCCACACGGAACCACAGTGACTACTCCGTGAATGCCCTGAGTCCGACAGGCGGGTATCACTTCGTGTAGGCCCGCACTCGCCCCCCTCACGCCTCCCCCTGCCAGACATAGCCATGCGCCTCGCACCAGGCGAGCAGTTCCGGAAGGGCCTCTGCCTCGTCCTGAAGGTCCTCTTCGATGCGGGCGGCCAGATCGCCCTCGCCCATCTCGCGCAGGCGGGGCAACAGGTCTCGCATCGCGCCGGCATAGTTTTCAAACCAGCCCGTCTCGGCCAGCATCAGCGCCACATTGGTCAAATCCTCATCGGAGGCATCGGCCACCTCCTCCATCACCAGCGGCAAGAACTGCCGCGCAAAGGCCAGCCGTTTCTGGAACATGCCGCTGACCACCCAGGGCAGATGGTCCGGCGCGGTGTCGCCCTCCTGCCAGCAGCCGCACACCAGCAGCGCCGCCCGGTACAGCGCCGCATTCGTCTCGTCCCGCTCCAGCCGCCGGCCCGCCGCATAGGTCGCCTTGCGCACCGGCCCGGCAAAGCCCGCCAGGCTGGTCAGCTTGCGGGCTGCGCGCATGTCGGCCTCGGCCTCGGGGATCAGCCCGGCCTCCAGCAGGGCGCCGACGCGGGCGCGGGCCAGAACGATTTCCTGCTCTGCGGGGCTGCGGGGCATGTCTTCCTCTTCCGCCAGCACGGTGCGGCGGGCGGCCTCCTCGGCGCGGCGGCGCACGGCGTCTGCCTCGGCCTCTTCACGGGCGGCGGCGGCCTTGCGGGCGGCAATATCCTGTTTGCGAAAGCCGTCTTCCTGCGCCCAGCGGGCCAGCGTGGTGCGCGGAATGTTCAGCCTGCGGCCGATGCGCGCCAGCGGTTCGCCCGCCTCCGCCGCCTCACGGGCCAGCTGGCGCATCGCGGTCAGCGTGTCTGTCTTGCGGCGCGGGCGGCCGGGCGAAGGCTCTGCCGGGGCCGGATGGGGCGCCGGGAAGCGTGTCGGGGAAAATCTGTCTGTCATGGGGCAAGCCTCTCATGGCGGCGTCTCCGTCGGATTGGGCCGGTGGCTTTCCGCCGATTTGGGGCCATGGGACATGCGCGGGGCTGTTTGGGCCGGATATGGGCCTGTTTCGGGTCTCTTTTGGGATAGTTTCGGGGCTGGGTTTAGAGCTGTTTTCGTGCCCTCCCGCCCGGAATTCCACAGCTTGCCACAAAACTGTGAAATTCTACTCTCAGGGGACTCGACTCTTAGGGTTAATTGGGGAATCATTTCGGTTAGCCAACGAAATCCGGGTGGAAGCTCACCCACTTAAGGAGCGTCGGCCAGTACATCGCCCTCGCCAGAGGGCCAGGGTCAGGGGCAACGCCGTGAGAGCGGCCGCGCGAAAGACCTAGGCAGCAAGGCGGGATAAAGAGCAGGCGATGTCTTCGATGAGGGGAGCTAGACCCCGATGCGAAGGGCTGTATGTCGTGACCGGAGCGCGATCCGAAACACGACACCAAAGGAAAATCCGCAAGGATTTCCAGCGGTTAGGTCAGGCCTGAACGCAGATGCCTTGTGCAAATGGTGTGTAGGTTTGGCCGTAGGGAGATGGCCCGGGCGCTTGCCCCGTTCGCAGAGCAGTGGCAGCGACCAGCCGGATCCTGACATGGGGAAAAGAAAAGGCCCGCTTTCGCGAGCCTGATCTGGAACCCGGTGTCGATCGAAGACCGGCAACGAGTGCATGCACAGTGTCTCGGTAGTCTGATTCGAAGCACCAGAGAAGGTGTGGGCCTCACCGCTCACACCTTCTTTTTTGACTGAAGGCCGGGCCGGAAGGCCGCCGCGGGCTCGCCTCTGACGCGAATATTTCAGCGCCGCCTGCGCCCAATCTGCAACTTCCCCCTCAGGCGCGCGTAATCTGGGTTAATCGCTCCCGTCTCGCCCAGCCGAAAGCCCGCCCATGTTTGCCCTTCTGGAAATCCTGTTCCTGCTTATCGGCAGCTTCGGCCTGTTCGCGGCGATCAGCCCCAAACTACGCACCGAAGCCTGGTGGCTGCGCATCTGGACCTATTCCCGCCTGCAATTCTGCATCCTGCTGGCACTATCGGCTCTGCTCTATGTCGCGCTGTTTCCAGTGAGCAGCCTGCTCTCCATCATTATACTCAGCCTGCATAGTATAGCCTTCGTTATGTGTGCGGCGGATATCTGGCCTTATCTTCCCGGCCAGCCGAAGGAAGTGCCCCGCGCGCCGCACGATGCGACCGGGGCGAAGCTTTCCATCCTCTTGATCAATGTATTACAGGAAAATCAGGACCATGCCGCCGTTCTGGACCGCATACATGACGCCAATGCGGACATCGTCTTCCTGTGCGAGACCAGCGACGCCTGGCGCAACGCCCTGTCGGATATGGAGGCGGACTATCCGTATACTTATCTGCTGCCACGTGAGGAACATAACGGCTTGCTCTTCTATTCCCGCCTACCGATCCAGACTGTGCAGGAACGCTATCTCTGCCAGGATCACATCCCCTCCCTCACCATTGATGTGGACCTGCAGGGAGAGGAAATCCGCCTCTATTGCATCCATCCGCGCCCGCCCCGCCCGCGCGACAAGCCGGAACATCTGGATGATGAGCTCATGATCGTCGCGGATGAGCTGCGCGAGCAGGACCGCCCGGCCATGGTAATCGGGGATTTCAACGAGGTGGGCTGGTCATGGATGGTGCGCGAGTTCAAGCGTCACGCGCGGCTGTGCGACCCCAAACGCGGGCGCGGCCTGTACAATACTTTCAGCGCGCAGAACCCGCTGCTCGCCTGGCCGCTGGACCATGCCTTTGTGACGAATGATTTCTATCTCACCGGCATGCGCCGCCTACCTGCCTGCGGGTCTGATCATTACCCGATCCTGTACGGATTCCAGCGCCGCAAGACGGGCTAAGCGCCCTCTGCCTACCCCTTTTCCGCGACGCCATGGCTTGCCAGACACAAGGAAGCAGCTATTAAGTTCCAATTCAGAACTAACTTCTTCACTCAATGAGCAAAGCCATGTCTTCTTCCGACTATTTTCTGCCAGATGCCAATTTGGAGCCTGGTGCCGCGAATGCGCGAAACATACCCTATCTGCCGGGCCATATGGGACTGGAAATCACGCGAATTGGCCGCGATGGCGCAGAGGGCGGCTTCACGATTGCTCCGCACCATCATGCGCCGAACGGCTTCCTGCATGCCGGCAGTCTCGTCACCCTGGCGGACAGCCTTTGCGGTTTGGCGTGCATGGCCTCCCTGCCCGCAAGTGCCAGTGGCTTCACCACGATCGAGTTGAAATCCAATTTCTTTGCCACGGCTCTGGAAGGCCGCGTGCACGGCGTTGCCAGCCCGGTCCATCTCGGCGGCACGACGCAGGTCTGGGATTGTGACGTCACCCATCTCGACACCGGCAAGCGGCTGGCCTTGTTCCGCTGCACCCAGATGGTTCTGAAGCCTCGCAAGGCCTGAAACGATCAACGCATTGGCCACCACCCCGATTTGAGTGTAACTTCTCCTTAACCATCAACCGGGGGAAGGTGATGAGGCATATCTGGTACACTTGTATAGGTCTGGCGGTTGCGATGTCGCTGTCAGGCTGTGCCCTTTCGGATCAGACAGAAACCTCCAACACGCAGGCCGCAATGGAGCCGGTTGCCACCGAGGACGTCATCGTGTTCGAAGAAGACGATGAAGAGTATATTGTCGGTGCCCCCCCGGAAGAACCGCCCCGCGGCGGTTCCGGCATAATCTCCTTGCCCGAAGATATTTATGCGCCCGGTCCTGGAGGCGCACCCGGCAAGCAATCGCCCCGTCCTGACAAGGACGACCCACCCTCACCGGTTGCTGCGCCAGCCCCCGCGCCAGCCCCGCAAATCCCCGATGATATTCCCCCGGAATATGCGGAGATACTGGAACAGTATAAAGATGACCCTGAAACACAGGCCGTTATTCTGGCCATGCTGATGGGCCAGGATGACGGACTGGAAGCGACCGCTGCCGCCGGACCGACCTTCGACAAGGCCTGCCAGGCCGAAACCACGCCCCGCCGCACTCTGCTGATCACCTGCCAGGATCTGATCACAGGCGAGCTGTCGCAGGCAACCCATCCAATCGGGACCGACCTCAAGGCCTCACTGGAAATGGTGGCAAGAGATCTGGCGGGCCCTGGCGCAGATATCGGCCGCGTGGAAGTGCCGCTTTGCTTCTGGAGTGAGACCATTCAGTTCACAGATAGCCTTTACTTCGGCATGTGCCCTGAATGGGACTATCGCTATTCCGTCCTCGCCGAAGAGGCGGCAGAGGATTTTGATACCGGGCGCATCGCCCATCACGCGCCGCAGCAAATGGTTCTGGAGCAGCCCTACTTTCTGGAAGTTGCCATACAGCCCCTGCAAAAGGACAGCGACCAGGACAGCGTCGACACATCACTGACGGCCGCCATGGGCACGGGCCTTGCACCGGGCAGTACGGAAGGCGCTCTGGACCTCTCGTTCGATACGATCCGTGCCGGGAGCGTGATGTCTGTCTCCGCAAGCGGGGCCGGTTATGAGATCATCGCCACAACGCCCGCCGAACAGCCCGTGCTGGCTGGTTCCCCCACGGTCTGGCAGTGGCAGGTCACGCCGCATCAGGTGGGCTCGCCGCTGCTGATCTTCACGGTCTCTGAAACCGTCAAGGTGAATGACCGAAGCCTCGCGCGTACGGTCAAAACCATTCCGCTCAACATCACTGTCACGCGGCTGGATGATTTGCTGGCAGACAGCGGCCCGCCCGATGTTTCGGCAGGCATCGCCACCCGCTCCCCTGCCCCGGAGACGCCACTGAGCACAACAGAAGCGGCAAGCACTGCCTCCATCGCCAGCACCCTCGCACCGGACACCCTCGACCCGCAGGAGGGTGCGGGCCTGATACATGCATCTACAGCATCTGGGCCGGATACGGACATTCCCGGCTGCACCTGGGTGATCGGCCCCGATCCTGACCGCCAGGCCATGGTGCTCAGCAATCTGGCCTATTCCCCGCCGGTCAGCCGCCTCGCCGTTACGCATGAGGATGGCGCGCGGATGACAGAGGCACTCAGCGCCGTCGGCTTCTCAGTGCTACAATGCGAGGATCTTGGCCAGCGCCAGACAGTGCGTGCGCTCAGCATGCTGGGCCGAATGGCCAAGGCGCGAACCGATATGGGCGCGCATCCTGTCACTTTCTTCTATTATTCCGGTCATGGCGTGAACATTGAAGGCACGAATTTCATCCTGCCGACCGACATTCCCGGTGCATCCCCGGATGATATTCGCGACATGGGCGTCAGCTTTGAACAGATCTTCAACCGCGTCTCGTCCACGGTCGCGCCAACCTCATTCGTCGTGTTTGATGCATGCCGCACCGTGATGGATGATCAGAGCCGCGGCCTGATGCGCGCCTACAGCCCGGTCGGCTGGGCGTCAGGCGTATTCCAGGCTTTTGCGACTGAGCCCGGCAAGACCGCCGCTGATGATGGCGTCTATTCAGAGGAACTCGCCAGCAATCTCAGTAGCCTGCCAGACCCGGCCAATGTCGTGTTCAAGCGCGTACAGGATGCCGTCGCCGCACGGACAGGCCAGAAACAGCGCCCAGTCTATACAGACGGCACAACGGGCGGGGATTTCTACTTCAAACAGGCCAGTGAATAGCCCGCCCTGCCACTCAAAAGAAAACCGCCGGCCCATGAAGACCGGCGGCTGATTATCTTCTTGCTGAACCTGGACAGGCCTACGGGCTGACAGGAATGTCTTCCACTTTCTTTTCACGCTTCGGCTTGGCCGATGGCGGTACATCATTTTCAATCAGCGCATCTTCCGGTGCCGGGGCAGAGCCGGAAACGGAGCAGCAACGCACCTGCATTTCCAGAACGCGCGTATTGAAGCGGCACTTCTCGTCATTGATCTCGCGCAGGATGGAGAGCCCCCCTGCCCGCGTCGTGTAGCGTGTCTGCGTGCAGCTGGTCAGCGCATAGCCGGGTCGGCAGGTGCCGGTGTCGCTATTCTGGATCGTGCGGGTTTCGCACTGGACCTGTTTGGAAAAGGCCTCGTCGGCGCGGGACATGGCCGCATCGGCCTGGGCTCGGGCCGCATCGGCGCTTGCCTGCGCGCGGGCCGCCGCTGCGCCGGCACTGTCAGCCATGGCGCGGGCCTCGGACAGGCGCATGTCCGTATCGGCCAGCGCGGTCGTATTGCCGTCGATTTCGACTTTCAGCTTGCAGACCGCCTCGTCTGCTTTCCCCGGATCGGCGCAATATTGGGCAACCGTCTGGTCGCTTGGGATCATCTGGCAGCCTGCCAGAAAGGCACTCGCAGCCAAGGCCCCTGATAGAATGATGCTGTGACGCATGTCATCTCCTCTGAAGTTACCCCAGCCAGGACAAGCGGCATAGAAAGGGGCAAGACGGGAGACGTCAATACGGCTCCCGTATCAGGGGAGTCCTCAGGCTTTCAGCTTGTAGCCGGACCGGAACATCAGCCAGACCGCGAAAACGCCCGCCACAGACAGCAATCCGGTCACCCAGACACCCACGACGAGAGAGCCGTTGGAGACGCCCAGAAAACCGTACCGGAAGCCGTCAATCATGTAGAAGAAGGGGTCCAGCAAGGCGAGTGTGTGGAACGGCTCCACCATCACCTTGATGTCGTAGAAGGTGCCGGACAGGAAGGTCAGCGGCACGATCACGAAATTGGTCACAGCAGACAAATGGTCGAACTTTTCGGCCCAGATGCCGCCGATCGCACCCAGCGCACCCAACACGATGGCTGAGGTCAGGCTGTACCAGATGATCGGCCAGACATGCACGACATTCAAATCCGCAAGGCCGCTCAGCTGGATGCCCAGCGCGGAAATCGCCGCCACAATCAGGCCGCGCACGACAGAGCCACCAATAAAGCCCACCGTCAGCTCCAGCGGAGACAAAGGCGGCATCAGAAAGTCCACATAGGTGGAGTTGAACTTCGCCTGCACGAGGCTGGAACTGGTATTCTGAAAGGCGTTCTGCAGGATCGCCATGACGATCAGGCCCGGCGCGAGGAAATTGATATAGTTGAGGCCTTCAAAGTCGCCCATCAGGCGGCCGCGGTCGCCAAAGGCAAGCTTGAACACGGTCATATAGAGCAGCGTCGTCACCACGGGGGCAAAGACGGTCTGCATCCACACCTTCATGAAGCGGCCGATCTCACGCTTGAACAGGGTCCAGAGCCCCACTCCGTTGATCTTGCCATACTGGCGGACATGACGTTGGGCGGAGGAGAGTTCAGCAACTGTATCGGTCATGACGCTGTATCTAGGCCTCCCGATGCGAATCTGCGAGGGGTAGCGGCAGGAAAATTCTGGAAAATTACCGCTGCGCGCATTTTGTCCACAAGCTGACGCAGTTAACCACAATATGTAGAAAGCCTGTGGAAAGCCATCTCTGCATATTGTGTTTCGTTTCGCTGCTGATACGATATCTAGGTGTTGAGCGGATGGCGCGTACCTGCCATCTCAATATCTAGGGGCTGATGGGTTGTATTGGTTAACAACCCTGATCCGAGCTGGGAGACTGAGAAACATGTCCTGGACCGAAGAACGGGTAAGCGTGCTGAAGAAACTCTGGGCAGAGGGCCATTCCGCCTCCCAGATCGCCAAGCAGCTGGGCGGGGTCACCCGCAATGCAGTCATCGGCAAAGTCCACCGCCTGGGCCTGTCTGGCCGGGCGACACCATCGCGCCCCGTCAAACGCCCGCCACGTCTGGCCCGTCCGAAGCCACGTGTGATGCCGGATGGTAGCGTCAAGCAGGCCGCGCCGGCCGTTGCCGAAACAGTGGAGCCACGCACCGCGCCGGAACGCACACCGGCTGACATCATGGCGCCTCTGCCGCCGCTGCAACAGGCAGATGGCGAGCCGGCCTCCATCCTGACGCTGCGGGATTCCATGTGCAAATGGCCGATTGGCGACCCGGCCGATCCTAAGTTCGCCTTCTGTGGCCGCAAGGCTGATTGCGGGCCTTACTGCGCAGAGCACGCCAAAGTGGCCTTCCAGCCCGCCCGCAAGCGCGACACGCGCAAGGGCGAATACGATTATGTCCGCCGCATCGCCGGTTAATTCCGGCATCGCACCCTAACCCCATGCGGCTGACAGGAAGCCCCCGAAGTATTTCTTCGGGGGCTTTTTACTGCGCAGTCCCCTGTCCCTGGCCCCCTCGCCATCACCGCAAAACGCCGCTAAGGCTTCAGACGTGACGACACTGCCCGCTGACCCGAACGCAATCTATGCGACCCCTGCCAAATGGGTGGCCAGTGGCGCCGGCGCGCAGGGCAACCTCTTCCTCACAGGCCGCGCCGGCACCGGCAAGACGACGATGCTGCGCAAATTCCTCTCTCAGGCCGGAGAGAAAGCCATCGTGTTGGCGCCCACCGGCGTCGCGGCGATGAATGCCGGCGGGCAGACGATCCACTCCTTCTTCAAATTCCCGCCCCGCCTGATCGAGCCGACCGACATCAAGCGCCTGCGCTCAACGCGCCTCGTCAAGGCCATCGACACGATGATCATCGACGAGATCTCGATGGTGCGGGCGGACATGCTGGATGCCATCGACAAGAGTTTGAAGCTGAACCGAGCTTCCAAACGCCCGTTCGGTGGCGTCAGGATGATCCTGTCGGGAGACCTGCACCAATTGCCGCCGGTCGTCTCCGGCCAGGAAGCGCCGATCCTGCGAGAGCGCTATGGCGGCAGCTATTTCTTCAATGCGCCGGCCTTTCGAGATGCAGAGTTCGCCCTGTTGGCGCTGAAGCATGTCTTCCGCCAGGAAGAGCCGCGCTTTCTGGCCCTGCTCGGCGCGCTGCGCACAGGGCGCGTGACGCCGAATGACGAGGCCGTTCTGCGCGGTCTCGTCAGCTCAAAGACGGCGGTCGAGGCCTCCGAAACGCATGTCGTTCTGACGCCCAATAACGCGAATGCCTATCGTATCAATCAGGCCCGTCTCGACGGGCTGGACACACGCTCGCAAACCTATAGCGCGGATGTGCAGGGCCAGTTCGACGAGAAATCCTATCCCACCGAAGCCGACCTTGAACTGAAGGAAGGCGCGCGGGTCATGCTGATAAAGAACGATCCGGAAGGCCGCTGGGTGAACGGCACGCTGGCCACCGTGGCCGGCTTTTCCGGCAGCCGCGTGATCGTCGAGATCGATGACCATGTCTATGAGATCGAACCGACGGCCTGGGAAAAATACCGCTACGAACTGGACCCGGAAACCAAGCAGGTGAAACGCGAAGTGGTCGGCACGTTCAAACAGATGCCGCTGCGCCTCGCCTATGCCGTGACCATCCACAAGGC
>Ga0070726_10002216_pt1 | contig 17818 bp, 15 predicted proteins | sample tdAd471_FD_67275 | JGI IMG/M metagenome (GOLD analysis project Ga0070726, IMG submission 67275) | Marine sediment microbial communities from the Atlantic coast under amendment with organic carbon and nitrate - tdAd47.1 | ecosystem: Environmental > Aquatic > Marine > Coastal > Sediment | place... | reverse complement strand
CACCTGATAGGCCTGGTGCACGCCCTTCCAGCCCTCGACGTCCTCGTCGAAGACCGCGACGACCTTGGTGTTGGGGTGCAGGGTCAGCCCGCGGCCGATCCGCCCCGAGGGCGTGCGCAGCCCCGAGCGCAGCAGCAGGTTCGGGGTCTGCACCGCGCCGCAGGAGATCACGACCTCGCGCGCGTGGACCTTGAAGCGGCGGGTCTTGCCGCCGGCGGGGTCGGCCAGGCTCCCCTCGACGCCGGTGACCTGCTTCCGCTTGCGCAGCAGGTTGTCGACCCGGCAGTGCGTCAGGATCCGCGCGCCGTAGTGCAGCGCGCGGGGGAGGTAGGTCAAGAGCGTCGACTGCTTGGCGCCCGTGGGGCAGCCGAAGGCGCAGTTGTTGCTCCCCGGGCAGTGCAGCTGGTTGCGAATGTTGGGGATCGTGTCGTAGCCCAGCGCCTCGGCGCCCTCCTTGAGCAACGTGTTGTCGCGCCCGATCGACTCCGGATCCTGGTAGCCCGCGGAGAGGTAGCCCTCGACCCGCTCGAAGTGCGGGAGCAGCTCGTCCGGGGAGCAGTGGGCGACCCCGTGGTCGTCGGCCCAGCGCCGGATCACGTGCTCGGGGGTGCGCCAGGTCATGCCCCCGTTGATCACCGTCGAGCCGCCGACGCAGCGCCCCTCGGCGAAGGTCACCGGCGGCGTCCCCAAGGCCATCTGCGCGCCGCCGTCGCGGTAGAGCCGACCCAGGGCCTGGGTTACGTCGGCGTTGAAGTCCTCGGTCGCGTAGTAGCCGCCCTCCTCGAGCACGACCACGTCGAGTCCGCCCTCGGCGAGCTCGGCGGCGACGACCGCGCCCCCCGACCCAGAGCCGACCACGACCACGTCGCAGCTCAGCTCGTAGAGCTCGCCGCCGAAGCGCCGCGGACGGACGCGCACGTCGGGGATCTGGGGCCAGTCGGCGCGGGAGTAGATTCCGCGGGGGCTCACGACTGCGCCTCCTCGAGCTCGACGACCGGCAACGGCCGCGGCACGGGGTTCGGCGCGAGGATCCTCTCCTGGTGGGCCGCGATCGCGTCGGCGTGCTCGCTGAGCCGCTTGCTCCGCATCTGCGCGATGTAGGCCTCGGGGTCGTAGCCCAGCCGCTCGCGGACCTTGGGGTGCTCGTAGAAGGCGAAGCTGACGAACATCTTCAGCGCGCGCACGAGCTGGTGCGTCGGCCCCGGCAGCCGCCACCAGAGGTCGAAGCTGCGCTGGGCCTTCTCGGGGCTCAGCCGCGAGAAGCTCCGCCCCAGGTTGCGCGGGTCCGCCACCGGGGTCAGCTCGAGGGTCCAGAGTCCGGCCAGGATCCCGGTCTGCAGGTGAGCGGGGAGGGTGCCGAGGAATCCTTCGACGCCGTGGACCACGTCCTCGATGATCCCCATGGCCTGGGCCTCGGCGGTGCAGATCACGGGGACGAGGACGCGCACGGTCTCCCGCAAGCGGGCGGGCAAGGTGAAGCTGCTCATGGCGCGCGATTCTAGTCCGATTCCGTCATCTGCTGACGGAATATCCCCAGATCCGGGAGATCGTGTCGCGCCCTGCCGCTCTCGGGAGGCAGCGTCGGACGGATCCGACTGGAGATAGGTGCTCGGTGGCGGCATCAGCCCTTGACCGCGCACGCCGCGTGCCGGTTCACTGCTCCCTCGCTTCGGCGCCCGCCGAACCCTATCCTGGTCCGCGAAGGAGGTGCCCCGTGCGCACCCTGTTCCTCATCGGACTCCTGACCCTCGGCCTGGCGCGCGCGCAGGACGAGCACGTCCCCGCCTCCGAGCTGCCGCGGGTGAACGCGCTCAAGGACTGGTCGAGCGAGCTGCGCAAGTCGACGGGCTTGCTCGCGCGCCTCGCGGGGGTCGAGACCTTCTCTCCGGCGACCACCGGGACCCTGAACCTGGGCGTCGTGCTCGTGGAGTTCCCCGACCAGGCGCGGCCGGAGTCGTTCTCGGACCCCCAACACTGGGCCGACGCGCTGTTCTCCAAGGGCACGTACCGCAAGACCGCGACCGGGGAGGCCGCCTTCGGCAGCCTGCGTGACTTCTACCTGGAGAACTCGGGCGGGGCCCTCGACATCACCGGCAAGGTCTTCGACTGGGTGCAGCTGCCCACGACCCGCGCCTCCCTCGCCGAGCAGGTGCTCGTGACGCCCGGCGCCCGCACCAAGCTCTTCTCCGCGGCCCTGGACGCGCTCTTCGAGCGCGAGGGCTCCGACGCCCTCGAGGACTGCGACGCGCTGATCTTCGTGTGCGCCGGCCCCTCCCGCCTCGAGGGCAGCAAGGTCCCCCGCGGCTCGATCCTCTGGCCGCACTCGACGCTCTTCCTCCACCGCGGCAAGCCCTGGCGCTACTACCAGATCGAGAGCGGGCTGAAGTGGTTCGAGCCCATCGGCGTGCACTGCCACGAGCTCGGACACGTGCTCGGGATCTACGACAAGTACGGAGTCGGCGCGGGCACGGGCATGGGCCAGTGGTGCCTGATGGCCTCGGGCGCTCACGGACCGCGTCGCGGCACCCCCCTCGACAAGGAGCTGCTGCCTCCGGAGCAGACCCTGCGCCGCCTGGCGGAGGAGCAGCTGAAGGAGGGCCAAGCCTGGCTGCGGCGGATCTTCGGCGGACGCGCCCCCGACGCTCCCGCTGACCTGCTCGTGCCCCAGGCCCCGGATCGCCCGCGCACGGGCACCGACATGCCGTTCCACTTCTGCGGGGTGTGCAAGGTCCGCCTCGGCTGGAGCAAGCCGATCACCGTCGACCCCCGCCCCGGACACCGCACCTACCTCACGCCGGTCGAGGACGACCCGAACCAGGTCGTGCGCGTGTTGCTCGACCCCAAGGGCCGTGAGTCGCTCTACCTCGAGTACCGCGCCGCCCGCGGCTTCGACGCCCGCCTGAAGAAGGGCGGCCTGGTGGTGTGGCGCGTCGGCAGCCCGGGGGCGTTCATGCGCACCTTCGTCGCCCTCGAGGCGGTGGAGCTGATCCCGGCCCACGGACTGAAGACCACCGACGCCGCGCTGCGCGACCCGACCGCGATCCCGTTCCCCTGGAAGGACACGAACAGCGTGACCGTGCGCGGCAAGCGCTCGCGCTCGTGGGCGGTGACCCTCAGCGGGATCGAGGAGCGCGACGGCCGGCTCTATCTGGAGATCGCCGCCGAGTAGCTACCCCTTCGCCCCCGCTCCGCCGCCGGTCCACTGCAACCAGAGGATCCGACCCACGAGCAGGAGGCCCAGCAGGTTCGACTTGTCGCTGGGGAACCCTGGGCGCGTGGGCGCGCGCAGGGTGGGGGAGTTGGCGCCGCGGGTGACCTCGAGCCGCTCGGCTCCCTGCTGCAGCGACTTCACCAGGCGCACCCAGTTCTGCGCGCGCAGGAGCCCCTTCGGCCCGGGGAGGTGGATCTGGCGGAGCAGCTGCCGCTGGAGGTAGGTCGGCACCGGGTCGTCGGGCGCATAGAGGAACATCGCCGGGTCGCGGGCGTAGACCTCGCGGCTGTGGAAGCTGCGGGTCGAGCGCGCGCCCCGGCCCCCGTCGACGCTGTAGCCGGTGGTGTAGCGACGGTCGTAGACCCGACTCACGTGGAACACCGAGGCGCAGAGGAGGAAGTAGGGCGCGTCGAGGTAGGTCGCCCAGGGGTCGCCGGCCTGAGGCTGGCAGCTGAGCTGGGTCGCGCTGAGCTCCACGTCCCGCGGGACCCGGGTCTCGAGCGGACGCACCAGGTCGGCGAGCATGATCGTCTGCGCCGTGAGCCCCACGGCCTTCAGCTCGTCGACCACCTGCTCCGCGGCGAGGCGGCTGGCGGTGCGCACCAACGGCTCGGGAAACTGGGTGTTCAGCCGCAGCCGCGCGTCGAACGCGGTGTGGTTCGACCCCAGGACCTGCGCCACGGCCTGGGCCGCCCGGGGGTCGTTCGCCACCTCGCGCGAGGGCGTGTGCAGGCACACCACCGCCGCCGTGCCCGCCAGCTCGGGGTTGATCGCGAGGTCCAGGCGCAGGAGCTGAGCGAGGGTCCCCAGTCGCGGGAGGGGCCAGCGCTCGAGGTCGGCGGCCAGCTCCTGGGCGCAGCCCGGGATCGCGCAGCGGCCGAAGATCGCGGCGCAGTCCTCGTGGTAGCGGGCTCCACACGGGCAGCTGACGCCGACCTTGCCCAGCCGATCGTGGCAGTAGACGCAGGTCGCGCCCTGGGTCCTCCGACCGATGCGAATCGTCATGCGTCTAGCCTACGCCCCCCGGCCCGCTTTCGCTGACGGTCGCTGCGGGTAGGCTGTCGACCCTGCGAGGACCGGGTGGACCCAGATCAAGAGCACGCCTTCAGCTACCGCCAGGGAGCGCTCCACGCCGAAGCCGTGAGCCTCGACGCGCTGGCCGACGAGCACGGGACGCCGCTGTTCGTCTACAGCCACGCCACCCTCACCGGGCGTTTCCAGCGCCTGCGGGGGGCCTTCGCCCCGCTGGAGCCGCTCGTCGCCTACTCGGTCAAGGCGAACCCCTCGCTGGCGGTGATCAAGAGCCTGGCCCGTGAGGGCGCCGGCGCCGACGTGGTCTCGGTGGGCGAGCTCGAGCGCGCGTTGCGGGCGGGGGTCCCTGCCGACAAGGTCGTGTTCTCGGGCGTGGGCAAGCGACGCGACGAGCTCGAGGCCGGGCTGGCGGCGGGGATCCGCTGCTTCAACGTCGAGGTCGCCGACGAGCTCGAGCTGCTCAGTCAGCTCGCCCAGGCCCGGGGGGTGGTCGCTCCGATCGCGTTCCGGGTCAACCCCGACGTCGACGCCAAGACCCACAGGCACATCACGGTCGGGCGCAAGATCGACAAGTTCGGCGTGCCCTTCGAGCAAGCCGTCGCGCTCTACCGCCGCGCGGCCGAGCTGCCCGGGGTCGACCCCCGCGGGATCGACTGCCACATCGGGAGCCAGCTGACGCAGCTCGACCCGTTCCGTCAGGCGCTGGCGCGGATCGGGGAGCTGGTGGGCGGCCTGCGCGAGCAAGGGCGGGTGATCGACTGGATCGACGTGGGCGGTGGCCTGGGGGTCCGCTACCGCGACGAGACCCCGCCGTCCATCGAGGACTACGCGGCGGTGGTCCGCGACGCGGTCTCGGCGCTGGGCTGTGAGCTCGTCCTCGAGCCGGGGCGCATCCTCGCCGCCCCAGCCGGTGTGCTCGTGACCGAGGTCCTCTACCGCAAGCAAGTCGGCGAGAAGCGGTTCGTGATCGTGGACGCCGCGATGACCGACCTCCCTCGCCCCGCGCTCTACGACGCGCGGCACGACGTGTGGGCGGTGCGCGAGGGGACCCCCTCGATCCTGGGCGACGTCGTCGGCCCGGTGTGCGAGTCCGGCGACTTCCTCGCCCGCCAGGAGCAGGTCCCCGACGCCAAGGCCGGCGAGCGGATCTGCGTGCTCGGCGCCGGCGCCTACTGCCAGTCCATGGCCAGCACCTACAACTCGCGCCCGCGGGCCGCCGAAGTCCTGGTCGTGGGCGAGGCAGCCCACGTGATCCAGCGCCGCGAGCGACTGGACGAACTCTGGGCCCGGGAGCGGATCCCAGAGGCCCTTGCCTAGCCCACCAGGCAACATAAGCCACTACTAGGGTAACCTTTACAGGAAGACCGAAGACCGAGCTGGACTTATATCGAACGTTCGTTATATTTCCATGCATGCCCAAGCACGTGGACCGTGACGCCTACCGCAGAGAGCTGGTCGCCGGCTGCGTCGAGCTCTTCGCCGCCCGCGGATACGGGTTGACCATGCGCGAGGCCGCCAAGCGGCTGGGAGTCTCCACGGGGACGCTCTACCACTACTTCCCCAACAAGCAGGCCATGCTGCGCGCCGTGGTAGAGGGGGTGACCGAGCTCGACGCCGCCTTCGGCGAAACCTTGCTCGCCATCGGTGATCCCAGCGAGCGGCTGTTCACCATGCAGCGCTACATCGCCGAGAACGAGGAGCGCTTCGCGCATCACATGCGGGTCGTGCTCGAGGTGCTGCGGGTCGAGGGCCCCGAGAGCGAGAGCATGCAGGCGATCCGCGCCGCCACCGAGCGCTACGTCCACACCCTCGCCGCCCTGCTCGAAGTCGACGCCGACACCTCGCGCCAGCTGCTCGCCCTGAGCAACGGACACCTGTTCCAACGCCTGATCGAGGGCCGCGACGAGGATCTGACCCGGGTCCTCGCCGAAGGCCACGCCCGGATCCTGTTTGGGAGGACCTGATGCAAGTCGCCACACCGCCGGGACCGACCGGCCTGCCGTTCCTCGGTAACGCCCTCGACTACGCCCGCGATCCCCTGGGAACGCTCAGCGACCTGGCGCGGGACTACGGAGACGTGGCCCACAGTCGCTACGGCGGCTCGGACGTGTTCCTCGTCGTGCACCCCGACTCCATCGAGCACGTGCTGGTGAAGAACCGGGAGAACTACGTCAAGGACCGCTTCCTCCGCAGCCTGCGCGACCTCCTCGGCGACGGACTGCTGACCAGCGAAGGCGAGCGCTGGAAGACCGACCGCAAGCTGATGGCCCCCGCCTTTACCCCCAAGCGGATTCACGCCTACGCGCAGAGCATGGTCGACTGCGCCCGCGAAGCCGAGGCCGGCTGGGGCGACGCCCTCGACGTGGGCGACGCCATGACCCGGCTGACCCTCGAGGTCGCGGTGCGGACTCTGTTCGGCACGACCAGCGCCGAGGACGCGCGCCGGGTCGGCGAGGCGTTCCGTGCGGTGGCCGAGTTCTTCGGCCACGCGATCTCGGTGCCCTTCCCCGTGCCCTGGTGGTCGTGGATCCCCACCCGGCGCAACACCCGCTACCGGCGCGCGCGACGCGAGCTGGAGCAGGTCGTGGCCCGGATCGTGCAGGAGCGACGCGCCGACCCCAGCGGCGACGACCTGCTCTCGGCGATGCTCGCCGCGCGCGACGAGCAGGGGCGGGGCCTCAGCGACACCCAGCTCCGCGACCAGGTGCTGACCCTGCTCCTCGCCGGGCACGAGACGACGTCCCTGCTCCTGACCTACACCTGGGACTGCCTGGCGCGGAACCCGTCGGTGGAGGCTCGGCTGCACGCCGAGCTGGACGCCGTCCTCGGCGGGCGCGACCCCCAGCTCCAGGACCTCGAGCGCCTCCCCTACCTGCGCCAGGTCGTGCAGGAGACCCTCCGCCTCTACCCGCCGGCGGCGGTGATGGGGCGCGAGGCCCTCGGTGACGACGAGATCGGCGGCTACCGCGTGCCCCAGGGTTCGATCGTGCTCATGTCCCAGTGGGTGACCCAGCGCGACGCGCGCTTCTTCCCCTCGCCCCACGCCTTCGACCCCGAGCGCTGGGCGCACGACGCCCCGCGGCCGCGCTTCGCCTACTTCCCCTTCGGCGGCGGCCAACGGGTGTGCATTGGCGAGGCCTTCGCCATGCTCGAGGCCCGGCTGGTGATCGCGACCCTCGCCCAGCGCCGGCGCTTCGTGGCGACCACCCCCTTTCCGCCGCGGCTGGGGGTGAGCATTACCCTCCGCCCCCGAGAGCCGGTGTGCATGCGCGCAGAGCGGCGCTAACGCAGCGGCTCGCCGCGGAGCTGCTCGGCGAGCTCCTGGAACACGCTCACCCGCGGGTCCCCGGCGCGAAACAGCAGGCGAAAGGTATCGGCCCGAGGCGTGATCGTGGGGAACAGCTCGACCAGCCGCCCCTGCTCGAGATCGGGCGCCACCAGGTAGCGGGGGAGCACCGCGACGCCGCGCCCGCGGACCACCAACCAGCGAATCGCCGCGATGGTCCCCATGATCACGACCTTGCCGAAGCTCACCCGCTGGGGCGCCACGCTCTGCCAGTAGCCAAACAGGGGCAGGCTGCGGTGCGCGTCGATCAGGGTGTGCGCGGCCGCCTGCTCGGGCGTACCCAGCGGCGCCTTCTCGAGCAGCCTGGGCGCACCGACGAACGCGTAGTCTTCCGGGTGCAGCGGCAGGGCGTCGAGCTTGGGGTCGCTGACCTGGCGCGAGGAGACGGCGCAGTCGATCTCGGAGCCGCGCACCCGCAGCTCGAGGTCGGGCCCCGAGCTGACGTAGAGGTGCAAGGTCAGGTGCGGCAGCGCGCGCTCGAGCTTGCGCAGCTGGGGCAGGATCCACGACATGCCCAGCTCGTGGCGGGTGCCCAGGACCAGCTCCATGGGCGGCGGCCCGCCTTCACCCCGCGCCGCGCGCACACAGGCCTGGCCCGCCTCGAGCGCCTCTCGGGCCGGCTCCACGAGGCTCAGCCCCGCGGTGGTCAGCTCGACCCGCCGCGTGGTGCGCAGGAACAGCTCGACCCCCAGGCTGCGCTCGAGCTGCTGGATGCGTTTGCCCAGCGCCGCCGGGGTGAGGTGCACCGCCTGGGCAGCCTCCCGGAAGCTCAGCCGCTGGGCGGCTTCGAGGAAGCAGCGCAGCGAGTCGGGGTCGGGAGCGGCCTCGTACATGCTATATACCCCTAGTTAACAATCCCCTATCCATGGATTCTATTCTCTTTACTCCGTCCGCGCCCTAGATTCGTGCTCACGAAGAGAGCGAAAGCAGGACGCCATGACGACTCGCCCCGACGTTTCCCGCCGCAACATGCTCAAGCTGTCCCTGGGAGGCCTGCTCGCCGCTGGCGTCGCCCGCGCGGCGGAGCCCACCGCCCAGCAGACCCAGGGACCGTTCCACCCCCTCGCGCGCCGCGCCAACGGCAGCACGGTGGATCTGCGGATCCAGCGCTGGATCGACCAGGACAGCGACCTGACCTTCGTCGACGACTCCCCCGGCACGGCGTATGGCCAGCAGGTCTACCTCGAGGGGGTCGTCCGCGACGAGGCGGAGCAACCCGTGGAGGGCGCCCAGGTCGAGATCTGGCAGGCCTGCGTCTCCGGGCGCTACAACCATCGCAACGACCCCAACGACCGCGAGTGGCTCGACCCAAACTTCCAATACTGGGGGAAGGCGACGACCGACGCCGAGGGCAAGTTCATGTTCCGCACCGTCGTGCCCGGGGCCTACCGCGCCAGCGACACCTGGATCCGCCCCCCGCACGTGCACATGAAGATCGCGCGTCGCGGCTACCGCGAGCTGACCACTCAGCTCTACTTCGAGGGCGTCGAGTTCTACTACGGCCGCCGCTTCTGGCCGGCGAGCGTGCTGACCCAGCTCAACGCCGCCGACGGGATCCTCCAGGGCGTGCCCGTGAGCAACCGCGACGGGATCGTCGCTCAGGCGCGCGAACCCGAGGCCGACGAGCCCTTCGAGGCCGACAGCCGCGTGTGCAGCTACGACCTCGTGCTCGAGCGCGTGCAGACCACGGCCGACCCGGCGCTGTCCAGCCTGCTCTCGCGCTAGACGCTACGAGCTGCAGCTCACCGCCAGCCCGCGCGCCCACTCGGGGGGGGCGGCGGAGTAGGCGCAGAACTCGGGGTCGTCGACGAAGGGGTCGCGCAGGGCGCGCACCAGGCGCTCGATCTCGTCGAGGTTCCCTTCGCGGGTGGCGCGGATCGCGCCCTCAGCGAGGTGGTTGCGCAGCACCCGCGCGGGGTTGACCGCGCGCATGGCCTCGCGACGCTCCTCAGCAGCGTCGCCGGCCAACCGCCGCTCACCGGCCACCCGCGCCCAGAGCTCGGCCAGCCAGGCGCGCAGGTGGTCGGGGTGCTGCGTGACCTCGGCCACCAGCGGGCCCGGGTCGTCGGGGGTCGCCTCGCCCAGGGCGCGGAAGAAGCGCGTGTAGTCGGCGCCCTCGGCCTGCAGCAGGTCGAACAGGTTGCCCAGCAGCTCGTCCTCGGGGTCGAGGTCCGCGAGCAGCCCCAGCTTGTCGCGCAGCAGGCCGAGGTAGGTGCGCAGGTAGACCCGCCCGTAGTCCTCGAGACCAGCGTGGGCCTGCTCGAGGCTGAGCGCGATCGCCTGCGCGGGGTCGTCCTGGCCCTCGGGCAGGCGCCGCAGGGCCTGGGCCAACCGACCCAGGTTCCAGAGGCCGATCTCGGGCTGGCGCTCGTAGCGGTAGCGGCCGGTGTGGTCGGAGTGGTTGCAGACGTGCCCGGCGTCGAAGCCGTCGAGGAAGCCGTAGGGGCCGTAGTCGATGGTCAGCCCGAGGACCGACATGTTGTCGGTGTTCAGCACCCCGTGGCAGAACCCCACGGCTTGCCAGCGCGCGACCACCTCGGCGGTGCGCCGAGTGACCTCGGCCAGGAACGCCTGGGTCCGCTCGGGGCCGGGCGCCTGCTCGGCCAGCTGGGGAAAGTGCCAGCCGATGACTCGCTCCAGCAGCTCGCGGAGGTGCTCGCGCCGGGCGTAGGCGGCGTATTCGAAGGTCCCGAAGCGTACGTGGCTCGGCGCCACGCGCAGCAGGCAGGCCCCGGTCTCCGGCTGTTCCCGGTAGACCGGCGTGCTCGAGCTGACCATCGCCAACGCCCGGGTGGTGGGGATCCCCAGTCCTGCGAGAGCGATCCCAGCGAGGTATTCGCGGATCGTGGAGCGCAGCACCGCCCGCCCGTCGCCGCCGCGGGAATACTCCGTCGGCCCAGCGCCCTTGAGCTGCAGGTCCCACACCCGATCGTCGACCTCGACCTGCCCCAGGAGCACTGCGCGCCCGTCGCCGAGCCGGGGGACGTAGTGGCCGAACTGGTGCCCAGAGTAGGCCTGAGCCAGCGGGTCCATGCCCTCCAGCGCCCGGGCCCCGGCGACGAGCTCCACCAGCTCCGGCCGCTCGAGCTCAGCGACATCGAGCCCCAGCTGCCTCCCCACCTCCACGTCGGCGTGCACGAGCCGGGGCTCGGCCAGCGGCCGCGGCCGCGCGCGCGAGTAGAGCGCGTCGGGTAGCGCACTGTAGGGGTTGACGAAACGCAGCCCCTCGAGGGTTCCGGGTGCAGCCATGCCCTATCTTCGAGGAGCGACTCGCCCAGTCAACGCCCGTGTCCCGGCTCGCCCCCAACGGGCCGCAGGCGCACGACCCCGCGCTACACTTTGCCCGTGAGCGAGCCCCCGCACGAGCCCAACCGGATCCGACGCCCGACCTGGGTCGACGGCGTCTCCCCGCTGCGCTTCCTCGAGCTGTTCGAGAAGTACCGCCGAATGGTGGTGCACCACGAGACCGAGCTGCCCTTCGACCCCAGCCGGCGGAAGGCCATGCCCCTGACCATCGAGGGGCTCGCCTTCCAGACGGGCTGGGGCCTCGAGCTGAGCCTCAAGGTCTTCCTCCCGGTGTGCGCCGCGCTGTTCGCCTTCAGCTTCTACTGGGACTTCGAGGCGGGCCTGATCCGCTCGTGCTCGGTGGCAGGCATGATCGGCTTCGGCACCAACTGGGTCGCGATCAAGATGCTCTTCTGGCCGCGGAGTCCGCGCCCGGTGTTTGGCCAGGGCCTGATCCCGTCCCAGCGCGACCAGCTGATCCAGAAGGTCGCCGACGAGGTGCTGAAGAACCTGATCAACGAGGACCTGATCGAGCTCAAGATCGTCGAGTCCAAGGTGGTCAAGCGCTTCACCGACGGGCTGATCGAGAAGCTGCGCTTCATCACCGCCCAGGACGACTTCCGCGCCGACCTGGAGAGCATGATCCTGACCTACGTCGGCGAGCTGACCGCCAAGCCGGAGTTCCGCGAGAAGGCGGCCCGCCGCGCCGAGCGCTCGCTGGAGGAGTTCGGCGGCACCGCCTTCAAGTCGTGGGTGGTCAAGAAGCTCAAGCGCACGTGGCAGGGTCCCCTGCTCGAGCTGCTCAACCGCGAGATCGAAGAGCTGCCGCAGACGATCCGTGAGGCGCTGGGCGAAGTCGATGGGGTCCTGGAGCGCCTGCCGCAAGCCCTCGAAGCGCGCCAGGAGGAGATCGACCGCGTCCTGAGCACGATGCTCATGGGCCTCGTGCGCGAGGTCGACGTGCGCGCGATCGTGCTCGAGCAGCTGAGCACGGTGACCGCGGAAGACCTGGAGGCCGGGTTCCGCGAGTTCTCCGACGACAAGCTCTCGTTCATTACGCTCCTCGGTGGTCTGCTGGGGCTCGTCGGCGGCACGGTGATCGTGTGGCCGCTGAAGTCGATCCTCGTGCTCGCCTGCCTCGCAGGACTGATGGCGCTGACCGACGTCCTGGTCTACCCCCTGGTCAAGCACCGCTACGCCGAAGAGCTGCCGGCGCCACCGCCCCAGGCAGAGGCTGTCGCCAACGAAGCGCGGCCGGCTCCCCCGGGGAAGCCGGCCGCTGAAAACGAGTCGAGTTCGAGCTAGGTCAACGTCCGAGCGCGGCCCAGGTCCGGGGTCCCACGACGCCATCGACCGCCAGCCCCCGAGCCGACTGGAAGCGCCGCACCGCAGACAGCGTCCCGTTGCCAAAGATCCCGTCGATGGGCCCAGGGTCGAAGCCCTTGCCCTTCAGCGCATTCTGCAAGCGGGTGACTGCCGAGCCACGCGCGCCGTGCCGCAACACGGGCCCGGTCATCGTTGCCGCGGGCGCGGGAGCAGCGGGTGGCGGCGCGGGCGCTGCCGATGCCTGACCCAAAGCGCGCCAGGTCGCAGGTCCCACGACCCCGTCCACGGCGAGCCTGCGCGCAGCCTGGAAGCGACGCACCGCCGAGAGCGTCCCGTTGCCGAAGATCCCGTCGCTGGGGCCAGGGTCGAACCCGCGGGCGCGGAGCAGGTCTTGCAGGCGCTTCACCGCGGCGCCGCGAGAGCCGTGGCGCAGGGTCGGGTTACTCGCCGCAGGCGGCGGCGGAGCCGCGGGGGGCGGCGTGCTGGCTTGCCGCAGAGCGCGCCAGGTGTTCGGGCCGACGACTCCGTCCACGGTCAAGCGACGCGAGGCCTGGAAGGCGCGGACCTTGGCCGCGGTGTTGGGGCCGAACACGCCGTCGCTGGGCCCGGGGTTGAAGCCGCGGGCGCGGAGCAGGTTTTGCAACTCGACCACGGCCTGGCCGCGCGAGCCCTGGCGGAGGGTCGGGCTGCCGCCGCCAGCGGGCGGGGGCGGCGGCGAGGCGCCACCCTGATAGCTGCGCACGAGGTTGAGGAAGTAGGTCCACTTCCAGTGCGGGCCCGGGTCCCAGTGCCGGCTGACCCCACCGAAGACCCCGGGCAGACGTGGGTGGGGAACCTCCGCGTGGGCGATGATGTGCCGCCGGTCGACCGGGATCCGGTAGCGGTCGCAGAGGTAGGCCACCAACCGCGCCGAGTTCTGGTATTGGATCGTGGTCGTGTCCGCGCGCGCGGAGAACCCGCCGTGCTCGATCCCGATCGAACGCCCGTTGATCGACGAGTTTCCCGCGTGCCAGGCAATGTCGTCGTCTTGCACGCTCTGATAGATCCGCCCGTTCTTGTGCACGTCGTAGTGCGCGCTGCCGCTAGCCGCGGGGTTGGCGAACCAGCCCGCCGCGTTCTCGCCCTCGGCTTTGTGGATCACGATCATGTTGATGTACGAGCGGTTGGAGTAGGTGAAGTTCCCCCTCGCGGCCGGACGCTGGGTGATCGACGGTCGCGGCGCAGCCGCCGTCGGGGTGGGGCCGAGGAGGGTCAGCGCGACCCCCGCGGCGAAGCAAAACAACAATCGGGATTGCATGGTCAATCCTCACTTCCTGCAATCGAAACCTGTGGGGCCCGCGTCTCAGCTGCCTCATTGAGTCAGCTCCACGGACCGTGACTGGGTGAGCGCGTGCTGGGCGCGCAAGATCCGCGCGGCGTCGGTCTCGCCGTCCTCCAGCAAGCGTCGGTAGTCGGCGAGTTGCCGCCGCAACCCCGGTTCGCGCTCGACCACCGGCGCCTCGGCCAGGCGCGCCAGCAGGACCGGGGCCTCGCCGCGGGCGACCTGCAGCGCGGTCGCCAGCGCCACCGCCGCGACGTCGGCGTCGGTCTCGCGCCCGAGCTGGTCCTCGATCGCGGCCAGCACGCCGCGACGCCCGACGAGCGGGGCGTCCGCCAGGGCACGCAGCGCCGCGCGTCGCACGCTGGGGTCGGCGTCCCGGGTGTAGGGCGTCAACTGAGCGAGCTCCGTTGAGCTGGCGCTGCTGACGTGCACCCCAGCCAGCGCGCGGGCCCGCAGCCAGGGCTCCTCGGCTGCTTTGGCCCCTGCGAGTAGCGCCGCACGCAGCGGCGCCTGGAGGTCGTCGCGTTCGGCAGCCAGGTGGCTGAGGCTGGTCACCGCCGCCGCGCGCAAGTCGGAGTCGGCGTCGCCGCTCGCCACCTCGCCCAGCCGACCGACGACCCGACCGTCGCTTCCCAGCGAGAGGCTGAGGAGCTCGAGGGCGAGTAGGCGTTGCCCCTGCCCCAGGCTCGGGTCTGCTGCGAGGCCGCTCAACCCCGCGACCAGCTCCGGCTCGCAGAGCAGCTCCGGCGCCGCGGCGAGCTCGCCGCCGATCCAAGACGCGAGCGGGGCCTCCGGACCGCGAAGCGCATCCAGAATCGCCTGGGGCCCTTCCTCCACCACGTCGCGCGCCTGCTGCCGCTCATCGGCGAGCTGCTGCTCGTCGACGAGCGTGTCCTGGTCGTCTGCTGCCGGTGCCGTTCGGCGAGCGACCGCTTCCGCTGCTGGCTCCGGGCTCACCGCCGCGGGAGGAACCCGTGGTGCGTCGGCCGTGCGCGGCGCCGAGCGCGTCGTGCGCTGAGCGCCGTCGGCGACCCGCTCGGCAGGCGCAGGCGCGGGGGTCAACACCGCCCAGCAGAGCAGCCCCACTCCGGTCGTCGTGGCCAACGCGATCCCTGCGGCCAACGGCCGCCGCGACGTGCGGTTGAGCGGTGCGGCTCTGCGTCGGGGCGCGCGGCGACTCACGGTTGTCCTCCTGGTCCGCCGCCAATAGCCCGTCGTATCTGGGTTTCGTGCCCGCCCGTTGGAAAGAAGCGCTGAAAAGTCCAATCGATTCAGTTCGAGCGCGTTGCGCTTCGGCTGCGTTTACCCGGACCTCGCGCTGACACGATCCGCCCTCGATTTCGTGCGCACGCCGCACACCCTGATGCGTGCCTGAAAGGAACGCAGCTTGGGTTACCGTGCGCGGGGAGGCCCGCCATGCCCGCCACGCTGCCCAAGTCCCTCGTCGCCGTTTGGTTGGTCTTGTTCGCTGCCTGGAGCACCTACGCGACGTTCCTCAACGACGGCTACTGGAGCGTGTTCCCGCCCTTCGAGACCCTGGCTGAGACGCAGGTCTTCAGCGACTTGGGTACGGCCCTGACCCTGTTCTTGCTGTGGGCGATCGCCGACCTCGCCCGCCAGGGTCGTTCGCGCTGGTGGGGCCTGGTGCTCTTGCTCGGGATTGCGGCGTCGGGCTCGATCGCGGCGCTGAGCTACCTGCTGCTCCGGCGCTCCGAGCCCGTCGCGCCCGCGGCCTGATCAGGCCTGCAGCTGCCACCAGCCGAGCGCGCCGAGCCCGGCGAGCCAGAGCGCGGTGATCGCGATCAACGGGAGCTTGAAGCGCAGCTTCTGCGTCTTGTGCCGCACCAGGGACATGGTCGCCCAGGCCGCTGGCCAGCCGCCGAGGAACGCGAGGCCGAGGAGCGTGGTCTCGGGGACGCGCCGGCGCTGCTTGGCCGCGGCGCGCTTGTCCCAGGCGTAGACCGCGGCCGTCGCCAGGTTGAGCGCGACCGCGGCTCCGAGTCCGACCCACAGCGAGAGGTTCACCCGGCCAGTCTACGGCACGACAGCCGTACTCCCGCTCCCCGTCTTCGGGTTGTGGAGGCCGCCGCGTCTCCCTACAGTCGAAGGGCCCGTGGGACTTTGGTGCGACTTCCGAACTCAGCCTCTGAAGCTCTGCTAGCTGGTCGTTCCGCTCTTCCCCGGGCGCCTTCTTGTACGGACGGGTCATGAACGAACACGAGGCAAGGGTACGGCGGGTCGCGCGCGAGGATCTGGTCTTGTTCGTCAACGCCTGCTTCGCCTGCACGCGGCAGAGCGAGTTCTACAGCGACGCCCAGGGCCAAGCGGTCTCGATCGGTTTCCTCCACGACTACATTCGCGGCAACTACCGCCGGCTCTACGCGCGGACCCTCGCCGCGGGGATCAACCACTTCAACCAGGCTCAGATCGTGTTCAGCCTGCTCGCCAGCGGGCGGGAGACCGAAGCCAGCTTCCGCGAGGAGGAGAACGCGCTGATCCGTGCCTGCCTGCGCCAGCTGCCACCGCAGCGGGTGTATCGCCTGTTCGGGCGCTTGCGGCGGGAGCGCATCAACAACCGTCGCACCCGAGCAACGATCCGCGACTACGTCCAGTCCCGGCGTGACCCGGCCTTCGACGCAGTCAAGTATCGCAGCAAGCTCAACGCTGCCGCCGCCCACGCCCACCTGGCCCTCGGCGACGAGCTGAGCGCGTTCCTGTTCCGCTTCGGCGAGGAGCGGAGCTACACCACGCCCCTGCTCGACACCTTCCGCGAGGCCCACTACAGCCAGCGCGCGATCTACCGCCTGCCCTACACCGTGGCCGAGGGCCTCGCGCAGAAGCACGGGATCCCTCGGGAGACGTTCCTCGAACGGATCGAGCCCAACCTGACCCAGGCCGAGCGGCTGCGGCTGCAGCAGACCGCCCAGCGCACGAAGGGGGTCGACGTGGAGTTCGACCTCGCCCGCGCGCCGCTGACCAAGCTCGCCCTCTACCTGCTCTCGCGACCGCTGAACGAGCGGGAGGCGCGGCGCGGGGAATACGTCGCCGCGCTGAACGGCGCTGCCCGGCGGGCCCTGCAGCGCGCCCCCGCGCGCCTGGGCAAGGTCGCCGCGATCCTCGACCGCAGCTACTCGAGCTCGGGCAGCAGCGTGAAGCGCCGCCGCCCGCTGGGGGTCGCGTTGGCAGCGAGCGTGCTCCTGCGACGGGCGGCGCGCGACTACCGCGCGTTCTGGACGCCTGCGTGCGACGACGAGCTGCTGGTGACCCCCCGCGGCCAGACGAACCTCGCCGACCCCTTGCTCGACGCGTTGGAGTGGGGGGCCGAGCTGATCGTGATCGTCTCCGACGGCTGGGAGAACGATCCCCCCGGAACGGTCGCCCAGCTCGTCGCCGCCTACCGCCGGTTCCTCGACCCCCAGCACCGGGTGTCGGTGGTCCACGTGAACCCGGTGTTCGACGCCGACCACTACGAGCCGCGCGTGCTGGGCGCCGCGTTGCCCACGGTGGGCGTGCGCGACGCAGAGGACCTGCCGACCATGCTCGGGTTCGCCCGCTTCGTCGACGGCGCCGCCGAGTTGGAGGAGCTCGATGCCTACCTCGAGGCGCGCGCGCGCGAGCTGATCGGAGGTGACAGGTGAAGCGCGGGACCATCCCCGGATTGAGCCTCGAGGGGCTACGCCTCGCCCCAGCGCAGGTGTGGGGCGGACTGCGCCTGCTGCCCTTGATCCGCGACGAGGTCCCGGGCGACCTGCGCCTGGCGCTGCGCCGCTACGGCGAGACCGCGACCGTGGTCGAGCTGGATGCCCGCCACGCCTACTGCAGCTACGTGCCTCACGCGCTGGTCGTCGGCTGGGGCCGAGGTGCCGAGACCGTGTCGAGCTTCGGCGGTCGGCTGCAGCGCACCGACGGCCGCCGCTTCGACCTCGGGCCCTGCAGCGTGCGCGTGACCTCGCGGATGGTCCGCCGCGAGGACAAGCAGCGCTTGCGCCTGTTGCCCTTGCACCTGGCGCTGGAGGGGTTCCTCGCCCTGCACTTCGGCGGCCCAGACGTCGGCTGGAGCGAATACTCCGACCGCGCGCTGCGCCGCGGGCTGAGCCCGCGCGCCGAGCGATCCTTCGGGGGCCGCTCCGTAGACGGGCTGGAGGACGCGCTGCGGGTGTTCGAGATCCACGAGGGCCAGTGCGGGGTGCTGCTCTACGTGGCGGACGTGCTCGCCGCGGCCTTCGTGGTCTCGCACCCCGACGACTACCGCGCCCTGCACCGGAGCCTGATCGAGGACTGCTACGGCGAGCTGGTG
>Ga0070726_10002215_pt1 | contig 17827 bp, 19 predicted proteins | sample tdAd471_FD_67275 | JGI IMG/M metagenome (GOLD analysis project Ga0070726, IMG submission 67275) | Marine sediment microbial communities from the Atlantic coast under amendment with organic carbon and nitrate - tdAd47.1 | ecosystem: Environmental > Aquatic > Marine > Coastal > Sediment | place... | reverse complement strand
AGAGATGCCGATACGGAACGACGATCGGCAGCAGATACCCGGCAGCGGGGTGGCGGGTGAGGGCAGTGGCGGCCACAACGAGCGCAACGACCATGCTGGTTGCGATGCCGAATCCGAAGAACACGTTCTCCGAGCCGGTCAACATGCCCGCAATTCCACGCACGACGACGTACGCCAGCGAGATCGGGAGGAACCAGCCGACCGTCTGACCCCGGCTCCGACGGATGACGATGAACGCAGCAGACAACAGCGTCGCCGCGATCATCGCTGGGACAAGGCCGACGAAGTGGTTCACGACGAGGAACCCGGCGCTCGGAATCAGGGATGAGAGGATCCCGCCAGGCCCGCGACGCTGGCGAGCGACGATGTCGGGGATTCGCTCGGAGAGACCTCTCTGTGTTGGCTCGGTTGGTGGCTCGGTGTTGGGCATCGTGGTGTCAACGGTTGATGCTGCCGACCCTATTCCCCGCCAGCGCACCACTGGCAACCTCCTGAAGTCAACAGCATTCGCGCTGCGGTTCTGCATCTCGCAGGCACAACCGGGACCATGTGCGGCTGCTGGACCACGCATTTGTGCCGCGATGCGTGCGTTGGAGAGGGCACAACCCGCTCCGGATGTGATGAAACTCGTCCACTAGAGTTGCTCGTAGCCGTGCAGAGAGTTTGACATGTGCAGCCGAGTTCGCCGCCTCCTACTTTGGATACTTCCGGTGTTGGCTCTCGTAGCACTCGTCGGTGCAATCACCATTCGGGAGGTGTCGTGCAACATCAGGCTCGGTCCCGGCGATTGCTTCTCCCAATACGTGTGGCCGGTCAATTTGGCCATGTTCCTCGCTGCTTCGGTTCTCATGGCATTCTGGGCGATCCTTCTGGCGGGAGGCCGAAAGGACGATTCCCGGTAGTTGTGGCCATGTGGTCGCATCGTAAACCCACAGATTCAGCATGATCTCCGGCCAGCTAGGTGCCCATACGTGCCGTTATGCGTGGCTGGTCTAGAGTCGTGTCATGTTCCCGTCGCTCTTGCGTATATCGACCGATCGGCTTCGGGTTCGCTTCCTTGGGGACCGGGACCGAGACCTCGAAACCGCGACTGACGGCGAAGTCTCACGGTGAGGCAGCCTGATGTCTTCGTAGGTTGGTGGGAGGCTGTCTTCTACATCGGAGACGGAGAGCAGATCGACGTCTCCGGCATCATCGAACACATCGACGGTGCTGGGAACTTCACGGTGTTCAGGGACGGCGAACGCATCGGTGCGGGTCGCCACGTCGAGTTCACCGTCGATCCGGACGGTTTCACCAATGTGCAGGAGGTCCCTGGGGCACACACGCAGCCCGGACGTCAGCTTGTGGTCTACCGCCTTAGCGGGGACCTGTTCGAGGTCTGCAAAGCCAGCGAGCACCGAGGTCGTCCAACGAGCTTCGCATCGCCTCGCGGAAGCGGGTGGACCCACGTTGCAATCCGCCGGATCAGCGACGACGACCCACGTATCCCTGCTCACCGCTGAGGCTCACGAGGGAACCGATACCGACAGCCACAGCGTCCTCGACTTACAGCTCATGCCAGCGAAGGTGGGTCCGCCTTTATGTGCCGTTATGTGCGTTGCTCCATGATTGTGATGCGGAGTGCCTTGGCGCTCAGGCTCCGGTGGTGGTCGGGACAAGAGGTTCGATCGGACAGTGAATTGCGCTGTTGGGACCCCACTCGATTAGAACGATCTTGCCATCCTCAAGACTCAGCGAATTGAAGAGATTGCCTGCGCATCCGTCATACCCCGTAGTCCCGTCGGCCGCGTAAGAGAACGAGCTGTCGAACTCGGCATTGGAACCTGCGACTACCACGTTGAAGGTGGCGAATCCAGCGCCCGACCCTTGCAATGGCGCGCTCTGTTCTTCTATTGCCCGGATCTCGGCGTGTCCAGTGGCAACACCGTCGTCGTCCAGTGGGTGGTTGAGAACGACAGCATCCGCTGCATACAGATCCATAACAGCGTCCACATCGCCCGCATTTCCAGTAGCGGCAAGCTCAGCAAGTACCGACTCCGGGTCGCTGCCGGCGTCGTCCCCACCACATGCTGCTGCCAAAAGGGCGAGGACGCATATCACAAGCGCAAATCGAAATGGGCGTCGCATTAGAGCAGCTTTCCGGTTGGGCGTCGCAACCTAGCAGCATGGCGTTGGGTCGCCCATACCCGGCATTATGCGCACCTCATTCCGAACCACGCATTTTGTGCCGTTATGGGTGGATGGTTCCGATGGTCCAGCCGCCATCTGCGGCGTGTTCGCCGCTTCCGCCTTGGCCGCCGGGGTTAGCGGTGAAGCTGTATACGCCAGATGGCATGACCTCATTCCTTTCATCGGTTTCGGTCCTCGGTATGGCGGAGCGGGCGTCCCGCCCACGCGGCCCCGCTACAGCCCGCGTGGGCGGCTCACACTTGGTAGGTTCACCTCTTAGATTCGTCAACTTTGGAGGGGTCTGTCCTGTGATCAACATAACTATTGAGCGCAAACACCTATATGTGCTCGCTGTCATCGTCACACTGGCCGCGATGCTGGTGCCTGTAGGGGCATGGGCGTCTCATCGGTTCAACGATGTTGCAGACAGCAACCCGTTCCACGATGATATTTCATGGCTCGCAAATGCCGAGGTGACGGTGGGCTGCGGCGATGGGTCATCGTTTTGTCCGGAAGATGCCGTCACTCGCGAGCAGGTGGCGGCATTTATGCGCCGGCTCGCGGTCAATCAAGTTGTTGACGCGGGGAGGCTTGACGGGATCGATTCGACGGGCCTCCTGCCCGGTGGTACGCCGCCGGCCGGGACCACGGTGCGTGGCGGTTATTGGGTTTCTGGCGATCTCGGGGATTCAGCGCAGCATGCAATCAACTGGGGATTTGAGATGAACGAGTACCCCAGTACACACTTCCTGCCCAAAGGGTCTAGCCCCACATCGGACTGTCCTGGCACGCCGGACGACCCGAAAGCAGCGGCCGGTCACCTCTGCGTGTATGAATTCACGGCTACTGAGGACGATTACTCCTTTGCTGGCATCATCGCGGGTGGTCGCTTGGGCCAGGGAGCCGCGGACCGGTTTGGAGCGGTACTGTCGATCATCTCGAACGATGGAGATGGTCGGTGGAGTAGCAGAGGTACATGGGCCGCGAGCGCTGACGAGTTCGTCCTCACACCGCCCCCGGGTCCCGTCGTCGGTAGCGGGGGATAGTCCAGAAGAGTTGGACCGTCGGTTCTCGCCGCTGCGCATATGTGCCGTTATGGGTGGGGCAGGCAGACGACTGAGAACCGCACCTGGTCGCCGTCCTCAAGGCCGAGTGAGGTTCGAAGGTGGACCTCGCACATCATCTCGATCTGTTCTGGCGGATAGCCGTCTTCTTCGGCCTGCATCGCAAGACCTCGATATTGATCTTCGATGAGAACCGGTGTCAGGTGGTACCCAGCCTGACCGGTCATTTCTTCCCACCCGGGGCCGAGCTCAACCGACGGAACGAACACAGTGTTGGTTGGCCGCTCGAACGCCTGCGCCAGCACGATATTCAGCGTGCCGGGAACAAACGTCATGCCGAACCGCTGTGCCATGTCGTTGAAGATCGACATATCAGCCATTCGTTCGACACCGAGACCTCGACCCTGACGGACTTGACCCACGTACATACCGGGCATTATGGCGCGTAGATCCGCCAGCGCATATGTGCCGTTATGCGTGCCCTTGACCTGTTTGCGGATAGGTCCCGCTGTATCGTCGTTCCATGAAGTGGCTCGGCTACCTGTTGGCTCTAGCGGGCATGTTTCTCGTCGCTCTCGGCATTGCGTTGATGGAGGTATGGGAGCTTGAGTTCTTCCGAGCCACCACGCTTGACCGAGATTTCACCGGTCTTGTGTGCGGCACGCCGCTCGACAACCCTGGATGGGCAACGGGGTCCCCCTGTCACGGTGCCGTGAACAGACAGACCGGAGTTTCGATCCTTGTCACGTTCCTCGGAATCGGAGCGGTCATCGCATCAATCGTGTTGGCAGTTGCCCACCGCCGCCACGAGTCAACGACTGGGTCGCGTGCCCCCGCATAGTTGCCCCTATTTGGACTCTTGCCGAGACTGAGGGCGAATGGTCATGGTGACCGCGAGCATTAGCACCCACAAGAAGACGAGGAGGGCGAGGGTCACACGACGTTCCAGCACGGAATTCACCACCGCCACGATTGTTGCCACGACGCCTGACCAGCCCAACCACCGTGGCGGGTCACCTCGGTTGATCGAGACAATGCTGACGCCCAGTATGAACATGATCAGGGGAGCGCCGAACCAGACTCTGAAGCCTTCCTCCAACACCCACAGGGTCTTGGCCACCTCAGGGTCACCCGCTAGCGAACCTACTAAAGCGGCTGAATTGATTGCGCTTCCCGCCAAGATCAGGGTCACCATCGCCACTCCGCCACCGAATGCAGCCCAAGCTGCTGCTGATGGTCCACGCTCGGTGAGCCGCAGGTGGAGAGACCCGACGAACCAGAACCCGGCGATAGCAGCCAACGTGGCTAGGGCGATACCCGTCTCAATGACATCGACACGATTGGCCAGGTCGCGGGCAATGGTTCCAGCGGTTTGGTCGGCACCCTCAAGTTCCGACGCGGCTACGAACCACGAGGCAAGGGTCAGCAACACGAACGCGATGCCCGCTATGCCGCCAGTCCTATCAATCCACCTGGTAGCTGTTGTCTCCACACTCACTCCCTGCTTGCTGTTTGCCAAATCTAGGTTCCACCCAACAGACAAACCAGACCCCGATACGGGTGACAAGTCCGGGCCCCGTACATATCCGGCATTATGCGCACGGGTTCAAACGTGCCAGAGGGGTTCGTCCGCGGTCCATGTTGGTGGGGTGCCCCAGGTCTCGGCATACGTCACCACTTGGGCCGGTGCGCGCTTCGCTAGGCCCCATCGACCGAGCGGATAGCCGCAGGTCACGGCCGCGGCGTTCATCCAACCCTTCCCTTCCGGGACACCGAGCAATTCGCACACTTCATCATGTTTGAAGATGCCAAGCACGGTCGTAAGACACGTTCCGATGCCATGTGATCGAGCCGCGAGCATCAAGCTCCAGACGCCCGGATAGATCGATGCCCCCGACGGATCGTTGCGATGGAACGGAAACACCACAAGCGGTACCTGTTCGAAGTTGTCCGCAAGCCACTGCGCCGAATTCATGACGCGAACTGTTGCGTCGTCTCCGGTCGCCTTCGCCTGGTCGGCCTTTCCTTTGTAGAACGTCTCATTGAGTTGCTTCCACGCATCTGAATACAGGTCACCGAGAGTCCGGATTGTGTCTTGATCAGTGACCGTGATCCATCGCCAATTCTGCGAATTGCCACCCGAGGGCGACCTGATGGCGGCATCCATCATCGCTTTGACAACATCTTCTGGCACAGGGTCCGATGAAACGCGGCGCATCGCCCGCGTTGTGTAAAGAGCTTCGTTCAGTTCCATGCGATGAACATAGCCTTCAGCCGACGATCGAGGCGACCACGGCGATCACGATGATGTTGAAGACGAACCAAGCAATCGACGCAACGAGATACCGCCGCACCCATGCGAGCCAGTTCTCAGAGAGCCGCGCAATTGCGACACCGACGAGCCACCACAGCGGGGCGCTCGTAATGATGCCGAACAGAATCACAGTGAATCGCGTCACCTCGATGAACGGGAAGGCGAGCACCCACGCCGTTGGTGACACGATGAGAAAGAGCAAGGATGCGGCGAGCGATCCTGCGAAATCGGACATGTCACCGCCCTGCCGGAAGCCGACCGATAGCGCTGCAAGCCCAATCACCGTTGGGAAGACCAGTGCCAAGGCGCCGCCGAGGATCGGCGAAACCGTTTGACGTCTTGGGGCGAAAGAAACATCTCGCTTCACGACATCAGGCTACAACCCGTACCGGCGCTGACCTTTCCACTCGGTTCTACCATTGCTTGCGGAGGTCACATGACAGACATGGAATCAGGTGCAATGAAGATCATCGAGATCATGGGTGTTTCGCCGAACAGTTTCGACGACGCGGTCAATCAGGCGGTCGCGAAAGCCGCAGAAAGCATCAACGGCATTACTGGCGTCGAAGTCACCTCCCAGACCGCGGACGTGAGGGATGGCACCGTCAGCCGCTACAAGGTGACCGTGAAGCTCAGTTTCATCGTCAGGTAGAGCGCGAAAACCGCGAGACACGGCCAGCCCCTATACGAAGACCGAGGCTACGCTTTGGGGACGCATGACATACCTGCGAAACCCCCGATTCCTGATAGCGCTGCTCGTGCTTGCCCTCCTGGCTCTCACGCCGGTTGCCGCGAGCGCGCAGTCGAAGGGTGATGTCAACACCGCAAAGAGCGCTGCCGACAAGGCGCTGGACGCGCTCGAAGCGGCCGACGGCGAACTCTCAGCTGGGCTTGAGGAGCTTGAAGGCATCCAAGGCAAGCTCTACAACCTCGAATGGCGAGTCGGCAGGCTTGCGAGCGCAATCACCGAGTACGGCGACAATGTCGTCAATCTTGAGGGCAGGGCCAAGGACCTCGTCGTAGACGCCTACATCTCGGGCGGACGGTCAGTGATGACAACTGCGTTCACAGCAGGAAACATCCAAGATCTGATTACGACACAGACCCTCTATGACCGTGCCACGACGCTCGACCTTGCCGAGTTGGATCAGCTCGGAGCAGTGCAGCGCCAGATGGACAGACTCACTGTCGAACTCAACGACAAGCAGGTAGAAGTCGAGGCACTTCGACAGGACCAGGCAGCAGCCGTCGCTTCGCTCGCCGAGATTCAGGATCGGGCCGAAGCAGCCCACGCCGAGGCAAAATCCAAGTACCGCGAGGTGTACGCCAAGTACAAGGCACGTCTGGCACGTGAGGCAGCTGCGGCCGCAGCCCGAGCATCAGGGCCATCGGCCGGAATCCCTGGGCAAACCCAAGGCGTTGTCTGCCCGGTGAAGGGGTCGAACTACTTCATCAACTCCTGGGGCTATCCCAGGTCTGGCGGCCGAACGCACAAGGGAACCGACATCATGGCTGCCTACAACACCGAGCTCGTCGCAATGACAAGCGGATCTGTCCGCCTCAACTCGCACAGCCTCGGCGGGCGGCAGGTCTACCTCTACGGCGATGACGGCGTGACCTACTACTACGCCCACCTTTCAAAGTGGCCAACCGGTTTGAACACAGGCAACAGGGTGAACAAGGGACAGACCGTCGGGTTCGTCGGTGATTCTGGAAATGCCTCGGGCACACCGCATCTTCACCTCGGCATGATTGCCGGTGGCGTATACGTAAATCCCTACCCGACGGTTCGACCCGTCTGCTAGGTCCTAGGTACGCCTACTCGTCGACGACCTCGATATCGAGTTCCTCAACAACGACCTCATCGATGTTTCCGTCACCGGTTGTATCGAGCCCGTAGATGCGTGCACCACTCGTAGCAACGTCCTGGAGATTTCCATCCTGGTCAGGGTCAATACCTGACGCTGTGATGACATCCGTCCGGGTCACATCAGGGACGCCGTCGCCGTCAAGGTCGTGGGCCACTGTTCGAACTTCGGTGATCTCTACGGAGTCAGCGACGCCATCGCCATCGACATCCATCACGATCTCAGATGTCTCCACGGTCGTGTAGACATCGGGGATTCCGTCGCCATCGACATCCACAGCAGTCTCCTCGATCGTGACCGTTTCGACGATGTCAGCGACGCCGTCGCCATCAATATCGATCTCACGCACCTCGGTGCGCGTTGCCCGAATACCATCGGCGATGCCATCTCCGTCGATATCAATCTCACGGACCTCAATCTCCTCGAAAGCGACTGCCTCGCCCGAGGTGTTTTCGGCAGGCGGGTTGGTGTCGGATACGTCGCTCATGAATTCTCCTCGTAGGTGTCGACCGATCTGGAAAGGTCGGGCTCTGCTACGAACCCTAGCCGTCAGCCAGAGGCTGAATCGGCGGGCGCATCGGGCTGTCCGATCGCGTCGGATTCGGCCTTTTCGCGCTTGGCGAGAAGGATGAAGGGAAGCGCAAGCAACTGGATGCCACCTGCGATGAGATACGAGGTCGAGTAGCCCCACACGTCGGCCGCGCGACCAAGTGCTGGCTGAGCGACGACGCCTCCGGCCGAACCCATCAACGCGTCGAAGGACAGAATCGTCGCTCGCTGCTCGGACTCGATCAGTCCATTGATGTAGGCCTGTCGCATCGGCATAGCGGCCGCAAAGACCAAGCCCCAGATGACGAGCAGCCCAATCGCGACAACCAGACTTGATGTCAGTCCGATGAACACCAGCGCTCCGACGCTGACAGCGGTCGCCACCGCGAGCGCTTGCGTCCTGAAGCGGAACACGCGCCGCATCATCGGAACCGAGAGCCCACCAATAATCTGGGCGCCAGCAACGATTGCGGCCGCCAGACCAGCGATTCCGTATGCCGTCGGATCCCCGTAGAGCTCGAGCAGGTACGGCTGCATGGCATAGAACGCATAGAACATGACACCGGTCGTGAATGGTGCGGCGAGCATCAGCCATCGAACCGGACGGTTTCTCCATCCGTTGTCAACTGAAGCCCTAAGAACGGTCCGTATCTCGTCAACCGGACCGGTCTTGGCCGCGGGGGTGAAGCCAAGGTCATGCATCATCAATACAGCTACGACGAGCGTCACCAGAAGAAAGACGGCTCTAATGATGTAGGGGACACCGAGATTGGTTGCCTGGGCAATGAAACCTCCAGCGACGGAGCCGACGAGCATCGACGCACCCGCTGCGACCTGGGCCCGTGCAAACACCGACTCAAGTGGCCCCGTATACCCCGTGTAGTCGAGCGCATCCACAAGCCAGGCCTCTGTCGCGCCTGTGAAGAACGTGAAGCCAAGTCCGAGGAAGGCCGAGGTTGCCGCCCATGCCCAGAACGGCGCACCTACGTTCCACAGATAGAGGTACAGGATCGTCGACACGAACAATGTCACTGCCCCGAGGATGAACGACAGCTTTCTCCCCCGCACATCAGCGACGATGCCGGTCGGAACTTCAAAGATCATCTGGCCCGCCGTAAAGAAGGCGTTCGCGGCAAATGCCTGCGTGTTCGAGAGCCCGGCATCGAGGAGGAACAGCGTGTTCACACCCCAAATAAACGAGGCAGCCAGAGTCGAGAGGACGGTCAACGTCAGATAGGTTCTTTGTACGGTCAGAGCGGTTGTCATCGGTCCCTTCAGACGCTCAATCCTACGGTTTCGACGGAGTCGCCACGACCGGTTTCTCACCCGGTCTTTATCTTCGGTTCATCCAGACTTCAGGTCCACTCCGTATTCTGTATGTACAGAGACTCTCCTCCCTGTCTCAACAACCAGGCGGTTGCCACTACAACCGCACCCGAAATGTGCCGGCCCCCTCCAGGCCGGCGCATTCGCGCCACAGACAGCCGGCACATTCGCGCCACAGACAGCCGCCACACGTGGTCGTATCAAGGAGTACGCTTCTGGTACGGGGATGTAGGTCCTCAATCGGCGCCTGGGCTTGGCGCCTCGCGGCTCGGGACAGTCCCGCCACGAACGAAGGAAGGCACGATGTCTCACTCATGGTCTCTCACCGAAGGTGCTGGGCGGCGATTGATCGCAGCCCTTCTCGCGGCGCTCGTCGCTGCAACAATGCTGGCGGTCCTCCCGGGGTTTGTCCCCAGCGCTGACGCTGACACCAATCACACCTTCGAGTACGTACTCGTATTCCAGAATGGGTCGACGGTCACGTCACCACCTGGTGGCACGACCGACGGGTCAGGGAACTCAGTCTTGGTGCCGAATGTTGGTGGAACCGATCCCGACAACCCCGAAGCAAGCATGCTGGTTCACATGTCCTGTTCAGATACATTTGGTTTAGGCCTTGATTCGACCGACCCGGACTACGGATACTCCGACGCCGGTTTCGAACCAAGTAATCCTGAAGACAGCGGTTGGAGGATTGCCGACTATGCGTTCCGGCGCGTAGGAACGAACGGCGGGCAATGCGGGAACTCGGATCTCTTCGACCTCCCAACGTTGACCTTGGTAAAGACCGTCGACGGCGGAACACTGAGCGACACCGACTTCCCAGCGTTCATAGACCAAGACGCAGCCGACTGGGGCACCGCCTACACCCTCGAACCAGGCGACTACACCGCAAGCGAAACAACCCAAGACGACTACACCGCCGGAGTATGGGGAGGCGCATGCGCCGACGACGGAACAGTCACCCTTGGCGAGGGCGAACACCTCACGTGCACCATCACCAACACCTACGACCCACTACCGGTACCTTCGATCGACATTGAGAAGGCAACCAATGGCGAGGACGCTGATTCGCCGACCGGTCCCGTCCTCAATGTCGGTGACGCCGTCACCTGGACATATGTCGTCACCAACGACGGCGATGTCGATCTCGTCGACATTGTCGTGACCGATGACCAGGGGGTCGTTCCCGTCTATCAGAGCGGAGACGATGGCGATGGCATCCTGAACATCGGAGAGGCTTGGACCTACGAGGTATCAGGAGTGGCCGTTTTCGGCCAGTACGCCAACATCGGAAAGGCCACAGGCGAGGCTGACTCCGAAGTCCGAGGCGACGCTGAAGTCAGCGACACTGACCCATCGCACTACTTCGGTCAAGAAGTGCTGGCATCCGCAACGATCGGGGACACCGTCTGGTACGACTGTTCAACTGATGTTGCGACCGACCCTGGGTGCGACAACGGCGTCCAGGACGCCGGTGAACTGGGTATCGAAGGTGCGAAGGTGACGCTGACCGGACTCGACGGCCAAGATGTCGACCCTGACACCGGCGGTGTGCAGACCACACTTTCGAAACTGACAAACTCCGACGGGAAGTACCTGTTCTCAGGTTTGCCTGAGGGCAACTACAGGGTGCAGGTGCTCATCGGCGATGTCCCCGATCCACAGAATCTCGGCCGCAGTCTGCGGTTCACTACATCCTCGTCATTCACCTTGTTCCTACCCGATGCTGGCGAGGATCTCGACAATGACTTCGCAGTGATCGCCGACACGCTGCCCGAGACCGGGATCGACGCCAGCGCGCTCGTCAAAATCGCTATCGCATTGCTGCTGACCGGAGGCTTGGCCGTCTTGATAAGTCGCCGATGGGACGATGACCCAAGATTGGTCGAAGCTGCCTAGCGGCCTGACAACCACGAACACCGAAGGATCAGCCCGGCAACGCAAAGCGGCGTTGCCGGGTTGCCCGCGTTCGGGGGCCTCTCCTGCCGGCGCGACTAGCCGACAGAAATCATGGCGACCGCTGCCACGGCGAGCGCAATGCCCAGCCATTGGGACATCGCGAGGTGCTCCTTGAGAAAGATCGCAGCAAGCACGACTGTGACCGCTGGAAACAGGGCGATCGCGACACCGACGATTATCAGTTCGCCCTGCTGGGACGCCGTGATGTAGGCCCCCATGCCGAGCCCCGCGAGGGCCCCGGCGAGAACAGTAGGAATCACAGATTCCCGTTTGACCTTGCGAGATTGACCCACGACAAGCATGACGAGTGTCGCAGCTGCTGCGGCGCTCAATCGGCCGGTCACCGCCGGCGTGAGCCCTGACGCCTCCGACGTACTCGCATAGGCAACAACCATCCCTGCGAACCCGACGCCTGACACAAGCCCGTGCACCACACTGGCAACGGAGAGCCTGGCGGCTCCAGGTACGTACCCGACCAACACGACAGACACAACACCACCGACGAGACCGATCGCCACGAGTGTCGAGGGACGCTCGCCTGTCAGAAGCCCGATAATGATGGGCAGCATCGCCGCCACCGTTGATGCGACCGGTGCAACGATTCCGACCGAACCGATTGAGAACCCCCGATAGAGGGCCACCACGCCGACTGCTGAGCCGAGCCCAGCCAGAACTCCGAGAGCGGCGTCACGACCAATCAACTCACCGCCGTAGATGACCGCAACAAGTGCGATGATCGGAACGCCGACCCACTGGCTCCAGGCTGCAACGGCAAAGGGACTCGATTTCTTCGATGCAATGCCACCGAAGAAATCAGCGCTACCAATCAGCCCAATCGCGATCAGGATGAGGACGAGTACGTCAGGAGTCATTGGGACGCGGCGACATCGGCATTGGGCGAGACAGCATGACGCACCTTACGACCGCCGTCGATCGCCGGCGGATATCCAGCAGCGGATGGCGTTCGTCGCGGTGGGTCACACCTACCTGGATCGTGGAGGTGGGCCGAGCCGTCACACAATCAGATCGAAGAACGAACCGTCATCCTTGTGACGCAGAATCATCTTCACTCGCTCATCTGGGAGGATCTCTTGCTTGATGATCGTGTGTCCATCGTGGTACTCAGGCGTCTTCGAGATACGCGGCGTTGTCCCATGTCGCCACTCAAGCTCGACGGGCTCCCACTGCTTCGATTCGGCTGATTTGAACGCTGCATCCATGATCGAGTTGACGACGTATCCGTCGTAGAAACTCTCTTTCGGATTCCGACCCTCGTCCATTGCGTTGAACATGTCGCTGAACATGTCGACATAGCCAAGCTCGGCTACTTCATCGCCTACCGGGAACATCCAACCCTTGTCGGATTCCGACTTCTCAGCGACATACCCATCGCCGGTTCCACCTGTCCACATCTCAAACCCTGTCCGTAGGAAGCTGTTCAGCCAAATGGTGCCATCGGTACCCGCGACCTCGTCACGCAGGTCCATGCCGCCCCTGAACGTCCAGGAGACTTCGAACTGGCCGAGTGCCCCTGATTCAAATTTGATCAACGCCACGGCATTGTCCTCAGCCTCGATGGGATGAACGAGCGTGTCAGACCAACACATCACCTCGACAGGTCGGTTCCCCTTGCCGACGAAATCACGGATGATCTCAATGCAGTGACAGCCGAGATCCACGATGGGCCCACCGCCGGCCTGCTTGACATCCCAGAACCATGCGCTGTGAGGGCCGGGGTGGGTCTCCCTCGACCGCACCCACGTCACGTCACCGATGGCGCCGGCCTCGACAGAGGCGACGGCCTTGAGGTGCTTTGGCGTGTACACCAGGTCCTCCAGGTAGCCAGCAAACACACCCTTCTCTTCGACATAGTCGAGTATTCGCTTGGCTTCCTCAGCATCTCTTGCCAATGGCTTCGTACAGAGCACGGCCTTCCCCGCGTCCGCCACCATCTTGATCGCCTCTTCATGGAGTTGATTTGGGAGGGCAACCACAACGGTGTCGATGTCAGGGTGGTTGATTGCGTCGGACATCGAGGTCGTCGTGTTGGGAATGTCCCAGCGCTCAGCGAACGCGTCGGCTCGGTCCTGAGTCCTTGAATAGACGACACCCACACTGTCCCTATTCCGTTGTCCGTGAAGGGTCATCGTGTAGAAGTCTCCGATGAGTCCCGTGCCGAGCATCGCAACTGAGTGGCTTTTCATACTGTCTCCCTGCTTTCCGATTCCGTCGAACTCGTGATACTGCCCTCGGCTACCGCCGACGGCTTGTGCATGGCAAGCAACCGCGCTGGATTGCTCACGAACATCGTTTCCTGCATATCCCGGTCAATGTCGAGCGCCTCGAGAACGGCTCGATAGCCGTCCGCCATCCAGGCGAGGCCACGTTCGTGTCCGTAGACCGACCACAGCGAGCGGCGTGCACCGTCGGTACCGAGCATCAGTTGACCAACAAAGCCCCGCTCGAGCTGCGTAGCCAAAAGGTGCGCTGAGCGCGGTTCGACGTCTGAGCTCTGCCGAATCGCCTGGTCGAACTCGAGGCTCACGCCCGATTCCAACAGGTCGCTGTGGTACGCAGGATCGTCGACTTTGTCGGTGTGGGACATGACGACACGCTCGAGTGGCACTCCCACATCGCTGAGCGCCTCAAGCTGCTCAGCGGCTCCAGTTCCCTCCTCGCAGTGGGTGAGCAGTGGCACGCCCGTTGACTGCATCGTGATCCAGGCGGCCTCCATGTCCCGGCGTGCCCGAGCATCGACCCCGCCGTGGGATGTGGCGATTTTGACAATGCCTGCTCTGTGGTCCGTTGGCATCTTCTTGTCACTCAACCGGTCATAAGCGTCGACGCCGTCGGTGATGTCGGCGACGAACCAGGAGGCAAGTTGCTCCGCCGATGCCTCTTCGACCCAGGGAAGGTATGCGTAATACTTCTCGGTGTGCAGGCCTGTCGTCATGACGATGGCCACACCCGTCTTTCGACTGATCTCGGCGAGTTGCCGTGGTCCGCGACCGGACGCGAGCGGCATGGCATCCACCATTGCTCCAACACCTGCCGTTGAACACCGCCTCACCTCTTCGGATGCATCTTCGATCGATGTCAACAGAATGTGTGGCCATTCGCGACGAACAGCGTCGCTATCAATGATGAGGTGCTCGTGCATGAACGTGACTCCGAGCTGGTCGGCGTCGACATCCCCAAGGACCGTTCTGACCATCCCGTTCATGTCGCGACCTCGTCCATGGACAGCACAGCACCGGCACTCCGCAACCTGTCCGTCACTGAATCCATCGTCGGGGCACGGACATCGCCACCGAGGGCAACAGCGTCGGCCGCGACAACACCGACCGCCTGGCCCATGGCCATACATTGAGCCATCGACCGGATTGAAGCCTGCGCATCGTGCGTCGCGGAAAAACACCTTCCAGCGACCAGGGTGTTGGAGCTGTCAGCGACGGTCAGCGTGGATCGAGGAATCCCGACGGCCAAGCCTTCTGGGAGGTACTCCCACGTGGTTCCTGTTCCGTGTCCACCGTGGTGATCCTCAATCGGAGCACCGCACAGCCCAATCTGATCATCGAACTGGCGAGCGGAAAGCACATCATCCTTCGTGATGCGGTAGTCGCCGTAGACCCTTCGGGTTTCCCTCAATCCAACTTGCGTCGAGAGAGCGCCGAGCGCAGCCCGTTCATATCCGGGGACTCGATCCACGAGGAAGCGCGCATACTCAACGGCTTGTCGCCTTCCCTCCATTTCAGCGCGGGTGAGAATGCGTGGGTCTGTCGCATTGATGGTGTGGCCGTGTTTGACCTCAACATGGTCGATTCGTGTCATCACCGTTGCCGTCATGCCCTCAATGGGTGTGATGTGGTCGCTGCCCTCGCGCCGAGGAAGGTCATAGTCACCCGATTCCGCAGCCTCCGCCATTAGCGAGTGCAACGCATCCTTCGAGACCGACGACCTCTTCTCGTTGTCCACGTTGATCATGCGGAACGTGGTCGTGAGGGTCTGGGCTGGATCGATGTCCCCTGCGGTCTCGTATCCGAACCCTGCGTGGTGAGAGACGTCGCCGTCGCCAGAAGCGTCGACCACAACGCGACACCGCACCGTACCGAGTCCGGCCTTCGTCGCAAGGGTGAGCGACGTGATCGCGCCATCGGAGACGTCGACCTCCTGCACAAAGGCGTGGAGCATGACCGTGACCCCCGCACCGACGACGAGTTCCTCCCACACCACCTTCAAATGCTCGGCGAGGTAGGTGACACCCATCCCAGCGCCGTAGGTGTTAGGTCGATGCAGCACGGTGCCGTACCGGTTCAGACCGGCAACGACTTCGTCACCGACACCGCCGACGATCTTCAGCGACCGCTCACCAGGTGTGTAGAACCCATAGAACGTGTCGAGCACCGCTGTCGAGTTTCCTCCGAGAAACGGAAGCTTTTCGACAAGGAGGACGGAGACCCCGCTTCTTGCTGCGGCGATGGCTGCAGAGGACCCCGCCGCGCCGGAACCGACAACAACAACGTCGTAGGTACCAAGGTCAGCGAGGTCCATCAGCAGCCTGCGCTAGTGGATGTAGGGACGAAGCACGTCTCGTGCGATCAAAAAGCCACTCTTGATGAGTTCATCGGTGGCCTCGAAGCCCCGATCCTCATGCTCAACCGTGATGTCGCCCTCGTACCCAGCCCGATACATCGCACTCATGAATGCCTGCCAGTCGACATCACCGAGCCCGGGAAGCCGAGGCACCTGCCATCCGATTCCTGCTGAAAGAATGCCGTTCTCATACAGGCCGTCTTCATCGATCTCGAGGTCCTTCGCATGGACGTGATAGATGCGGTCGCCGAACTCGCCGATGACTCGCTCGATATCGATCATCTGCCACACGAGGTGAGAAGGATCGAGATTCATCCCGACCGTCTCCCCGAACTCGGCAAACATCTGCCTCCAGATTCGTGGCGAATAGGCGACGTTGTGGCCAGATGGCCATTCGTCATGGGAGAAGATCATCGGACAATTCTCAATTGCGATCTTGACGCCGTTGGCCGTTGCATGCTCGACGATGTGAGGCCACTCGGTCTTCGCCGTCTCCCAGTTCTCGTCCTGGGTCTTTGAACCGTCAGCACCTATGAACGTGTTGACGACCGGGACGCCCATCATCGCAGCAGCGGTGATGACCTTCTTGATGTGGCCCTGGACGAGGCTCCGATGGTCGGGGTCGGGATGGAGCGGGTTCGGGTAGTAGCCGAGACCGGAGACGGTCAGACCCTTTGATGCGAGCATCTCATTGATCTCGTCAGCATTGTCCTGGGTGAAGCCATCGACATCGATGTGGCAAATGCCAGCGTACCGCCGGGCAGCGCCCTCACTCTTCGGCCAACAACAGATCTCAAGCGACTCGAAACCGTTTGCAGCCGCCCAATCGGCCACTTCCTCGAGCGGCGTATCTGGGAATGGTGCGGTGAGCAATCCGAGCTTCATGGCTCCTCCTTATCGATCGATTTCTGCGATCGACTCCTGCCGATCGACGTTTGCGATCGACGTCTGCCGATCGACGGACACCCAGCGGCGCTCAGCGGCGCTCCTCGCAACGGCATCCGTCACGAGTAATGCGTCGTGTCCATCCGCAAAGGTCGGGTAGTTCGGGTGTGACGACGGTGCGCCCTTGGCGACATCTGCATACACGGCCTTAAACAGGGCCCGGAACGTGTCCGGGTATCCCTCGACGTGGCCCCCCGGATATCCGATGTGCGGAGCGACCTCCGCGTCAACCAACGATGGATCACGGTTGAGCAGCTCGTTCGGACGGCCGCGATGACCAATGAACAGCGACTCAGGGTTCTCTGATTGCCATGCAACGGAGGACTCAGATCCATCGATCTCAAAGCTGATCGAGTTCTTGCGACCGGCGGAGATCTGGGAGATGGCGGCCAGTCCTTGCGCACCGCTCGCAAAACGCAACATGATGCTTGCCGCATCGTCGCTTGACATCGACTCTTCGACAAGGTCGGCTTCATCTCCGGCCGCAGCGAAGGTCTCAACGGGGCCGGCTGGGTGACGCCGAACCGGTACGAAAGTGTGGAGATCAGCCATGACTTCGACGATGTCCTGCCCAGTCATGAACCGAACGAGATCAAGCCAGTGGGATCCAATGTCAGCAACTGCTCGCAATTCACCAGCCTCCTCCGGCACCAGCCGCCAGTTCCAGTCGGTGTCCTTGAGCAGCCAGTCTTGAAGATACGCACCTGTCACGAAATTGACCGTGCCAAGTTGGCCCGACTGCGCCATGGAGCGTGACTGCAGAACATGGGCATAGAAGCGAAGGTTGAAGCACACAGCATTCACGACGCCCGCAGCTTGAGCGGCTTCAACGAGTTCGGCAGATTGGGCTGACGTGACGGCAAGCGGCTTCTCGCACACCACATGTTTTCCGGCCGAGAGACATGCGAGCACCTGGTCGTAATGCACATTGTTCGGTGAGGCGATGTGGATGACGTCGATCGAGGAATCCGCGGCCAGTGCCTCGATGGTCGGATACACCGTCGGCAGGTCAGCCGCATCGGCCTTCGCCTGAG
>Ga0070726_10002214_pt1 | contig 17832 bp, 14 predicted proteins | sample tdAd471_FD_67275 | JGI IMG/M metagenome (GOLD analysis project Ga0070726, IMG submission 67275) | Marine sediment microbial communities from the Atlantic coast under amendment with organic carbon and nitrate - tdAd47.1 | ecosystem: Environmental > Aquatic > Marine > Coastal > Sediment | place... | reverse complement strand
CGGGCTCATGGCCGCCGACCGCTGCACCGCGGCCTCGTCCTTGCCGGAGCGGAACAGATCGGTATCGACCGGGCCCGGCGCGACGCCGTTCACCCGAATACCACGCCCGGCGAGTTCCTTCTGCATCGAGCGCAGCAGGCATTCGAAAGCCGCCTTGGTCGCGCTGTACGGCCCCAGCCCCGGCGCCGCGAAACGCACCAGCGTCGTCGTGACCCCGACAATCGTGCCGCCGTCCCGAACGTTGCGCGCCGCGTGCTGCAGGACATTGAAGGCGCCGACCAGGTTCACTTCCACCAGTTTGCGGAAATTGTCGTTGTCGAAGTCGGAAACCGGTCCCGGCGGTACGTTGATCCCGGCATTCGCCACGATGCAGTCGGGATTCGCCCCGAAATCGCTTTTCACCGCCGCGAAGACCCCGGCGACCTGCGACGGATCGGTGATGTCGACCTGATAGCCGGAGACTTTCGCGCCGGACGGCATATCCGAGCCTGCGGGGGGATTGGCCACATAGGTGAATGCAACGTCGAACCCCTGTTCCGCCAGTTTCTTGACGGCCGCCGCGCCGATGCCGCGCGAACCGCCGAATACCAATGCTACTTTGTTTGCCATACCATACCTTCTTTCGCTTTTCGGTTAACCGCCGCGGACACCCGTCAATTGGATATCGTGACGATCCTCTCTTCAGTCATTTCCTGAACCGCGTAATGCGGCCCTTCGCGCCCGAAACCGCTGTCCTTCGAGCCGCCATAGGGCATCAGGTCGATGCGGGAACTGGACGTTTCATTGATGTGAACGCCGCCGACCTCCAAAGCCTTCGCCGCCGCCAACGCATCCGACAAACGGTTCGTGAATATGCCCGTGGCCAATCCGTAGGGTGTGGCGTTGACCATGTCGATCGCCTCTTCGAAAACCTCGAACGGTTTCAGGCAGACGACGGGCCCGAACACTTCGCTGCATCCCAGCTTCATGTCGTCGGTGACGCCGCTCAACAGCGTCGGCGGCACGACCGTTCCCTGCCGCGGGCCGCCTACATGGCGCGTAGCCCCCTTTTGCACCGCTTCTTCGATCCAGGATTCGACCCGGACCGCGTCGCCTTCGCTGATCAGCGGGCCGGTGACCGTGTCATCGATGCGCGGGTCGCCGAATTTTACCTGGCGGACCAGCGCGGTCATGCGTTCCGTCACTTTTTCCATGATCGAGGCATGGACCAGGAGCATCTGGACGGATGTGCAGACCTGGCCCGCCTTGCGGTACCCTGCCGATACGATCTTGGGAAGAGCGCGGTCCAGATCGGCATCGTCGCAGAGGATCGTATAGGCGATCGATCCGAGCTCCATCTGGGTCCGGCGCAAACCGGCGGCCGCCTGGATTTTCCTTCCGACCTCGGTGCTGCCGGTGAAGGCGATGAACCGGACCTTCGGATCAGCGATCGCCGTCTGCACCACCGCGCCCCCGCCATGCAGGACGGAAAGAAGGCCCTTCGGCACCCCCGCCTCCACCAGGATCTCCGCCAATTTGCACGACGTCATGGGCGTCGCGCTTGCCGGTTTGAGAACCACGGCATTACCGGCAGCCAAAGCCGGCCCGACCTTGTGGGTGACCGTGTTGAGAGGCGAATTGAACGGCGTCACCGCCAGGACGACCCCCAACGGCACACGCATGGTGAAAGCCATTCGACGCGCCTGATTCGGCGCGCCCGACATCGGGATGATGTCGCCCTTGAGCCGGCGCGCCTCTTCCGCCGACAGCGAAAGGGTCTGCATGCAGCGCGTCACTTCCCCCAGCGCATCGGACCGTGTGAACCCGGATTCGGCCTGGATGATCTCCGCGAGGCTTTCCTTTTCACGGGCGACGATGGTCACGGCGCGATCCAGGATCTCGCCGCGCTCGTAGGGCGAAAGCGTATCGGACCGGAACGCCGCCTCGGCCGCGGCGATCATCGCGTCGATCTGCGCCGGCGAGGCCGCGGGCGCTTCCGCGACCTGCCTCAGACTGTACTTGTCCAGAACCGGCGCCGCGGGACCGTCGCCGTCAATCCATTCGCCGCCGGACAGCAGCAGGCACCGTCTGATTTCGGTGCCGTTCTGCGAAGTCACAACAGTCATCATAACGCCGCCATCCTTTCCCTACGGATCAGAGCCATAGGATTTCCTTTCGGTAATCGAGGTCGTGGAGCAGCGCCTCTGCCTTGCCTTCATGGAAGACAGCGCCGTTCTCCAATGCATAGACGCGGTCGGAGAGCGCCAGGACCAGATCCAGATTGTGTTCGACGATCAAGATCGGCAGGTGCTGCCGCAACCGGTCGAAAACCTTGAACAGGTCCTCGATCACCGCGGGGGCAAGACCTTCGAACGGCTCGTCCAGGAGAAGCAAACTGACATTGCCGGACAGCGCGCGGGCCACCGCCAGCATCTGCTGTTCCCCGCCCGAGAGAAAATCCGCATGCGAGTTGATGCGTTCCTTCAACCGCGGGAAGAATTCGAAGATGCGATCTTCGCTCCAGACGACGCCCGTGCTGCCGTCTGTCGCCCTTGCGAGCCGGCCGAGTTCCAGGTTCTCCCGCACCGTCATGCCGGAGAAGATGCCGCGCCCTTGCGGGACATAACCGACACCGAGCCGCGCGATTTCCGGTGCGGCGAGGCCGACCAACTCGGTCCCGTTGAACTTGACGGACCCGTTCGCCGCCGGAACCAGACCGGAAATCGTCTTCAGGAAGGTCGATTTGCCCGCCCCGTTCCGCCCGAGCAGGGCGACGATTTCACCTCTCCGTATTTCCAGCGCCGTGTCGTTCAGAATGTGGCTCTTGCCATAGAACGTGTTCAGACCCGTCACGGTCAGGAGGGTTTCCCGCTCGCCCTGGTCCGATTTGTTCCGGCCGACGATCGCAGGCGTGCCCGTCCCGGTATAGATTTCCTGAACATGGGTGTTCGAACGGATTTCCTCGGGCTTGCCGGTCACCAGGACCTTCCCGTCGTTCATCACCGTCACTTCATGGGAGAACCCGAGAATCCGGTCGATGTCATGTTCGACGATCAGGACCGGGATATTTTCCGCCATCGTCTTGACGAGGTTCCCGACCCGCTCGCGCTCCGCCGCGGCAAGACCGGCCAAGGGTTCGTCCAGCAGCATCACCTGCGGCTTGGTCGCCAGGGCAATCCCCAGGTCGACCAGACGCTGCCCGCCGTAGGAAAGGTCGCCGGCGCGCGTATCCTCGATCCCCTCGAGCCCCAGGAATTTCATCAATTCGGCGGTGTCGGCGTTGATCTCTTCGTAACTGTCCACATCGCGCCAGAAATTGAACCGGCCCGGATGCTTAGCCTGCGCCGAGAGGCGCAGGTTCTCTTCGATGGTCAGGCCTTCGAACAGATTGGTGATCTGGAAGGAACGCGCCAATCCGGCATGGCAGATATCCGCCGGGTCGAGACCCTGGATGTCGCGCCCCAGCAGGCGAACGGTTCCTTCGGTCGGGGCGAAGCGGCCGGATATCAGGTTGAACAGGGTCGTTTTTCCTGCCCCGTTCGGCCCGATAAGCGCATGGATCTCACCCGATGACAGGGTCAAACCCGCCGACCGGACAGCTTGGATGCCGCCGAAATTCTTGGAGACGCCTTTGACCTCAAGCACTTCGGCCGCTTGCGCCTTGGGCCGCAGGAAGGACGGCAGGGAGAGGCCCTGATAGATCTTCCGCCGGCTCATCGCGGATTCTTCTTCCAGCGGCGGATTCCAGCGGCGCTGCAGCTGTCCCCAGATTCCGACCAGCCCGCCCGGCGAATACATCACGAAGGCGCAGAAGATCAGGCCGAAATAGAACAGCCAGTCACCGGTCCAGATCGAAAGCCATTCCCGGAACAGGGTATAAAATATGACGCCGATAGCCGGTCCCAGGATGTTTCCGCGCATGCCGCCGATGACGACCATCGCCAGCAATTCGCCCGACATTTCGACCGATGTGGATTCCGACGTCACGATATAGTGCTGAAAGCCGGACAGGGTTCCGGCCAGCGCGGTCACCATGGAAGACAGAACGAAGACCGCCAGCTTGTAGCGCTGCACGTCATAGCCCTGGAAGGTCGCGCGTTCCTGGTTTTCCCGGATCGCGACCAGGACATGGCCGAAGGGGGAGTTCACCACGCGCAACAGGAAGAAGAGCATCAGGAACCCGATGACCGCCACGAACCAGTAATAGGTCATGTTGTCGGACAGATCGACGGGAAGAAGCGATCCGCGGTCGAACCCGCCCAACCCGTCCTCCCCACCCGTGACCGCGGTCCACCGGAAGGAGATGGAGAAGGTCAGCGCGGAAAGCGCCAGGGTCATCAGCGCGAAATAGACACCGCGCCGGCGCAGCATCAATATCCCGACCGCGGCCGACAGAATCCCGACGAAGGCGGTTCCGAAAAGGATGGGAAGGATGATCTGCCCCGGGAACCAATGTATCTGCGAGAGGGCGGCCGCATAGGCGCCGATGCCGAACCAGGCGGCATGCCCGAAGGAGACGAGGCCCGTATAGCCCATCATCATATTCAGACCCAGGGCGGCGATCGTGAAGACGACGACCATGGTCGCCGTGCTCAGCGTCAGACCGATCGCCGGCAGGACGAACGGCAAAAGGATAAGGCCGACGAGACCGATCAGGAGTGTCCGTGTTTTCGAATTCATGGGATTACCGCTCGAACTTCTCGATCGACTCGCCGAGCAAGCCGCGTGGCCGCACCAGCAATACAAGGAACATGAGGATATACATCGACGCCTCGGACGCGGCGGGCATGAAATGCACGGTCAGGCCGCGCACGACGCCGACGAGCAGGGCCGCCGCGACGACGCCCCAGAAACTGCCCAGACCGCCGATGATGACGACCACGAAGGCCGTCGTGATGATATCCGCGCCCATCGCGGGCTGGACCGTCGTGATCGGCGCGATCATCGCGCCACCCAGGGCGGCAAGTCCGACACCGAGCATCACCACCGCCGTCATATAGGGCTGCAGCCGGATGCCCAGCGCCGCCACCATGTCCGGCTGCTGGATCCCGGCCCGGACGACGCGCCCGAAGGCCGTCTTGTTGAGCAGAAGCCAGACGCCGGCCAGGATGACCGCGATGACGAACAGCATCAGCAGGCGGTATTTCGAGAACAGGAAATCGCCGAGGATCAGGGCGCCGCGAATTTCTTTCGGCAAAGCCACCGGAATCGGAGCCGCGCCCCAGAGAATCCGGATCGCCTGTTCCATCACCATCGCGAGTCCGAAGGTCACCAGCAGGCTGAGGATAGGATCCTCTCGATAGAAACGCCGCAGGATGAACCGCTCGAACAGCACCCCGATCAGCGCCACGGCGACCGGGGAAACCACCACGCCCGCGGTGAACCCCGCAAACTTGGCGACCTCCAACGAGACATACGCGCCCAACGCATAGAAGGCCCCATGCGACAGGTTCACGATGCCGCCGACGCTGAAGATCAGCGACAGCCCCATTGCGATGAGAAGGTAGTAGCCGCCCAGAACAAGCCCGTTGACCACTTGCTCCAGTATGAACACGTACTGCATGCCTAGTCCGCTATGAAAACCGGCGTCCAGGGCATCACATCATGCTCTGGACGGCGCATCGGAAAAAAAGATCCGCCGGGCCGCTGGGCGACCCGGCGGCAGAAGGAGTACGCTAGAGCTTGCAGGCCCCGCCTTCGACGGAGGGGAAGATCGATTCGAGGGACTCGTCGGCCCCGGGGACCGGATCGCCCATCGCCATCGAGTCGTAGACATCCTTGTAGGTGCCTTCCGGCTTCGCTTCGAGCGAGTAGGCTTCCTGCATGAGCTGGTGATCTTCCTTGCGGAAATAGCCCGGGCGGCCCTTGAGGATATCGAATTCCGCTTCGGACTCGAAGTAGTTGATGATGTCCTCGCTGTCCGAAGAACCGGTTTCCTTGATCGCCTGCACCGCGCATTTGAACGCGATGTATTCGACCCAGGCGTGGTTCTCCGGGATCTTGCCGTATTTTGCCTGGAACGCCTTCACGAATGCCAAGGACGCGTCCGTCTGCAGATCGTGGTACCAGATCGCCGGCCACAGACCGGAGAAGTTGCCGGCGCCCGCGGCCCAGATGTTTTCCGTGTTGAGGGCGAAACCAGCCAGTTGGAACGGCAGGCCGAACTCGGTGTATTGCTTGATGAAGTTGGATACCTGGTTGCCGGCCAGGTTCACGCAGACGACATCCGGCTGCGCCTGACGGATCTTCAGCAGGAAGGCGCTGAAGTCGTTCACGTCGGTCGCGATCAACTCGTCGCCGACATGTTCGGCGCCATTGGCCGCCATGAACTTCTTGGCCGCCGACAACAGATCGTGGCCGAAGACGTAATCCGCGGTCATCGTGAACAGGCGCTTGCCGGAGACGAGACCTTCACGCTTCAGCGCGCCGCCGACCGCATTCACCATCGCGGTGTTCGGCAGGTCGGTGCAGAACATGTAGCGCGTGCAGCGATCGCCGCGCAGGACGTCGGAACGCGGGCCGAGCGCCATGAAGAGCTTCTTGTTGCGCTTGGCGACTTCGGAAATCGCAAGCGAGGAAGCGGAACTGATCTCACCCATGATGAAATCGACATTGTCGCGTTCCATCAGGCGCTGCGCCTTGGTGGCCGCGGTTTCCGGATTGATCGAATCTTCCGTGCTGAAATCGATCTTCCGGCCGTTAACGCCGCCGGCGGCGTTCACTTCTTCCACCGCCATGGTGATGCCTTCGACCGCGCCCCGGCCCAAGGTGCCGAGGAAGCCGGTCATCGGCGTCAAATGGCCGATCCGGATCGGCGACGATTGCGCGCGCAGAATGCTGGGCATGCCCAATGTGGAAAAGGCGGCTGCCCCGGCGCCCAATTTCAGGGCGTTCCGCCGCGTCAGAGCACCGGACACACGCCCGGATTCGGTTTTCTTGATAGCCATTAAATTTCCTCCCGAAATCTCATATGGTTGCATTTGACCCCACCCGACGGCATCTCGCCGCGAGACTGTCGCGGCGCATGGCAGCCAACATGGAAGCAACCTTGTCTTCACCCTAGCGGCTTGCTGAAAGCCGCGGAAATACGGTTTTCGAACACCCCCTATAAGCTGGACTTATAGGCGTCTTGCAGGTCTAATGAGGGATGGATATCCGGCAGCTGAAATACTTCGTGAAGATCGTGGAACTCGGCAGTTTGTCGCGGGCGGCGAAGCAGCTTTACGTCGCCCAGCCGGCACTCAGCCAGCAGATCGCGAAGCTCGAGGAAGACGTCGGGAAGCCCTTGCTCGTGCGCTCGTCGAAAGGCGTGACGCCGACCGATAACGGCCGCGCCCTGTACCATCATGCCTGCCTGATCCTGCGGCAGGTGGATCAAGCCATGTCGATCGCGCAGGCTGAACACACGACCATCCAGGGAATGGTCTCCGTCGGCTTGCCGGCAACCACGGTCGCCGCCATCGGCCTGCCGTTGATCCGGCGCATCCGGGAACGCTTCCCCAGCATCCTGATCAACGTTGTCGAGGCGATGAGCGGCCATATCGGACAGTTGATACAGCAGAATCAACTCGACCTCGCCGTCCTCTTCGCATCCGACCTGGCCGAGGAATTGGCCGTAGAGCCGCTGATGATCGAGGAATTGTTCCTGTTCCTGCCGAAGCACAGCACCCTGGTCCCGGCCGATCGGACATCGGTGACCTTGGAAGAGGTCGCGGTCCTGCCGCTCATCCTGCCGACGAGCAACCACGGCTTGCGGCGGCGTATCGCGATCGAATTCGAGAGCCGGGCCATGCACATAAACGTGGTAGCGGAAATCGACTCCCTCGCCCTGCTGATGAACTGCGTCTATGAAGATATCGGCGCGACGATCAAACCCATGGGCGCGATCATGCAGGAGGGCCAGAGAGGCCGGGACTGGCGCTGCCTGCCGATATCGGACGCCCAGCTGCGGCGCAGCAATTTCCTGTATTCCCTGCCGCCCGAATCCAGCACCACGGCGGCCACGGTGGTTGCGGGCGAATTGAAGGAAACCGTTCGCGAGTTAATCGAGAATCCCGAATGGCGGGGCTTCGAACCGACCCCCCAGGACAAGGCGCAAGCGAGCTTCGCGGCCTGAACCGTGTTATTCCTGAGACGGGCCGGCGGCAGCCTTCGGGTTGCCGAGCGCGGCGGAAAGCACGCACGCAGCCCGCTGAAGCGCTTCCGTCTTGCCGCGGATGTCTTCCTCGCCCATGCGCCAAACGGGGCCGGAAATCCCCATCGCGGCGACGCACCGCCCAGCGAAATCCAGCACCGGCACGGCGACGCAGCGTACATCGGGATCCAGTTCCTGACGGTCGTAGGCGATGCCGGCGTCGCGGATCTGGTCCAGTTCCTTCCGCAGCGATTTGGGGTTGGTGATCGTGTTTTCGGTAAACGGCACGAAATCCACCGCGTCGAGGATGCCGTCCAGATCCTCCTCGCCGCATTGCGCCAGCAGCAGCTTGCCGATCGCCGTCGCATGGGCCGGGCGCACCACGCCCGCCCGCTCGGACATCTGCAGCATGCCGGTCGCGGCGGTCCGCCCGACAAGGACGATATCGGCATTCGACCGCACGGCGAGGTGCGCGGCCTCCCCCGTTTCCTTGCTGAGGCGCTCGAGGATCGGCATGCCGAGGGCCAATAGGGCGGTTTCGTCCAACGCGCCGGCGGCCAAGACGAAAAGCCGGTTGCCGATCCGGTACCGTTTACCTTCGTCCTGGCGCATCAGGAACCCGACGGATTCCAAGGTCTTCACGAGGTGGAAGGTCGTGCTGGTATGCAGCCCGACCTTCTCGCTCAACTCGCCTAGGCCGATCCCCGACGGACCCGCCGCCGCCACGGCATCGAGCAAGGCGGAGGCGCGCTTGATCGATTGAATGCCGTCCCGTTCGGGCGTCGCCTTCTTCGGCTTTGCAGCCGTTTCCCGCTTCACCTTGGTCGTCGTCGGGGCCATGCCGTACCTAACCTGTTCCGTGTGCCGTTACTCGTCCGTGACCGGCGTGGTCACGACGATGAAGGTTAGATCGCCAAGGCCGGTATTCACAATCGAATGCCATGTGCCCGGCGTGATGAAGATGACATCGTGCTTCCGCACGACGCGCTTTTCATCGCCGATCTCCATCAATCCCTCGCCGTCCAGGATGTGATAGACCTGTTCCTGGACCTTGTGGACATGGCGTTCGACATAGCCCATCGGCTGGTATGTCGAAATCCGGTAGTCGACCTGGCGCGACCCGGTCGTTTCGGGATGGACCAGCGCCTTGGAGAGCGCCGACCCGAAATGCCCCGGGAATTGCTGCCAGGGCTCTTCGGCGATGTTGCGGATGCAGGATTTGTAATCGTCAGCCATCGGTGTTTCCTCTGTTTGCTCTGCTGTTCGGAATGCGTTTCAGATCAAGGGCGCCAGGGTCCGCCGAAGACGGGCTCTTTCGGGACCAGCGGCGGCAATTCCCAGGACCCGGTCGACGGCGGGCGGATATCCGCGTCGACATGGACGTCGATCAGCGCCGGCTTGTTCGACGCGACCGCCTGTTCCAAGGCCCCGGCGAAATCTTCGGACTTGGTGACCGTATATCCCGCGACGCCCGCGGCGCGCGCCCAAGCGGCGAAGTCAGGATTGTAGGGTTCCCGGTTTTCGCCCTGGTAGAATCCCGTGCCGTATTCGCGCCCGTCGAAATAGGCGTATTGCAGATCCCGGATCGCGCCCCAGGCGAAGTTGTTCCAGACGACCCAGACGACCGGAATGTCGTATTCGACCGCCGTGCACAGCACATGCGGAACCATGGTGAACCCGCCATCGCCGCAGATCGAAACACAGACCTTGTCCGGCGCGGCCAGTTTGGCCCCCATGATCGAGCTGGGGCCGAAGCCCATGCCGGAATAACCCCAGGTGTTCAGCATGCTTTGGGGGCGGCGTGCCTCCCAGAACTGCATGAACCAATTATGGTGAATGCCGGAGTCCAGCGAGATGATCGCGTCATCCGGCAGAACCTTGCGGCAATCCGCGACGATCCGCTCGGGCCGGATGGGCGCGCTGTGTTCAGCGAAGTTCGGCGCGATGAAATCCATCCATTCCTTGCGCCAACCCGCGATCTCCGTATGCCATTCGGAGATGCTGTCGGGTCCCGGCGCATTGCGGCTCTCCACCTCCGCCAGAATCTGCAGCAGAAAGGCCTTCGCATCGGCCAGGATGGGCAGGTCCGGCGCATAGTTCCGGCCGATTTCCGCATGATCGACATCGACATGGATGAGCTTGGTCGACGGGAAGTTCCAGGAATAGCCCGGCTTCCAGGACGAGGCCGAACGGTCGTCAAACCGCGCGCCGATCGCCAGCACCAGATCCGCATGGCGGCCGGCCTGGTTCGCCTGATAGGCCCCGTTCCGGCCGATGAAGCCGAGCGAGAGCGGGTCACCCATATCGATGCAGCCCATGCCGTTCGGCGACGAGATGACGGGAACGCCCAAGCGTTTGGCCAGCGCGGTCAATTCCTTGGCCGCTTCGGACAAGGTGACGCCGTGGCCGATGAACATCACCGGCCGTTTGGCGGCAAGCAGCCAGTTCGCTGCCGTCGCGACGTCTTCCGCGCTGGCGCCGCTGCGGCGTTTGCCGAAGGCGCTGCCGGCCGGCTCGTCGGTCACTTCCGCCTCTTCCTGGAACAGATTATAGGGGATATCCAGGTTCACAGGCCCGGGCCGGCCCGTCGTCATCGTCGAGGCGGCCTGACGCATGGCGAGCGGCAGCATCTCCACCCGGCTGGGCTGGAAGCTGCGTTTCACCACGGGCTTTATGACATTGTTGAAATCCGCCTGATGATGCTGGTTCAACTCCTGGAACGGGCCGCGGTTGAACTGCGATGTCGGGACATTGGCGGTCATGGAATAGACAGCGGAACTGTCGGTCTGGGCGACCGCAAGCGCCATGATCTGGTTGGCCGAGCCGGGCCCCGTGGAGGTCAAGGTCGCGGCGGGTTTGTGCGACACCCGGAAGAAACCGTCCGCCATATGCACAGCCGTCTGTTCGTGCCGGGGCGAGACGAGCCGCACTTGGTCGCGCACCTCGTAGAGGCAATCCAGCAGACCGATATTGCCGTGCCCGCAAATACCGAAGACATGGTCGATGCCTTCCTTGATCAATCCTTCGGCGATGATATCGCCACCTTTCCTCTTGCTCATTGGCTTCGTCCCTGGGTTGAACCTGTTGTCGGATCTGCTGTCAGATAGCGGGCGGCATGCCGTGCGGCGATCCACCCGAATGTCATTGCCTGGCCGAGCTGGCCGCCGGCGCCCGGATATTCCCCGCCGAACGCGGATTGCATGTCGTTTCCGCAAACGTAGAGACCCGGTATCGGGGTCTCGTCCCCGGCGAGGACCCTGGCATTCACATCCGCCCGCAAGCCGCGGCTGGTTCCCAACGGCGTCGGATACAAGGCGACGGCATAGAACGGGCCTTCATCGATCGGACCGAGGGACGGATTGGGGCCGTGCGATGCATCCCCATTGGTCCGGTCATAGATCGTCTCTCCGCGATGGAAGTCCTTGTCGATGCCGGCCCGGGCGAAGTCATTGAACCGCGCGACGGTCGCGGTAAGGTTGCCCACCGGCATTCCGAGCTTTTCAGCCAGTTCCGATATCGTCGCGGCTTCCGTCAGATAACCGCTTTCGACATATTTCCGTATGCTGGGCGTTCGCGGCCGAATGAGGCCCAAACCATATTTCCGGATGAAGCCGCGTCCGCAGATCATCCAGGCCGGAATCGCGGTCGCCTCCTGGTTCGCGCGATACATGCCGCGGACGAATTCGTGATAGGAAACGCCCTCGTTGACGAACCGGCGGCCGGACGCATCGACCGCGATCGTACCGGGTTTCGCCCTGTCCAGGATGATATGCGGATAGACCGCCGTGCTGCCATCGGCCCGTTTCGCGATGGAACTCGGAAACCACAAACCGTTATCCATCCCCGACCCGCCGAGCACGCCGCCCGCCCGCATCGCCAGTTCCAGCGTCGACCCGACACAGCCGGGGGCGGCCGGGGTATAGGCGGGCGTAGGATCGGGCAGCTCCCGCTGACGCCATTCCGCACTGGCTGGAAAACCGCCGCCGGCCAGCACGATGCTGCCGCACCGGACCGTTTTCGCCGACCCGTCGGGACGCGTCAGCTCCACCCCCGCCGCTGCCCCGCCCTCTACAACGAGGCGCGACACGGTGATCCCCGTCCTGACATCGACGCCCCTTGAGAGGCATTCCTTCAGCAGCCGCGCGACCAGCGCGTTGCCGAGGACGAGGCGCGTCCCCCGCGAAAAAGTCAGGCGTTCGGCCATGTACCGGGCGACGAGACGGACGCCCAGAAGCGCCCCTTTCAGAGACCGATCCGCTTTCAGAAGTTGGGCGGCTTCCGCCCGCGTGACCATCATGCCGCCGAAAATCATCAGTTCCGGCAACGGCCTGGCGAGGGAGTCGAACCAGTCGCCCAGTTCCTTCCCGTCGAATTCTTCCGGTTCCAGCGGACGCCAGCCGGGGGCCGCGCCCGGCATGTCCTGCCTGTAGTCCGGCGCCGTTTCGAACGGCCGGAACCGTATGCCCGCCCGGCGGTTGAGGTCCTCGAGCATGGCCGGCCCCTGGTCCAGGAACCGCATCCACATTTCCTTGCGCTCGCGGCCCGAGACCAGAGCTTCCAGATATTCTTCCGCCGCCGCACGGTCATTCAGGCGTCCGGCCGCCCGCATATACAGGTTGTCGGGGATCCAAACGGTGCCGGACGAACGCGCGCTTGTGCCGCCGATATCAGGCTGGGATTCCAGGACCAGACAGGACAGCCCGTTGAACGACGCCGTCAGCGCGGCCGTCAGGCCGCCCGCGCCGCTGCCGAGCACAACCATGTCCACTCGGTCGGGAAGACCGCTTTTTTGGTCTGGGGAGTTCACAGGTTGTCCTTCGCCGGAAGCATTCAATGTTTCGCGATGTGAATGTCGTTTTCATATTGAGAAATTGACTTTCACATTGTCAACTGCTTTGGCGACTGAAAAATGCGCCGGACGCGATGGCGCGGCGTTGCGGCAAATCGGGCTCTGCTCAAATCCCTGGCGCTAGGCGCCGACGCTCATGGCCAGGACCCGGCTGATTTCCGTCAGTGACCGGCCGGATTCTTCACGCCAGAGATTGAAGGCGTCCTGAACCGCCGCCATGTCGCGCTTGGAACTGGGGGCCTTGTCGACGACGCCTTCGGCGATCAACCGCGCCGTGACGTCGTTCGACAGGATGAAACTGTCCTTGCCCATGTCGCGAAGGACGCGCTGCCCCGTGACGCCGCCGAGCCGCGACCCGCGTTTGCCGAGCAGATCCAGAAGGCCGATGTAGTCTTCTTCGGGCCAGTCGGCGAAAAACCGGGCGGCGCTGCCATGCTCCTTGGCCAGATCGACGAGGAAAGCCGCGTTCTCGATCACCGCCTTGATCTTGGCGCCGTTCCGAACGATCCGTTTATCCGACAACAACCGATCCAGCGCGCCGTCGTCGTAATAGGCGACGCGCTTCGGTTCGAAACCGTCGAAGGTCGCCTCGAACCCCTCCCATTTCGCGTCGATCACCTTCCAATTGAACCCTGCCTGGAACAGGCATTTGGCCATCGTCGAAAGCCAGCGATCGTCCTTGGTCTGGGCCAATTGGTCCTTGGACAAGGGGCGAACCAACATGTCCTCCAGGGCCGCTTCGCCGCCCTTCCGCGCCGCCGCTATTCCGTAGATTTCAGCAAAATCACGCATCGGCCCCCTCCCCTTTGTCGGCGGCGGCGAGACTTCCTTGCCGCCCGGATTTCACTCCAGATCCTATCCCCGCCCACGATAGGGGGGAACACCTTGATCCGGCAGCCAGACACCGTCCGGCACCGGGCCGGTCTGATAGAAAACGTCGATGGGGATACCGCCGCGCGGGTACCAGTAGCCGCCGATCCGCAGCCATCGGGGGGACAGCAGATCGACCAGCCGTTTGGCGATCGACACCGTGCAATCCTCATGGAATGCGCCGTGGTTGCGGAACGAACCTAGGAAGAGTTTCAGCGATTTGCTCTCGACGATCCATGCGTCGGGGACGTAATCGATGACCAGATGCGCGAAGTCCGGCTGGCCGGTCATCGGGCACAGCGAGGTGAATTCCGGGCAGGTGAACCGCACCACATAGTCGACATCCCGCTGGCCGTTCTCCACCCGCTCCAGCACGGCGGTGTCCGGATTGTCCGGCAGGTCGGTCTTCCCGCCCAATTGCGACAATGTCGCGAACCTGTTGTCGTCGGATTGTGTCATCGCCGCAGCGGTCCCCTTTGCGTTCAGGCATGCATTGCATCGCCAGCTTAACGCTCTTCAACCCGGCGGGAAACATGACGTGACGACAGGTCACCAACCCCGCTAGAGATCGAGCGCAATGCCTTCCCCAGAACCGCCGAATGCCGGAACCGCGCAGCAGATCAGCACATCGCCGGCTTCATTGGCCGCGGACGGCTGCACGAGATAGTCGACATTGCCGCTCAACATCCGCGTGGCGCAGGTGCCGCAGGATCCCGACCGGCACCCGAATTCCGGATTGATACCCTGCGATTCCGCCAATTCAAGCAATGTGCCCGACCCGGGTTCCCACACCGCATCGCGCCCGGATGTGGAGAATTTGACCATGACCGGTGCGTCCGCGCCCGGTTTCACGGTTGGCGCGGCGGCCTCCGGCCCTGACGGTTGCTTGACCGTGGAAGGCCCGAAGCTCTCGAACTTGATCCGGGTCCTTTTGACACCCAGGCCGGTCAATCCGTCGACCATGGCCTGCATGAAGGCGCCCGGTCCGCAAAGATAGAAGTCATAATCGTCGAAGGGCAGAACGGATTTGAGGAGGTCCAGATCCACATGCCCTTCGCTGTCATGGGTCAGCCCCAACCGGTCGGTTCCATCCGGCCGGCTGAAGCGAATATGCGTGGTGAAGGTCGCGTCACCGGCGGCGAGCGACCGGACATGATCGCCGAAAGCAAGGGCGCGGCCGTTCCGGGCGCCGTGAATGAAATAGACCCGCCGGCTGTTGCCGCCGGTCCCGCCCGCGCCCACCAATCGGTTGGCCATCGCAATCATGGGGGTGATGCCGACACCGGCGGAAATCAGAACCACCGGGCGTTCGCTGTTCTCGTCCAGGGTAAATCCGCCGCGCGGGGACAGCGCCTCCAGGGCGAAGCCCTTCTTCGCGTATTCGTGCAGATGGGCGGATACGACAGCCCCCTTCCCTTCGCGCTTCACCGATATGCGGTAGTAACCCTTTCCCGGCGCATCCGATAATGTGTAGGTTCGGGTCACCGGCTTGTCATGGCCCGGAATGCGCAGCCTGATCGGCAGGAACTGGCCTGGTTTGTATGGGGCCACGCCTCCGCAATCGGTCGGCCGCAGCAGAAAGGACGAAATGGAGTCGCTTTCCTTTTCGACGGCTTCGACCTGATAGGACCGATAGCCGGCATGCCGGCGCCGGATCGACAAGGCGTGTTCGGCCTGCTCCCAGTCGCCGGTCATCGCAAGCATCGGTGAGTAGTCGCCGAAAGTGAACCGCATCGGCAGGCTTTGCTCGGAGCGCACCACCTCCGTAGCCCTGAACCGGACAAGACGTTGCGCGCCCTCGAAGGCGCGAACTTCCTCGCCATCCCAGATGATCTCCGCCTCGCCTGTCATATAGACAAGATCGCCGGTATCGAAATCGGCGAAGAGAATGCCGGCCTTGGGATTGAGCAGGATGTTCCCTATCGTATTGTAATGATTGTTTCCCGAGAAATCGGGAAAGATGAAGCTCCTCTCGTCCTCGACCCGCACGAAGCCGGGCTTGCCGCCCCGGTGGGAGACATCCGCGCCTTGGCTGGCGGTCCCGGCATCCTCCCGGAAGGCCGTCGCGATGAACAGCGTATCCGACTTTTCGATCAGGTTGACGGTGCGGCTGTCGAAACGGTCGGACCGGATCACCGGGCCGTGGCGATCCGTCCGATCGACCTGCGGCAGGACCTCGACCGTTCTGGTCTGGATATATTGCGGACAATTGCCGAACGACTGGTCGATATGGATCGAAAAGCCGTCCGCATCCAGGCCGCCGAGCCTGCCGGCAGCCCGGTTTCGCCGCCGGGTCGCCGGTTCGATTCCCAATACCCCGACATCCATCCCTTCCCGCAGATCGTTCAATACCGGATCGCCGAACAGCGGACGGGCCGCGACATCCAGACGCCTCGCGTCAGGGCTGGAAACGAAACCGGGGCGCCCGGCGATCAGGGACGCCCATGGGCGCCCCTGCCGATCGACCGCGCCGAGCATCAAAAAGGGTAGTTGGCCGAAGAACGTCCGGTGCTGGTCCGGCATATGATCCCGTACCGCCCGTCGGGCGAACAGTTCCACCCCATCGCGAACACCCAGCCGCCGCTGCACTTCCTGCTCGCCGCGATGAAACGGCGATAGCGTGGTCGGCCGGTCGGTGGACATGGCTTCAACCCTCCTGGGCTTCCGGGTTCAAATGCTGGGTTTTTCTAGGACGGTAGTGCGATGAATTCCGTGCGGATGCCGCCGGGAATGGTGCACATCATATGCCGCACCGCTCCGCCGCCGAGGGATTCCGGCGCGAACTCGATCTCGACACCCTCGGTCTTGGCCAAGGTGGCGTGAAGCGCGTCCAACTTTTCCGGCCCATCGACCTTCAAGGCGAAATGATGCAGCCCGATGACGTTCCTTCGGTCGAACGGCACGGCGCTTACCGGGTCCTTTGCCTGCCACAGCGTTATCATCACCGACCCGTCGGAGACGAAAACGGCAGGATAATCGGGCTTTTCCCCAACTTGTTGAAAACCAAGCGTCTCGATGAAGAATGTCTTTGTCTTTGCCAGGTCCGGCACCGTAAGGCCGATATGGTGGGCACCGTTTGTCGCTGCGTTTTCGGGCATGTCACTTCTCCTTCTTTGATTGCCGGAAAGACCGGCCTTCTTTTGGGGTGGAAAAACTCTGTTTGGCGTCAAAGGCCCAGTTCCGTCAGCCCCGGATGGACGTCCGGCCGGCGGCCCAAAGGCCAGAGGAACTTTCGATCCCTCTCGTCGATCGGCTGATCGTTGATGCTGGCGACGCGGCGGCGCATCAAACCGTGTTCGTCGAATTCCCAGTTTTCGTTCCCGTGGGAGCGGAACCAAAACCCGCCGTCGTCGCGCCATTCATAGGCAAAGCGAACGGCGATGCGGTTTTCATGGAAGGCCCAAAGTTCCTTGATCAGGCGGTAGTCCAGTTCGCGGGCCCATTTCCGCGTCAGGAACCTTTCGATCTCGTCGCGGCCATCGATAAATTCGGCCCGGTTTCGCCAGGCGCTGTCGATGGTATAGGCCTGCGCCACACGGTGCGGGTCGCGGCTGTTCCAAGCATCTTCCGCCAGACGGGCCTTTTCTGCCGCGGTCTCGGCGGTGAAGGGCGGCAAGGGAGGGCGGTTCATGGTGACTCCAAGGATGAACAAGGGGGTGAACAAGGGTTGGCTGCCGAACGCCGCGATCTTTCCACGCCGCCGCTGGGCTCGGTCATGCCGTTGGAGGGGAATATGTGCCCTTTCCCTCCTTGAATGAATTAGGGTAACTTGAAAGATATTATTCCATATTTCGGAATTATTATGGACCGCTTGCAGACCATGTCCGTTTTCGTCGGCGTCGCCGAGGAAGGAGGTTTCGCGCCCGCCGCACGGCGCCTGAACATGTCCCCGCCTTCCGTCACGCGCGCGGTTTCGGAACTCGAAACCCGGCTTGGCTGCCGGCTTTTCCACCGCACGACGCGGTCCGTCCATTTGACGGAGGCCGGCGATCGCTATCTG
>Ga0070726_10002205_pt1 | contig 17903 bp, 14 predicted proteins | sample tdAd471_FD_67275 | JGI IMG/M metagenome (GOLD analysis project Ga0070726, IMG submission 67275) | Marine sediment microbial communities from the Atlantic coast under amendment with organic carbon and nitrate - tdAd47.1 | ecosystem: Environmental > Aquatic > Marine > Coastal > Sediment | place... | reverse complement strand
GGCGCAACCCGAAGGGACGGGGCCATTTTTCCGCAGGCCTGCGTTGCCGCTCGCTTATGTACGGCAGGTACACCGCACTCACGGCGCCTTGTCCTGCAAAAAAATGGCCGCCGTCGCTGGTGTTTCCATAGTGTTAACAGGCCCTAGTACATAGAGCAGTCTGTGGTGATGATTCGTCAGCCCGCTAACTACCTTTGGTTTCGATGAGCGAGTTGCGCGATACTTTTCTATGCAGGTGAAGCCATGACCAAAAACCTTAGCGGCCTCAGACGTGGCTCGGGTATGAACGTCGTCAATGCCGAATACATCGATCAGCTCTACGAAGCCTTCAAGGCATCGCCCGAAAATGTATCATCCGAGTGGCGCCACTATTTTTATGGCTTCGAGCATGGGGCCGATGCCCAGCTGCCGAGCCTGGCCGGGCTGCAGCAGGACCCGCACAGCGGCGCCGAGCGGCTGATCATGGCCTACCGCATGCTCGGCCACCTTGCGGCGGACATCGATCCGTTGCAGATCCGGGAACGGGAACGCCCGGCCGAACTCACACCGCAATACTACGGACTGGATGCAGCAGGCCTTGAGCAGCCGGTCACGGTGGTGTCTATCGATCCGGTCAACGCCCGGCCGCTGCGCGAGCTTGTTACAATCCTGGAGCGGGTATACTGCGGCACAGTGGCGTGCGAGCACCTGCATATATCGGCATCGGACGAACGCCGCTGGATCGAGCAGCGACTGGAGTCGAGTCACGGCAACTGGGCCGCCCAGCACACGCCGCAAATACGCACGGAGCTGCTCCGCGACCTGACAGCGGCTGAGGGGCTGGAGCGGTATCTGCACAGTCATTACACCGGGCAGAAACGCTTCTCGCTGGAGGGCGGGGATGCCCTCATCCCGTTGCTCGACGAACTGGTTCAGGGGGCCGGCGCCTGTGGTGTCACCGATGTGGTGCTGGGCATGGCCCACCGTGGCCGTCTGAATGTGCTGGTCAACCTGCTTGGTAAGGCACCCGGCGAGCTGTTCTCGGAATTCGAGCATCACGGCGAGCTCGACGCACGCATCGGCTCCGGCGATGTGAAATATCACCAGGGTTTCTACTCCAACATACAGACACCCGGTGGGCCGGTACACCTGGCGCTGGCCTTCAACCCCTCGCATCTGGAGATCGTCGGTCCGGTGGTGGAAGGCGGCGTGCGGGCGCGACAGGATCGTCACGGCGACAATGCAACGGATCTGGTGCTGCCCGTGCTGGTGCACGGCGACGCGGCATTCGTCGGCCAGGGTGTGGTGACCGAGACACTCAATCTCTCCAAACTGCCGGCTTACAGCACCGGCGGCAGCATTCACGTGGTGGTCAACAACCAGATCGGTTTCACCACCAGCCACCCACAGGAAGCACGGTCTACGCTGTATTGCACCGAGGTGGCCAAGCCCATCCAGGCGCCGATCTTTCACGTCAATGGCGACGATCCGGACGCGGTGCTATTCGTCACCCGGCTGGCGCTGGATTACCGCCTGACTTTCCACAATGACGTGGTCATCGATCTGGTCTGCTACCGGCGTCACGGGCACAACGAAGCCGACGAACCCATGATGACCCAGCCTTGCATGTACCGCCGTATTCATGACATGGAAACTGCGCGTGCGCGCTATGCGACGCGTCTGAAAAGTGACGGCGTCATCAAGCCGGGCGATGCCGAGACGATGGCTGAGCGCTACCGCGCCTCGCTGGAGGCGGGCAAGGTGGTGGCGCGCGAGTTCCTGCACGGCTCATCTACCGGCTATGAGGCCCACTGGGAAAACTACCTGGCAGCGAAGCCCGATGAGAACGTGGATACCCAGGTGCCGCTTGCCACACTCGCCAGGCTGGGCGGCAGGGCGCTCGAACAGCCCGAAGGCTTCGTGTTGCACCGCGGTGTGGCGCGGGTGCTGGACGCTCGCCGGTGCATGCTCAGTGGCGAGCTGCCGCTCGACTGGGGTATGGCGGAGACACTGGCCTACGCCACCTTGCTGGAAGAGGGGTATGCGATCCGCCTGTCCGGTCAGGACTCCGGGCGCGGCACCTTCGCGCACCGTCACGCGGTGTTGCACCACCAGGACGAACGGGCCAGTCATGTGCCGCTGGCACAGCTATTCGAGGGCCAGCCGCGTTTCGAGGTTATCAACACCTTGCTCTCGGAGCTGGCGGCGCTTGCCTTCGAATACGGCTATGCCACCTCCAGCCCGGAGACCCTGGTCATCTGGGAGGCCCAGTTCGGCGACTTCGCCAACTGCGCTCAGGTGGTTATCGACCAGTTTATCGCCAGTGGTTATTTGAAATGGGGGCGCCTGTGCCAGCTCACCCTGTTTTTGCCACACGGTTTTGAAGGCCTGGGAGCGGAACATTCTTCGGCACGCCTCGAGCGCTTCCTGCAGTTGTGCGCGGAGCTCAACATGCGCGTCTGGGTTCCCACCACGCCGGCGCAATTCTTCCATTTGCTGCGTGATCAGATCAAGCGCAGGTTCCGGCGTCCGCTGATCGTAATGACGCCGAAAAGCCTGCTGCGTCACCAGCTGTCCAGTTCAACGCTGGATGCGCTCACCGACGGCGCGCTGGCCGTGGTCTTGCCAGAGATCGATCCGATCGAAGATGAGAAGGTGCGGCGCGTGCTGCTGTGTTCCGGCAAGGTGTTTTTCGATCTGCTGGCGGCGCGGCGGGAACGCGGCATTACGGATATCGCCATCCTGCGCGTGGAACAGCTGTATCCGTTTCCGCGCCACCACCTCAGGGAACTGCTCGATCAGTACACGAATGCACCGGAGATCGTCTGGTGCCAGGAAGACCCCCGTAACCAGGGTGCCTGGTACCAGATTCAGCACCACCTGCGCGACCTCAAACACGGTGACCAGTCACTGGGCTACGCTGGCCGACCGCCCTCGGCCTCACCGGCCTGCGGTTATCCGCGTCTGCACCAGGCCCAGCAACAGGCACTGATCGACATCGCGCTGGCGGTGAAACCGGTCGAAGATCCTGGCGAACGCCTCGACGATACCGAGGCCCATTTGTTCGACTGACTGGAAGCTCGTTCAGGGCTATTCTCGTAAGGTGACGGAGGTTTGCTTGTGAATATTAAAAGAAACAGGTGGATGCACCTTCTGTTCCGCTCAATCATATTAAGCTTTATCAGCATGGGCGTGGTCGCAGATACTAAAATTGCGATTCTTGACTTTGAGCTTAAAGATTTAACAATGGCTCCAGGTATCCCTGCAGAAATTAAACGAACGGCATCCATAAAACCGTTACTGGAAGCGGAACTCAGGAAAGCGGATTACGTGATTATCAGTATTGACTCAGAGAGCCAGAAAACTGCTGACAGTGGTATTGGATATTTATTCGATCATAACGAGGTTGCTGCCGATTTAGGCAGGCAGTTCGGCGCTGACTATGTGCTTGTTGGCAGGCTTCATAAACCCAGTTTTCTGTTTGCATATTTGATGGGTCATCTAATCAGAGTCAGCGACGCTCAATTGATCGGCAACTTTGTTTCTGAAGCAAAAGGACCAAATGAGAAGCTAACGGTCAAAGCTGTCGAAAGTCTTGCGGTCAAAATAGATAAAACCCTTGATAAGCGATATTCGCCGCCTTCTAACAAAATGCAAAGGTAAGAACACTGGGGATACGTCTTGTTTTTTGCCTTCTTGAATAAGTACGAAGCATTAGATTTCGGTTGAGCCGACAAGTGGCAACCGCACGTTCACAGCTATCCCGGGGGTAACGGGTTGCAAACTGAGGATCCAAAGTGCTCGTGAAATTGTAAAATGCCAATAATCGGGGCTTCCCGGCGGGGGTATGTTACAAAAAATGGTGGGCAGTTATCGAAAGCGGAACAAAAGACATTGCAGGTTCGTGTCAGGGGGTGCCGCGAGTGTGGAAAAACTGTTGTGCATGTTGTTTGTGTTCCCCTCGATTGTGGGTGCACAGCCGCCGGACTACACAACAGTTGCTCCCCTCTTTCAGCAGCACTGTGTAGTCTGTCACAGGGGTGATGGTGCGCCACTTGACTTGCAGCTGGATAGTCTGGCGCATATCAGGAAAGGAAGCCGCAGCGGCGCCGTAGTCATAGCCGGCGACCCGGATAACAGTGAGTTGATACGGCGCATACGTGGTACCAGCCAACCGCGTATGCCGCTCACCGGTCCACCCTTCCTGAGCGCTGAAGAAATCGATCGCATTGCCGCCTGGGTAGCAGCCGGGTTGCCGGGCAATGACAAGGCTGTCACCACCACAGTACCGCGCCGGTTGCCGGCGCCGGGTGATGCGGTGACATTCGCTGACGTGAAACCGATATTTCTGCAGCGTTGCGTGAAATGTCACAAGGATCGTGGCCTCCATGGCCGACCACCGGAAGGTTTGCGCCTGCGGACCTGGCAGCAGGTGGTAAGCGGTGGGGAGCGCGCCGTGGTGGTTCCCGGGGTTCCGCAGGCGAGCGAGCTGATCAGGCGTATCCGTGGCGAATCACGACCCCGGATGCCCTTTGATGGACCGCCGTTTCTCGCGCAAGCCGAGATTCGGGTGATCAGTGATTGGGTGGCGCAAGGTGCACCCGATGCCGATGGCAAACCGGTGTCGGTCCCTGCTGGAATGCGGGTTCGGTTGCAGGGCCGACTCACAGGGCAGTGGCAGCTGGACGGACTGGACCTGATAGTCGATTCGGGTACGCGCATCGATAAGCGGCCCGGGGTGGGCGACTATGTCGAGGTCCGCGGCACCGTTCGATCCGACGGCCGCGTGCATGCCTCACGTATCCGCCGCCGGTGAGACGTATTACACCCTGTCTTGTGGATCTTTAGCTGCTCGGATACGATACGTAAAGCGGCGTTAACAGCTGATAGATTTAGGTGAGATTCCGCTGCCGGTGGTAGAGTTCATCAGGTAAGACTAATGAATAATAAAGGCCGGCAACAGGAATTAAAGATTTACGGAGCACCCATATTCAACCTGAAGGATACCGTAATGAATAAACCCCGCACATCACCTATTGTGAAATACTGCGCAATGGTATTTGTCATTATTTCTATAAATACTAACGCAGCAATTATCGATTTCAGCGGGCAGCTCGATATTATAGACGTGGATGACGGCGGTATTTATTCCGGCGCCACTACCAGCACAAACTTCTCCGGTAACATTGACGATGGAACCGCCAACGGGGAGATATCCGACGGCAGCACTGTTACACCGTTTGGATGTTGCATTGCTGCAGGCGGCTTTAGTATCACTAATAACGAATTGCTCAACGCAGACGACGCCGCTTTACTCAACACTATAACCGGAACCTCGACTTTCAGTGCGGGAGATATAATAGATATAGTGGATATAGAGGGGGATGCAGTTACCGCGGGTGGTGGCCGAATCGAAGTAGGCCTGAATTACATACTTGACGGTAGCGCGTTTGCCAACACAGATCCGGGTAACTACCCGTTTAACCCGGAGGATTTAATCCTTACCCTGTTTTTTATCGTTGAAGAAGATGTCGGTGGAGTTACAATTTTCGATGCCGTCGGGCAGGCGGACACTGTTCCGGCACCCGCTGATCTCAGCGGCACCATCAAGGCGCTCGATGGCACCGATATCTGTGCCATGGTACTGGCCAGCGGCCAGTTCATGTTCTCCTGCGACCCCGTTGGGGTGTTCTCACTGACAGACCTTCCGCGAGAAAATAATGGCACAGTGAAACGTCAGATCTATGCTGACGGCTTTTTTCCGAAGATCGATATCCTGACGGGTTCCAGTAACGATGCGGTGGTTATGACGCGTTCAGGCGCTTGCCCCAGTTACAACATGCCCTATGACCCTGCTTTTACCCCGGGGTCTTCCGGCACCCGTATCAACATTTCCGGCAAGGTACTGACGCAGAACAGCCAGACGCCAATCTGCGCCATGGTGCTGGCGAATGGTCAACACATGTTCTCCTGTGATGGTACGGGCAGCTATGGACTGAACATCCCACTTGATACCAACGGACAGTTCAAGCTGCAGGTCTATGCCGACGGTTTTGCGCCGACGATCCAGACCTTTGACGAGTTCCAGACCACGAACGATGTGCGCATGGCGCGTGCCGCGGAGTGTCAGTAATCAGCAAGATGCTGACTTGCGGAATCTGAGGTTAATCAGTTGAACAAACGCATACCTGAAGCTTCCGCGTTAAGGGAGTTTTTTCAGGAACAGTGGGAGTACCTTCAGCAGCTGCTCGAGGCGCGCCAGTTAAACAAACTACAGCAACAACGTGAGGCGGAGAGTCTGTCCAGCGCTGTTGAAACCATTGTTGACGGTACAGATATCAGACTGCGTGCAATTGGTAACTACCAGAAACGCTTGCGCAAGAGTGCGCGTGAATTCATCGATTACATAGAGGCTCTTGTAGCTGGTATGCCGCCTGCTGTGAAGGTCAGTCAGACTGCGTATTCCAGTAATTCGCTGGTAAATACATTATTTGCAAGTACCGAGGCGATGCACCGGTTGTTCAGTCAAAGCTCCCCGGTGCAGAATTATTTCAACGTCGCGGAGAATCGGCAACGTCAGGAGGTCTTTGCGCTGCTCTTTCTGAACCGAACGGTGAAAAATATATTTGGAGCGGAACTCCGGGGAGAGATAATCCTCAGAGAGGTGGCGCAGACATCAGTCAGTTTTTCCGGTCATCAGCTGATTGCGCCACAGGCGACTGAGGACGCCGCCCGGAGGGCATTGAAGAAAACCCTGTTTGAGGGTGTCATCCAGCAATTGAGGCTACAGATTACTCAATTACGATACGGTCAGACGGATGAGGAAAAGGTGGCTGGAGCACAAAATCCTCAAAGCAATATTAATAATCCCGAAGTTTATATGGAGATGCTGGTGGAACAACTGAGGCTGCCAAAAAAGCTCATCAGACTTCAGGACCAGCTGCTGCGGGTGAGCAAAATGGGCATCAAATTGCCGCTGGACTCGGCGCTCCCCTCCAATAAGGTCAGACTCCATGAAGTGGAGATTGACGGAGAGCAAGCCAGGATAGTGACCCTGGTGCGCTACCCCAGAGATGAGCTTCAGACACCACCTTCAGATTCCTGTTTTTGACCGCCAGGCAGTGTTTTACTTATGCGGGCGGAACGGAATCTGACGCCGGCTAATGTAGAGAAACTCAAGGTATCGCAATGATCAGGTGCAGTAACACCAATTCGCTGGTGCAAGCGCTATCGCGGGTTTCGAAGGCTGCGGCGCCTGGTTAGAATAAGCGTAATGGGTTATACAATGTGAAGGTAAGTCCGATGGCAAATACTTTTGGTGATCAGCTTCTTAAGGCCGGCCTGGTGAAAAAGGACCAGCTCAACAAGGCGAAGAAGTCGAAGCACAAGCAGCAGAAACAGAAAAAAAAAGGCGAAGTCGTTAATGAGGCTGCGGAGTCTGCCCGGCGGGTAGCGGCAGAGACGGTGGCCCGTGATCGCGAACTCAATCGCCAGCAAAAGGAAGCGGTCGAGCGCAAGGCGGTTCTGGCACAGATTCGTCAATTGGTCGAAATGAATCGCTTGCCGCGCGACGACGGCGGGATGGGTTATAACTTCCAGGATGGTACTGCGATCAAGAAGCTCTTTGTCTCGCAGGAAATCCACGACAAGCTGGGGCGCGGACTCCTCGCTATCGTAAAGCTGGATGCCGGGTACGAGGTGATTCCGTCCGTTGTAGCAGAGAAAATAAAGCTTCGCGATGAATCCTGTATTATCAGCAATGCAGCGACCCAGACGGAGAATGGTGATGATGATCCCTACGCGGATTATAAGGTTCCCGATGATTTGATGTGGTAGCTATTTCTCTTCAGCCAGCAGCCGAAAACTGATCACCGAGTACGCTGTGTCGGGTGAGTTGGCAGAACGATAGGCGGGCCGGGTTTGATACAAGGGGCAGTGATAAGAGCCGCCACGACGCACCCGCGAGGCACCTTGCACAGGTCCCTTCGGGTCGGTGCGTTTAGCTTTGCTGTAGGTGTCCGGGTGATAGCGATCATTGACCCATTCCCAGGCATTTCCCAACATGTCATGCAGCCCGAAGGCGTTAGGCTTGCGGCTTGCCACCGGCTGTGGGACGTCCCCTGAGTTCTTGATGAACCAGGCATATTCGCTGAGGTGCTCCATCGCTACCGGTCGAATCGATGCGCTGCCGGCCCTGGCGGCGTACTCCCATTCCGCTTCGCTGGGCAGGCGATAGCTGAATTGTTTATCGAGCTGGTTCAGCCTGGCGATGAATTGTTGTGCCATGTTCCAGGAAACCGACACCACCGGTAGCGAACGCCAATCGTCTTGTTGCCAATGGGCGGCCGGTCCCGGTTTGTGGCCCATCACCCGATACCACTGATCCTGCGTCACCTCGGTACGGCCCAGCCAGAACCCCGTACTGATAGCCACCGTATGGACGGGGGCTTCATCCAGAAACTTGCTCGCATCAGGGCTTTCCATTTCCCAGGCGATGATCTCTGCGTCGTCCAGGCTGGTGCCCATTCGGAACTCGCCCGGCGGAATGAAGACAAACTCCATGCCAAGCGTATTCTGCCGATGATCAACAGCGTAGACGGGCATGGCGAGCGCAGGCGCCAGGATCAAAAGTGCTACGCCTCCCGGGAATCTTTTCATGATGCGGCCTCCTCCGTCGCTTCATTGGGCAGCGGGGCCGGCGTAAAGTTCAAGCAGCCGCAAGCTCGCGACCACCTCGAAAGACTTATTTACTTGACGGTAGGTGAGAAGGCTAAATAAGCTCGTGTGCATTAGTATTAACCCAATCATTGCAAAAATCTTCCTGGTAAATCGCCGTGAGCCGAGACAAGGTGAATTGCGCAGCAAGACAAGGTGAATTGCGCAGCAAGAGAGGGTCCTCTGGGGGAGAGGGTCCCCTGGGGTACAAGGTTAAGGCGGCTTAAGCGGTTGACGAAATATGAATATTGTAAAGGCACGCAACCTGGCTTGTCCTATCGACGGAAAGCGGCTTGAGTGCCGGGAAAAGCAGCTCGTGTGTGAGAATGGCCATGCTTTTGATATCGCCCGCCACGGCTATGTCAATTTGTTGCCCGTGCAGCATAAGCGATCGAAGCAGCCTGGTGACAGTAAAGCGATGGTTTCAGCGAGAGCTCACTTTTTAAATTCAGGTAACTATGAGCCGGTAGCCAATAAGTTGGCTGAAATTGTCTTTGCGCAGATTACAGATGATAAAGAAACCTGCTTGATGGATGCAGGTTGTGGTGAGGGTTATTATTTCGATTATGTTCTAAATGAGCTTAAGGGTAAAAATGCCGGTAATGATCTTTCCTTTATCGGCCTGGATATATCGAAAGCCGCAATAGCGGAAGCGGCAAAAAGAAACAAGCAGGTAAGCTGGGTTGTGGGTACAAACCGGCAGCCACCCGTTGAGTCTGCGAGTGTTGACGTTATTTTATGTGTGTTTGGATTTCAGAGTTTTGGGGGGTTTTATAAAACATTAAAAGCGGGTGGCAGGGTGATTCTGGTGGAGCCCGGGCCTGAACATTTGAAGGAATTGAGGGAAATAATCTACAGCGAAGTCAGAAAAAACGATCCACCAGACCTTTCCTACCTTGAAGAAAGGGGGCTCTCGCTGCTGGATAGACAGACGCTTCAGTTCAAAACAGGTGTAATTAACAATCAGCAGATCAATAATTTACTGATAATGACACCGCATTTTTACAGGGCGACTAAACGAGGCAGGGAGGCGGCGGCTAACGTGCAGGAACTGGATGTAAGCGTTGATGTTGTTTTTAGAACGTTGGAGAAAAAATAAATTTTCTTCAATAGGAAGCCGGATACTTGCGGAATCAATGCCCGGAATCAGAGGTCAGTGGGGGAAGGCGGAATCGCCGCATCCAGCACAAACGGCGGCAGCGGGCAGTGCAGAATGATGCAGACCGCCCGCAACAGTTCCGCTTCACTCATGGTTACCTTGCCGTCGTGGGAAATAGTGACTGTCAGTGCCTTGACCAGTTCTTCTTTGATCATGGGCGGCAACTTATCCAGTTTGTCCAGTGCCTGGTCCAATCGCAAGGTCCATTCATGCGGGGGATTGTAGGCCGGCCAGTCGACGGAATTCGGCAGTAGTGCCAGCATGCCGACCTGGTAGGCGTCACGCGCTGCGTCGTCGTCTTCCCGGTGGCCCAGGCGGGCAATGACTGAAAACAGGGTATGTAGCTCCGCGACACTGGTCACCAGCCTGGTACCCCGTTTTGTCGTGACCCTTTGTGGACGTTCGGCATCCCTCAGCAGCGACCACAATGCGCGGGACAACAGGTACTCGAAGCTGTCCACGTGGCCGTCAGTCTCGATCAGCTTGTTGACCAGCTCCAGTAATGTATCGATCTGCTCGCGGGGGCGTTGTTTGAGGGCAGGAAAAGCCAGTTCCATGAGCGGCAAGCGGAATTGCGGACCCAGTTCAATCAACACCGGATGCATTTGTCTGATGAGCGACAGCTGGTCGGGAGCGAAGGATGTTGAAAGCTGCATTATCTGCTGCTCGCGTAACGCCTCATCCGGGCTCAGTAACAGTGACAGCGTAAGGAGCTGGGCGCCGCCGGGCGAATGGGCCGCCTGGTAGATTGTCGGCGGAATCAGGCGGCGCAGCTCCGCTGCATGCTGTACGTGTGTCTCGCTCGGGTTGCCGATCGAACTGCTGACGGCTCCGGGCGTAAGAATCAGCATGGCTTGCATGAGCCGGTTAAGACGTGCTTGCGCCTCACCCGACGCGGCTTTCGCTTCACCGTGCTTTTCCTCCACCGCCTGTTCATGATCTGCAGCCTGTTTCGCCGTGCTGCGCAGGTAGGCTTCGGCATCAAAAGCCGGTTCCAGTGCCCTGATGCGTTGTTCGATCGGCGGGTGGGTGGCATACAGTTTGAAAAAGGAGCGCAGACCGTTGGCGAACAGCATATGGCTGACTTCCTCCCCGTCGGAATCGACGATAATGGAAGATGCCCCGTAGCCGATTTTCTTCAGTGCGCCGGCAATACCATCGGTCTGGCGGGTAAACTGTACCGCCGACGCATCCGCCAGGTATTCGCGCTGACGCGAAACGCCGGCCTTGATCAGGCGGGCGCAGAACAGGCCGAGATAGCCGATCACCGCCAGCGCCAGACCGATAAGCATAACGGCCGCTATACCGCCGCCATTGTCTTTCGAGCGGCTGGAGCGGAAGCGCGAATGGCGCATGTTGCGCAGGATGGTCCTGCCGATGACGCTGATGACCAGTATGCCGAACAGCACACCCATCAGCCGCATATTCAGACGCATGTCGCCATTCAGAACGTGGCTGAACTCGTGGGCAATAACACCCTGCAATTCGTTGCGATTGAAGGTTTCCAGGCTGCCGCGCGTGACGGCGATGGCGGCGTCGCTGGGTGTGAAACCGGCCGCAAAGGCGTTGAGACCCTGCTCCTGTTCGAGAACATAAACTTCGGGTACCGGCACACCGGAGGCGATTGCCATTTCCTCCACCACATTGTGCAGTCGCCGGCGCAACGGGTCCTGGGTGTCGGGTGTTACCTGAGTGCCACCGAGCCCGCGCGCCACCTTGCCACCGCCGGCGCTGAGGCTGGCGATACGAAACAGGCTGGCCAGACCGATAAGTCCCAGCGTCGCCAGGCTGGTCAGGGCGAGCAGACCGACATTGTCACCGGCCCGCGGCAGGCCCGGTGCAGCTGTCTGCCCGTTGTCGGCGCCCAGGTTGGTAACGACCGTTAATGCCAGCGTATCCACGGCTGCAACGATAGCGATCACAGCCAGCAGGAACAGAAATATCAGCGACCGAGTCTGGCGTCGGGCTTTGTCCTGCTGCGCGAAGAAATCCACGTCGCTATCTGATTCAGAATGAAACCTTCGGAACTTCGCGTTTTTGCGGTGCTTCTATTTCCAGGAATTCGGCGGCCTGGAAATTGAAATTGTTGGCGATAATGGAGCCGGGAAAATTCTCACGGGCATTATTGTAGTTCATGACTGCGTCGTTAAAGGCCTGGCGGGCAAAGGCAACCTTGTTCTCGGTGGTCGAAAGTTCTTCCTGAAACTGCATCATGTTCTGGTTGGCCTTGAGATCCGGATAGGCTTCGGCGAGCGCGAACAAGCGTCCGAGCGCGCCATTAAGGGCGCCCTCGGCAGCGCCCAGCTGCTTGATCGCCTCGGCATCGGCGGGGTCCGCAGCGGCGTTCTGCAGACCGGACACGGCAGCGTTTCTGGCCTGGATTACCTCCTGCAGCGTCTCGCGTTCGTGCGCCATGTAGCCTTTTACCGCTTCCACAAGATTGGGAATCAGGTCATGACGTCGTGTCAGCTGTACATCGATCTGGGCAAATCCATTCTTGACCCGGTTGCGTTGATTGACCAGATTGTTGTAGAGCGCGATGCCGTACAGGAGAACTGCTGCGGCAATGCCAAGTATCACCAGTAACGTTGTCATCTGTACAAAACCTCCCGGGTTTTCCTGGTTGTCATTGCACGTTGCGCAATTCAACGCGGCGGTTCATGCGCAGTCCTTCTTTCGTCGAGTTATCTGCAATCGGCTGTTCACCACCGTAGCCGGCGGCGCCAATATGATCGGGATTCACGCCTTGCGCGACCAGGTAATCCCTGACGGTTTGTGCGCGTTGCAGGGATAACCACCGGTTGTAGGCCGGGTCGCCCTGCGCATCGGTGTGGCCGGCAACCTGCAGGTGCAGGTCGGAGTGTCGGCTGAGGGTGTTGGCGACACGGTCGAGAATACGTTGTGCATCATCAGTGAGTTCGTGCGAGTTATAGTGGAAGTTTACGCCCTCCAGACTAATCGCTGCGCCGGCGGCGCAGCCAGTCGATTCCACGGCAATGCCTTGCTGTGTCTCGAGGCACAGGTCAACGCTGTCGGGTACACCGTCCTCGTCAGCGTCCGGGTTTGCGATTTGCAGTGCAGCGACTTCGACAGTGTCCACTTCGAGAGCTTCGCCGCTTGCCATCTCTGACTGAGCGGCAGTCAATGCGGCCTGAGCCTGGGTCAGTTCCAGGCCACGTTCGGCGAGGTCTGCCTGCAGTCGATCGCGTTCGGCAATTTCATCGGCAAGCCTCTTTTCCGTGTCCAGCAGAGTACTCTCCTGGCTCTCCAGCCGGGCCTTAAGTTCGCTCAGTTCGTTGTTGAACGCCTCGGCCTGTGCCCTGGCTTCACTGAGTTCCCCGGTGGACGCAGTGGTCTCGGACTTCGCCTGTTGCAAGGCCTCAGTGGCAGTCTGAAGTTCAGTGTTTACTGTAGCCAGCTGCTCATCCCGGCTGGCAAGTTCGCTGCGCAAGCGGTCGCGTTCCTCGGTGAGGGTTTGCTCGGCGTTCAGTTCTGCACTCTCCTGGCTCTCCAACCGGGCCCTAAGTTCGCTCAGTTCGTTGTTGAGCGTCTCGGCCTGTGCCCTGGCTTCACCGAGTTCCCCGGTGGACGCAGTGGTCTCGGACTTCGCCTGTTGCAAGGCCTCAGTGGCAGTCTGAAGTTCAGTGTTTACTGTAGCCAGCTGCTCATCCCGGCTGGCAAGTTCGTCGCGCAGCCGATCACGCTCTGCAGTCAGCGTCCGGGTTTGCTGTTCATCGTTAGTGTTTTGCCGGTGCTTCTGTTCCAGTGTGGCGGTGGTGGTGTTCAGTTCTGCGTTCAGTTCTGTCACGCGCGCCTGCAGGGCCTGTTGCTCGCTGGTGATGGTGGCCACATTTTCGCTAAGCACTTGTTCTGCTTCCAGACTGTGCTGAAGCTTACCCTGTAACTGCTCAAGCATTGCACGGGCCTGCTCCAGTTCCGTACGGCTCGCCGTCAATTGTTCCTGCGTCTGTTTAAGTTCAGCGCCGAGTGGATTGTCCGCTACCGCTGGCGCGGCGGGGACGGCCTGGGATTGTCCGCGCGCCGGGTAGCGAGGCGGCAATTGACCGTAACCCCGCGGCGGCATAGCCCAATATGGCGGTTGCTGCCAGGGTTGCGCATACCCCTGGTTGGGTGGCGGCGGATACCAACCCGGCGCAGGACCGCTAGGGGGCATAGGTGTCTGCGCCGCTGGGGCTGCAGACCCGTTTGGTGTTGCTTCATCAGACCAGACACTTTCGGTCGCGATACTGAGCAGCGAGGCTGTAACAAGTGCGGTAAAAGACGACAATTTGTTCATGAAATGCTCCAGGTTGCAGTGAGGGGCGCCGGTTGCTGCCATAGTTCGCGGACCCGACTCCGAATGCGCCAATCATAAGCCAAACACTGCCGCTGTTCCGAAGAAAAATTGTAAAATATTGTGAACAGCCGTGTGTCAGATCCCTTGTCACTGACAAAGTTTGCGGTGGTGAACCTGGCGACCATAGGCTTGGCGTGTGGTGTAATAATTGTTTTCAAAATGATGCTTGTTAGCGTGATGCCATGACTTTCTCTTGTCCCTTGTCTTGACCACGTAAGTAATCTTCATAACTGCCGTGGAAATCGACGATACCGGCTGGTGTCAGTTCGATAATGCGTGTCGCCAGGGATGATACGAACTCACGGTCATGGCTGACGAAGATCAAGGTGCCCGGGTAATTGTCCAGGGCCATGTTCAATGATTCAATGGATTCCATATCCAGGTGGTTGGTGGGCTCATCCATTAACATAATATTTGGACGTTGCAGCATTAATTTCCCAAACAACATGCGGCCTTGTTCGCCACCTGAGATCACGTTGACGGGTTTTTTTATGTCGTCCTGGGAAAACAACAAGCGACCCAGTGTGCCACGAATAACCTGTTCGTCATCGCTTTCTTTGCCCCATTGACTCATCCAGTCGAACAGGGGTTTGTTTTCTTCGAATTCTGCGGCGTGATCCTGCGCATAATAACCAATCTCCGCATTTTCGGACCACTTGACGCTGCCGGCAGATGGTGCCAGATCACCGACCAGGCATTTCAACAAGGTGGATTTACCGATACCGTTAGGGCCGATCACGGCAATACGTTCGCCCACTTCCACCATGAGGCTGAGGTCAGTAAATAAGTCTTCATCAAAACTTTTGCCCAGGCCTTCCAGTTCGAGCGCCAGACGGTGCAGTTTTTTGTCCTGTTCAAAACGGATATAAGGGTTTTGGCGGCTGGATGGCTTTACTTCTTCCAGTTTGATTTTGTCAATTTGCCTGGCTCGGGAAGTCGCCTGTTTTGATTTTGAAGCGTTTGCAGAGAAACGGCTGACGAAGGCTTTGAGGTCGGCAATCTGTGCTTTTTTCCTGGCATTGTCTGCCAGCAAACGTTCGCTCGCCTGCGTTGCGGCGGTCATGTATTCATCATAGGAACCGGGATAAACGCGTATTTCACCGTAATCCAGATCAGCCATGTGGGTACAGACGCTGTTGAGGAAATGACGGTCGTGGGAAATGATGATCATGGTACAGTTACGTTCGTTCAACACGCCTTCCAGCCAACGAATGGTATTGATGTCGAGGTTGTTGGTGGGTTCGTCCAGCAGCATGATATCCGGTTCAGAGAACAAGACCTGTGCCAGTAACACCCGTAATTTCCAGCCGGGCGCCACTTCGCTCATGGGGCCATAGTGCTGTTCGATGGCTATACCCACACCCAATAACAATTCGCCGGCGCGAGCCTCCGCAGTGTAGCCATCCATCTCGGCAAATTCACATTCAAGCTCGGCGGCCCGGATGCCGTCTGCTTCGGTCATCTGCGGGTTGGCGTAAATCGCATCGCGCTCCGACTTGACGGCCCACAGTTCCTCATGTCCCATGATCACGGTGTCGATCACGCCGCATTCTTCGTAAGCAAACTGATCCTGTCTCAACTTACCGATACGTTCGTGAGGGTCTTTTGAGACGTTGCCGGCGGAGGCTTCCAGATCGCCCCCCAAAATCTTCATGAAGGTTGATTTACCACAACCATTGGCTCCGATCAGGCCATAGCGATTGCCATCCCCAAACTTGACAGAGACGTTTTCAAATAGCGGCCTGGCGCCGAATTGCATGGTGATATTAGCGGTTGTCAGCAATGTCTTATTCCAAAAAACAGTTGATTGGTGCGCGTTAAGAAGTCAGCCCTGTTTCGTTACCGGCGAGCGTTTTGTGAGCTGTGACGCGCGCCATTACCTGGTCGGCCCAACCGATGCACAGAGTTTGGGACGGTCCAGGTGGAAACTGTGTGTGTTTTGAGGTGAATCGGAAAGGATTACCGCTTTGAAAACAGGTATGGCCCGAAGAGCACCGTAATTTAATCGCGCATTCTATATGAAATTCAGCTAAAAGGGGACAGATTTATTGTCGTGCCAACCTTACAGATTGAAGTCCGGCGGGTTTGTTCACAAGGAGCGCCGTTCTGATCGCCTGGAATGGCCCCACGCGTGCCGAAAATCGATCGGTGAAAGAAAGGGCGTGTGGGAGTGCGCCGAGCAGGGGGAACTCCGGACCGGTCACCGCGTTCCAAGCAATGGTCCAATCAGGGGAAGGCACATGCTCGACCAGCCATTTCCGCAGGCAGCGCTACTGTCGATGGTGCTTTGGGTGCTGGCGCCGACGGCCACTGCGGCCGTGTTGCCGCATTACACGGTGGTGGCCGATGAGCGCCTCGAACACCTCGATGTCCGGGCCTGCTTCGAAGGGTCGGCGCCACGCCGGCTGACCGCCCGCGACGAACGCGCCCCGAATCTGCTGTACGCCGCCCGGCTTGAGATCCGGGGTGACTCCGTCGAGCTCAAGCCGCAAGGTTCCACCCTCACTTTGCCCGGGTCCGGCGCCCCGGCCTGCGTGCACTACCGCGTGGATCTCAGCAACATTGGCAGGCAGCAGTGGCGCTCGGGCAACTGGCGCACCCGGGATGCCATCGTCCTCGACCCCGGGCTGTGGCTGTGGTATCCGGACGGCACGCGGGAGGAGCAGCGCTGGCGGCTCGATTTCGAGCTGCCGCCCGGCTACGATGTCTCGGCGCCCTGGAGCCGCATCGGCGGCACCCGGGGAAGGGTGGGGTACGAAATACGCGAGCGCATGCCCGGGTGGGAGGCCCGCATGGCCATCGGTCGATTCAGTGTCGAGTCGATCGAGCTACCCGGGGGGCGGCTCAGATACGCCTTGCTGCCGGGTGAGCCCGACCCTGATGCCGCAGCGATGCGGCGATGGGTCACCAGCGGCGCCCGTGCCCTGGTCACCGCCTATGGCCGCCTTCCGGTGCCCGACGCACAGCTGCTGGTGGTTCCGATCGGACGTGGTCGCGAGCCGGTGCCCTGGGGCGAGGTGCAACGGGGCGGTGGCGACGCCGTCCACCTGTATATCGATCAGCGTCGTCCGGCCGGGGAGTTCATGGCCGACTGGGTGCTGGTACACGAGCTCAGTCATCTTCTTCACCCGAACATCGTCGCCCGTGACCGCTGGCTGTCCGAGGGTATCGCAAGCTACTACCAGAATGTCCTGCGGGCCCGTGCCGGGATGATGAGCGCACCATGGGCCTGGGACAAGCTGCACGCCGGGTTCGAGCGTGGCGTTCGCGGTACACCGCGCGGACGCAGTCTCGCCGAGGTCAGCGAGACCATGATGCGCGACCGCTCGTTCATGCGGGTCTACTGGAGCGGTGCCGCGATCGCCCTGCTCGCCGACGTCGAGCTGCGCCGGCGCTCTGCGGGTGCGCAGTCGCTGGATACGGCTCTCGCGGCATTCCGTGATTGCTGCCTGCCCGCCGATCGCAGCTGGAGTGCGCGCGAACTGATGCGGCAGCTGGATCGACTCACCGGCACGACGGTGTTCATGGCGCTCTACCGGGAGCACATCGATGCCGATGACTTTCCCGACCTGGGCGCTCTGTACCGGGGGCTGGGCCTGCAGCCCATGAGCGAAACCGGGCTGCGTCTCGACCCGACGGCGCCGGGGGCGGCGATCTGCGAGGCGATCATGACGGCGCCGGAGCACTAGTGGC
>Ga0070726_10002204_pt1 | contig 17904 bp, 12 predicted proteins | sample tdAd471_FD_67275 | JGI IMG/M metagenome (GOLD analysis project Ga0070726, IMG submission 67275) | Marine sediment microbial communities from the Atlantic coast under amendment with organic carbon and nitrate - tdAd47.1 | ecosystem: Environmental > Aquatic > Marine > Coastal > Sediment | place... | reverse complement strand
GAATCGGGATTACGTTCGCGCGGTCTGGCGCATGGTCGAACGTCGCGAGTCTCTGCTGCAGATTGTCTTGGCGTTTGAGCGTGTGTTTTACGGTCGGCGACCGGCGGATGAGGCGACGTTTGACGCGTGCCTCGTCGAGTTTCGGCAGTCCTTTCTGACGGAGGCGAACGATGCGCAGCCGTCGCGTTGAACTGCTCTGGCTGGTCCTGACTGCGTTCCTGCTGCTCCTGAGTGCCTGGTGGCTGCCGGGCTCGGGGAGTCTGAACACGGATTCGTACAGCGTGTCGTTCGCTGGCCGCAAGGTGCTGTTTCAGACTGTCAGCCGGCTCGAGCAGAACGTCTTCCGCAGTCACGATCAGCTGGTGCCGCGAGAGGACGCGATTGACCGGCAGCTGATTCTGGGGCCGGCTCGCTACCCAACGACGGAAGAGTGGGACGAGCTTTATCTCGCGGTGCGGAATGGCTCGACGCTGGTCTTCGCCGCGTCGACCAGCGATCCGCACGTCGATGCCGGGCCGTTTCGCGCTCGAGTGACCTCGGACATGGGCATCGCGTCGCTGGGCGGTGACAGCCAGGAATCCGACGGGAAATCGACTGACAGGAAATCGACGGACGGTGAAGCATCGACAAAGCGCGACGCGACCGACGCCGACGAGTCTGAAAACGAGCCCGCCGCCGACTCAGGTGACGAGGCAACGAGTGACAACACCGCCGGTGACAACGCCGCTGATGATGAGACCTCATCTGACGAGGTCGCGGACGATGAGCCGCAACGCTTTGATCCGTTTTCTCTGCGCGGTGTGCCGGCGGAGACGGAACTCGTCGAGGAAACCGTCCACTGGAAATCGAATGCCGAAATTGAGACGGACACGAACGACTGGGAAGTCCTGCTGACGGTCGACGGGCAGCCTCAGGTTGTGCGGCGCGAATTTGGCCTCGGCACCTTTGTGCTCGTGGCGTCGGACGAAATCTTTTCCAACGGAGCGATGCTCGAAGCCGATCGCGCTCTCCTTGCTTACCGGATTCTCGAGTCCGGCGGGGATTTCTTCGAGGCGACCTGGTTTGACGAGACTCTGAACGACAGCGGTGCTCCGAAAGTGCTGGGGATCATTTTCGCGGCAGAGTTCCGACCGATCACGCTGCAGTTGCTCCTGATTCTGATTCTGTTCGGCTGGCTGGGCGCGCGGCGTTTCGGGCCGGCTGAGCAATCGCGACGTTCGCGACGCCGCAGCATTGTCGAACACGCCGAGGCGGTCGGCATTCTGTATTACCGAGCAGCGGCCGGAGGTCGCGCGGTCAAGGCACAGCGCGAGTTTCTCCGGCAGGAACTGCGGCGGCTGTGTGGACCGGGATTTCGTGTCGACGATCCGGCGGCTGTCGCCCGGCAGGCGCAAACGGTCGAAGCCGACGTGCGGGAACTCTTCGAGACCGTTGACGGTATCGAGGCCTTCGACGCAACGGTCACTCGGTCGAAGGCTTCAAAACTGTTGCGGCAGCTTTCCACATTGATTGCTCGCGTCCGGAAGGATTCGACAGCCGACAACATTGTTTAACCCGAAGCCGCAGGCAACAGCGTTTCTGGAGTCATCGCTCAAGACAGAACGCCATCGCCTGCGGCTTCGGGTTAAACGAAACGGTAGGAAACTCACAGAACGAGGACATCATGGAACTCGAGCGAATTGAAACGCTGTATCGCGAATGCGTTGATGAGATTGGCAAGGTTGTTGTTGGCCAGCTCGAGCTGGTCGAAGGCGTGCTGGTCGCTTTGTTTTCCGAAGGCAGCGTGCTGATTGAGGGCGTGCCGGGGCTCGGGAAAACGCTGCTGGTGAACACGCTCTCGAAGGTCGTTTCATGCGGCTTTGGACGCGTGCAGTTCACGCCGGACCTGATGCCGTCGGACCTGACTGGCCACAGTGTCTACAGCATGCAGGACCAGCAGTTTCATTTCACACCAGGCCCCGTCTTCACCAACCTGCTGCTGGCCGACGAGATCAATCGCTCGCCGCCGAAAACGCAATCGTCGCTCCTGGAAGTGATGGAGGAAAAGCAGGTCACCGTCGACGGCGTCAGTCGCAAGGTCGACCGTCCGTTTCTGGTCATCGCAACGCAGAACCCGCTGGAGCACGAAGGGACGTACCCGCTGCCGGAAGCTCAGGTGGACCGCTTCATGTTCAAGCTGCTGATCGACTACCCGCCGCCGGCCGACGAGCGAGAGATTCTCGGCCATTATGCCGCGGGTCGGAATCCGCATCGGCTGGGCGGCTTCGACCTGCGATCGGTGCTGACCGCCGCCGACGTACTGGAGATTCAGCAGGCGGCGGCTCAGGTTATCGTTGAGGAGAAAGTGGTCGGGTACATTGTCGAGATCATCGATCGGACGCGGAACTGGCATGCCGTGTCGGTCGGTGCGAGTCCGCGCGGCGGCGTCAACATGCTGGTCGCCGCTCGGACGCTGGCGGCCTGTCGGGGCCGGGATTTTGTCACGCCGGACGACATCAAGGAGATCGCTCCGTGGGTCCTGCGGCATCGCATCCTGCTGCGACCGGATGTCGAGATCGAAGGGACCGGCGTCGATGCCGTCATCGCCGAGATTCTGGACAGCGTTGAGGTGCCGCGCTCATGACGCCGCGACCGCGTCTGCTGCTGCTCGCCGCACTGGCTCTGCCGATCCTGATCGCTGGAGTCTGGGCGCCGCCGCTGCGCCAGGTGTCGATTCTGTTCAACGGGCTGCTGGTCATCGTGGCCGCCGCCGACCGGCTCGGCTCGCCGTCACTGAAGCGTTTGCAGACTGTCCGCGGTGTGTCGGAAGTGCTCAGTGTCGGCGCGCGGAATCCGGTCGAGCTGCATATCCGCAACACGGCTGCGGGACAGATCGAAGTCGAAGTGCTCGACGAACCGCCTCCGAACGGGACGACGACCGGACTGCCGCAGAGTCTGTCCCTCAAGCCTGGCCAGGAACGAACCGCCCGGTACCACTTCGAACCGTATCAGCGCGGGCGTGCCGAGTTTCCCGCCGTTTATCTGCGGTCGGTCAGTCGGCTGGGATTGTGGACGCTGATTGAACGCCGCGAACTGCCGACGCCCGTGCGCATCCTGCCGGACATTCGAGCGGTCTATCGCTACGAACTGATGGCGCGCCGCAACCGCCTGGAAGAACTCGGCCTGAAGCTGCATCGCTTACGAGGCCAGGGGAACGATTTCGAGCGGCTCCGCGATTACCGCCGCGAGGACGATCCTCGGCAGATCGACTGGAAGGCGACGGCCCGGCATCAACGATTGATCAGTCGCGAGTTCAATGTCGAACGCAATCAGAACGTGCTCGTCGCCGTCGACTGCGGCCGGTCGATGCTCAACGAATCCGACAACGTCTCGTACCTCGACCGGGCGCTCAACGCGTCAATCATGCTCAGCTATATCGCGCTGGGGCAGGGCGACAACGTCGGTTTCCTGGCATTTTCCAGCCGGATCGAACGCTCGGTGAAGCCGGTTCGCGGCAAGCCGGCGATCCAGACCGTGCTGCAGCATTCCTTCGATCTCGACGCCCGCCGGGAAGCCTCCGACTACGTGCTCGCAGTCGAGCAGTTGACGCGGCGTTACCGCAAACGTTCGCTGGTCATCCTGCTGACGCACGTCATTGACGAGCAGCATCTGGAGGCGATCTGCGAGCCCCTTCAGGCGGTCCGGTCGCCGCACCTGTTTCTCTGCGTCTTCCTGCGCGATCTCGGGCTGACGAAGCTCGCGACGCGACAGCCCGAAAGCGATCTCGACGCATTCCAGACCGCCGCCGCTGCCGAACTGCTGACGGCGATCGAACGCAAAACCGCGACGCTCCGCGAGCACGGCATCCTGACGCTCAGCTCCCTCCCCGACCGCCTCACCGCCGACGTCATCAACGGCTACCTCGACGTCAAAGCCCGGCATCTGATGTGACAGTGTCGCGAAGGGATCAATGCCCTCAGGACAACGCCGCATGATTCAGTGGGCGTTCGCTCGACACGAGACTGAATCGATCTGATGCTTCGCGAACATTTCCCGACTCGATTTGCGGGGAATTTGTGATTCCGCGTAAATTGACCGGGACGCTTGCGGGCTCAATACGCTTTGAACTTCTGAGATGGTGTTCGTGATGGACGCGTCGACAAAGTCGCTGGCTGACCGGTTTCAGTCGGCTCGAAACGGTGACGAGGCCGCGCTGGGGCATCTGCTGGATGAATTCCGACCGTGGCTGCGGTTGCTGGCCGAGCGGGCGATGGATGGTCGGCTGGCAGCGCGAGTCGATGCGTCTGACGTGGTGCAGCAGACATTTCTGTCGGCTGTGCGGCGGTTTGACGAGTTCTCCGGCGAGAATCTGGATGCGCTGGCCGCGTGGCTGCGAGTCATTCACGAGAACAATCTCATCGACACGGTCAGGAAACATCTGGAGGCGGAACAACGGGCGGTGGGCCGCGAGGTCGCTCAGGATGGTGCGCCGCCTCTCACGGCGGCCGAGCTGACCACTCCGAGTCACCGGATGATGCACGGCGAAAATGCCGTCAAGCTCGCGCGAGCGCTCGCGGGCCTGGCGGAAGATCAGGCGACTGCGGTGCGGCTGCGGCATCTGGACGGCTGGTCCCTGGGCCAGATTGCGGAGCACATGCAGCGAACAAAGCGGTCGGTGGCGAATCTGCTGCATCGCGGGCTGGCGAGTCTGCGGGAGCGGTTGCCGGAGGATGTGATTCTGGAGTGAAGGGGCGGCAGGCGATGGCGAATCCTGAAGAGGTCCGGGCAGAGTCCGACGAAGCGTTCGATGATCTGCTCGTCGAATTCCATGAGCGCAGTGATCGCGGCGAGATTGCCGACCCGGCGTCGTTTATCGCGGAACATCCCGAGCATCGTGAGCAGCTCGAAAAGTATTTCGCCGACGTGGCGGTCGTTGAAAAGCTGGCCGGTCCGCCGGCGTCGAGCAGCGTCGAGCAGACGCTCGTCACGAACGACACGCAGAACGCGTCGATGGACCAGACCTTTCTGACGGGAGGCACTTGGCAGACGTCGACGCCGGATACGTCCCAGTCAAAGACGCTCGAATCCTTCGGTCGCTATCAGATCATGAAGGAACTTGGCCGTGGGGCGATGGGCGCGGTCTATCTCGCCAAAGACGAACAGCTGCATCGCGAAGTCGCCCTGAAGATCCCGCAGTTCGATCAGAACGCCGATCCCGGAATGCTCGAACGCTTTTATCGCGAAGCCCGCTCGGCAGCGGTGCTCCAGCACCCTGGAATCTGCCCGGTGTTCGACGTCGGTGAAATCGGCGGCCAGCACTACATCACGATGGCCTATATCAAAGGCCGCCCGCTGCGCGACTTCACTAAAAGCGCGAAGCGGCAGGAAGGCAAACAGGTCGCACGCGTCGTCCGCAAGATCGCCATGGCGATGGCGGAAGCGCACGAGCACAACGTGATTCATCGCGACCTGAAGCCGGCCAACGTGATGATGAACACGAAGAACGAGCCGGTCGTCATGGACTTCGGACTGGCGCGGTGCTCGACCGAGGGCGAAGAGCGGCTGACGCACACGGGCACGATCATCGGCACGCCGGCTTACATGTCGCCCGAACAGGTGAGCGGCGATCAGGACGCGGTCGGAGCCGCCTCGGACATCTACAGCCTGGGCGTCATTTTCTACGAACTGCTGACCGGCCAGTTGCCATTTCAGGGCAACCTGATGGCGATTCTGCACCAGGTCGCGACGAAGGATCCAACGCCGCCGACGGAACTGCACGGCGACGTCGACCTGTCGCTGCAGGACCTGTGTCTGCGAATGCTCGCCAAGCAACCTGGTGACCGGCCCGAATCGATGCAGCAGGTCGCTGATGATCTGACTGCCTGGCTCTCCGGACGCCGCATGACGTCCGACCAGACCGTCGAGTACCAGGCGTCCGATTCGTCACCGCCTCAAACCGAATCGCAGACGTCATCGAGCACTCAGCCCCTGCTGGAAACCGCGGTGCTCCCCGCGATCGTCACCGGGCAACCGGAGACGGTCGCGAGCCGGAGGCGGCGTCCATCCCGAGTGGCGTCGCCTCCGGTCGGGGGAAGGTCTGCCCCGATTGCGCCATGGAAAAATCCCAAAGCCCTGCTCGCAGGACTCGGCGGCGCGGTGATTCTGCTCGCCGGAATCGTCTTCATCCTGACGCTGGGCGGCAAGTACGACGTGCAGATCACGCTCAATGATCCGAGTATCACGCTCAGTGTCGATGGTGAAACACTGCGCATCAACGACGGCAGTGACGTCATCAAGCTCTCTGCGGGCGAGCATCAACTGCAACTTGAAAAAGATGGGCTTAAAACTCACGTGGAAGAGTTCACCGTCACCAAGGATGGCAAGACCGCCCTGACAGCGAAAGTTGTGAACGGTCAGCTCGATGCGTTGCTGAATGGCGAAATGACGCCCCAGATTGCGGCGAGAAGCCCGTCTGAGACTTCCCAGACTAAAAAGGCTGCGTGGCAGGGCTTGCCAGCGGACGCCCCACCGCCAGCGATCGCTCCATTCGACGCGAATCAGGCGAAAGCCCATCAGGCGGCGTGGGCGGACTACCTCGGCGAGCCGGTCGTGACGACGAATTCGATCGACATGAAGCTGGCCGTGATTCCGCCCGGCAGCTTCAAGATGGGCGAGCGGGACAACGTCGTCGATGTCACGCTGACGAAGCCTTTTCGCCTTGGCGTCCACGAGGTGACGCAGGGTCAGTGGAAGGCGGTCATGGACGGGGCCGAGCTGTGGAAAGGTCATGAGAATATCATCGAAGGTGAAAACGTCCCAGCCACGTTCGTGCAATGGAAGGACGCAGAAGAGTTTTGCCGTCGTCTGACTGAGCGGGAGCATGCTGCCGGCACGTTGCGAGATGGTTGGGAATACCGCCTGCCCACCGAGGCGGAATGGGAGTGGGCCTGCCGGGCGGGAACGACAACGGAGTTTTCATTCGGAGCCGATGAGACATGGTTAGAAGAGTACGGATGGTTCGATTCGAATGCACGGAGCGGCGAGGAGGCGTATGCGCATGAGGTCGGTTTGAAGAAGCCGAACCCGTGGGGATTCTACGATATGCACGGGAACGTGTGGGAATGGTGCCAGGATTGGAATAGTGAGAATCAAGAGTTGCCGGGTGGCACGGATCCCGTTGGCCCCAATGAGGGCTCGCTACGGGTGGTTCGGAGCGGGAGTTGGGGCCACTCCGCCAGGGACAGCCGGTCGGCCTATCACCACAGTTGGCCGCCATCGTCCAAATACTACTACCTGGGCTTCCGCCTGGCCCTGAGTCCCGTCGCGAACCTTCCAGGCGATCAGGTCGATTCGTCAACACCCAACTTTGGTCTTGCCTTCGACGGCGTCGACGACATGGTCGAGATCTCGGACCTCCCCGTGGATGCCTCGGGGCCACTCACCATCGAGTGTTTCATTACGCCGCAGGATCCTGAGGGGACCGCTTCCATCGTGCGACTCTACGGCTCGCCCGGCTGTTCGCTGTACGAGATTCGGGGCCGGATTGGCTGCTCCCGATTCGACGGCGACGGTCAGCACACCCAATCGGTCGCCGATGTCGACATTGATGGTCGAATCCATGTCGCGGCCACGTGGCAAGGCAAGGAGATGTCGCTGTTCATCAACGGTCGCCGGGTTGGTCAACCCAATCAACTGCCCCAGGGGGCCGATCGCAGCGTGGGACGACTGTTCCTGGGGGGGCAACTCGACACCCGCAGCGAAACCAGGCCGAACTTCCTGTGGAAAGGGGTGCTCGATGAGGTCCGCATCTCGAACGTCGTCCGTTACGACGCAGACTTCAAACCGACGGAACGTCACCCGTCCGATGAACACACCATCGCCCTCTACCACTTCGACGAAGGTCAGGGGGAGGTGCTGACAGACTCATCCGGCAACGGCCATCATGGCAAGATCGCCGGAGCGAAGTGGGTGCGAGCGACCGGGGCCCCACATCTGCGCAGTCCGCCAAACGAAGGCGACAATTTTGCCCTCCGATTTGCCCCGCCGTCCGAGGGGGAGCCCGCCACCAATGTTCGAGTGCCGACGCTCAAGGACAAGACAGCTTCCATAACAATCGAACTGTGGCTCAGCGGTCCGAACTTCGAGGGGAACTTCGTGGAGCCCAAGGGTTGGATCATCGGCTTCAACGATACGAATCGAATCGAAGGCAGCCCGTTGAGTAGTATCTTGTACGCTTATCGCAGCGGCGAGAATGCTTCTGACGCGGTCGTTGTGAAGGACCACGTGCCCGGAATTAAGACAAAAACATCAATGCACCTGGCTGCAGTACGCGACGCGAGCAAGAAGGAGCTTCGAATCTTCCTTGATGGCGAGCTGATTGCCCGCAGGGCATACAACGAATTATCGCACGGAAGGCGCGAAAGGAGCTTGTCCATTGGGAGCCCAGATTCGAGGTATGGAGTTACAATACAAGGCTGGATGGACGAGGTACGGCTCTCCAGTGTCGCCCGCTATGAGACGAATTTCACGCCGACAAAGCGCTTCGAGGCCGACGCACACACACTCGCCCTGTACCACTTTGACGAAGGCCACGGAGACGTCCTGAAAGACTCTTCCGGCAACGGCCATCACGGAATGATCACCGGGGCCAAGTGGGTGCGGGTACGGTCGTCCGAAGAAGCCGCTGGAGACTGGCGGCCACTGTTCGATGGACGGTCCCTGACCGGCTGGGAAGTGGAGGGGCCGATCCCCGACTGTTGGAAGGTCGAGGACGGGATCCTCGTCGCGCACGGGAGCAAGTCGCGGCTGATCTACACGGCCGAGACCTTCGATGACGTGGTCGTCCGGGCCGAGTGTCGGCTGAGTGACAAGGGCAACTCGGGCCTCGTTCTCCGCGCGCCGAGGAACGGGGACGAACTCTCGGGGTACGAGGCTCAATTGGCCTTCGCCGACTCACCCGGAACCGGAACGTCGAGGTACCTGACCGGTGGAATCTGGAACCTGGCCGAAAACAGGACCACGAAGACCCGCCCGGGCGAGTGGTTCGAGTTGGAGTTCGAGGCTCGCGGCAAACGGATGCGGGTTTCGGTCGACGGAGAGCGCACGGCGGCCGTCGTCGACGGCGCAGCGCGAAACACGACCGGGCATGTGGCCCTCGCCTTGTTCGACACCGAGACCAGGGTCGAGTTTCGTAGGATCGAGGTGCGTGTCCCGCGTCCACCGCCCGCCGTCGCCCCGTTCGACGCAGGGAAGACGACGATGACAGATGCCCCGTCCCTGGCCGAGATGGTGACGTCAGACGAGTGGGAATGGACCGAGCCGGTGCGGCTTGACGATATCACACTGACGTCCACCTACGAAGCCGATCCGTGTCTCTCTGCAGATGGATTGAGTCTCTACTTTGCCTCCTATCGACCGGGAGGTTATGGAGAGAACGATCTCTGGGTTAGCACGCGTTCGACGGTGGATTCTCCCTGGTCGGCTCCCGCTCCGATGACGCATGGATTGAATACTGCCTCACACGAAGAGGCTCCAGCCATTGCCTGGGATTCGCGGACACTGGTCTTCGCCTCTGACCGCCTGGGGAAAGAAGCCGGGCTCTTCTTCTCCACACGGTCTTCGCGCGATGCCAGGTGGGAAACGCCAGTGCCATTTTCACACAATGGTAAGTACTACACGTCGCATCCGTTTCTTACCCTGGGCGGTCGGGCACTCTATTTCAATATTGGAAACACAATCTTCGTTTCACGTCGCGAGAACGCTCAGACGCCGTGGCGTTCGCCCGTCAAGCTGTCGACCGCCGTGAACGCGTCTTCGACTGACAGTGAGCCCTGGGTCTCCGAGGATGAACTCGTCCTGCTGTTCTGTCGCAATGAAACTGGTGACGGGGCGTCGGCAGACTTGTACATGGCGACTCGCCCGTCCCGCGATGTTGACTGGGGGAGTCCCACGAAAGTGCCCGTCAACAGCCCGGTTTCAGATCGGTCACCCCACTTCTGCGGCGCCGACCGCACGTTGTACTTTTCATCGAGCCGAGGTCTCGGCAAGGGAAAACGAGCACTCTGGAAGTCGACGCTTGTTGCAAAAGGAGCGTCTGGTTCCTCACCGGACACGCCGGTCCCGCAGACTCTTCAGGATTCTCCGCAATGATCTGTGTTTCCATCACGCCGGAGCATCGAACTCTGGCCAGAGTCGATCTGTTGAATGCCGCGCGTGAGGCGGACCTGGTGGAACTCTGTGCTGACCGGCTTTCGACATCGGCTGATCTGAGCCGGCTGCTCGGTGATGTTGGTAAGCCTGTGATCGTTTCCTGTCGTCGAGCACAGGATGGTGGGGCGTGGTCAGGGAGCGAGGAAGAACGCTGTGGAGTTCTGCGCAAGGCGACGTTTTCCGGCGCCGCTTATGTCGAAATCGAACCGGATGTGGCCCACGAAGTGCCTCGAGCAGGCTCGGCGAAGCGGATCATCAGTTTCACCAGTCTGGAAAAACCGTTGAGCGATGTGCCGGCCCGGATCGACCAGGCGGTCGGCCTGGACGCCGATGTGGTGAAGTTTGCGTGGCCCACGCCGACGCTCGACGCAGCCTGGCCTCTGCTGGCGGCCGTGTCGCGAAAGTGCGCGTTGCCGGTGGTCGGTCTGGGACTGGGGGCGGCGGGACGCACCTGTTCTCTGCTGAGCCTCAAGTACGGTTCGCCGTGGGTTTATGCAGCCCTCGAAAAGGGCATGGAAACGCACGATGGCCAGGCGACGGTCAGCGAGCTGGATCAGCTTTACGCGTGGCGCGACATCACGGCGAGTACCCGCTTCGTCGGCATTGCCGGGTTCGGCGAGTCCCGTCTGACGACAGCTCGTCTGTTCAATGCCGGCTTTCGCGAACTGGACCTCAACACGCGCTGCGTGCCGCTGGAGATTGGCGAGTTGAGCAAGCTGCGGCGGATGCTGGAATTCCTGCAGATCAACGCGCTGCTCACCAGCCGGCATCTGGGCGAGCACCTCCTGCCGCTCGCCCAGCATGCGGAAGATGCGGCCCGCGTCGGCACGAACTGTGACCTGCTGCTGAAGAAGTCGAACGGCTGGAACGCGTTCAACCTGATCTGGCGCGGTGTGATTCGCATTCTGGAGAAGACGCTGCGGCGGCAGTCATCGGACGGAGTCGCTCTCAATCGCCGGGAGATTCTGGTGCTGGGGTCTGGTCGGCTGGCGCGAACAATGCAGCATGGCATCCGGCAGATCAAAGGTACGGCGGCGCTGGCGTGCAGTCAGGACGGCAATGAAGAGGTCCGCTTTTGCCAGGAGTGCGGTGCGGAGTCCGACCCAGCCAGTCACGTTCGGGAACTCGCCGAGCAGATGCAGGCACGTTACGTGCCCTTCGGCAAGCTTTCAGGCCAATGCCCCGACGTCGTCATTGTCGCCGACCCGGCTCTGGAACTCGGTTATGGTGAGCATGAACTGAATCCGGCCTGGCTGCGGTCGTCGATGACGATTGTGGATGTCACTCGGTTTCCGGAAGAGAGCGACCTTCTGCGAGAGGCGCGGGAGCGCGGCTGCACCGTCGTCCGGTCGTCGTACATTTTCGCCCAGCTGCTCGCTGAACATTTCAAAGCTGTCACGGGCGAGGATCTGCCGACGAGCGTGTTTTACGAAGCGCTCGGACTGCAGTGACCGCCGGTTGAGCATTGTCGTGTTGCCGAAAGCGGTCGTGTTGCGGAGGGCGAATGATGGGCGTGCTGAATTCTCATGACGTCTCAGGAAGTCGAGGGCTGCCATGAACCTCGAATGTCCGAAGTGTCAGTCCGGTTTCGCGGTCCCGGATGCAGATCCCGGTCACACGGTCGAATGCCCGGCCTGCCAGGGGACGTTTCGCGTTCCATTTCCGGCACAGGCGTCGAATGACGAGTTTCCGCTTCCGTTCCGCATCTTTATGGTCATCCTTGGGCTGATTGGACTTTTCTTTCCGCTGGCGGCTGTGACGACGCCGGGGAAAAGTGCGGGGATGGTGGCCGGCTTGGGACTGCTGCTGCTGGCCGTCTGGAAGCGGCACGCCATCGATCAGTATTTCAAGCAGCGGCAGCGACGGTCGGTGGAAAAGAGAGCGGCGAAACAGGCGGCCGCTCAAGCCGAAGTTGATGAGCAATCTGGTCCCACTGCCGATGAGCAACCTGCTGCCGACGTCGCTGCGGCAGCGGCCTCGCAGGCAGCCGGTGCGGTTCAACAGGCTGCGGCAACAACGCCACAGGCCGCTGATACTCCGGCGGTCGCAGCCGGTCAGGTGGCTCCCGTCGTCTCGCCGGCAGCGAACCGACCGTCGGGTGTCGCGCCGAGATTCGGCGCCGTGCTCGACACATTGCTCAAGGAAACGGCCCAGGCCGACAGTCGGCAGAGCGAGCGTGCTCGGATTTCTCCTCCCGAAGCGCACGCGACGTCGCGTCCAGTTTCGCAGCCGCCGAACGTCCCGCCGCCGACTTTTCCACCGCCTGCTGCCCGCATGAAGGACGAACCTGCCGCTGCTGCCTCGTCCGCGCCGCGGTCGTCGTCCGACGATCCGGAAGCCGATTCGCTGACCGCCGGTTTGCCGGAGAAGTACCGGGCGTTCCTGGAAGCCGCGATGACTCAGTCCAGGTGGCCGCGCGCGGAGCTTGCTGCTGCGGCGTCGGCAAATGGACTCGACTGGAACGAGGCGTACGAGGCCATCAATCAGTGGTCTCGCGAACGATTCGGCGATCCGCTTCTGGTTGAAGACGGCGATGAATTCCGGGTTCAGCTGCCAATGCTGTGAGGTGTCAGCATCGTGCCAACGATCGCTCGGGGTGGGTGACAATGCACCGGGACTGCTGTCGCATTGGCACGGCGTGGACTGCGTGTTGTCAGGATCAGGATGCTGTGCCGGTCAGTGACTGCTCGACGACGGCGATCGCGACGGGCTGGCCGTTGCACTGGAACGTGCAGAACAGGCTGCAGGCTGTCTGGCCGGCGGGGGCAGGCTCGACAGTGGGCAGCGTCAGATCGCAGTCGCAGTCAACAATGCCTTTGACGCTTCCGCCAATGACGTTGGCCACCTCGCCCAGCGCGTCACGGACGTCGTCATCGGTCAGTTCGCCATCGTCCAGCGTGAACATCACGCAGGCGATCCTGCGTGCGAGTTCTTCGGGAGCGCGAACAAGGATCTCAGCCGACCAGCAGCCTTTGACTGAGATGTGTGCTTCGAGCTGGCGGCTGGAATCCGAACAACCTGTCGGGCATTCGTCTTCAAACGGCAGGCCGAGCATCGTGTCGAACAGTGATCGAGCGATCTCGGCGAGGTCGCTGGGGCGAACGCGGCAGAGTTCAGTCACTGTGGTGTCGGTAGCAAATGGTTCCATCGATTTCCTCGCGTTTCAGCGGCAGGCCCAGACCGATGATGGTCTCTGCCGACCCGATAAAGAGATAACCATTCGGACGCAGCAGCCGCAGCGTCCGCCGGAGAATTTCCGCTTTGGTTGGCTGGTCGAAATAGATCAGCACGTTGCGGATAAAGATGACGTCGAACGGCGTGGTCAGAGGCCACGCAGTCGTCAGGTTGAGCTTCTGAAAGTCGATCAGGTTCCGCAGTTCGGGCTTGGCCGTCCAGACGCTGCCGCTGCGGTCGAAGAAGCGGACGAGGTTTCGCGCCGGGAGGCCGCGGTTGACTTCCAGTTGTGAGTACTCGCCGCTGCGGCACTTATCGAGCATCTTCTCGGAGATGTCCGTCGCCAGAATGCGGACGTTCCAGTCGCTGAGTGTCGGGAAGTGCTCGCGGATCACCATCGCCAGCGTGTAGGGCTCCTGGCCACTGGACGATGCCGCGCACCAGATCTTCAGATCACGCCGTGCCTCATTCTCTTTCATGACGTCCGGAATGATTCTCGACCGCAGAGCGTTAAACGGATGCACGTCGCGGAAGAAACTGGTCTCGTTGACGGTCACGGCCTGAGCGACCTGGTCGGACAGACGCGGCGACTTCGAGCGTTTCAGTTCCGCAATGAGTGCCTCGACATTGGTGAGTCCGGCACTTCTGGCGATGGGGATCAGCCGCGACTCAATCATGTCGCTCTGACCGGTCCGCAGAATGTTGCCGGACTGCTTGACAACCAGGTCGCGGACAAAGTCGATGTCGGTAATCGTCAATGACATGGGAAAATCCTGCTGGCCCGCAGTTCTAAGTTGTGGTGTGTGAACAGGTGGTGTGACGGCGGTTGATTATCTGCTGTGGCTGAGGGCCGGTCGGCTGGCGGCGACCGGACGCACGCGGTTCGTGATCTCAAAACCGATCTGATCGATGGGGAACACGGCGTCGGCCAGCCCGGCTTCTTCGACGACGCGCGGCATGCCCCAGACGGCACACGTCGCTTCGTCCTGAACGATGATTCGGGCGCCTGCTCCAGCCAGCGCGTGGGCTCCGGCCAGCCCGTCCTTGCCCATGCCGGTGAGTACGACGCCCAGCGCGGTGTCACCGAAGTAGCGGGCGACGGACTTGAACAGCGGATCGGCCGCCGGTCGCACGGCGTTCTCTGGAGAATCCTGATTCACCTTCAGACGGAGCTGAGTTCCGACGCGGGCAATCTCCATGTGAAAATCGCCCGGAGCGATCCAGACGTCGCCGGGCTTGATGACGGCGTCATGAAATCCTTCGCGGACATGCAGGCGGCAGCTTGCATTCAGCCGCTCTGCCAGTTGGGCGGTAAACACGCGCGGCATGTGCTGGACGACAACGACAGGCGCGGGAAAGTCCGCGGGCAGGCGTGTCAGGACAGCCTTGAGGGCATTCGGGCCGCCGGTCGACGACGCGATGGCGACGATCTGAGCTGGCTTCTGGCGTCGTGCCACCCCGCGATTGCCTGTGTGCGGTGCCTGCTTCTCTTCGACGCGGACCACCGAGGGACGCTGAATTGACCGAGCCATCGGCCTGACGGCTGGCGGGCTGGCGGGCTGGCGGGCGGCCTTGCCGGAAGCCCCAGGCTGCGTCTGTGACGATCGGGTTCGAGTGCTCGGCGGAGGTTGAGACGGGTTGCGTACGGTCGGTGTCGCGGTCGCGGTCGGGGCTGTGGGAAGAGCAGCGTTTGCGGGAGCTTGAGTGGCGGGTTCCGCGGCGGCGGCGTGTTGGTGAGTCTGCTGGCAGAGACACCGGATTTTCGAGATCAGGTCGCGGCGGACCGACTCGACAGCGTCGGTGACCTGAACCTGGCCAGCCGGCTTGGTGGCAAAGTCGTTGGCCCCGGCGACGAGCGCCTCGAAGGTCGCATCGGCTCCTTTGGAAGTAAGTGAGCTGAACATGACGATCGGCAGCGTGCGCGTCCGCCGCCGGATGGATCGGACGGTTTCGATGCCGTTCATCACTGGCATCTCGACGTCGACGATGACGATGTCGGGTCGTGCTGCGTCAAGATGGTTGATAGCGTCGCGACCGTGCTCTGCCTGATAGACGATGTGCAGATCGTCCTCGAACGTCAGCACCTTCGTCAGGATGCTCCGCATCACGGCAGAGTCATCGCAGATCATGACCCGGATTCGGTTAGACATGATGAAGTCCAGAAGCTGTAAGAGAGCACGTTGCTGTGGTCGTCAGCCAGCACGGTGTCAGGCGGTGGAAGTGACGTGCGGGAAGAGCTGACGTGCCGGGAACGGGCCTGTAGCCAGAGATGCCTGCCGGATTTGCCAGAGCGCAGTCAGTTCGCGACGCACGCCTTCACGCCAATCAGGTTCAGCTTTTCCAGCAGAATGTCCGGCGTGAACGGCTTCATGACGAACTCATCGACGCCGGCCATCAGGGCGCGAGCCATGCGTGCCGGCTCCGATTCGGTCGTTACCATCACGAGGGACAGCCGCTGGTATTCCGGTTTCGACCGGACGGCTTCGACGAACTCCAGCCCGTTCATTTCCGGCATGTTCCAGTCGACGAGGACAAGTTCGACGTCATCGGATCCGAACAGGACTTCCAGTCCTTCCTGACCGTTTCCAGCTTCGAGAACCTCGAAGCCCAGACCCGTCACGATCTGTTTCAGAATCCGGCGCATCGCACGGGAGTCGTCGATGATCAACGCGTTCATTGAGAGTGCCTCGGTATGAGTTTCTGGTGCGAAAGGGAGTTGCAGGAGCAGGGGGAAGGGCAGGGGAGGAAGGTGCCAGCCGTGTCGCGCGGCAGGTCATACCGCAGACGTCACGGCTGGCCGTGTTCCACCCGGATGACGCGGTCGAATCAGAATTCTGAGGCTCCGGATTCGACCGTCTCGGTCTGTTGTTCCACGCTGCCCAGCAGGCCGCGGAGATCGGCGACCATTTCTGCAATCTGCAGTACGGAATCCAGACTGCCCTGAACCTGTTCCGCCGTGTATTTCGAGTTGCGGGACACGCTGTCGACCTGGTCGCTCATGCTGCGTCCGGCCGATGCCACCTCGCCGATGCTGTGGCTCATTTCGGTCGTCGTCGCACTCTGTTCCTCAACGGCACTCGCAATCGCCTGCTGTGCTTCCGCGACCTGAGCGATGATGTTGCTGATTCTCTTGACGGCTTCGGTGGCCGCCTGACTGTCCGCCTGAATCGTCTTGATGGCTTCCGTGATCTGGCTTGTCGAGGAGCTGGTCTCGTTGGCCAGTTCCTTGACCTCATTCGCGACAACGGCGAATCCCTTGCCGGCTTCGCCTGCCCGGGCGGCTTCGATCGTTGCGTTCAGTGCAAGCAGGTTGGTTTGTTCGGCCAGCGAGTTGATGACGTCGATGACGGCACCGATCGATGCACTGCTTTCGCCCAGGCGAGCGATCGCGGCATCTGCGGATTCCGCTTCGCTGACAGCACTTTCGGCGATGCCGGCGGCGTTGCAGGCGCTGCCGGCAATTTCGCGGATACTCTCACCGAGTTGGTCTGACGCTGACGCGAGTGAATCCACGTTGGCGGAAACCTGCGTTACGGACGATGCCATCGCGACGGATTCTGAGGACGTCGAGTCAGCAGCTTCTTCAAGAGTGCGGTTTGATGAGCGAAGTGCGGTCGTTGCGTTGGTCAGCCGGTTGGTTGCCGCTGCGATCCGGCCTGTCACGGTGCGAATCACCAGCCACCCCGCGAGTGCTGTTCCTGCCAGCACACCGAGGACGAAGGCGTTTGACCAGAATGTGCGAGTTGCAACGAGTTCCGCAGCCTCAGTTTCCGTGGCGGCATTCTGCGCGGTTGCCTGCTGAACAACGTCGTCGATGGCCTTGCGGTGTTCGAGGTAGGCATCGCGGAGTTCTCCACGGGCGAGGGTGCTGGCCTGTGCAGCGTCGCCAGCGAGGCAGGCTGGGATGAACTCCCTGTCGCGAAGGTCGTAAAAACGCACCGCTGGGTCATAGGAGTCGACGAGCAGGTTCTGCCGCATCTTGCCTTCTGGCAGGCTGGCGACCCAGAAGTCGTGGCGCTCGTCGTACTCCTTGCGGAGCTGTCGTGACTTTTCAACGAACGGGGCGAGTGTTTCAGAGGTAGCTCCCTCCTGGACTTCGTCCGTCATTTCGAGCACCGTCAGGTACGACTCGATGATGTACTCGGGAGGCGGCAGGATGTCGGCCACAAGATCCTTGCCCTGCACAATACGGTCGTAATAAGGGCCGTTGACCTTGGCAATTGACAGGGTCGACCGTGACCACAGTCCAAAGCACAGGAAGGCACCTGTCACAAAAGCGATCATCGAGTACAGCTGAATGCGGATACTGAAGCTGAAGAGTTTCATTTAACGATTCCACACAATTGAGTAGGCCCCAGTCGCTGAGTCTGGTTCTCAGCGACGACGGATTGGCGAGAAGACCCTTGTCGGTTCGAATCAGAGTTCGGAGACACCTGATTCGACGGTTTTGGTCTGCTCGACGTTGCCCAGCAGGCCGCGAAGATCGGCGACCATTTCTGCAATCTGCAGAACGGAATCCAGACTGCCCTGAACCTGTTCCGC
>Ga0070726_10002203_pt1 | contig 17910 bp, 8 predicted proteins | sample tdAd471_FD_67275 | JGI IMG/M metagenome (GOLD analysis project Ga0070726, IMG submission 67275) | Marine sediment microbial communities from the Atlantic coast under amendment with organic carbon and nitrate - tdAd47.1 | ecosystem: Environmental > Aquatic > Marine > Coastal > Sediment | place... | reverse complement strand
ACGCCCCTACGCCACGCGACGCCCATTCAGTCGTCGTCGTCGTGATCATCGTCATGCGCTGACCCGACGGGCGCCGAACCGCCGGACGGGGCGCTGCTCGTGAACGCGTTGGCGGCGCCGTGCACGTAGACGAGATCGCCGCCCTTCGAGCCGACGGACACGCCCGCAGCGAGTCCGGCGAGCGATCCGACGACGGCGGCGCTGGCGAAGCCGAGCTGCAGGGTGCGCTTCGGCAGCGCTCCGCCGAGGGCGAAGAGCACGAACACGCCAGCGCCGAGCCACACGAAGGCCTCGCCGGCCTCCTCGTGGGCCTCGACCGCATCGTGCGGCACGAGGTGCTCGACGCGCTCTTCGTCGGCCTCGCCGGTCTGCATCGCCGCGAACCCCGTCGTCACGAGGAGCCCCTGCAGCGCGACGGCGATCCACCACGACCGGGCGGGGAGCCAGTCCCGCCACCACGCGAGGAGGACGCCGGACGCGACGAGCGGTACGATCACCGCGAGCGCGATGGGCAGGTGAACGATGCGGGGATGCCAGAGGATGGAGTCCATGGTTGCTCCCGAGTCGAAGGTGCCGACGTCCCAGGTGAACGTCATGGGGCAACCCTCGACGCGTACCCGGGCGCGCGCCATCGCACAGGTGTGAGATGCGCCCGGATTCTCGAGGAGTTTCAACGCGATGAGCGACTCGCCACTCACAGATGTACGACCCGGATCCGGGCGGCGCACGGCGGTCCTCGCGATCGTGTTCGGCGCGATCGCTGTCCTGACCGGCGCGGATCTCGTCCTCGACGCCGGCGAGGGCGCGAGCCTCGGGCACATGGCGGCCGAGGGCTCGGCGATGCTCGTCGGCGTGACAGGCCTCGCGATGATGCTGCGCGAGCTCGCGACGACCCGGCGCCGGGCCGCGCACTGGCAGGCCGAGTCGTCGACGCTGTCGTCGGCCCTGGACGACGAGACCGCCCGATCGGAGGCGCTCGCCGAACGCCTCGACGCGACCCGTGCCGAGGCACAGCACTGGCAGCGCGAAGCGCGCTCCCTGCTCGACGGGCTCGGCGCGGCGATCGATCGCCAGTTCGACCGATGGGGCGCGACGCGCGCCGAGAAGGAGGTCGGCCTGCTGCTGCTCAAGGGCCTCAGCCACAAGGACGTCGCCAGCATCCGCGGCACGTCGGACGCCACCGCCCGCCAGCAGGCGCGCTCGCTCTACCAGAAAGCCGGCCTCAGCGGCCGCAACGACCTGTCCGCCTTCTTTCTCGAAGACCTGCTGCTGCCGATCGACACCCCGCCGACCGGCGATTGATCGGCAGACGCCACGAATCGCCCGGAAGCACGCATCGTACGGGCGGCGCACCACGACAATCGACGAGTCGTGCCTCAGGGGCGCCGCCCCGCGGCGCCCGGACGCCACGAATCGCTCGGAGGCATGCATCGTACGGGCGGCGCGGGGCGCCGCCCCTGAGCGCGGCGATGAACGGGCGGCGCACCACGACAAACGACGATTCGTGCCTCAGGGGCGCCGCCCCGCGGCGCCCGGACGCCACGAATCGCTCGGAGGCATGCATCGTACGGGCGGCGCGGGGCGCCGCCCCTGAGCACGTCGACGAACGGGCGGCGCACCACGACAAACGACGAGTCGAGCCTCAGGGGCGCCGCCCCGCGGCGCCCGGATGCCACGAATCGCTCGGAAGCATGCATCGAAAGGGCGGCGCGGGGCGCCGCCCCTGAGCACGTCGACGAACGGGCGGCGCACCACGACAAACGACGAGTCGTGCCTCAGGGGCGCCGCCCCTGAGGGCGAAGATGAGCGTGCGGCGGCGGTGCGACGCGCGCCCCCACGAACGGCAGACGCCCGCCCCCTCGCGGGGACGGGCGTCTCGCTGCGGTGCGCTGATCCGGGGATCAGTCGCAGCCCTCGACGGTGATCTCGAGGGTGTACTCGGCGCAGAGCGCGGTGTCGCCGGTGAGGAACGCCTGCAGGAACACCCGCGGCTGAGCACCGGGGAACCGGATCACGTCGACGTCCTCGCTGATCGTCTCGTTGTCGGTCGTCGACGACGCGCGGATGATGTTGCGGCCGTAGGTGTCGCGCAGCCAGAGGTCGATGTTGCCTTCGGCGTGCGCGAAGCGCGCCACCGCGCTCACCGTCGATCCGTCGCAGATCGGGATGTTGAACGAGTCGACGTCGCCACCGGACAGGCGCAGCGTCGACCCCGCGGACTCGGCGTACACCGAGTACAGCGTCGACGGCGCGTCGCCCGTGCCCTGGTTCGGCTCGAACACGTCCGCCGGGCAGCATGCCTCGAGGGTCGCGCACTCACCGTCGTCGCAGTCGACGTCGCCGTCGCCGTCGTTGTCGAGCTCGTCGTCGCAGTACCCGGCCTCGACCGCGTCGATGTCGAGCTCGTAGTCGCCGGCGCTGGCGTTCCAGCCGTCGACCACGATGACGAAGCTGTCGCCCCGCTCGGCCTCGATCTCGACCTCGGACCGGTTGCCGCTGCCGCCGTCGTCGTCACAGGCGACCTCGTCCCCCGAGCAGTCGAGCCCCTCGAACACGTAGAGCAGCGTGTCGTAATCGGAGTCCGACAGGTCGAACGTGTACGTCGACGTCTCGGGCGCGGTCCACGTGTACGCGACGTCCGGCGCGAACACGCCGCCGCGCGGGTCACCGGTCGAGCCGCCGCCACCGCAGCTGCCCCACGCGCTCTGCACACCGTCGTCCTCGGTGTTGCCCGTGGCGACCGCGTTGCCGATCGAGGTGCCGAGGTCGTCCGACGGGCAGGCCCAGGCGAAGCACGCCTCGTCTTCCCAGCAGTCCGAGTCCTCGCAGTCCGTGTCGCCGTCGTCGTCGTTGTCTTCGCCGTCGTCGCACAGGCCGGTCTCGATCGCTTCGATGTTCAGCTCGAAGTCACCGGTCGAGCCGCCGCCGGCGCCGTCGACGACGATGACCAGCACCTCGCCTTCGGTCGCCTCGTACACCACCTCGGACTGGTTGCCGCCGCCCGCGTTGTTGTTGCAGGCCAGCTCTTCGCCCTCGCACTCGTCGAGCAGGTACAGAACCGTGTCGAAGTCCGACCCGAAGGTGTCGATGACATAGGTGCCGTCGGCCGGCGCCTCCCACGTGAACGCCACGTCGGCGCCGAAGCCGCCGCACGACGCCGTCGTGTCGCCGCCCGCGCCCTCGTTCGTGCCGTCGGTCACGCCGGCGCCGGTGCCGTCCCCGAGATCCTCGTCGACGCAGCTGAAGTCGCCGCAGGCCGCCGAGGTGGCGCAGTCCGGGTCGTCGCAGTCGATGCGCGTGTCGCAGTCGTTGTCGATGCGGTCGTCGCACACCTCGTCGAGCCCGGGCGACCGGTCCTCGTCGAAGTTGTTGCAGTCGCCGCCGATGTCGATCCAGTCGTCCGCCGGCGGGTCACAGGCCACCGTCGCGCTCGGGTCGCCGCCGTACCCGTCGCCGTCGGCGTCGCGGTACCACGTCGTCGCGTCGACGGCGTCGTTGTCGACCTCTTCGTCGCAGTCGTTGTCGATCCCGTCGCAGACTTCTTCGAAGCCGGGCGCGCGGTCCGGGTTGTCGTCGTCGCAGTCGCCGCCGATCGCCGCGTAGGCGTCGCCGGGCGGGTCACAGGCCATCACGCCTTCACCGGTGCCGACGCCGTCGCCGTCCGCGTCGACGAACCACATCGTGGCGTCGGACGCGTCGTTGTCGATCTCGCCGTCGCAGTCATTGTCACGACCGTCGCAGACCTCGGGCTCCGCCGGGGCATCGCCCATGCAGGCAAGGCCGCCGTCGACGCACATCGTGACGCCCGCGGCGCACTCGTCCGGGTCGTCGCTGTCGCACGACACGCCGACCTCGGCGTCGTCCGCGCCGTCCGGCGTGTCCGGGTTGCAGTCGTTGTCTTCGCCGTCGCAGACCTCGGCTTCGCTCGCCGCGTCGTCGTCGCAGACGATCGCGCCGTCGATGCACGCCGCGGTGCCGTCGGCGCACAGGTCGGCGTCGTCACCGTCGCAGTCGAGCCCGATCGCGCCGTCCGCGGCCCCGTCGTCGGTGTCCGCGTCGCAGTCGTTGTCGACCCCATCGCAGACCTCGACCCCGTCGGGGTTCACGTTGAAGTCGTCGTCGTCGCAGTCACCGGCGATGTCGACGGGGAGCTCGTCCGTCGGCGCGCAGAGCACCGTGGCGGTGTCGTCGTCACCGAAGCCGTCCTCATCGGCGTCGGCGAAGTACGTCACGCCGTCTTCGGCGTCATCGTCGATCGCGCCGCTGCAGTCGTTGTCGATCCCGTCGCAGAGCTCGGTCGCGCCCTCGTTGATCTCGGGGTCGTCGTCGTTGCAGTCGAGGCCGAGGCACTCCGGCCCGATGCCGTAGCCGTCGCCGTCGAGATCGAGGCACGGCTCGCACACGCCGGACACGGGGACGCACTGGTTCGTGACGAACCCGTCGTCGGTGGCCAGCTCTTCGCAGCTGAACCCGTCCGGGCACTCGCCGGTCTCGGCGCAGTCGATGGCGCAGAAGCTGTCGCCACCGAGGTCGACGCAGAGGTCGGACTCGCGACCGCAGGCGTCGTCGCCGTCGCACGGCGAACACAGGCTGCCGAGCACCTCGACGCACGAGTTGGCGCAGGCGTCGTTGTCGACGTCGTTGCCGTCGTCGCAGTCCTCGCCCGCGTCGACCACACCGTCGCCACAGAACGCGGGCTGGCAGTCCGTGCGGCACGCATCCGGCGCGTCGTCGCTATTGCCGTCGCCCTCGTCGCAGCCTTCTTCGCTGTCGACGATCCCGTCGCCGCAGAACGGCAGGGTGCAGTCTTCGCGGCAGGCGTCCGGCGCGTCGCCGTTCGCTTCACCGTCGTCGCACTCCTCGCCGTCGTCGACCACGCCGTCGCCGCAGATCGCGCCCGCGTCGGGGCCGACGTCCACGCCAGAATCCGGGTCGGCGTCGGGGTCCACGTCTGCACCGACGTCCGGCATGGCGTCGGGCATCGCGTCTTCGACGGTGTCCTCGATCACGTCGACCGTCGCGTCGGGGTCGACGTCGTCGGTCGTGTCCACGCCAGCGTCCGAGCCGCCGTCGCCGGACACGTCTCCGGACGTATCACCGAGGTCGATCGCGTCGGGGTCGATGCCCGCGGGGGCGCGGGAGTCGTTGCAGGCCGCGAGACCGAGAACGGCCACGGCACAGAGCCAGCGGGTGAGCGTCTGCTTCTTCATTGTCGCACCTGAACGAGGATTCAGCGGGTACACCGGCGCCGGACGTTACCGGATCCGTCGTTTTGTCGCCAGGGTCCGGCGATCTGTGCCCGACTCGTTCGATGCGCCCCCGAACCACGGGGTCCGGGCGCCCGGTCAGAAGCCGAAATCGACGCCGGCGCAGAACGTGAAATCGTCCGCGCAGGACGCCTCGACGCAGCTCAGGCACTCGGCGCCACCGGGGGACGCGATGCACTCGGTGAGGCAGCTCGCAGCGGCACACTCGACGAGCCCACCGACGCAGTCCGAGCAGGCCAGCGACGCGCCGGTCTCTTCGGACGCGCAGTCGCGGACGCAGACGCGGATGTCCGGCCGGCCAAGGCAGGGCGTGCCACAGGTGCCGAGGATCGTGCCGAAGTCGGCGCCCGAGATGGCGGCGCGGTCCGCCGGGTTGTTGCAGTTGCCTTCTTCGATGCAGGTCGGGTCGGACGCGCAGTCACCGTCGGCGCAGTCGATCGCGCCGTCGCCGTCGTCGTCGACGTCGTTGCCGCAGTTGTCCTCGATCTCTTCGCACCCGGGGAAGAGCGCGCAGTCCGGGTCGAGGCAGTCGATGAGCCCGTCGCCGTCGTCGTCGGTGCGGTTCTCGCAGTCTTCGCGGTCGCCGGCGCAGAGCGGGCTCGACGCGCAGTCGCTGTCGAAGCAGTCAATGCGCCCGTCGAGGTCGTTGTCTTCGCCATCGCCGCAGTCCTCGCGGCAGAAGCGCGAGCCGAGGCAGTCGAGGTCGGCGCAGTCGAGGGCGCCGTCCGCGTCGTTGTCGATCCCGTCGCCACAGTCCTCGATGCACGTGGGGAAGAACCGGCAGTCGCTGTCGCGGCAGTCCACGGCGCCGTCGTCGTCGTTGTCGACGCCGTCGAGGCAGTTCTCGTCAGGCACCGGGCACGGGCCGACGCCGTAGCAGTCCGGGTCGAGGCAGTCCTCGAGCCCGTCGCCGTCGTCGTCGCGACGGTTCAGGCACTGCTCGGGACCGAGGGGTTCACAGACCGGGCGGCCGGCGCAGTCGCTGTCGTCGCAGTCCGTGTCACCGTCCATGTCGTTGTCGACGCCGTCGTCGCACGCCGTCTCGGGCAGGCACACCGCCGCACCCGAGCAGTTCGGGTCCGCGCAGTCGATCCGGCCGTCCCCGTCGTTGTCGATCCCGTCGAAGCAGATCTCGCGATCCGTCGACGCGCACGCCGGGTCGCCGGCACAGTCGCTGTCGGCGCAGTCCGTGTCGCCGTCGCGGTCATTGTCGGCGCCGTCGCCGCACGCCGTCTCGGGCAGGCACACCGCCGCCCCCGAGCAGTTCGGGTCCGCGCAGTCGATCCGGCCGTCCCCGTCGTTGTCGATCCCGTCGAAGCAGATCTCGCGGTCCGTCGTCGCGCACCCGGCGAAGTCGGCGCAGTCCGGATCGTCGCAGTCGGTGGCCCCATCGCGGTCGTTGTCGAACCGGTCGTTGCAGATCAGCTCGACCGGCACGCACGACAGGTTCTCGGCGCAGAGCGGATCGTCGCAGTCGACGAGCCCGTTGCCGTTGTTGTCGATGCCGTCGTTGCAGCGCTCGCCGCCGGCGGTGCAGGCCGGCGCGCCGATGCAGTCGACGTCTTCGCAGTCGAAGTCGCCGTCGCCGTCGTTGTCGCGCCCGTCGCCACAGAGCACCTCGGCGCCTTCACAGACCGGCAGCCCGGCGCAGTCGGGGTCGCGGCAATCCCAGAACCCGTCGCCGTCGTTGTCGATCTCGTCGTCGCAGATCTCGGCGCCCGGCTCGACGCAGTTCGCCGCGCCGGTGCAGTCCGGATCGTCGCAGTCGATGAGCCCGTCGCCGTCATCGTCGACCCCGTCGTCGCAGGTCTCGGTCGGCGGCGGGGTGTCGGGGGTCGCGTCCGGGATCGGCGGCGCGTCGTCCGTGGTGTCCGTCGTCGGGTCCGTGTCGTCGTCCCCGATGTCCGCGCCACCGACGTCGGTCGTCGCGTCGTCGAAGCCGCCACCGCCGTCGATCGGCGCCGGGCCGCTCGAGCCGGACGACGACTCGGACGTGCCGCAGGCAGCGGCGGTCAGGGACAGGGCGGCGAAGAGAACGGCAAAACGGATCGAGCGCACGGTGAGCTCCCGAGTGAGAACGTGACCCCCTGAGCGCTCACCATGACCGCATCGACGATCCGCGGCAAGCGTCCGACAGGGAGTGTAGGTGCATGTCGGACGCACGCCAACCGACGAACGACATGGGCGGCGCGTGGCACGGGCGGCTCACGCCGCCCGACGGCGATGAATCGCCGTCGCTGAGCTACGGCCCGCCGCTGCCCTCGAGCACGCCGCCGGCCGCGTTCGTCGCCGCCTCGATGACGTACGTCGTGCTGACGTCCGGACCGAGCGGGATGTCGAGCCCGAACCAGATGCCGAGCATGATCGTCCAGGCGATGCCGAAGGCGATCGAGTACGGCAGCATCGCCGAGATCAGCGTGCCGAGGCCGGCGTCGCGGTCGTACTTCTGCGCGAACACGATGATGATCGGCAGGTACGGCATCAGCGGCGTGATGATGTTCGTGATCGAGTCACCGACGCGGTACGTCGCCTGGACCGCCTCGGGCGAGTAGCCGAGGTACATCATCATCGGCACGAAGATCGGCGCCATGAACGCCCACTTCGCCGACGCCGAGCCGACGAAGAGGTTCATCAGCGACGAGACGATGAGGAACCCGAAGATCAGCGGGATGCCCGTCAGCCCCATCGACTCGAGGAACCCGGCGCCCCGGACCGCGGTGATCACCCCGAGGTTCGTCCAGTTGAAGAACGCGACGAACTGGGCCGCGGCGAACGCGAGCACGATGTACGCGCCCATCGTCGCCATGGTGTCCGACGTCATCTTCGCGACGTCCCGGTCGCTCTTCACCATGCCCAGCGAGACGCCGTAGACGACGCCGGGGACGAAGAAGAGCGCGGCGATCATCAGCTCGACCGCATGGAAGAACGGCGCGAGGGAGTCGATCACCGTCATGTCTTCGGTCATGGGCTCGCGAAGCGGCGAGTCACCGATGACGGCGAAGAGCGAGAGCAGCACAGTCATGATGACCGCGGCGATCGCGGCGTGGGCGAACGCCTTGCGCTCGCGGTCCGTCGGCTCGTCGTGGCTCGGCGGCTCACCGTCGGCCTTCGAAGGGTCCCACTCCCCGAGCATCGGCTCGACGATCCGCGTCGTCACCAGCGTACCGACGATCGTGATGAGGAAGGTCGACGCCACCATGAAGTACCAGTTGCAGACCACCGTCACCGAGTAGTTCGGGTCGACGGTGACGGCGGCCTCCTGCGTGAGGCCGGCGAGCAGCGGGTCCAGGCCGGTGATGAACAGGTTGGCGCTGAAGCCGCCGGACACACCGGCGTAGGCGGCCGCGAGGCCGGCGAGCGGGTGGCGCTTCAACCCGGCGAAGAGCACGGCCCCGAGCGGGGTCAGCACGACGTAGCCGGCGTCGGCGACCATCGAGCTCATGACGCCGGCGAAGACGACCGTCGCGGTGATCGCCGACTTCGGCACGCTCTGCACGAGCATGCGCAGGCCCATCGTGATGAAGCCGCTGCGCTCGGCGACGCCGATGCCCAGCATGACCGTCAGCACGGACCCGAGCGGGGCGAAGCCGGTGAAGTTGTCGATGGCGTTCTCGAACATCCACCGGACGCCCTCGCTCGACAGCAGGCTCATGACCGTCTTCGTCGCGACGGTGCCGTCGCGCTGCACGACCTCTTCGCTGGCGCCGGCGAAGATCACCGACAGCACGATCACCGACGTGGCGAGCAGGACGAAGAGGGTGATCGGGTCGGGCAGCTTGTTGCCGATGTCCGCGATGCGGTTCAGCGTCCGCAGCAGCAGCCCGCCCTGCTCGGACGGCTTCTCGGGCGGCTTCTCGGAGGTGCCGGTCGGTGTGTCGCTCATGAAGTCTCGTCGTGACGATGGGGTGATTCGAGGTACCGCGAAACGACCGCGCCCCGCAACTCCACAGGGAGCGCGGGGCGCAGCAGAGCGTCAGCGGACGCGGCTCACATCTCGAGCAGCTCGTTGACCGCCACGTTCACGTCGCGGCCGGTGCCGTCGCCGTCGGCGTAGTGGTACTCGTTGCTGCCGCGGCCGATGACCATGGCGTTCCAGGGCAGACCGAACTGGCCGCTGTCGCTGGGGTACGGCCACATGTTCGAGAACGTCGTGGCGAACGAGTACGTGCCGTCGTGGTCGACGTAGAACCGGGTGCCGTCCTCGCCGTACTCCGCGGCGTACGCCTGGCAGTACTCGACGGTGGGCCGCTCGCTGCGGGTGTCCTCACCGACGACGATGATCATCTTGAGCTCGCTCTCGGGGATGTCGGCGAGGCTGTCGATGACCTGGGGGATGAACTGGCGGCAGGCCGAGCACCAGCCGGCGCTGGCGATCATCCAGAGGCCGTCGGTGTCGGCGGTGATGTCGTGCAGGTTCTCGACTTCGCCGGTGGCGCAGTTCGTCAGCGGGAAGTTCGCGACCTCGTCGCCGACCCGCGCCTGGCTGCCGCCGGACTCGCCGACCACTGCGTCGAAGCTGTGGCCGTCGCCGCAGAAGGTCTCGCCGCCGTCGACCGGCGTCGAGCGGCCGGTGCCCTGCTCGATCGTCACCTCTTCGAAGAGCACGCCCGACAGGGTGCCCGCGAGCGAGGTCTCCCACTCGACGGTGGTCAGCTCGATCGTGCCCTCCGACGCGTAGAACACGCGGTCGCAGGTGCGCTGCTCGGCGCTGCAGTTCTTCATCGCCCACACGCAGACTTCGCAGTCCTCGTAGTTGGTGCCGGACAGGTCGTACACGCCGGGGCCGACGTCGCCGCGCAGCTCGACGTAGTACACGCCGAACGGGGTGACCTGCTCTTCGCTGGCGAAGTACTGCATGGTGCCTTCGACCATCACGCCCTGCTCGTAGAACGCGTCGATGTCGTTCGTCGTGCAGGCCGCTTCGCCGCCGCCACCGCCACCGCCGCCGCTGTCGTCGACGATGCCGACGTCGAGGCCGTCGACGCCGGTGTCGGTGCCGCCACCGCCGCCGCCGCCACCGCCGCCACCGCCGCCGCCGCCGCCATCGGCGCCCATGCCAGCGTCAGGGAAGAACGTGCCGTCGTCCGAGCAGCCGAAGCCGCCGACGCAGGCGAGGAGCGCGGCCATCCACGCAATACGGACCAGGGGACGAACGGTCATCACGAACCTCGAGCATGGCGGCGCAGCGCGCCGGGTGGGGCCTGATCACACCGGCAGCTCGTCGTCCTCGCAAGAGCGAGTCGACGCAAAAACCGACCGGCGACCCGGCTGTTGTAACCGAGTCGCCCGCTGGTGACAACGCGTCGTCGCGCATTTGCCATCGGTTGCGGCACGATACGCACCGCGCCGCGGTGTCGATCAGCCGATCGCGTCGACCAGCCGCGCCGTGACCTCGTCGGGGGTGCCGACGCCGTCGACGCGCGTCAGCACGCCACGCTTCTCGTAGAACGGCACGATCGGCGCGGTCTGCGAGTGGTACTTCTCGAGGCGCGCGACGCAGGCCTCTTCGGTGTCGTCCTTGCGCTGCACGAGGCGGTCGGCGACGTCCGCCGGCGGCGGGTTGAACTTCAGGTGGTAGATCGCTCCGGTCTCCGGATCGCTGCGGCGGCCGGTGATCCGGTCGACGATCAGCTGGTCGGGCACCTCGATGAGCACGACCGCGTCGAGGTCCACGCCGCTCTCGTCGAGCGCCGTCTGCAGCGCCTGCGCCTGGGGCAGCGTCCGCGGGAACCCGTCGAGCATGAAGCCCTTCTGGGCGTCCGGCTTCGCGATCCGCTCCTGCACGAGCCCGATGACGACCTCGTCCGGCACCAGATCCCCGCGCTTCATGCACGCGTCCGCCTGCTTGCCGAGCTCGGTGCCCTCCTTCACCGCCGCGCGCAGCATGTCGCCGGTCGAGATGTGAGGGATGCCGTAGCGTTCGAGCAGCCGAGCCGCCTGGGTGCCCTTGCCGGCGCCGGGGGGGCCTACGAGGATCATGCGCATGACGAAAACTCCGTGAAGGGGGGTGACCGGCGCGGAGACTGTGCGCGAGGGCAGCCGCCGTCAAGATGGTCGCCCCGCGCGACGCGCTCGCTGCCGCGGCACGAGCCCCGGGGTGTATTCGAGGTGGATACGAGAATGCGTGAACCCCCGTAGCGCGAAATCCCGCGGTCCGTAGAGTCCAGACATCGACTCACGTCCGGTACCACCGGTCCATCGACCGCCCGGGAGCCTGCCATGTCTGCCCCATCTCTTCTTCGCGCGTTCGCGACGCGCCTCGTGCTGCTGCTCGCAGTGATCTCGCTGGTCGCCTGTGGCGACGGCGGCAACGGTCTCGACTCGTCCGGCGGCGGCGGCGGCGGCGGCGGCGGGGGTGGCGGCGGCACGCCGGACATCACCGAGGACGGCGCCCTCAAGATCGACGAGTCGGCCATCGTGGCGTCCGCGGTCGGCGACGCCGTCATCGTCGAGCTGCCGGTGCAGTACACCGGCGCGCAGGCCGCCGACGTGGCCATCACCGTCGCGCTGCAGTCGCTCACCGGCGAGGTGGCGGCGACCGGGACCGGCTCGCTGACCCTCACGAACGAGACGGCGACCGCGGCCATCGAGATCGACGGCTTCGACGCGCGCCCCGCCGGCACCGCCGACGCCGGGCCGCTCGGCGCGTACGTCATCCACTACACCGTCGAGCGCGGCGACGACCGGCTCGACGGGCGCCGGTCGCTGTGGACCGCGTGGCGCAAGCGCGAGGTGCACCTGCTGTCGAGCGACACGTTCAACGTCGACGGCGTCACCCACGTGCGCCTCGTCGCCAGCGACCCGGACACCGGCGCACCGCTCGCCGACACCGACGTACACTTCGCGCTGCAGACCCCCGATGGCGTCATCGACCTGTACGACGGCGTCACCGACGCGTTCGGCGTGGTCACGGCCCCGATCGACGTCGACGAGGACGCGCTTGGCGAAGCCGAGCTGATCGCCACCCTCGCGATGAGCACCGGCGAGACCGAAGAGATGCGCGGCACGGTCCGGGTCACCCGCGAAGAGCGGATCCTGATGACGACCGACAAGCCGCTGTACCAGCCCGGTCAGCGCATCCACGTCCGCACGCTCGCGCTCAGCCGCCCGTCCCTGCGTCCGGCGACCGAGCGCCCGCTCACGTTCGTCGTCGCCGACGCCGAGGGCAACAAGGTGTTTCGCCAGGAGACGACCACCGACGAATTCGGTGTGGCCTCGCTCGAGGTGCCCCTCGCCAGCGAGCTGAACATGGGCAACTGGCAGATCACCGCGACGATGGGCGACACGACGGTGCAGCGCACCGTGCGGGTCGAGCGGTACGCGCTGCCGAAGTTCGGCGTGGCGGTGCAGGCGGACCTCGGCCACTACCGGCCCGGCGACACCGCGCTGCTCGACATCGACGCCCAGTACTTCTTCGGCGAGCCGGTCGCCGGCGGGCACGTGCTCGTCGAGCCCTGGACGTTCGACGTGGGCTTCAACCCGCTGGACCCGATCGAGGCGACCCTCGACGACGACGGGCTCGCGCGCATCGAGGTGCCGATCCCGGACTACCTCGTCGGCACCCCGCTCGAGCAGGGCAACGCGTTCGTGCGCGTCGACGTGACGGTCACCGACGCGACGGACCACGAAGAGACGGCGACCCGCAACCTCGTCGTCAGTGACAACGACATCGTGCAGGGGCTGCTGCCGGCGACGGACCTCGTGCCCGGCGCCGAGTCGCTCTTCTATGTGCTGACCCGCACGCCGAACGGCTCGCCGGTCGCCTGCGAGAACACCCTTCGGTTCGGCGGTGAGACGCTCGACTTCGAGACCAACGACCTCGGGTTCGCCGAGGTGCTCGTGACGATGCCCGCCGGCGGCGCGCTTTCGCTCGAACTCACGTCGACGGACCCGCTGGGCCGCACGGCGACCGAGACCTTCGGGTGGTCCGTCGAGGCCGGCCAGCAGACGCTCGCCGTGATCAGCGACGGCTCGCTCTACGCCGTCGGCGACACCGCGCACATCGACATCCTCTCGGGCTCGCCCGCGCCGCGGGTGTTCATCGACGTCATCCGCGACGGGCAGACCCTGCTGACCGACATCGTCGAGATGACCGACGGGCGCGGCGAGTACGACCTCGACCTGTCCGCCGACCTCGCTGGCGCCCTGCAGATCGACGTGTACCACATCACCACGGACGCCCAGATCGTGCGCGGCCAGCGGCTGGTCTACGTCGAAGGCGCCAGCGACCTGACCCTGTCGTACGCCACCGACCGCGAGGAGTACCGTCCGGGCGAGGACGCCACGCTGACCGTCGAGGTCACCGACGGCGACGGTGAGGGCGTGCGCGCAGCGGTCGGCCTGACGATCGTCGACGAGGCGGTGTTCGCGCTGCAGGACATGCGCCCCGGCCTCGAGCGGATCTACTTCCAGCTCGAAGAGGAGCTGCTGGAGCCGCAGTACAACCTGTACGGCTGGTCGTTCGAGGACGTCGTCGCCGCCGGTGAGGTCGACGACGAGGAGCGCGCGACCGCCGCCGCGGTGGTCATGGCGGCCACGGATCTGCCCGGATACGGGCTCGTGCTCGAGACCCTCGGCCAGGCGCGTGGCATCGCGCGGGCGCAGGCTCAGTCGTGGTGGCTGCAGCATGCCGATCGGTTCCGCGTCGAGATGCAGGCCCGGTCCGAGGACGGCGACTTCGACGAGAGCCTCTTCGAGGACCGTCGCGACGTCGAAGACCTCATCGCCGACCTCGACTTCGCCACCGACGTGTGGGGCGCCGACCTCGACGTGGACTTCGAACCGGCGAGCGGCACGGTCGACTCGATCACCCTGCGGTCGGCCGGCATGGACGAGCAGTGGGACACCGACGACGACCTCGCGCGGACGTACTACCGGTGGGACCTCGTGTACTACCCGCCGCCGCAGTGGGGCGACGCCGGGGAGGGTTGGGACGCCGGTGGTGGCTGGGGCGCGGCCGACGCGGCCGCGGGCGGCGGTGGCGGCTGGGACGGCGAGGAGCCGACCGACGAGACCGACGACGGCGGCAGCTCGGGCGGACCGCGCGTGCGCTCGTTCTTCCCCGAGACGCTGCTCGTCGAACCGAACATCATCACCGACGGCGACGGGCGCGCCGAGCTGACCTTCGCCGTGGCGGACAGCATCACGACGTGGCGGGTGACCGGCATGGCGTCGAGCGCCGAGGGTCAGCTGGGCAGCGGCACCGCGGGCATCCGGGTGTTTCAGCCCTTCTTCGTCGACATCAACTTCCCCGCGGAGCTGACGCAGAACGACATCGTCGAGGTGCCGGTGGCCCTGTTCAACTACCTGGACGAGGCGCAGACGGTCGAGCTGACGGTCGACCTCGACGCGTCGGGCGAGTGGTTCACGCTGCTCTCGGACGCGACCGTGTCCGTCGACCTCGACCCCGGTGAGATCACCGTCCGCACGTTCGAGGTGCAGGTCGAAGACGTCGGGCTGCACCCGTTCCAGGTGACGGCCATCGGCAGCGAAGAGAGCGACGCGATCCGCCGCGTGATCCGCGTCGTGCCCGACGGGCAGCCCCAGCCGATCAACATCTCGGACCGGCTCGGCGACGACATCTCGGCGACGATCACGATCCCCGAAGCCGCGATCGACGACGCGAACTCGCTCGTCGTGAAGATCTACCCCGGGCTCTTCGCCCAGGTGATCGAGGGGCTCGAGGGCCTGCTGCAGGTGCCGAGCGGCTGCTTCGAGCAGACCTCGTCGACGACGTACCCGAACGTGCTCGTGCTGCAGTACCTGCAGGAGACCGGGCAGTCGACGCCGGAGCTCGAGCTGCGCGCCACCGAGTACATCGCCCAGGGCTACCAGCGGCTGGTGAGCTACGAGGTGCCGGGCGGCGGGTTCGAGTGGTTCGGCAACGACCCGGCCCACCGCATCCTGTCGGCGTACGGCCTGCTCGAGTTCTCGGACATGGCCGAGGTCTTCGCCGTCGACCCGGCGGTCATCGAGCGCACGCAGGCGTGGCTCGTGTCGCAGCAGGAGGCCGACGGTCGCTGGCGTGCGGCACCGGAGGGCATCCACGAGGGCGCGACGAACGGCTTCACGGACAGCGACCTGCGGGCGACCTCGTACATCCTGTACGCGCTGCTCGAGTCCGGGCTCACCGGGCCGTCGACGGACGCCGGTCTGAGCTGGATGCGCGGCAACCTCGACGGCGTCGACGACCCGTACTCGCTGGCGCTGGTCGCCAACGCGCTGCTCGTCGACGACGAGGCCAGCCCGCTCGCCCGTGAGATCCTCGCGGACCTCGACGCGGCGAAGCAGACCGGCGAGACCGAAGGCGGGGCGACCTGCTGGTGGTCGTCGGACAGCGAGTCGCTGTACTACGGCGGCGGCGAAGCGATGAACATGGAGTCGACCGCCCTCGTGCTGCAGGCGATGATCCGCGCCGGCGTGCACGCCGACACGGTGACCTGCGGCATCGGGTACCTCGTGTCGAACAAGGGCACGTTCGGCAACTGGTCGTCGACGCAGGCCACGATCCTGTCGCTGCGCACCTTCATCGAGCTGACCCTGCGCTCGACGCCGGAGGTCGACGCGACGGTGCAGGTGTTCGCGAACGACGCGCTCGTCGAGACGTTCGCGATCGACGCGAGCAACAGCGACCTGATGCGCCAGGTCGACCTGCGTGACTTCGTCGCCGAGGGCGACACGGACGTGCGGATCACCTTCGAGGGCGAGGGCGCGCTGCTGTACCAGATCGCCGGCACCTGGTGGCTGCCGTGGGAGCTCGTCGAGAGCCCCGGCGCCGACGACATCCTGAGCATCGACGTGGCGTATGACCGCACGAGCCTCGCGGTGGACGACACGGTGGAGGTCACCGCGACGGTCACCAACCAGACCGACGGGCGGCTCGACATGGTGATGCTCGACCTCGGCGTGCCCCCCGGGTTCGACGTCCGCATGAGCGACTTCGACGCGTACATCGACGACGAGACCGTGCCGGTGTCGCGGGTCGAGCGCGCCGGGCGTCAGCTGACCGTGTACCTGTACGGGCTCGACGCCGGCGAGGCGCTGCCGCTCACGTACCACATGGTCGCGACGATGCCGGTCGAGGCGTCGACGCCCCCGTCCGCGGCGTGGCTGTACTACGAGAGCGACGTGCGCACGGAGTCCGAGCCGACGGACATCGAGGTGCGGTGACGGGTGTTGCAGGAGGTGTGGCAGGGCATGGCCCGGGTGTGGCAGGGCATGGCCCCGCCACCACTGTGGAGGCAGGAGCATCTGCACACCTCTGGCAGAGCATGGGGCTGAGCTCTGCACACACCGGTGATGGGGCTACCCAACACCACTGTGGAGGTGAGGCCATGCCTCACCGGTCTGGCTGGAGCACCTGCACACCTCTGGCAGAGCATGGGGCTGAGCTCTGCACACACCGGTGATGGGGCTACCCAACACCACAGTGGAGGTGAGGCCATCCCTCACCGAACCTCAATTCAAGGCCGGCGCCACCTTGTCCTGCGGGATCGGCACGGGGTAGTCGCCGTCGAAGCAGGCCATGCAGAAGTTGCCGGTGTCGCCGACCACTTCGCGCAGGCCGTCGGTGGTCATGTACCGCAGTGAATCCGCGGTCAGGTGGGCGCGGATGCCCTCGACGTCCAGCCGGCTGCCGATCAGCTCGTCGGCGGTCGGCGTGTCGACGCCATAGAAGCACGAGTACTTCGTGATCGGGCTGCCGATGCGGATGTGCACCTCAGCGGCGCCGGCTCCGCGCACCATCCGCGTGATCTTGCGCAGGGTCGTGCCGCGCACGATCGAGTCGTCGATCAGGATCACCCGCTTGCCCTCGAACACGTTCGACAGCGGGTTGAACTTGCGCTTCACTCCGTCGTCGCGATGCGCCTGCGTCGGGTTGATGAAGGTGCGGCCGACGTAGTGATTTCGGATCAACCCGAACTCGAACGGCAGCCCGGACGCCTGGGCGTACCCGAGCGCGACCGAGTTCGACGAATCCGGCACCGGCACGACCACATCGGCATCGACCGGGTCGTTCTCGGCGAGCCACGCCCCGATGCGCTTGCGGACCTCGTACACCCGCTGGCCGAACGTCACCGAGTCCGGGCGGCTGAAGTACACGTACTCGAACACGCAGTGGGCGGGCTTCGGGCGCCCCTCGCGCGCCGCCGTCGGATCGCTCATCGGGTGCCGGATCACGCCGGACGGCCCGATCTCGACGACCTCGCCGGCCTGCAGCTCGCCCTGGTGCTGCACCCGGGCGATGTCGAGGGCGTTCGTCTCGCTGGCGACCATCCACAGCCCGTCACCGGCGCCCATTACCAGCGGGCGAATCGCGAACGGGTCCCGGATCGCGTACATGCGGTCGGGGGTGAGCAGCACCGAGCTGAACGCGCCGCGGATGCGCGCCTGCATCGCGCGGATCGCGCCGAGCAGCGGCAACCCCTGCTCCAGGTGCTGCCAGGCGATGTACTTGAGGATCAGCTCGGCGTCGTTGTCGCCGATGAACGCGACGCCGGCCGCCTCGAGCTCCGCGCGGACCTCGCTGTAGTTCGTCAGGTCGCCGTTCGACGAGAGCGCGAACCGGTGCCCACCGAGGGTCGTCACGACGTGCGGCTGGGTGTTCACCTCGCGGTTGCCGCCCTGGGTCGGGTACCGCACG